>Ga0102832_1000137_pt1 | contig 188269 bp, 155 predicted proteins | sample EBPBio282013_DNA_FD_88942 | JGI IMG/M metagenome (GOLD analysis project Ga0102832, IMG submission 88942) | Wastewater treatment Type I Accumulibacter community from EBPR Bioreactor in Madison, WI, USA - Reactor 2_5/28/2013_ DNA (Illumina Assembly) | ecosystem: Engineered > Bioreactor > EBPR >...
AATACAGAAAACTGTTTTTTCGTACAACTATTTTAGTATATTTGTTTACTGTGAAGAGAAAGTTTTTTCACAGTCTGACGTTTCTGCACCCACTTTTTCGGCAACCATCAAAAATGATTTGGTTCCGTTTATTGTTCCAGAACTTACATTATCCTCTACTTTTTTATCAACAGGAATTGGTTCTCCAGTAATCATCGATTCGTCAATAGTAGAGTTTCCTTCGGTAATTTTACCATCAACCGGAATTTTCTCACCTGGTTTTACTCGAATAATATCACCTTTATTAATATCATGAATGGAAATTACTTTTTCTTCACCATTAATTACTAAAGTAGCTTCAGTTGGTGCTAATTTCAATAATTCTTTGATTGCTCCACTTGTTCTGCTGTGTGCTTTTGCTTCGAGTAATTGTCCTAATAAAACCAATGTTAAAACAACTGCTGTTGCTTCAAAATACAAATGAACAGTACCTTCCGAAGTTTTGAATTGGTCCGGAAATACATTTGGAAACAACATAGCAACAATACTGAAGATAAAAGCAACTCCAGTTCCAATTCCAATTAAGGTAAACATGTTTAAATTCCAATTTACAATCGATTTCCAAGCTCTTACAAAAAACATCCAACAAGCGTAAAACACAACAGGAATAGTTAAGAGAAATTGCACCCAATTCCATTTTTCTAAATCCATTAATTTAAATAACGGATTATTTGGAATCATTTCGGACATGGAAATAATAAAAACAGGAATACTAAAAAGCATCGCAATTTTCATTTTGTGCCACAATTTTTGATAGGTTTTGTCTTCTTCGGAATCGGTTGGTTCCATTGGCACCAAATTCATTCTACAAATAGGACAACTTCCCGGTTTATCTTGAATTATTTCAGGATGCATTGGGCAAGTATATTGAACAGCAACATTTTGCGTTGGTTCTTTTACTAAATCCATTCCGCAAACAGGACAATCACCAGCTTTGTCATATACTTTGTCGCCTTCGCAATGCATCGGACAATAGTATTTTCCGGGTTGACTGATATGTTTGTGTTCGTGTGATTTGTGTTCTTTTTTATCTGTTGAACAACAATTGGTTTTTGGTGTGATTTGTGATTGAGAATCAGGCAACGAAATTTGGTATTTGCTGTCTTTTCCTCCTAAAGCATTTTGTAAAACATCAAGTTCTACATGTTTTGTCATGGTTATTATAGCTCTTTTGTTTTCTTTCGAAACTTCAGCTTCTGTAACATTTTCAACATTAGACAACTCATTTTTTACTTTGGCTTCACAACCTGAGCAAGTCATTCCTTCAATATGGTAAGTGTGTTTCATGATTAAATTTCTTTTTACAAAGTTCGAGTAATCTTACTCTAAAAGGTTGCATAATTATGTATAGGATTTGCAAAATTTATAATTGGTCTAGTTCTTTTCTTTTACTTTCTTTAATTTTCTTGAAATAACTAGGTGAAAATCCTGTTACTTTTTTAAACTGATTACTTAAATGCGATACACTACTATAATTCAAAAAATCAGCAATTTCAGAAAGTGATAACTCATCATATACAATTAGTTCCTTTACTTTTTCAATTTTTAAATTGATAAAATATTTTTCGATACTAATTCCTTCTACATAAGAAAATAGGTTACTTAACTTGCTATAATCTTGATAAAGATTTTGTATCAAATAGTCAGACAAAGTGATATTAATATCATTATTCTTATTTTGAACTAAATCAATTAATATGGTTTTAATTTTTTCAATGATTTTGCTATTTGAATCATTCAATATTTCAAAACCAAATGTTTCAAGTTTTTTAGATATTCTCATTATTTGTTCTTCCGAAATTGTTGTAAGTATTTCAACTTCTCCTAATTCAACTGAAAGAAGTTGAAGTCCGAGTTTTTCCAACTCAGACTTCACCACCATCTTGCAGCGATTACAAACCATGTTTTTAATATAAAGTTTCATTTATCTTATAGTTTCAACTACTTTACCACAAGATAACATCATTGAGCCATAATATGGATTTTTAATAGTATTTTCTTTGCTCAACCAGTTCGCTCCTTTTCCATCATTTGCCATTGGACAATGTTGGTAATAAACTGGTGTTTCAGTTTTTGAAACTTTAATTAATTGATATATGTTTTCTGAAAGTGTATCAAATGAAGCTCTTTGCTTTTTCGCGTCAGTACTATTATAAATTAAAGTTGCATCAGCTTTTAAATCATTCATTACTTTCATCCATACCGTGTGAGCATCTATTTTTAATTCGCTCATTTTTAATGTATTAATTGAAATCAGTAATTCATTTGCCTTTGCAGAAGCAGCATTTCCATCTGTTTTTACTAATGCATCTTTAATTGCAAAATAATTTTCATAAACTGCATCCAATTGATTTGCTTTTTGCATTTCTGTTAAAGTCATATCAGAATGATTTGCTTCCATTTTCATTTCCGATTTCATTTCTTCTTTTATTGGAGTTTTTGCAACTCTATCGTATTGACAACAACCAGGAAGATTTTCATAAACATCATTTGGAGCTAAAAAAGAATCACTGTCATAACCTGCTAATGCAATTCTCTTTAAGATTTCGTCTTTGTTAGTTGCTTTAGCATCATAAGTTATTGTTGCCATTTTAGTGTCTTTATCCCAATCAACCTGTGATACTTTTTTATTATTTCCAGCTTTTTCAATTGTTTTTTTGCACATACCACAATTGCCATAAATTTTTATTTGTTCGGTTTTAGCATTTTTTATTTGTGCATTGCATGAAATAAATGATACCATAACAAATGCTATCATTAAATATTTTAATGAGTTTTTCATTGTAAGAGATTTTTTTGAAACGAATCGTTTCTGTTATTTTTTAAAAGTTTAAACGAGTTTCAACAACATATAGTCGCTGAGAAAAAGCCATAATTATGGCTAGCAAAAATTATAATTTAGCTTATTTTAGGGATAAGCCACAAGGAAACATAACCTGAAGATAGGTTATAATTAATAAATGTGAAATTTGTTTCTTTTGAATACAAATCAATTAATTTACTTTCAAATTGATAGATGCTCGAAAATGTCATACTGCTTGATGAAGAAGTTGTAGAACATTTTGAATGACCACATTTACCCTCACAAGGTTTATTCTTGCTATCTGATTGTTGTTCATCACAACATGATTTTGCTTTCTTGGTTTTAGTAGTAATTTTGCAACAAGAATTTTGAGGTTCTTTGGAAATGTTTTCCGTTTTCACGGTCTTTGCACTAGCTACATTTCCACAAGCATAAGAAATTGAAGACAAAAGAAAAATGCCTAAAACAACTATGCAAAATAAGTGGAATAACTTCATAGAGGCAAAGTTAATTATTAAGTAAACCATTTACGTTAATTAAACTATAAAACAGTTAATATCCAGCACCAGCGCCAGCAATAACTTCAATAGGATGCCAAGTGGTTTTCGTTTCTTGGAAATCAAAAATCAAATAAGGCGATTCATGTTTGTCCTCAAAATAATTTGAATCTTCTCTAATGACTACTCTTTTTAAATTTTCAATAGCTAAATCTTGAATTTTTCTAATCTTCTCGGCATCATCTCCACAATACAGAATAGAATTTACATCTTTATGAGAAGCAAAAACAGACAATAACTCCTCTTGATTCCCAGTAAGAATATTAACTACTCCACCAGAAACATCTGAAGTAGCCAATACTTCTGCAAATGTAACTGCACACAACGCTAATGGTTCGGAAGCTAACACTACACAAGTATTTCCACCTGAAATAATGGTGGCTATTTGAGTAACCAGCCCTAATAATCCGCTTTTTTGAGGTGCAAAAACAGCCACAACACCAACAGGTTCTGGCACAGAAAAGTTAAAGAAACTTCCCGAAACCGGATTCACACTACTATACATTTGCACATATTTATCACACCAACCGGCGTAATAAATTAATCTATCGATACTTAAATCAACCTCAATTTCTGCATTTTTCTTAGAAACCCCTTGCAATTCTAATTCTGCAATGAATTGTGTTTTTCTTCCTTCTAAAACTTCTGCAATACGGTATAATATTTGCGAACGATTGTAAGCCGTTTTGTGAGACCAAGAACCTTGAGCATTTCGAGCTGCAACCACCGCATTTCTAAAATCTTTCACTGACGATAAACACATATTTGCAATAGTTTTCTTGTTCAACTTTAATGGATAATATCTTCCAGATTCGGTTCTTGGAAAACTTCCTCCGATGTATATTTTGTATGTTTTTAAAACTTCTAGTCGTGACATAATTTCCAGTATTAATCAAATTTTAAATAAGGTTCCAATCCGTGAAGTCCACCTTCTCTTCCGAAACCGCTTTCTTTATAACCACCAAAAGGTGAAGCAGGATCAAACTTATTGAATGTATTTGCCCAAACTACACCAGCGCGCATTTGTGACGTCATGTTGAATATTTTTGAACCTTTATCTGTCCAAACCCCAGCAGACAATCCATAAGGCGTGTTATTAGCTTTTTCGATGACTTCATCAACGGTTCTAAAGGTTTGAATCGCTAAAACTGGTCCGAAAATTTCTTCTTGAGAAATTCTGTTGGATTGACTTACTTTGGTAAACAACGTTGGTCGACACCAATATCCTTTTTCTGGTAAATCGCAAGTGGGTTGGTACATTTCTGCACCTTCTTCTACTCCAATTTTTAAATATTTATTGATGGTATCTAATTGTTTTTTAGAATTTATTGCTCCAATATCGGTGTTTTTATCTAATGGATCGCCTACGCGCAACGATTGCATTCTATCTTTTAATTTTTGAACTACAACATCAAAAACTGATTCTTGCACATACAAACGTGAACCCGCACAACACACATGTCCTTGATTGAAATAAATTCCGTTTACAATTCCCTCTACAGCTTGGTCTAAAGCCGCATCTTCAAAAATAATATTGGCAGCTTTTCCACCCAATTCCATCGTTGATTTTTTTGGTGTACCAGCTATCGCTTTCATGATTATTTTTCCAACTGCTGTGGAACCTGTGAATGCAATTTTATTGACATCGGGATGATTTACGATGTGTGAACCTGTAACACCTGCGCCAGAAACTATATTTACAACTCCTACGGGTAAACCTGCTTCTTGAATTACTTCTGCTAATAAATATAATGTTAAAGGTGTCGTTTCTGACGATTTAATAACAACCGTATTTCCTGCAGCTAACGCAGGAGCAATTTTCCAAGCTGCCATTAGTAATGGGAAATTCCAAGGAATAATTTGTCCTGCAACACCAAGAGCTTTAGGTTTTCTATTCGGAAAAGCGTAGTCTAATTTATCTGCCCAACCAGCATAATAGAAAAAATGTGCTGCTGCCAATGGAATATCAATATCGCGAGATTCTCTGATGGCTTTTCCACCGTTTAAGGTTTCTACTACGGCAAATTCTCGAGCTCTTTCTTGAATAATTCGAGCAATTCTGTAAATGTATTTTCCACGTTCTTTACCTGATAATTTTGACCAAACGTTTGTGTATGCTTTTCGAGCTGCTTTTACTGCTAAATCAACATCTTCTTCATTGGCTTCAGCTACTTTTGCCAAAACTTTTTCGTTTGCTGGATTAATCGTTTCAAAGTACTTGCCCGATTTTGGTGCTACAAATTGTCCGTTGATGAACAAATCGTATTGTTCTTTCAATTTAAAATGCGATGTGCTTTCTGGAGCTGGAGCTAAATCCCAGGTTGAACTAAAATCTATAGTATGTTTTTTCTTCATTTGAATTATGCTTTAGAGAAATAATCATTGGATTGATAAATACCACTTTTTTGTTTTGCTATTTGAAGTAAAACATCATTAGCCAAACTACTCGCTCCAAATCTGAAATATTCGTTGTTCAACCACTTTCCACCGAGCGTTTCTTTGACCATCAATAAATATTGTAATGCCAATTTTGAAGTTGAAATGCCACCTGCAGGTTTCATTCCAATCATAATTCCAGTGTTGTAATAATAATCGCGAATGGCTTCGAGCATCACTAAAGTTACAGGTAATGTTGCCGCTGGTTTGATTTTTCCCGTTGAAGTTTTAATAAAATCGGCTCCAGCGTGCATAGCAATATCACTTGCCAATCGAACTCGGTCTAACGTTCCTAATTCACCTGTTTCCAAAATCACTTTCAAACGTACATTTTTGCCACATGCTTCTTTAATCATAGCAATTTCGTCAAATACAAAATTATAATCTCCGCTATGAAATTTGCCACGGCTGATGACCATATCTACTTCGTGTGCGCCATTATCTACCGCTATTTTTGTATCTAAAAGCTTGATTTCAGCACTCGATTGTCCGCTTGGAAAAGCAGTAGCCACAGCAGCTACTTTTACATTCGTTCCTTTTAGTTCGTTAACTGCTGTTTTTACAAAATTTGGATATACACAAACGGCTGCAGTTGAAGGTAAACCTGGTATTTCATCATGCAAATGATGCGCTTTAAAACACAATTGTTTCACTTTTTCTTCTGTATCTGCACCTTCTAAAGTCGTTAAATCAATCATGTTCAATGCCATATACAAACCTTGCATTTTGGATTCTTTCTTGATACTACGCGACGTTATCCTTGCGATTCGGTCTTCAATACCAACTTGATCTATTCTTGGGGTATTTAAAAAATCAATTTGTTTCATTTAATAAAAAAATTAGTAACCTATGGTAAAATTTTCAACAATAGGAATAACAAATATATAAATAAGTTCAACAAGAAGTAACGTTAAACAATTTTATCGTAACATTTGAAGCAATAAAACAAGATAATTTTAGTTTTGAGGAATTTCTTCAGACAACAACGGCGCAGGCACTTCACCTTCGTATTCCGTTTCTTGTAAATCTTCGGTTTGTTTACCCAATTTTACTTTTGGTTCGTCTTGTGTGCCTGTTATTTTTAATGGTATTCCAATAATTCCTAATGGTGGCAATCCCAATCGCATTTTGATATTCAATCTTCCGTCAAAACTGGTTGTTCCTTCTATTCTTGGTCTAAATCCAGCCACTTTAAACTTAAATCGGTCAATGGTGATGATGTTATTTTTAATTGAAGTTTTAATATCTACTTTACTCAAATCGGGATTTGCAATCGATTCTTTTCCAGTTTTTCTGCTCACTACATTCATCAATTTAAAACCTTTCATTTTTACTTTACTCACCGATAAAACTCCGTTTCCTCTCAACGAAGGATAAATGGGCATCATATTTCCATCAAGAATACCCGCTAATTTGTAATCTAAAGAAACAATTCCTTCGGCACTTTCGGCAGCAGTTACAATTTCACGGAACATTTTTATTTCGTTGTAAGCGCGTTTTACATCAAAGTCTTTTGCATTTACTTTCATGTCAAAAAATGCTTTTTCATCCGATTGATTGCCATAAACTGCATCCAATTGTACTTTGCAATCAATGATTTCAACGGCTGCTTTTTTCAACTCCAATCGCCCATTATTGATATTTAAACCACCATTCAAATTATTTATCGCTAATCCATCAAAGTTAATCTTAGCTGCTTTAGCTTTTAGTTGTAAATCAAAATTAGACGGAATAATGATAACGCCAGTTTCTTTTTTTATAGTATCAACATTTGTGTTTACAACCTCTGATTTCATCATAAATTCGTCCACATTGATATAATTGGAACTGAAATTAAATTGTCCTTTTAAAATGGCTTTGTCGGTTAAAACGAATTCAATCACATTTTGTAACGCACCATTCATAGCAAAATCAGATTCGCCATAGGTAGCTTTGAAATCATCAAAATTCATTTTGTCTTGATGGAATTTGAACAATCCTTCACGAATAATGAAAGGTTTTGGCAAGTATTCGGTTGTGGTTTTTATATTTTGCAAACGTACTGTTCCACTGTTTTGAAGTTTGGAATAATTTCCTGAAACAGCATCGTTTTGAGTTCCTTTAAAAACTACATTAGCATTAACAATTCCTTCTAAATCCAATCCTTTTTGGGAGAAAACTTTATAAATTTTTCCAATATTCAATTCGCCTTTTGCTTTTATATCATAAACTAAATTATTGAAATTCTCTAGTTTTGCATTCACATAAATCGGTTTTCCTTCAAATTCAAAACTTGCTGGTGTAATGTTTATTTTCAAGTCGTCAAGGTTGCCTAATTTATCAAGAATAGTTGCGGATACATTGATGTTTTTTATCGGATTTGGATAATAATCAGTTTTGATATAGCCGTTTTTTAAAACAAATGTTCCTTGGGTTACTGGTATTTTGTTTTGTTTTTTATCATAAATGCCTTTGGAACGAATAGTGGTATTCAAATTTCCTTTCAAATCCATAGTACCAAACCCAAAAGCACTATTCAATTGCGCCAAATTTACTTTTGATTCAATTCGTGCATCAATATTTGGAGTTGATAAACCTTCTGATTTTATGACAGCTTTTACATAATCTTTATTGAGATTAAAGAAAATAGAATCTATATTTACTTGTAGCTTTTCAGTATCAAGTTGAGGCAATTTAGTATCAAAATTCAAATATATATTGGAAACTGGAATTGGTGCCTCATTATGATTAATAAACCCATCACGTATTTTCATGTTAAACGCTAAATCGGGTTTTAAGTTCTCAGAAACAATATATTTTCCTTTTAAAGTCAAAGCCAAATCTGTATTTCCTTTTACTTTCGTTTTATCCAACCACGTTACATATTGTGGTGGTAATGCCGTAAAAAAGTCATTCAAATAACTGTCTTCAGATTTGATAGCAAAATCCATTTCATATCCATTATTCAAGAAATTGAATTTTCCTTTAAACTCAACAGGAAGTTGGTTAATTTTTAAATTATTTTGCTGAAATATGAATGCTAAGGAATTAGTATTGATTTGCGTAATTAAATCGGCATTAACTTTCTTATTCTTTAAATATTGCTCACCATCGTATGTAAAATCAAAAGAGTCAATTTTGGCTTCGGTATACAAATCAAAAATCGATTCATTCAAATCGCCTTTTCCAACATAATTAAAACCTTTGGCGTCAATAAAAACTTTTGTAGATTTATCATTATAAACCAAATGGGTATTTTTAATAGCTATTTTTTCTAAACGTAATGAAGTTGTAGAAGTATCGGCATCAACTGTTTTAGTATCTGAAATATAAACGTTATAATTGGCTTCTCCTTTTTCATTTACTAATACATTAACTTTCGCATCATAAACAAAGATTTTATCGATAGTAACTTTTTTATCAAACAACAATGACTTTAAGTTAATACCAAATGAAACATCTTTTGCAGAAATTAGGTTTTCCTTTTTAAAAGGCTTAGAACCTTTCAAAGAGAAATCCGTAAGCGTAAGAGTTAATGACGGAAAATGTTCGAAGAAAGACAATTTTGCTTCCTTAAAATTCAATTCACCATCCAATTTATCATTGGCAAACGATTTTACTTCTTGAGCAATTTTACCAGGAAAAAGTATTGGCAATAAAAACATCAACAACAAAAGCAACGCAATTGTAATTCCAGTACCTTTAAGGATTCTAACGAGTAAATGCTTTTTTTTCTTTTCCATAATATTTTGCAAATATACTATTCTTATTCAATCAATTTCAAAGATCTTATAAAAGCAAACAAGCCACGTAAAAACTACGCAGCTTGTTCAAATTAAATACTAACTCTAACCTTATCGTTTAATTAATTTAATTGTTTTTGTTTGAGCATTTGCATCAAAAGTTTTTACTAAATAAACTCCTGATTTCAAATCTTCAATATTGAATTGGTATTCAACCGTGTTTATATTTTGGAATGTTTTCACTAATTGTCCGGTTATCGAATAAATTTCTGCTTTTTCTATTTCTTCGTTCAAAGTAAAATAATTGTTGGCAGGATTTGGTGTTAATGATAAATTTGAAACAAAATCGAAATTATTATTACTTAATGACGATGGCTGATTACCATATATTCTATATCCACCTGGTTCGATAGAAATGTTTTGGGTGGTAGATGTTACTGTTATTGTGGAATTATCCATTAAATTATACCAAGTTCCAACATATGGAAAACCTCCCGGAGTTGTGTATGCGCTATCAGAAAAATTTGTTCTCACAAAAACATAACTTAAAGAAGATGTTGGTGTATTGCTTGTCCAAATATCTAGCCTAGGACTTCCAAGAACATTTAAATTCCAAGAGTATTCACCATTTTCAAAAACATCTTCAGTTTTTTTGAGATCTATCATTTTAGCCCAACTGTTATAAACATTTAATCTAGAAGAATTTTCAAGCCAATTTTCAGTCCATTGAGGCTGTGGTTTAGTGTCTAGTTTACAATCTGGATTAGAATACGACACATTACCACCATTACAAGTCCATAGAGATTTATCCCAACCTAATTCTCCAAAATGCCAAATCATTTTTGGTCCTGGTACTAGCAAGTGAATTGCACCCATTGCAGGAAGTCTTTCTAGAATCTTGTTTAAATTGCCTTGTGTTTGTCCAGTTTCATTAAATGCTTTATATACTACTCTTTCTTCATCATGACTTTCTGCATAACCAACAAACCTGTTTGTTACATCTGCTACAGCAGTAATATCACCGAACCCGCCTTTTAAAACATTAGTATAAGGATCTGTCATCTTACGCCATTGTAGTATTCCTTTATTATTTCCAGATCTAAGATAATTTGCCCATTCTAACTCTTCATTATAAGACCCTCCAGTTCCGAGATGTTCAAAAATAATTAGGAAATTTGGATCAAATTCCCATTGTTTATCTGCATACCATTTTAACTTTGCAACTCTATCAGATTGATAACCGTTAGTACAAGCTTCTTGACCTCCCGTTACATTTGGTGGGCACGAATTTGTAAATCCTTTTGTTAAGTCCCATCTAAAACCATCAATTTTATAATCTTGTATCCAAGTTTGAATTGTTCTAACAGAATAAGTATTAGTTAAATTATCAGGCTCTCTAAAGTGATTTAAATCACTACCTACACTATATGAGTGCATAGCTTCTTGATTGATGTATGGATTTTCAGAAGAAACTCTATATCCAGTATTATTCGCCCAACCATCATTATCCGTATCTAGCATCCACATTCTTTCTAAAGGAGAACGACCATAAACATGATTTAGCGCAACATCTAATATTACAGCGATACCATTTTGATGACAAAGATCAATAAACTCTTTCAACTTATTTGGAGGTCCATATCTTTTATCGGGTGCCATATGGAAAACTGTATTATAACCCCAACTTAAATTACCTTCAAACTCCATAACGGGCATTAATTGAATAGTATTTATTTTTAAATTAACAAAATAATCCATCTTATTAATTAAATCTTGATAAGTCCTATTCGCATCAAAATCTCTTACTAGAACTTCATAAATAACCAAGTCTTTCTTTTTAGGTTTAACAAAATTAGTTGTTGCAGCACTCCAATTATAATTCCACCAAGCATTTGGGCCAGTTTGCAAAACTGTTACTTCACGCTCTTGACCTGATGGATATTGAGGTAAATTTGGATATACTCCTAATGCTTGAATTTCAGGATCATCATAAGGAGATAAAACTAATGTAGAGAATGGGTCAGCTGTTTTTACAACTGCTGGGGAGTTAGCAGGTCTATTTGTTTGATCACAAACCCAATATTGATAAGTATAAACTTCTCCTGGAATTAAACCTGTAATCTCCAACCAAAATTTTCCAGTTATGGGGTCTTTTTTCATAGCATAAGAAGAAGTTGGTGTCCAATTATTAAAACTTCCCGCAACATAAACAAAATCCTTGTAAGGAGCATTTAATACTATTGTGGCTTTGGTGGCATCAGTTGTATTGTAATTTATTCCATCCAACATTCCAGATGGAAGTGCTGTTGAAATAGTGCCTGGGTTAAAAAGATATGTAAATTTTTTAGTTATTGTTGTTGATCCTTGAGTACACTCTAAAGTAAAAATAGTATTTTGACTAACCAATGGCCCAGCTGTAAAAAATGATGTTGTAGTTGGCCCACTAACAGTTACACCATTAGATTTCAAAGTATAAATAGCATTACCACCTGTGTTGGATGCAACTACACTAGCATTAGTATTTGATGATATAATTGTTATACTGTTTTCCAAAGGAGAAGATAATGTAAGCTGAAAAGCTCCAACATTAAAGATGTTATCATTTGTTTTTTTATCACCACTTCCATCTTTTGCTTTTACAAGAAACCCCATTTTACCAAATACAGTATTATTAAAGAAAGTTTGTGGCACAAAAGTAATTGTATATATGTCTGAAGCTGAATTGTATGTTAATCTATTCGTTTCAGATGAATTTGCCCATGTACCATTTGAAGGACAATCACCTAATGCGTTACCATTTGCATCTTGCATCCAAGCCCACAAGTATAAAGCATTACCTGTAACTCCCCATGTGGATTCATTTATTTGACTACCTTGAATAGTTATTGTTATGGATTGATTTCTCTCAAAAGGATTAGGAGTAACTGTTGGGGTAATGGTTTGTTGTTGTCCATTTACGAATGAAACTACAAATAGTATTAGTAAAAAAACCTTTTTCATGCTTTTATTTTTAAAAAAGTTTCCCAACAAAGAAATGTTGGGAAACGTTCATTTATATTAATTTGAAATCAGACGCAGATTATAATTTGCTGAATTTCGTATATCTAAAACAACTTTATAATTGCCTGCAGTTGGAACTTTCATATTCCCACCATTTATTTTTATTTTGTATTGAGAATCCAATGTAGTGTTTTCTGTATTGCCTGACAAAGTTCCCATTTTTTGAGACCAATCATCTTTTAAACGAATTAAGAATTCATCAGCAGCTAATGTTAAATCAGCTGTGTACATTTGATAGTAAGGTGATGTTTCATCTGTAACAAAATTTAAATATGTAGGCGTACCCCATCCATTAGGAGTAGCAGCACCAATTATCGCAACCTGTCTTTTCGCAATGGTATAAGTATTAGCATTCCAATTTACTGTAAAAAAATAAGTTCCAGCACCTTCGGTTGGTTTTATGTTTTTTCCTGGAGAATCTAAAGTTGTAAATGAATTTGGATTTTCAGACAAATCGCCTTTATCTCCATTCCAAGATGGTCCTGGAGTAAATTTAAACTCAGGACTTGTAACGTTCATCCATACAAACCCTTCGTAATTACCATCATTAGCTTTAGAAAATAATTTTGCAATTTTTGGACTATCTGGAGACCAATCATTACCATATCCGCTTGCAAATTGATAACCTCCAGGGACATATATTCTCTCAAACTCATCAAAAGTATCAAAAGCTTTAGCATTAATTGATACAGTTTGTGAATATACTTTAGCCAAATTATTATCTGAAGTGTCTAATTGTCCTACAACACTACCAACGACTCTAATATTATAAGACTCTGAAGTACCTATACTCCCATTAGCAGCAAGTACTAAAGTGTTAAATTCTCTAACTGTAACTGTCTTCTCAAAGCTTTCACCTGCAAAAGAACTAAAATTACCTAAATCATAAGAACCAACGTTACCGCTATCAAAATCACTCGTTGATTTTACAAGTTCTAATTTGTAATTTACAGCTGCCTGAAAATTATAATCGGCCGAAGTCCAAGTCATTGTAAATAAGTTGTCATTTGCATTGGAAGCTAAAAGTTCGTATGAACCTCCCGTGGGTGCAGAGAGTTGTATATTCGCACTATCACTACCAATAGGGTCAGCACTATCCTTTGAACAAGAAAATAGACTAAAAGCCATAATTGCGGTTAATGATAAATTTTTTAGTAAACTTTTCATAATATTTTGATTTTATTAATATCCTGTGTTTTGTGTTAAGTTTGGATTTGAATCTAAAGCACTTAACGGCAGAGGAAATACTTTATATGTATCAGGAATTGATACTCCGTTTAAAGAGTTTCCTTTCCAAGGCCATAAATAATCTCCTCCTGTAAATTTTCCAAATCGAATCAAATCAGTTCTTCTTTGTCCTTCCATATTCAATTCTCTTCCTCTTTCATCTAAAATAAAATCAAGTGTTAATTGAGATTGAGATATTGAAGAAGCATTAGATCTAGCTCTAAGTTCATTTACATACGATAATGCCTGAGAACTAGAGCCAGAAGTTGCACCCCTTAAAACACTTTCTGCATATATTAAATAAGCATCTGCAAGTCGAAACATTGGAAAATCTGTACTAGAAAAACTTGTTGGACTTGATGTTCCTGTAAACATTGAGTTTCTAAATTTTGTTGAAGGATACCCATTAGTCCATGTTTTATAGTCAGTCATCTCATATGTGTGACCTGCTCTCCAAAACAATTGTGCCCTTGCATCAGTTGAAGTATCTAAATCTCCAAATAATCCATACCAAGCTTTCGTTGCTCTATTACCTCCCCAACCATCAGTTGCTCCAAATAAACTTATTGGCATAGTGTCAGCATTCATACTTGCATTAACCAGGTAGGTTGTATTACCATAACTTTGACTTGTTAATGCGTCTGCAATTAAAGGGAAAATAATTTCGGGTGAAGTATTATTATCAGCTGTAAAATTTTGCAAATAATTAGGAGCCAAAGAAAATCCTCCTTCGGTAATTACTTTGTTTGAATAAATTAAAGCATCATTATATCTTGAAACTCCCGTATAAACTTCGGCATTTAAATACAATTTTGCTAACAACATTCTACATGCTGATTTATTTGCTCTACCATATTCGTTTGAAAATGGCAAATCATTTTCAATTGCAAGTAATTCTGACTCTACATAATCAAATAAGTCTGTTCTTGAAGCTTCTGGCAATGGACTAATTGTTCCATAATTTTCTGTTGTAACTAGAACACCTTTTCCAAAACAGTCAATCATATAATAATATGCCAATGAACGTAAAAAACGTAATTCACTAATATACTGTGCCTTTTCCGAAACATTTGTGTTTTGCAACGCTATAATTAGATTTGTTGTTTGTGGTACTGTATAATATACTCTATCAAACAAATATCTAAAAAATTTATTGTTTTGAGTCCAATTTGATGTTGTAGTCAATTGGTCTAATCCATCATCACCCCAACGATTTTTAACATTATCAGTTGTTAAATCTTGAAGGTTAATAATTCCTCTTAAGAACCCACTTTCTCCCGCATCGTTTGTTACAATATCTGAACTACCTGGTCCGTTTGAGCCTGTCAAAGCAAACGTTGCATACATTCTAGACAACAATCCTTTTGCTGCATTAGGATCTTGTAGCAACAAGTTTTCAAATGACTGTTCTACTACAGGCTTTGTGTCAAGTTCGGATGAACATGAATTAAATAACATCACAAAAAGAAATGCAACAGCTATTTTTTTAATAATTATTTTCATAGTTTAAATTTTAAAAATCAATAGTTACTCCTGTATTAAATACTCTAGGTCTCGGATAAAAGTTTGTATCAATACCATTAAAGTTTTCTGGATCTTGTCCTGAATATTTAGTAATTAAAAACAAATTATTTGCACCAACATATAAACGTAAAGTTGCAGATTTAAATAATTTATCAAACATGTATCCTATAGAAAGACTCTCGCATCGCAAAAAGGTTGCGTCCTCTAAAAAATAATCAGATACAACAGAATTTTCTGCTATGGTTACAAACGGAAGATTTCCGTTTAAATTGTTATTTAAGTTTTGTGATATATTCGGAACTACTTTTTGCTCCCATCCATATTGATATTTAACAGAATTATACACATTTCCGCCCAACTGACCTCTAAAACTTGCGTTTAAATCAAATTTTTTGTAGTTAAACGTTGTGCTGAATCCAAAATTCCAATTAGGAACTAAAGCCACATAATATTTATCATCGTCATTAATACTTCCATCTCCATTTCTATCAACAAAAACATTTGGTATTGGCTGACCAGCATTATCATATACTTGCTCAAACACCCATGCAGACTGAGGTTGCTCTCCAATTGCATGGTACGACAATGTTCTACCTATTCCTGGAAGACCGCCTCCAGAAGCAGCAATTCTTGTTGCTCCATTTACTTCATCTACCTTACCTTTATTGTAAGACATATTTCCGCTTACTGACCAATTCATATCATCGCTTGAATATAACTTAGCAGTCAAACTCAACTCTATACCTTTATTTGTAATTGCCGCCGCATTACTTACAAATTGATTAGTCAAAAATTGTCCCGGAGGAAATTGTACTGTTGCTAACAAATCGGTAGTTTTTCTAATATAAGCATCTACACTTCCTGACAAAAATCCGTTTTTAAATAAATCAAAATCAATACCTATATTGGTTGTTGCTGATTTTTCCCATGTTAAATTAGGATTAAATGCATTTGCAGAATAAATATTCACTCCTGGTAAATATTGTCCATTTTGATTCCCCGGAGAAAACAAAGCTGTGTAAGGATAATAGCCTTGACTTCTAATATCGCTATTTCCAGTCACACCATAACCAACTCTTAATTTCAAATCATTAATGCTTTCAATATTTTTTAAGAAGCTTTCTTCTTTCATTTTCCATGCTAAACCAGCTGCAGGGAAATAACCCCATCTTCTATCTGAGGGAAACAAAGATGAAGCATCAGCTCTCAAAGTCATCGTAAGCAAATATTTGTCTAAAAAATCAACATTAGCTCTACCAAAATAAGATTCCAATGTCATTTTTCCAAAATATCTGTTATTTGGATTTTGCGGGTTTACATTCAATTCTCTAACTCCAGTGGTAATGTCATAAATATAATTATCTTTTACACCTTGATTCACAAAACTTTGGAAATTATGTCCACCTTGCATTTCAACTCGACTCATGAAACCAGATAATTTTTTTGTGTAAACAAGATACGCATCAAACGTTTTGTTATCTATGGTCTGTCTTTCTTTATAATTTAACCCAGGATTAAACACATATGAATCTGGAGCCACAGAAGTTGTTCCGTCTATTTTATATGTTTGCAAAGCATTTTCAGCATAAATCTCTCTTATATATGATTTTGAGGATTCAATCCCCAAATTAACAACTGCTCGTAATTCAGGTAAAAAATGCATTTTATAATCAAATTCAATGTTTCCTAAAAACTTATCAATACTCTCAGGGCGCTCACGTTGTTTTAATAGAGCTACAGGATTTAATTGACCTTGTATTCTGTATGAACCATCCCAATTTCCATCTGTTGGGTCAGAAACTTGTTGATAATATCCTTCAAATCTATTGTTAGGGCTACTTCCATAAACAGGTTTTGTTGGATCCATGTTCAATGCAGCACCAATCGCTCCACCTGAGTCCACTGAATTTTTTCTAGAACTAAATCCTTTTGCATTAACATCTACTTTTAAATGACCATCAAAAAATGTAGGCGTTACTTTAACCCCAGCAGAAACTCTCCTATAATCATTTGTAATCACCACACCTTGAGTGTTATTAAATCCAACAGATGCTCTAAAAGGCACACCATTAAAAATAGAAGCTCTAGCACTAAAGTTATGGTCTTGGCTTATCGTATTTCTAAATATCTCACTTTGCCAATCTGTATTGTACAGGATTCTTTGTCCAGGATTATTAGGGTCTGCTATTCCCAATTTAGCAATATGCTCTGGATATTTTTCTGTAATAAACTGAGCAAAAGAATTACCATCTCTAACATCAATTAGGTTGTTTACTTTACCAAAAGAGAATGTGGATGAATAAGTGTATTTTGGAACACCAGAAGTTCCTTTTTTAGTTGTAATAATGATTACACCATTTGATGCACGAGAACCATAAATAGCCGTAGCAGAAGCGTCTTTAAGTATAGTGAACGATTCAATATCGTTTGGATTAATTAATGACAAAGGGTTTCCTTGACCTGCTGCTAATCTATTATCAATAGGAACATTATCAATTACTAATAACGGACTAGCTTCTGCATTTAAAGATGAAATACCTCTTATCCTAATATTTGGAGCAGAATCAGGTGCTCCTCCATCATTGGTAATTCTAATCCCTGTCGCTTTTCCTACCAACAATTGGTCTGCGCTCAGAATTGCACCTTTGTTAAAATCCTTGTCAGTAACAACAGAAACTGAGCCCGTTGCATCTTTCTTTTTTACTGAACCATAACCAACCTGAACTACAACTTCCTGCAGTTGGGTTAAATCTTCTTTCAACTGAACTTTAATTTCTTTTTGTCCAGAAAATTTAATCGATTCTGATTGATATCCAATATAGGAAACAACGATAACATCGCCATTTTTTAATCCATTCAATTGGAACTTTCCATCAAAATCTGTGGTGGTACTATTGTTAGCACCTTGAACTATTACATTTACTCCTGGCAAAGGTTGGTTTACCGATGCATCCAATACTGTACCACTTAATGAAGTTTGAGAAAAAACAGCACTAATTGGTAAAATAAGGAATAAAAATAACAACTTTTTGTAAATTGTTTTCATACATTTTGTTTAGGTTAAAAACTTGTTTTTGAGCTTATACTTTACGTTCGAAGTATAAATTTAACTAAAAAATAACACTTTGACCTCTAAACACCTGTTAAAACATGTCCGAAAACGTTTGCGTGTTGAAAACTTTCTTAAAATCACACATTTTTAGTGCTAAAAATGATGTTAATCAAAAAAAAATATATCTTTAATGACAATATTGTATTTCATTATAAATCATGAGAAGAAAAGTAACCCTTAAACAAATTGCAAAAGAATTAGATGTCTCCATTTCAACCGTATCTAAATCTTTAAAAAACAGTACTGAAATAAGCGAAGACACACGACAAAAAGTGCAAGCTTTTGCAAAACTATACAACTACAAACCTAATAATATTGCCCTAAGTCTGAAAAACAAAAAAACAAAAACAATTTGCATCATAATTCCTGAGATTATTCATCACTTTTTTGCTACAGTTATTAGCGGCGTTGAACAAGTAGCAAACGAAAGAGGCTACAATGTTTTAGTCTGTCTTTCTGATGAATCATTTGACAAAGAAGTAATCAACATGGAAATGCTTGCCAACGGAAGCATTGATGGCTTTATAATGTCGCTTTCCAAAGAAACACAACAAAAGAAAGACTTTCACCATATTGTTGAAGTAATAAATCAAGGAATGCCAGTCGTAATGTTTGATCGTATTACCAATGAAATTCTTTGCGACAAAGTAATCATTGACGATGAATTAGCCGCTCTTAACGCAACCCAATATTTGATTGACAAAGGTTTTAAAAAAATAGCACTACTCACAACTGTTGATTATGTTAGTGTTGGTAAACTAAGAACTGAGGGATATATTAAAACCCTTAAAAACAACGACATAACTGTTGATGAAAAATTAATCATCAAAATTGAAGACACCGAAAATTTTGAACATAAAATTGCTGACTTACTAACACAGAATAGTATAGATGCTGTTTTTGCTGTAAACGAATTATTCGCAGTCACTGTTATAAAAGAAGCAAACCGAATAGGGTTAAAAGTTCCTGACGACATTTCAATCATAGGATTCACAGACGGGATTATTTCAAAATATTCCTCGCCAAGTATTACAACTGTAAGTCAAAACGGCATCAAAATGGGTGCTAAAGCAGCACAAATGCTAATCGAACGCCTTGAAACAGAGGAAGAAGAAGATGAAAAATATAGAACAGAGGTAATTGAAACCGAACTTGTAGAAAGAGAATCAACTAAGTAATAAAATCAAAAAAAATAAGCAAAACTATTTTTTAAAATCTTGTTTTTTTTATTTCAATTGAATAATTTATTCGGTACTTATTCCTTAACCAACTTATTAAAACTGTTCTTTTACTATAAAAAAACTTCTTTTTAATGCAAAGGATAGTTTCTAATATAAAAAAGTTATCCTAACTTTTTTATGGAAAAAAAACTAAAATTCAAAAACTTTTATATCTTTACGGCTGATTATTAAACTTATACTTTACTTCGAAACTAAAATAAGTTTGATAAGCACAATATCGCTTATCGTATTATAAATCATTAAATTACGATAATGGAAAAGCGTAAATTAAGTTTCTGGCAAATCTGGAATATGAGTTTCGGGTTTCTAGGAATACAAATGGGTTTTGCTCTTCAAAACTCTAACGTTAGCAGAATTTTTCAAACACTTGGTGCAGAAATTGACGACATTCCTATTCTTTGGGTAGCAGCTCCATTAACTGGGTTAATTGTTCAACCAATAATAGGATATCTTTCTGATAGAACTTGGACAAAATTAGGCCGAAGAAAACCTTATTTTTTAATTGGTGCAATTTTAGCTTCTGCTGCGCTTTTCATTATGCCAAACTCACCTTTTCTCTGGTTTGCAGCAGGTATGTTGTGGATAATGGATGCTTCAATTAATATTTCTATGGAACCCTTCAGAGCTTTTGTTGGCGATAATTTACCCGATTCTCAAAGAACATCAGGGTTTGCTATGCAGAGTTTTTTTATCGGAATTGGAGCCTATTTTGCATCAAAGCTTCCATTAATATTTACGCATTTTGGAGTTTCTAACACCGCACCACTAGGAATAATTCCCGATTCGGTTAAGTATTCTTTTTATTTAGGTGGTGTAGCTTTCATTGTAACAGTATTATGGACTGTCCTAACTTCAAAAGAATACTCTCCTGAAGAATTAGAAGCCTTCGAAGCACACAAAAAATCTACTTATATAAAAGAAACTCGTTCTACAGAATGGTTTATCAAAAATGGTAATTCACATTTAGCAAAAGGAATACTATTTTTAGTAATAAGCGGTTTATTTTCGTTTTCCATTTATCATTATGATTTGAAAAAAGATTTATATGTTTTATCTCTAGGATTAATTGGTCTTGGCGGATTAGCACTTTTATTTTCTGGTTTAATGCAAAAATCCAACAAAACAGATAATGGTTTCATAACTATAATGAACGATTTTCAGTTTATGCCTAAAATGATGAAGCAATTAGCATGGGTACAATTCTTCTCATGGTTTGCACTTTTCTCTATGTGGATTTATACTACCCTAGCCGTAACACAACACATTTACAAAACTACAGACACCACATCTGAAGCATATAATTTAGGTGCTAACCAAGTTGGTGAAATGTTTGCTAACTACAATCTTATTGCAGCAATAGCAGCATTTCTATTACCCATATTAGCAAAATATACTAGTAGAAAGTTTACACACTTTATAGCATTAACTTGTGGTGGCTTAGGACTAATCTCTATCTATTTCATCAATGAACCAACCGTTTTCACAATGGAATGGTTACCAATGATAGGTGTAGGAATTGCATGGGCGAGTATTCTATCTATTCCTTATGCAATGCTTTCCGGTTCACTTCCATCAAGTAAAATGGGGTATTATATGGGTGTATTTAATTTTTTTATTGTAATACCACAACTAGTAGCGGCTTCTATTTTAGGATTTTTAGTTTCTAAATTCTTTAATAGTGAACCAATCTATGCGTTATTTATTGGCGGTGGTTCAATGATTTTAGCTGGAGTTATTTCTCTAACTATAAATGACAAATCAAATATTGAAATAAATGAATAAAAAAGCATTCATATTCGACCTTGACGGTGTTATTGTTGACACTGCAAAATATCATTTTTTAGCATGGCAAAAATTAGCACAGGAACTTGGAATAGAATTTACACCTGAACATAATGAAGAACTAAAAGGCGTAAGTCGGGTTAGATCATTAGACATTATATTAGAACTTGGAGGCGTAACTGCTTCACAAGAAGACAAAAACAAATGGCTTATTGAAAAGAATGAAGACTATCTATCCTATTTGGTTACTATTGATGAAAGTGAGATTTTACCAGGTGTATTACCCGTATTAAAATATTTAAAAGACAATGGTCAACTTATTGCATTGGGTTCTGCCAGTAAAAACGCAAGACCAATATTAGAAAAAACAGGAATCATGCATTATTTTGATGCAGTCGTTGACGGAAATGATGTTTCAAATGCAAAACCCGATCCAGAAGTATTTCTTCAAGCCGCAAGGTTACTAAATTCCACAAATGAAAATGCAATTGTCTTTGAAGATTCCGTAGCAGGTATTCAAGCTGCTAATATTGCCAACATGATCAGCATCGGAATTGGTGAAGCATCAATATTATATGAAGCACAATATAACTTTAAAGACTTCACTTATATTGATTTTGCTTTTCTTGATGCCTTAATACATTAACAATTAACACAGTATGATTTTAAAGTTTCATTCTTGAACCTTTAAACTTAAAAACTTAAAAATAAATGAACCAAGATTATATTAAACCAGACAATTGGTCCATCATAGAAGAAGGATTTGATGCAGAAAGAGTAAAGTCGTCCGAGAGTTTATTCAGCATCGGTAACGGTGCCATGGGACAACGTGCCAACTTTGAAGAAAACTATTCGGGAGAAACATTCCAAGGAAGTTATATTGCTGGTGTTTATTATCCCGACAAAACACGAGTGGGTTGGTGGAAAAACGGTTACCCAGAGTACTTCGCTAAAGTACTTAATGCTCCTAACTGGATTGGAATTGACATAGAAATCAACGGTGAAAATTTTGATTTAGCTAAATGTAAAGCAGTTAAAAACTTCCGTCGTGAGCTTAATATGAAAGAAGGAATATATTACCGTTCTTTTGAAGCAACTCTTCAAAACGATGTCCAAGTTGCCGTTAATGTAACCCGTTTCCTTTCTTTAGATATAGATGAATTAGGTATTATTAATTATGAAATTACTCCTTTAAATAATGATGTTACCATAGTTTACAAACCTTATTTAGATGCTGGTGTTCATAACGAAGACGCCAATTGGGAAGAACGTTTCTGGGAAACTCTTAACATCAACAGCGAACTAAACAATGCATTCATTACTGCTAAAACTCATAAAACTAATTTTTTAGCAACTGTGTTTATGCACAATACAATACTGCTTAACAATCAAAAATTATCGGTTTCCCCTAATAATAATGATACTTCAGAAAACAAAATTAGCTTTTCTTATGAAGTTAAGGTAGCTAAAAATAATTCATCAACCATCCAAAAATATGGTGGATATACGGTTTCAATGAATCACGACGATACTACTATTGCTGCCAAAAATGTAATTCAAAAAGCACTAACCGAAGATTATAATTCCCTTCTTGAAAATCAAAAACAAGCTTGGGCAAAAATTTGGGAAATGAGCGATATTACCATTGATGGCGATGTAAAAGCACAGCAAGGTATTCGTTTCAATATTTTTCAATTAAACCAAACCTACTTAGGAAAAGATTCACGTTTAAATATTGGTCCAAAAGGTTTCACAGGTGAAAAATACGGCGGTTCGACTTATTGGGATACCGAAGCCTATTGCATTCCGTTCTACATGGCAACCAAAGACCAAAAAGTAGCTCGTAATCTATTAGAATACCGATACAATCATCTTGAAAAAGCCATCGAAAATGCTGCCAAACTAGGCTTCAATAATGGCGCAGCTTTATACCCAATGGTTACCATGAATGGCGAAGAATGTCACAACGAATGGGAAATCACTTTTGAAGAAATTCATAGAAACGGTGCCATTGCTTTTGCTATTTTCAACTACTATCGCTTTACTGGAGATTATAGTTATATCCCTGAAAAAGGTCTGGAAGTATTGATAGGCATTGCTCGTTTCTGGCACCAACGTGCTACGTTTTCTACCTATAGAAATCAGTATGTAATCCTTGGGGTTACGGGTCCAAACGAGTATGAAAATAACGTAAACAACAATTGGTACACCAACTATTTAGCCAAATGGTGTATTGATTATGCCATAGAACAAATCAACAAGGTTCAAAAAGATTATTCAGCAGATTATGCTAGAGTAATGAGCAAAGTAAATCTCGATAATGCCGAAATGGCACATTGGAAAGACGTTGCAGACAATATGTATTTCCCATATTCAGAAGAACGCGACGTTTATTTACAACAAGATGGTTTTCTAGATAAAGAACTGGTTAAAGTTCACGATTTAGATAAATCTCAAAGACCTATCAACCAAAAGTGGTCGTGGGATAGAATACTTCGTTCGCCTTACATCAAGCAAGCAGATACTTTACAAGGATTCTACTTCTTCGAAGACCATTTCAGCAAAGAACAATTAGAGAAACATTTTGATTTCTACGAGCCATATACAGTCCACGAAAGCTCTCTTTCTCCTTGTGTACATTCAATTCAGGCGGCTACTTTAGATAGGATGGAACAAGCCTATACGTTTTATTTACGCACATCGCGTCTTGATTTAGACGACTATAATAAAGAGGTCGAAGAAGGATTACACATCACTTCCATGGCTGGTACTTGGATGAGTATTGTGGAAGGTTTTGGTGGAATGCGTGTTAAAAATGACACACTACACTTCCAACCTAAAATCCCTAACGAATGGAAAGGTTATTCTTTTAAGATTAACTTTAGAAACCAAATATTAAAAGTTGCTGTAAACCACTCGCAAACTAACTTTAGTCTTGAAGGCGAAAAAGCCATCACTGTCTTTGTTAATGGCAAAGAAGTTTTGGTTGAGCCGAACAGTCTGGTTACTGTTTAATATTTACTAACAAACCCTTTCGGAGTCAAATCTGAAGGGGTTTTTTATTTTTTAAAAAATGAAAAAAATACTGCTACTACTCCTCGCTTCCTCTTTTTCTTTTGCACAAATAGACCGAATGGAACCACCTAATTGGTGGGGAAATATGAACCTCAATCAGGTGCAAATTATGTTCTATGGCAAAAATATTGCCCAAAACAAAGTGTCGGTTTCTAATGGCGTTGTCATTAAAAGCATCCAAAAGACGGAAAACCCTAATTATCTTTTCGTTACCATCGATACCAAAGATATTTTGGCACAAAATTTAGTGTTTACCTTCTCCAACGGGAAGAAATCGTTTGCTAAAAACTTCGAAATAAAACCAAGAAATCCGCAATCCAAATTCAGAAAAAGCTACGACAGCTCCGATGTCATTTATCTGCTTATGCCCGACAGATTTGCAAACGGAAACCCAAACAACGATAGCACTAACGATACCCAAGAAAAAGGCAACCGGTCGGAACCGGGTGGTAGACACGGCGGTGACATCCAAGGTATCATTAACAACCTTGATTATTTAAAAAATTTAGGCGTAACGGCGGTTTGGCCAACGCCTTTATGCGAAGATAACGACGAAAGGTATTCGTATCATGGTTATGGGCAGTCGGATGTGTACCGAATTGACCCGCGCTATGGCACTAACGAGGATTATGTGCGCATGAGCAAGGAGTTACACAAACGCGGCATGAAAAATATCATGGACTATGTAACGAACCATTGGGGTTGGAAACATTGGATGTACAACGACCTGCCTACTTATGATTGGATTCATCAGTTTCCAGGCTATTCGCAGTCGAATTATAGAATGACTACACAATTTGACCCAAATGCATCACAGATTGATGCCAAAAATTGTATGGATGGATGGTTCGTCAAGTCGATGCCCGATTTGAATCAGTCCAATCCATTGGTGTTGCAGTATTTGACACAGAATGCCATCTGGTGGATAGAATATGCGGATTTAGATGGTTTCCGTGTGGATACGTATTCTTATAATGATAAAGCAGGCATCGCCCAATGGACGAAAGCCATCACGGATGAATATCCTCACTTCAATATCGTTGGCGAAGTTTGGATGCACAGCCAAGCACAAATGGCCTTTTGGCAGAAAGACAGTAAGATTGGTGCGATAGAAAGCTATAATTCTTATTTGCCATCGGTCATGGATTTTACCTTACACGATGTTTTTGGCACCGTTTTTAACGAAGACAAAGCCGCTTGGGACAAAGGAATGATTAAAATATACGACAACTTTACCAACGACTTTCTCTATCCAAACCCAAACAACCTATTGACTTTTATAGAGAATCATGATACGCAACGTTTTAACCACTTGTATAACGACATCAATAAGTATAAAATGGCATTAACCTTGATAGCAACTATCAGAGGTATTCCGCAGGTATATTATGGCTCCGAGATAGGTATGAAAGGCAATAAAGACAATGGCGATGCCGACATTCGACACGATTTTCCTGGCGGATGGAACGACGACAGCAACAACGCGTTTACTAAGGCGGGCAGAACTTCAGAACAAGACGCCTACCATCAGTTTACTGCCCAATTATTTAACTGGAGAAAGACCAAACAGGTTATCCATACAGGTAAAACTACCCATTACATCCCAGAAAACAATGTATATGTCTATTTTCGATACAATGAAACCGAAAGCGTGATGGTTGTCATTAATAATTCATCAGAGAAGCAAACCTTTAAAACCAATAGGTTTCAAGAAAACATTTTGAAGTATAAAAACGGTACCGATGTGCTTTCAAACAAAACGTTCAACCTTCAAAATGACATTACTATTGAAGCAAAATCATCGTTGATTCTTGAACTAAACTAACATCATGATAAATAATCTTTTTTTAGTTCTCATCACGGCTACTGCAAACACAAAAAATAGCAAAAATATCAAAAACACGGCGGTAGTATGCCCAAAAACGATTGTTTATGTCAATAATACGGCAGTAGTATGCCCAAAAACGATTATTTATATCAATAATACGGCAGTAGTATGCCCAAAAACGATTGATTATATCAATAATACGGCAGTAGTATGCCCTAAAACGATTGTTTATATCAATAATACGGTAGTAGTATGCCCTAAAACGATTGTTTATGTCAATAATACAGCAGTAGTATGCCCTAAAATAACTGTTTATGCGTACAAGGCGGTAGCTACCAGTATAAAATCATTTTTTCAGACTTATTATACAGATAAAAGCGGACTACTATTTTCTGAAAAACAGCCAATAACTACTCATTATTTTGATAAAAAAAGTCAAAATAATAACCCGAAAATCGCTATCTTAACCGCTAAAATAGTTTAGCACACAAGAACTTTACTTTTGAACCAAAATCAGTATTAGTATTAGAATTAAACGAAATGAAGAAACTACTTTTTTTACTATTTATAACCTCATTTTGCATTGCACAAAACGCAAATAGAAAATTTATTTCTCAAAGCTATAAAAACAATGTTTTAGAAATAAAAACTTCTGAAGGTTACTACTTGATGAAACCTTTTTCAGAAAAAATCATCGAAACTTCCTTTATTCCTAATGGTGAAAAAAACAATATCACTTCGCATGCCGTTATTAAATCGGTTGAAAATATAAAGTGCAAAGTAGTTAACAACAGCAAAACCCTATCTTTGGAAACTTCTGGAATAAAAGTCATCATTGATAAGTCGCCATTTAAAATTTCGTATTACTACAACAACAGCCTATTGCTTTCTGAAAAAAATGGCTACACCAAAGTAAACGACAGCACGCATACTATTGACTTCAATATAGCACCCGACGAAAAACTCTTTGGCGGTGGCGCTCGTGCATTGGGCATGAACCGTCGTGGCAACCGCTTGCAACTATACAACAGAGCACACTATGGCTACGAAACCAAAGCAGAGCTAATGAATTTCTGTATTCCTTTAGTACTATCTTCAAAAATATATGCGGTACACTTTGATAATGCTGCCATTGGTTATCTTGATTTGGATAGTCAAAAGAACAATACCGTGACCTATGAAACTATCTCTGGAAGAAAGACCTATCAGGTTATTGTAGGCGATACTTGGGAAAATTTGATTACCAATTATACCGACTTGACCGGAAAACAACCCTTGCCACCACGTTGGGCATTTGGCAACTTCTCTTCGCGTTTTGGCTATCATTCTCAGGAAGAAGTGGAGAATACGATTAAGAAATTTCAAGAAGATAACATACCTGTTGATGCTATTATTTTAGATTTATATTGGTTTGGAAAGACCATCAAAGGCACCATGGGAAACCTCGATTGGGATAAGGATAATTTCCCTAATCCTGAAAAAATGATTGCCAATTTGAAGGCAAAAGGTGTTAATACTATTCTGATTACCGAACCGTTTGTGTTGACTACTTCTAGTAAATGGAAAGAAGCCGTAGCACAAAATATACTAGTAACCGATGCTAAAAATAAACCCGCAACATGGGATTTCTATTTTGGGAATACTTCTGTGGTTGATATCTTCAAGCCCGAAGGTGCTGCATGGTTTTGGAATGTATATAAACGACTAATAAATCAAGGTGTTGGTGGTATGTGGGGCGATTTGGGCGAACCCGAAGTATTTCCATCCGAAGTAAAAACCGCTGCTGGACCTGCTGATGAAGTGCACAATATCTATGGACATAATTGGGCAAAACTAATAGCCGATGGGTATGCCAAAGATTTTCCAAATCAACGTCCGTTTATATTGATGCGTGCCGGATATTCGGGTTCACAACGCTATGGTATGATACCATGGTCGGGCGATGTTAATCGAAGCTGGGGTGGTTTAGCATCACAAATGGAAATTGCTATGCAAATGGGCATGCAAGGTATGGGCTATATGCATTCGGATTTAGGAGGATTTGCAGGCGATTATTTTGATAATGAATTGTATTTACGATGGTTGCAATATGGTGTGTTCCAACCTATTTTTCGTCCACATGCGCAAGAAGAAGTGGCATCCGAAGTTGCCAAAAAAGATATTGCTACCAAGGCAATCGCCAAGAAGTCGGTGGAACTTCGATATCAATTGCTACCTTATATCTATACCTTGGCATTTGAAAATTCTACCTCGGGAAAACCATTGATGCGTCCATTATTTTTTGAAGAACCTACCAATGAAAAAGCTCTAAACGAGAAAGAAAGTTATTTATGGGGCAATGATTTCTTAGTAAAACCGATTACAAAAGCTGGCGTTACTGCTACCGAAGTCTATTTCCCAAAATCGTCCAATTGGTTCGACTTCTATACCGATAAAAGCTATAAAGCTGGCACTACAGCAACCGTTGCGGTTGGAACTGATTATATTCCAGTTTTTGTTCGTGGTGGTAGTTTTATTCCACGTATTAAAACCATCCAAAACACGACTGCTTATTCGTTAAATAGTTTTGATTTGCATTTTTATTATGATGAAACGGTAGCACAATCTTCTGGAAAATTATACAATGATGATGGCGCAACGCCTGATGCTTTTGGGAAAAGTGCCTACGAATTGATGACGTTTACTAGCAATTCTTCGAGTAAAAATATCATCCTAAAACTAGCTGTTGAAATAGGTAAAAAATATTTGGCAACAGACAAAACGGTTACCCTAACCATCCATAATTGTAACGCAAAATCGGTTACTATCGATGGAAAAAATGTTATCTTTAAAAATGAAAATCAATCGGTAGTAGTTGATGTAAATTGGAACAAAAACACTACTCCAGAAATTAAAATTGCGCTTTAAATGAAAAAAATACTGGCAGTTGCCATCACCTCACTCCTATTTATTAGTTGCAACACATCGCAAAAAGTTGCCTATAAGCAAGAAACAAAAACACCATTCGTATGGGAAAGTGCCAACGTCTATTTTTTATTAATTGATAGATTTAAGAATGGAAATCCAAGCAATGACACGATTATTAAAAGGGATAAACCTACTGGAAAACTTCGTGGTTTTGAAGGTGGAGATATTCGTGGGGTTATCCAAAAGCTGGATGAAGGTTATTTTACAGACTTAGGTATCAATGTGCTTTGGATGACGCCCGTTGTAGAACAGATACATGGTGCTGTAGATGAAGGAACGGGTAATACCTATGGGTTTCATGGCTATTGGACCAAAGATTGGACAGCAATTGACCCTAGTTATGGCACCAAAGCCGATTTAAAAGAATTGGTTGACAAGGCACATGCTAAAGGCATTCGTATTATGCTCGATGCCGTGATTAATCATACTGGTCCGGTTACTGATTTAGATCCCGTTTTCCCTAATGATTGGGTTAGAACATCTCCAAAATGTACTTATAAATCTTATGACACTTACATCAATTGCACTTTGGTAGAAAACCTGCCCGATGTAAAAACAGAGAGCAATGAAAATGTAGAATTGCCACCTGTTTTAGTCGAAAAGTGGAAAAAAGAAGGCAGATATGAACAAGAAGTAGCCGAATTGGACGCATTTTTTGCCAAAACAGGCTATCCGCGTGCACCAAGATACTATATTATGAAGTGGCTATCCGATTATATATCGGACTATGGCATCGATGCCTATCGTGTGGACACCGTGAAGCATACGTATGAGAATGTTTGGGCAGATTTTCAAAAAGTATGTTTGATGACGTTTGAAAATTATAAAAGTAACAACCCAAGCAAAGTGTTGGACAATACTAAATTTTTTACCGTAGGCGAAGTCTATGGGTATAATATTGGCAGCAAAAAATTATATGACTTTGGCGACCGCAAGGTAGATTATTTTGCCAATGGATTTGATGGTTTAATCAACTTTGACTTTAGAAATGAAGCCAAAATGAAGTACCAAGAGTTGTATGCCAAATACAATACTATTTTGCAAACCGACCTCAAAAATCATACGGTGATGAATTATATTTCATCGCATGACGACGGTTATCCGTATGATAAAAAACGTGAAAAGACTATCGAAAGCGGCACCAAACTGCTCTTAGCACCCGGAATAGCACAAGTATATTATGGCGATGAAAGCGCACGCAGTTTAGACATACCCGGTACCGAAGGCGATGCTACTTTGCGCTCATTTATGAATTGGGATGCCATTAGCAACAACCCAATAACCAAAGAAGTTTTGGCTCATTGGCAACGACTAGGGCAGTTTAGAGCGCATCATCCTGCTGTTGGCGGTGGTGTTCATGCTTTAATTTCGTCGTCGCCATATTCGTTCTCCAGAGTTTATTCTAAAGATAACTATACCGATAAAGTAGTCATTGGCTTGGAATTAAATAAAGGAAAAAAAGAAATCAATGTAGGTAACATCTTTGCCAATGGTGAAAAAGTGCGCGATGCTTACTCGGGCAGAACGGCTATAATTGCTAACGGAAAGGCAGTAATTGATAGTGACTTTACTATAATTTTACTCGAAAAAATATAATCTTATGCTCAAGATTGGTCATCGTGGTGCCAAAGGACATGTAGCCGAAAACACCTTAGCTTCTTTTCAAAAAGCAATAGACCTTGGTGTAGATGCCATCGAATTGGATGTGCATTGTTGTGCCACGGGCGAAATAGTAGTCATTCATGATGATACGATAGACCGTACCACTACTGGCACTGGCTTGGTTTCAAAACTTTCATTATCTCAACTAAAAAATGTTTCTATTGATGTGTTGCATTTCATCCCAACACTACAGGAAGTGCTTGATTTTATTTCGGGTAGATGCCTCGTCAACATAGAACTTAAAGGAAAAAACACTGCCGAAAAGACCATGCAAATTCTTGATACCTATATTAATGAAAAAAACTGGAAACATGAGCAGTTTTTGGTTTCTAGTTTTGATTGGCTAGCACTAGAGCAAGTACATAAGCACAATCAATTTATGCCTATTGGGGTACTTACGCTTACGGATATTGAGTTGGCAATTGGTTTTGCCAAGTTCTGCAAGGCAAAGGCTATTCATCCGTATTATCACTTGCTCACACCAGAGAATGTAGCACAAATGAAAGCCGAAAACCTCAACATCTATCCGTGGACGGTTAATGAACCCGAAGATATTAGTCTGGTAAAATCATTTAACGTAGATGGAATTATTTCTGATTATCCGGAAAGATTGTAATAGGTGTTCTCGATACATTTTTTGCTCCATTGCATTCCGCAAAAAACACTCGAACGGACGAAGCGAGATGTAGTTTAGTGGCAACAACTTTATAGGCAAAATTTTCTACACCGTCAAATCGAGTGTTTTTATTGTAACAAAGTGTAAATAAAAATGTATCGAGATTTTTATACGTTCTCGATACATTTTTTGCTCCATTGCATTCCGCAAAAAACACTCGAACGGACGAAGCGAGATGTAGTTTAGTGGCAACAACTTTATAGGCAAAATTTTCTACACCGTCAAATCGAGTGTTTTTATTGTAACGAAGTGTAAATAAAAATGTATCGAGATTTTTATATGTTCTCGATACATTTTTTGCTCCATTGCATTCCGCAAAAAACACTCGAACAGACGAATAATAGAAAAACATCGCTATTCCTTTAGTACATTTGCACAAATCAACATCTAAACAATCTGTGTTAATCCTTTTAATCTGTGGCTAAACCATGATTTCTAAATACGATATCCTTATTATTGGCGGCGGCGCGGCTGGTTTCTTTACTGCTATTAATATTGTAGAAAAAAATCCGCAGCTAAAGGTCGCTATCCTCGAGCGTGGCAAAACGGTATTGGAGAAAGTACGTATCTCAGGTGGTGGTCGCTGCAATGTGACGCATGCTTGTTTTGTGCCCAATGATTTGGCAAAATTTTATCCCCGTGGAGAGAAAGAACTACGCGGTCCTTTTCACCAATTTTGTAGTGGTGATACTATTGAGTGGTTTGAAAAACACGGCGTAGAATTGAAGATAGAAGATGACGGCAGAATGTTTCCCACTACAGACAGTTCTACTACTATCATTAATTGTTTTCAAAACGCTACCAAGCAGCTAGGCATCGATGTATTGACTTCTCATAGCGTGCAATCATTATATAAAGGAGATGGGTATTGGAAAGTAGAAACACATCACGAGAGTTATTTGTGCCAACAGTTAGTTATGACCACCGGAAGCAACCCAAAAGTATGGGAAATGCTTCAAGAGCTTGGGCACACCATTGTTCCGCCTGTAGCGTCCTTATTTACCTTTAATATTAAAGATGCGCGTATAAAAGACCTTATGGGAATAGCTTCTTTGGCACAAGTAACCGTCAAAGACAGCAAACTAGATGCCACAGGACCGTTATTGATAACCCATTGGGGCATGTCTGGTCCGGGAATATTACGTCTATCGGCTTGGGGCGCACGTATTCTTGCCGAAAGAAACTATCAGTTTAGTATTTTGGTCAATTGGTTGCCCGAAACTACTCCCGAGGAAGCCGCTACCCTATTAAAAGACCTCAAATTAGAACACGCTAAAAAGGTAGTAAGTAAAAAATCGCCGTTAGAATTACCCAATCGTTTATGGGAAAGCTTAGTAATCGCCTCAGGCATTGCCGAAGATACTAAATGGGCCGATCTATCAAAACTACAACTGCAACAACTAGCCGCACAACTTACTGCAGGCGAATATAAAGTAAACGGTAAAAGTACTTTTAAAGAAGAATTTGTTACCGCAGGTGGCATTGACTTAAAAGAAATCAATTTTAAAACCATGCAAAGTAAGCTTCATGATGGGTTGTACTTTGCCGGCGAAATTGTAAATATTGATGCGATTACCGGAGGCTTTAATTTTCAAAATGCATGGACGAGTGGTTTTATAGTGGCATCTAGTATTCATTAAAAACCATACAAAAAAGCTATATTGCACTATAACAAGATATAATTGTTATAGTGCAATTTTATTTTGTTATACAACAAGAGTAAAAAACAGTATCGCATCTTGCTATTGTTGTATTACACTAATACTTTGTAGTACTAAAACTATTATTTTGTACTGCAAAAATGATTTGTTATACCGCAAAACTATCTTTCTATAGCACTAAATTGATTTTTAGTATAAAAAAAGATACAACTTTAAACTTATTTAAATATCCTTACGGTGTAGTTATCTAACCAATAGGTATAAGGATTTGTTTTTTGTTTCATTCTAAATTATAATCAATATGATACCTCAACAATGCAAACACAATTATCATCGTTATTCTAAACCTAATTTACATTTGTTTTGTAACGAAATTGAAAGCGGAATTTATACTAATCCTACCGTTTTTAGTACGTCACCCATCAACTTGGCAACCTATAAAACAATAAAAGAACTTTTTTACTACAAAAGCCGACTATGACTTGTAAGGTGTCACCAAAAAAGGAGCGTATTGGAATGCACGAAGAGCAATGTTAGACACACTTGCTGCATTAAGTAGCGGCAGGAAACGGCTCTACTATTACTTTGAGCGGTTTTAAAGCCACTATTGCTGTACCTCAAAAAAACGAAAAACTAGGTAAAATTAATAATTTCACTATGAAACACACCAACAGCTCGGGAGAATTAATAATAGAAATTCCAGCAATTATTAGTAAAGGAATGGTGTACTATGCTTGCCTCTGTGTAAAGCGTTGACGAACCTAAAATTTCTTTAAATAATGGACAGCTAAAGTTTGACCTTAATGAAAATTCTGTTTTACTTGATTCAAATAAAAATAGAAAGAAAAAATTTGTTGGATTAACACCCGGTATGAAATATTACTTTTATGTATATGCCATAAATTCCGTGAGTGTTTCTCCCATCAGTAGTGTAAAAAAGCATTTTTGTTAGTTAAAAACAAAAAAATATATAGGGTATTCATTTTTTATATATATTTGATTGTCAAAACAAACCAAATGTATATGAAAACAAAATTACTTTTCTGCTTATTTGTTATATCTTCTTTAACAACTGCAGTGGCACAAATTTGTACTGCTTTTCCGGTTCCTTTTCACGAAGGTTTTAATAGCGACTCTACTAGTGAAAGCTGTTGGACAGTAATTAATGCCAATAGCGATGCTGATTCTTGGGACATGAACTATGCTACAAATCCATTTGAAGGCAATCAAGCCGCAATGTTGTTCACGGATTTTAATGCAGGTAATAATAACGACTGGTTAATCTCTCCGACAATTTTAGTATCCGGTAATGAACGCTTAAAATTTAGATATAGAGTTCAGAACGCCAATGAGCCTAATGACTTTAGAGTAATGCTTTCTACATCGGGCAGTAATGTTAGTGATTTTACTATTACGCTACTACCGCTAGCTAGTTACAACAACAGTACTTACATTGAGACAACAATAGATTTATCTAGTTTTACTGGCCCTGTTAACATTGCTTGGCATGTTCCCCCAGGTGGGCTTGATGGTTGGCGTTTGTTTATTGACGATGTAAATGTAGAAACTATTCCATCCTGTACAGAACCATCGCTTCTTGTAGCGTCTAACCAAACGGACACTAGTGTTACGCTATCATGGCAAAATAGTGTGGCAAACTCCTACGAAATAGTGGCGTTCCCTTGTGGTTCGCCAGCGCCAGATGCGAATACAACAGGCTTTATTACTAGTACAACAAACCCAACTGTAGTTACTGGATTAACCCCAAACACTTGTTATGATTTTTATATAAGAGCAAACTGTGGCACTAATGATTTGAGTATTTGGAGCAATAGGGCTTCCTCCTCAACATTAATTACGTCGCCAATTTGTGGAGGTCAATTTTATGACAATGGTGGCGCCAATGGAAATTATCTAAATAATAGTGATACTACAACAATCATTTGCCCCTCTAACAGTGGAGAACTTGTAACTGTTACGTTTTCTTCCTTTACTACAGAACCAACATGGGATGGTCTTTATGTATTTAATGGAAATTCTATAAATGCACCCCAAATTATGAGTGGAAATGGAACTGGAAACGGTAATTTAGGTCAATTATCTGGAGCGTTTTGGGGAACCACCATTCCGGGACCTTTTACTTCAACTAGTAATGATGGTTGTTTAACCTTTCGATTTAGAAGTGATGGGAGTTCTAATCAATCTGGCTGGGTGGCAGCTGTTACTTGCTCACTGCCTTCTGCTTGTGCCAAACCAGATACTTTAGTTGTTTCGCAAGTAATGACTAATTCGGCACAAGTAACTTGGAATCAACCAATGAATGCTGACACAACCGTGGCTTCCAATTGGGAAGTACTTGTTGTTCCGTGCAATTCTTCAACGCCAACCTCAAATACTGTAGGTATTCCGTCTAATGCTACTACTTTTTTAATGACCAACCTAGCGTCAAACGTTTGTTATGATGTATATGTTAGAGCCATTTGTAATGCAAGCAGTGTGAGCAATTGGTCTTCCAAAAGTAGCTTTACGACTACTTGTCCCATTCAACAGTTGCCCCTTAGAGAAAGTTTTAATTCTAATTCGACCACTCAAAATTGTTGGACAATCATTAATGGTAATGGAGATGCTGATTCGTGGAGTATGGATTACGGCTTAAACACTTATGAAGGCGATCAGTGCGCGTCTATAAACACCGATTTTAATGCCGGAAACAATAACGATTGGTTGATTACTCCTCAGATGGTTTTGACAGGCAATGAGCGATTGAGGTTTAGATATAGAGTGCAAACTGCTACTGAGCCTAATGACTTTAGAGTAATGATTTCTACATCAGGAAACAATGCGGCTGACTTTACAACCACTTTGGTTCCGCTAGCAACCTATAGTAACACCACGTATGCCGAAATGACCGTTAGTCTTTCGGGTTATACTGGTCCTGTTTTTATAGGGTGGCATGTGCCTTCTGGTGGGCTTGATGGTTGGAGATTGTATATAGATGATGTGAATGTAGAGCAAATTCCATCTTGCTCTGAGCCAACTTCTTTAACCGTTTCAAACGCGACACTTTCGTCAGTAAATTTGAGTTGGACAGATACTAATACGTCAAATCCATCTAGTTGGGAAGTTCTAGTATTGCCGTGTGGTAGTGCACAACCAAATGAAAATCTTACTGGAGTTTTAGCTTCTAGCAATAACTCCTTTTTAATTACCGGATTACAACCTTCTACATGCTATACTACTTATGTTAGAGCTATTTGTTCTTCTACAAACAAAAGTTTTTGGTCGCTTGGCACAACGTTTTATACTTCGATAAGTAATGATGACTGTGAAAATGCTATTTTACTACCTGTAAACAATGCTTCTAGTTGTAGTATAGTAACGCCCGTGCTTCTAGCTGGCGCAACACCATCTGCTTTACCGCTATCATCAACTTGCCAAGGAGTTGCCAATGATGATGTTTGGTTTAGTTTTGTAGCTACTAATGCTACATTAGCAATTTCTTTTCAAAGTACTATTGGAGGTACTACTAGCATTAATCATGCAGTTTATTCTGGAGACTGCAACAACTTAACCCTTTTGTATTGTAATACTGCCAATCAAGTTTGGAGCACTGCAACCAATCTTATTGTTGGAAACACTTATTATATTAGAGTTTATTCAACTTTAAACACTCTACAAAATGCAACTTTCACACTTTGTATATCAACTCCTTCTACTTGTTCTACTGCTATCCCGGTTTGTGGCATCAATGCTTATCCAAACACGACTGGAAACCCTAGTTTAGGGAGTATTGGCTGCTTAGTTACTACTCCAAACGCAAGTTTCTTTGTTGTAAAAGTAGCACAAACTGGGGCAATCAATTTATTGATAACGCAAACGACCAACCCTAATGGCACACCAAACTTAGACGTTGATTATGCCGCGTGGGGACCGTTTGACGGGCAAGATAGCGCGTGTAATTTTGTTGGCAATGGTCAACCTTTTGGCGCACCAGGTATTGGAGTTCCTGTTTCTCAACAATATGGATGTAGTTACAGTGCAGCTGCCACCGAAACTTTAAACATAACCAATGCAATAGCAGATCAATACTATATAGTACTAGTTACTAATTTTAGTAACCAACCCGGCTTTATCACTATAGTACAATCAAATTTGAATACTCAAGGTGCTGGTTCGATAGACTGTGTTGGTATCAGATTAAATGCTTTTGTGGACAACAATAACAATGGTATTAAAGATGCAAATGATGCTGATTTTCCGCTAGGACAATTTCATTATGAAGTTAACAACAATGGTATGATACATAATATCATTTCGCCAACAGGCAGCTATACTATTTTTGATTCTAACCTATCGAATAGCTATGATTTAAGTTATACTATTAACAATGATTATACGTCAATGTATAGTATCAATACAAATTATTCTGCTATAAATGTTGCTTCGGGTGGTTTAACTACTTATTATTTTCCAGTCACTATTAATGAAGACTATACCGATTTGGCTGTTACTCTTTCTCCCCTAAATGCGCCAAGAGCCGGCACTAGTTATCAGAATAAAATAACGTATACTAACAATGGCACACAGGTAATTGCTTTGGGAACATTGCAATTTATTAAAAACGATTTGTTAACCATAACAAACAATGGAGCAATTGGCGGAACACCAACAGGAAATGGGTTTATCTATAATTTCACCAATTTATTACCTTATGAAAGCAGAAGCATAACGGTAGCTATGCAAGTTCCCACAATTCCAACGGTTTCAATAGGACAGTTATTAACAAATTCGGCACAAGTTACACCACCAACAGGAGATGTAGTTTTGAATAACAATACTGCTTCATTAACTCAAGCAATAATTGCTGCTTATGACCCAAATGATAAAACAGAATCCCATGGTGAAGAAATTGTTTTCGATTCGTTTGGTCAAGATGATTATCTACATTACACCATTCGATTTGAGAATACAGGAAATATAACAGCATTAAATGTTTATTTAGAAGATATTTTAGATGATCAACTGGATGAATCTTCGATTATCATAGAGTCTGCCAGTCATAATTATACGCTTGATAGAACCAACCGAAACTTGTATTGGACTTTCAAAAACATTTATCTGCCGGTTTCCGTTGCTAACACAACTATTGGCAAGGGTTATGTAACTTTTAAAGCAAAATTAAAACCAGGCTTTGCTATTGGCGACATTATCCCAAATACTGCTTCAATTTTCTTTGATACCAATCCGGCTATTGTTACTAATACGTTTAACACCGAGTTTGTACAAGTATTAAACACAAGCACTTTCACACAAGCTAACGTGGTAATTTACCCAAATCCTGCTACCAGCTATGTGCAGGTTGCGTTAAACAATTCGGCAGAAAACATAAGCACAATAACTTTGATGGATGTTTTAGGGAAAACAATCCTAAAACAGCAGCAGATTGGTGCAAACCAAACCATTATTAATACTGCATCATTATCAAAAGGAATTTATTTGATAAAAATCACTTCGGAAACGAATGAAAGTGTGGTAAAAAAAATGATTATACAATAAGTGTTGATTGAAAATATAAAGTCCCGAAAATTTCGGGACTTTTTGTATTGTTTTATTTTATATATTTGACTCACTAACATATTGTTATTATGAAAAAATCTTTACTTAATATTGTTTTTCTGTTTGCAACAGTTTTATCCTATTCACAATTGTATGAAGGTTTTGAAAACAATACTGGTCCAGATGCATTGCCATCTACCAATTGGACTTTAGGAAGTGGAAACTGGACGGTTTTTAATAGCACTAATAATTCACCTATTTATTGGACTATAACCTCAATAGTTTCAGTACCTACTCAAGTTTATCAAGGAACTAAAGCCGCTTATTGCAACCGTTCTACAAATTTTCAAAATGGTCCTGTCGAAAATTATTTGGTTACTCCAATGGTTACCATCCCTGTTGATGGTCAATTACGATTTCAAACTAGAGCTTTTCTAGGAGGCATTCAAGGAACTAAATATCAAATAAAAGTAGCACCTGCAACAGCAAGCCCGACAGATGCTAGTGCTTTTACTACCATACAAGAATGGACTGACGGCACTCTAAATCAAACATCTCCTATATATTATGAACAAAAAACAGTTAATTTATCTGCCTATGCAGGTCAAGACGTTTATGTTGCCTTTGTTATGAGACAAGAAGCAATACAGGCTCCTTTTGGAGATAGATGGTTTATTGATGATGTACATATTGGATCAAGTACAGATTGCTACTATATCGGTCAGTGCCCGCAAGAATTGGCTTTAATTGCATTTTTAGACAGTAATAACAATGGCATAAAAGATGCAAACGAAGCTATTTTTATCTTTGGTAGCTTTGTATATCAAATAAACAATTCGGGCAACACTTTGTATGGTGCTAATAATTATGGCTATTATTATATATTTGATAACAATCCGCTTAATTCCTATACTATTAGCTTTGCTGTTAATAGTAATTTAGGTTCCTATTATACTTGTACTACAACACATAATAATATTACGCTTCCAACAGGAAGTGGTACTAACATTTTGTACTTTCCAGTAGCTAATCCAAATCCTTTTAAAGATGTATCATTATCTTTAACGCCCTTATCACCAGCAAAACCAAATTATCTTGGCAGTTATCAAGTTGAATATAAAAATTTAGGTACTCAAATAATTAATAATGGCACAGTAACGTTTACAAAAGACCCTAATATATCTATAATTTATGGAGTTCCATCCGATATAGAACAAACCCCTACTGGTTTTACACATAATTTTACCAATTTAGCACCCTTAGAAACTAGATCTTTCAATTTTATATTTAATATTCCTAATATACCGACTGTTCAACTAGGCGACTTGCTCACTAGTTCGGCTTATATAACCATTAATGATGATGTTAATTTAGCTAACAATACAGCAATACTTACCCAAACCGTTGTTGGCGCATTTGACCCAAATGATATAATGGAATCGCATGGAGAAAAAATTGTTTTTGAGGATTTTACAACAGATGATTATTTAATATATACCATCCGATTTGAGAATACGGGTACTGCCAATGCAGAGTTTATCCGGATAGAAGATGCATTAGACAGTCAACTGGATGAAAATACGTTTGAATTACTATCTGCTAGTCATGATGTGAACGTAAGACGTGATGGTACGGCACTTACCTTCCACTTTTATGATATAAATTTGCCGCCAAGTACTATTAACATTAATGACGGGCATGGTTATGTTCAATTTAAGATTAAACCCAAAACGGGTTATGCTATTGGCGATATTATTCCAAACACTGCAAGCATCTTCTTTGATTATAATCCACCAATTGTAACCAATACCTTTGAGACCGAGTTTGTGGAAAATTTATCAACAAGCACTTTTACAAAGGACAACGTGGTAATTTACCCAAATCCTGCTACCAACTATGTGCAGGTTGCGTTAAACAATTCGGCAGAAAACATAAGCACAATAACTTTGATGGATGTTTTAGGGAAAACAATCCTAAAACAGCAGCAGATTGGTGCAAACCAAACCAATATTAATACTGCATCATTATCAAAAGGAATCTATTTGATAAAAATCACTTCGGAAACGAATGAAAGTGTGGTAAAAAAACTGATTATACAATAAGTGTTGTTTGAATACAAAAAGTCCCGAAAATTTCGGGACTTTTTTTTAAATAATTTTTATATATTTGACAATCAAACTAAACCAATACTATGAAAAAAACTTTACTTTATTTATTTTTACTGTTTAGCGTTTCATTATTTGCCCAACTTCAAACGGATTATCCACCAATGGAAGTATGTGATGATAATAATGATGGCATTGCAAACTTTGATTTAACTTCAAAGATTCCTGAAATTTTGGCTGGTGTTAATCCATCGGATTATCAGGTTTATTTTTATGAAACTACAGTTGATGCATCGACAGGTGCCAACCCAATTTCAAATCCATCAAACTATACTAATATAGTTCCTAATGTACAAGTTGTATATGTAGGCATTGTTAATATAAATACTAATGAAACTGTGATTACTTCATTAGAGTTAATGGTTAACCCAACGCCTGTAATTTCTATTCCAACGGTTACGGCTTGTTATGAACAAGGTATAGCAGGTTTTGATTTGGGCAGTGTAGCTGAAAGTATTTGGGTACAGAACGGAAATGCCTTTAACTCTATTAATGTAGATTTTTACATGACTGAAGCAGATGCTGCTAATCAAGTAAACCCTATTGGATATTATTTTCAAACACAAAATCAGGTTACTGATATCTTTGTAAATGTTACAAACACGGTTACAGGCTGTACATCCATTGGTGTTATTGTTTTAATTGCCGAAGATTGTGGCGGAAACCCTTGTGTTGCGCCATCAAATGGTAATGTTGCTGCAATAACGACGACTACGGCAAACGTAGCATGGACTACTAATGGAGGAACTACTATTTTTGAATATATAGTATTGCCTCAAACTTCTGCTCCTCCAACTTCAACAACTGCTGGAACCGTTTTGGAAAATATCTTTCAAACAGCAGTGAATGGTTTAACGCCAAATACTTGTTATACCTTCTATATTAGAACTATTTGTTCACCTACGGAGAATAGTTCATGGACATCTGGAACTACCTTTTGTACGCTATCAAATGAATTGTCTTGTGGTGACACTTTTGTAGATAATGGTGGCGCTAATGGTGATTATTCAAACAATTCAAATATAACTACTACAATATGTCCATCCAGTCCAAATGAATTTTTAACAGTTTCGTTTAGTGCCTTTAATACAGAAGCAGGTTATGATGGGCTTTATGTATATGATGGTAATAGTACTGCGGCTACATTACTACCAAGTACTAATGGTGCTGGTACTAATGGTGCATTACCGTTAGCTGGTGCTTATTGGGGAACTACTATTCCAGGACCATTTACAGGCAGTACGGCTGGCGGTTGTTTAACATTTCGTTTTTCGAGTGATAGCTCGGTTGTTCGCTCGGGTTGGGTGGCTTCGGTTACTTGTGGGTCTTCAGCACCATGTACACCAGTTACTCAAGTAACTGCAGTACCAAATAATGATACCTCAGCTACGGTTGTTTGGTCAAATGCTACTACAGCAACTAACTTTGAAGTGTTGGTGTTGCCACAAGGTGCTCCATTGCCAACGGCAAATGCAACTGGATTTTTGACTACTACTGCTAATCCTTATACTATTACAGGATTATCAGCTAGTACTTGTTATACCGTATATGTTAGATCAAGATGTGCAAGTGATAATGTAAGCGTTTGGTCAGTGGGTAGTACTTTCTGCACACCAGCAACGCCACCAGCATGTGGAGGAACATTTGTAGATAATGGTGGTACTAATGCAAACTATGCTAATAGTAGTGATGTAACTACTACTATTTGCCCAACCGTACCTGGACAATTAGTAACAGTAACTTTTACTGCCTTTGACACCGAAGCAACTTGGGATGCGTTATATGTATTTGACGGAAACTCTATAAATGCACCACAAATAGCAAGTACAAATGGTGCTGGCAATGTTCCTGGAGGATTATCAGGTGGTTATTGGGGAGCAGTTATCCCTGGTCCGTTTACTTCTACAAGTCCAGATGGTTGTTTGACCTTTAGATTTAGAAGTGATGGCTCAGTGTCTAATCCAGGTTGGGTTGCCAATGTTACATGTGGTAATGTAGATAGAGTTATATTGAATGCTTTTATAGATACAAATGCTAATGGTATTAAAGACACTGATGAGATATACTTTAATCATGGTTCGTTTGAATATGACACTAATAATTCGGGCACCAATACAGAGGTATATTCTCCAACAGGCTATTATGTAATCACTGACGATAACGGAACGAATTCGTATGATATTGGATATCAAATCCAACCAGAATATACGGCATACTTTAGTGCTGGTTCGACCGCTTATACTGACATTACTATTCCTATAGGCAGTGGAACACAAAATTTAAACTTCCCAATAACTATTACACAAACTTATACGGATGTGGCGGTAACTATCGTACCTATAAATGCTCCTAGAGCAGGAATTACTAATTATAGAAATGAAGTTATAGTATCAAATTACGGCAATGAAACTATTGCTACGACTACCTTGACATTTACAAAAGACAGTAATCTAACCATTGTAAACACATCAGATGCTGGTGCCATATCAATACCTACAGGTTTCACTAGGACGTTTACTGATTTGCTTCCAAACGAAAGTAGAAGCATTATTATAAACATGAGTGTTCCATCAATTCCAACGGTAAGTATTGGTCAGGTATTGACAAATACTGCAACAGTAACGCCACCTACGAATGACTTATTAGCAAATAATAATAACGCCACACTTAGCCAACCTATTGTTGCCGCATATGATCCAAACGATAAATTGGAATCTCATGGTGGCAGAATACAATTTGATTCCTTTACTCAAAACGATTTTTTAGTTTACACTATTCGATTTGAAAACACTGGGAATACAAGTGCTCTAAATGTAAAAGTTACGGATATTTTGGATAGTAGAATTGATGAGACTTCATTGAGAATGTTATCTGCCAGTCACAGTTATCTTTTAACACGAAATGGTGCTAATTTGCTATGGGATTTTAAAGATATTCTCTTGCCCGTTTCTATTCCTAATACACAATTGGGGAAAGGCTTTATTACTTTCAAAGTGAAACTTAAACCAGGTTTTGCAATAGGAGATATTATTCCAAATACGGCTAATATATTCTTTGATACCAATCCAGCGATTGTAACAAATACTTTTAACACAGAGTTTGTTCAAAGTTTAAGTAATTCATCATTTGCCGATAGTGATTTGGTAGTTTATCCAAATCCAGCATCAAGTTATGTACAAATTGCATTAAATAATGCAACCCAAAATATACGTTCAATTGTAATATACGATTTGCTTGGCAAAAAAGTTTTGGAAACCAATAGCGTAACATCCAATGAAATAACATTAAACACATCATCATTAATAAAAGGAGTTTATTTGTTAGAAATAAATGCTAACTCGAATGAAAGATTGGTGAAAAAATTAGTTATTCAATAACACCCTATAACCTTATTTCATAAAAAAGTTCGATAATTGTATCGAACTTTTTTATTAATTTAAGTTCCATATAGAAAAAGTTAATAAAGTAGCAAAACTGACCCAGATGATATAAGGAATAAGCAAATAAGCTGCAACTTTATCAATCTTTTTAAATTGCAACATCGTTTCATAAATCATCAACCAAAGTACAATGATTTCAATTGAAGCCAACATAAAATTGTGCAATCCAAAGAACAAAAATGACCACAAAGCATTCAAAGCTAATTGAATTAAAAAAAACAAAAAAGCTTTTTTAACGGCAGCTTCATTTATTCCTATTTTATTCCAAATACGCCCGCCAGCATAGCCCATTAGTACATAAAGCGTTGTCCATACAGGTGCAAAAATCCAATTGGGTGGATTAAAACTTGGTTTGTTAATATTGGCATACCAAGTAGGAATATTTTCTTGAGTAACAATACTTGATAAATAACCTACAGCAAGGCAAGTCATAATCACTGTAGCTATTCGTAAAATGTTTTGCATAAATAGTTTTTATCCAAATATACTACACAATTTATTATTCTACTAAAAAAAGTATCTTTGTCAAAAATTCGAGCATGTTTTCAGAAAAGGATTTTATCTTCAATACAACCACTTTTGAAATAAACAAAGGAAGTTTTCAATGGTCAGCTCCAAGTAATATAGCATTAGTCAAATATTGGGGTAAAAAAGAACATCAAATTCCTGCCAATCCTTCCATTAGTTTCACTTTAAATCAATGCAAAACCATTACTAAATTGTCTTTTGAAAGGAAAAACACTTCGACTGCGCTCAGTGAAACCAAAAAAAACTTTTCATTTGATTTATTATTTGAAGGAAAACCTAAAGTAGATTTTAAACCCAAAATTCAAAAATTCTTTGAACGAATAGAAGTGTATTGTCCCTACTTAAAACACTATCATTTTATTATTGATACAGAAAACACTTTTCCTCATAGTTCTGGAATAGCGTCTTCAGCCTCAGGAATGGCTGCTTTAGCAATGAACATCATGAGTTTGGAAAAAGCATTAAATCCTGAAATGACCAAAGAATACTTTACACAAAAAGCCTCTTTTTTAGCTCGTTTGGGTTCAGGAAGTGCATGCAGAAGTATCAAAGGAAATGTTGTTGTTTGGGGAAAACATACTGGAATTAATGGTAGTTCGGATTTATTTGGTATTGAATTTGCTGAAAAAATACATCAAAATTTCAAGAATTATCAAGATACTATTTTATTGGTTGATAAAGGCGAAAAACAAGTTTCAAGTACCGTTGGTCATGATTTGATGCACAATCACCCTTTTGCAAAACAACGATTTGAACAAGCACATACTAATTTGTCTTCTATCAAAAAAGTTTTAGAAAATGGAAATATAGAAGAATTTATCAAAATTGTAGAAAGTGAAGCTTTGACACTTCATGCCATGATGATGACTTCTATGCCTTATTTTATTTTGATGAAACCTAATACATTAGAAATCATAAATCGTATTTGGAAGTTTAGAGCCGAAACTAAAACACCTGTTTGTTTCACGCTTGATGCAGGAGCAAACGTACATGTTTTGTATCCCGAAAACGATAGAGAACACATTTTACAATTTATTAAGGACGAATTAATTGGCTTTTGTCAAAATGCTAACTATATTTGTGATACAATTGGTAACGGAGCAATTCAAATTTTATGAAAGGACCATTATTTTACTCAAAAATTCTTCTCTTCGGAGAATATGGAATTATTAAAGATTCTAAGGGTTTGTCTATTCCTTATAATTTCTACAATGGTGCGTTAAAAGTAGATGAAAATCCTTCTGCCGAAGCCATCAAATCTAATGAAAGTTTACAACGATTTGTTACTTATTTAGAGCAATTACAAAACGATCAACCTGAGTTAGTAACCTTCAATTTAAAGGATTTAAAATCAGATGTTGAAAGCGGAATGTATTTTGACTCAAGCATTCCTCAAGGCTATGGTGTTGGAAGTAGTGGTGCACTTGTTGCTGCTATTTATGACAAATATGCTGCTAATAAAATCACCGTTTTAGAAAACTTAACCCGTGAAAAACTGTTACAATTAAAATCAATTTTTTCCAGTATGGAATCATTTTTCCACGGAAAAAGTTCTGGTCTTGATCCTTTAAACAGCTATTTGAGCATTCCTATTTTAATCAACTCCAAAGATAATATTGAAGCAACAGGAATTCCGTCCCAAACTGCTGATGGAAAAGGTGCTGTGTTTTTATTAGATTCAGGTATTGTTGGCGAAACTGCTCCAATGGTAAGTATTTTTATGGAAAACTTAAAAGACCAAGGTTTCCGCAGAATGCTGAAAAACCAATTTGTAAAACACACTGATGCTTGTGTAGAAAATTTCCTTGGTGGCGATATGAAATCGTTGTTTTCAAATACTAAGAAGCTGTCTAAAGTCGTTTTGAACCATTTCAAACCTATGATTCCTGAACAGTTTCATGGCGTTTGGCAAAAAGGAATTGACACAAACGATTACTACTTAAAACTTTGTGGTTCCGGTGGAGGTGGTTATATTTTAGGATTTACAGAAAATTTAGAAAAAGCAAAACAATCACTTAAAGACTATAAGCTAGAAGTAGTTTATCAGTTTTAATCTCAAAAAAAGACAATGCTTAGCCGTAAAAACAAACTTTTGGTAATGAAAATTATTAGTTTGTTCTCGGTAGTTCGAGGCTATAATATTCCCATTATTGTTCTAGCGCAATATCTTTCTGCCATTTTTATTTTAGCTCCAAACAAAAGAGCTTTAGAAGTATTACTAGATGTAAATTTATTTCTGATTGTTTTTCTTTCGTCTTTAACCATTGCATCTGGCTACATTATCAATAATTTTTACGACAACGATAAAGATCTAATTAACAGGCCAAACAAATCAATGTTAGATAGATTAGTTAGTCAAAAAACGAAGCTTTATGTTTATTTTTCTATAAATTTCATCGTTTTTCTACTTGCATTTTTCATCTCTTTTCGAGCAGTTTTATTCTTTTCAATCTATATATTTCTAATTTGGTTTTATTCTCATAAGCTTAAAAAAATGGTTGTCATAGGCAATTTATTTGCTGCTTTTTTAGCCGTATTACCCTTTTTTGCTATACTGTTGTATTATAAAAATCTCTATCCACAAATTTTTGCCCACGCAACTTTTCTATATCTTTTGCTTTTAATCCGAGAAATGATTAAAGATTTAGAAAATTTAAAAGGCGATATTGCCAACGATTATAAAACCATTCCAGTACTTTTTGGTGAAAAAATTTCCAAACAAATTATCTCTTTTTTAACCTTTGGAACCATCATACCTGTTTATTATTTAGTCACTATTTTTGAAGTTGGCTATATGGATATATATTTTTATTTGAGTTTAATCGTATTGCTTTTCTTTTTACAGTTACTCTGGAAATCCAACGACAAATCAGGCTATTTAAAACTTCATAACATCTTAAAATTCCTAATAGTTTCTGGTGTATTTTGCATTGTACTTATCGAACCCGAAGTTCTCATTCATGGAAAACGATTATTGAAATTATAATTTTTTAATTATCAACTCTAGAAAAGCTATCTTTGCACAAATTCTAGAATTTATGAACAAGAAGGAAGGCAATAATAAACGAAACAGTTCACGACCAAATAGTTCGAGACCAAGTTCGAATAAGCCAAAACCTGCTATGGCCAAACGTGCTCAAGGTCCAAAAAAAGCGAAACCCACAACAGATGATTCGTTGCCAAAGAGAACGCCAAAATCAACTAAACCAGTTGCAAACAATACTCCAAAACCATTAAAATCAGATGATATTCGATTGAATAAATACATTTCTAATTCAGGAATGTGTTCACGTCGTGATGCAGATATTTACATTCAATCGGGAAATGTAAAAGTGAATGGTCAAGTTATTGTTGAAATGGGATACAAAGTAAAACCTGGTGATGTCGTTAATTTTGATGGAGCAGTAATTACGCCTGAACGAAAAGAATATATTGTTTTAAACAAACCCAAAAACTTCACAACTTCTAACGAAGATGAAGCAGACCACAGAAACGTGATGGAATTGGTTCGTGGAGCAACTAAAGCTAGCATCCAACCTATTGGAAGAATGGATAAAAACACTACGGGCTTATTGGTTTTCACCAACGATACTGACATGATTAGAAAATTCAGTTTACCTAATCAAAAATCAACCAAAATTTATCAAGTTTCTTTAGATAAAAATTTAAAATTTGAAGATTTAGAAAAAATTAATGGTGGTGTAACCCTTGATGGTCATCGTCTTTATGTTGATGAAATTAGTTATATTGAAAATGAACCAAAAACTGAAATCGGTATCAAATTGAGAACTTCTAACGTAAAAGTAGTTCGTTCAATCTTTGAAAGTTTTAACTACAATGTGTTAAAAGTTGACCGTGTCTCTTTTTCTGGATTAACCAAAAAGAATTTACCGCGTGGCAATTGGCGTTTTCTTACCGAACAAGAAATAATTAATTTGAAAAACGTATAAAAAATTATCTTTACTACCATGAAATCCCATTTGAATGGGATTTTTTTATTTAAAACTTATGGCTACAGAAAAAAATTTATCGATTGCACATCTTTGGTTCGAGGCATTTAACGCACATAATCTTGAAAAATTATTGTCGCTTTATGATGACGAAGCACAATATTTTAGTCCAAAATTAAAAATTCGCCATCCAGAAACCTATGGGTTGGTTGTTGGCAAAGAGTCATTACGAACTTGGTGGCAAGATGCATTTGAACGTTTGCCAAGTTTGCATTATAAAGTAACTTCACTTACTTCAAATTCTGATAGAGTTTTTATGGAATACATTCGAACCGTAACCAATGAAGAAAATATGTTGGTAGCCGAAGTACTCGAAATTAAAGAAGGGAAAATCATAGCTTCAAGAGTTTATCATGGATAATTTATATTTTTGTTAACGGTTCATTTTCAACATAACTCTTATTTTTACGCAAACCTATTCCATTAATTATGACAAAAACACACTCTTTTTTCACCCTCTTTTTAATTTCAATAGTGATGATTGGTTGTAAATCTGAAGAAAAAAAACCAGTTGATTTTAAATCAATTACTGATGCTTATTTTAAAGAAAAAAACGGTTTAAATCCACTCGAAGCAACACAAAATGGCCAATCAGATTTTAATGACCAATTGGTTTTTGAAATGACCGATTCGTATAGAAAACACAAAAAAGAAGTTTTTGAAAAAGTAGTAAAAGATTTGAATAGTGTTGATTATGAAACACTTTCTAATGAGGAAAAAAACAGTTTCGACATTATGAAATGGGAAGCTGATATTGAACTTGATTTGTTAAAACAAAATGCCAATTTAACTCCAATTCAACAATTTTGGGGAACACATATAACCATGGCACAATATGCTGCTGGAGAAAGTGCTCAACCTTTTAAAACCCAAAAAGATTATACTAATTTTTTAAAAAGAATAGATTTATATTCAGTTTGGATTGACTCAGCAATTGTTTACATGAAAAAAGGAATTGATGAGAAAGTCGTTTTACCAAAAGTTTTGGCAGAAAAAGTGGTGCCTCAATTTGAAGCATTGATTACACCAAATGTAGAAGATAATTTATTTTTTTCAAGTGTAAAGAAATTTCCAGCGGATTTTACTGAAACTCAAAAAAGTGATTTTTCAAAAAAATATGCTACAAGTATTACCGAAAAATTAGTGCCACAATTTGAAAAGATGATACGCTTTTTAAAAAATGAATACATTCCGGCAACGAGAAACACCAGTGGAATTGGAAGCATAAAAGGCGGAAATGATTTATACAAAATATATGTAAAACAATGGACAACTACTACAGAAACTCCAGAAGACATTCATAAACTTGGTCTTAGCGAAGTTGCTCGGATTAAAACTGAAATGGAAAAAGTAAAAAATCAAGTAGGGTTCAAAGGTAGCTTAATCGAATTTTTTGAATATGTAAGAAACAAATCTGAATTAATGCCCTTTTCTAAACCAGAAGAAGTAATTGCTAACTTTGAAAGAATACATACCGCTATTAAACCCAATGTTGATAAATTATTTTCTTTGCAACCCAAAACTCCTTTTCAAATTAAACGCACCGAAGCCTTTAGAGAAAAAACAGCCAGCGCAGAATACAATCAAGGCGCAGCAGATGGTTCAAGACCAGGGACTTTTTATGTGCCAATTCCAGATGTAAAAAAATACAATTGTTATGGTGACGAAGATTTATTTCTTCATGAAGCTATTCCTGGGCATCATTTTCAAATTTCGTTACAACAAGAAAATCAAAACCTGCCCGACTTTAGAAAGTTCAGTTGGTTTGGTGCTTATGGCGAAGGCTGGGCTTTATATACTGAGAGTTTAGGAAAAGAATTAGGGTTATATACTGATCCTTACCAATATTTTGGAATGTTAGGAAACGAAATGCATAGAGCCGTCAGATTAGTTGTTGATACCGGAATTCACAGTAAAGGTTGGACAAGAGAACATGCCATAAACTATTCTTTAGAAAATGAAGCCGAAAGTGAAAGCAGTATCATTTCAGAAATTGAACGTTATATGGCAATTCCAGGACAAGCACTATCATACAAAATTGGTCAATTAAAAATATTAGAATTACGAAAAAAAGCGCAAAATAAACTAAAAGACAAATTTGACATTAAAGTGTTTCATCAAAAAGTTTTGGAATCAGGAGTAATGCCATTGGCACTTTTAGAGAAGAAAATTAATCATTGGATTGCAAGTGGTGTATAAAGTAAAAGTTCCTCGTTTGAGGAATTTTACTTTTTAATGTTACTTTCTAATAATTCAAAATTTATTGGATTTTCACTGACATCAAAATACTGATAGAAATACTTTAATTTCCCATCAAATTCTTCAATTCTAACATCCATTTGATAGAATCCGCCTTTCCATTCAACAACCACACTAAAAGAATATTCGGCCACTCCAAAACTGTTTGGCAAAGTGCTAGCATAAACCAATCGTCTTGATTTTAAATTTAAAGTTCCTATTTCAAAATTCTCAAAAGTTCCAATTCCATAATCTTTAAAGTCTATACTTTCATCATCATGTTGCCCAATAGTTCGACTTCTTTTCTTTATGTCTTTTGGGTCATTGTAAATGTCTTTAATTGAAATATAAACTTCTTTTAAAGAACTTTTGCCAACGTTAAAAACATAAAACCGTAGTTGATGCACAAATGCTGGTCGATTTGAATTTTCATCATTTATATCAACAGTAGTTTCTTCGGATAAATCTAAGTCTGTAATTTCTATTATTGGTAAATTATTTCCAAGCATACTTTCATAGCTATTAACTTTTTTGTAGTTTGAATCCGAACTGTCTTTAAACGACGATTTATCTTCTAGTTGGATGTTCAACATCTCTATTTCTTTAGTAGCCTTTGCAAGAGCAATCGTTTTTTCAGCTACTTTTTCACTTGCTTTTCTGCTTCTTTCAGACAAAAAATAAAACAGCAATCTTATGAAAAAGCATCCCAAAAGTGCTATCAACAGTATTTCCATTAATGAATAATTCATAAAACTGATTTTGAGTTACTAGATTGTTTCCAGAAGTAAAATTATCTCAAAAGGGTTTAGGAATAAATTTTTGACGATAAATAGCTCAATTTTTAGTTAAAATTCAAAGTAGAAACTTTAAGTGCAAAAAAAATAGATGAATGGTATAAAAAAAAGCTCAAACTTTCGTTTGAGCTTGTAGTGCGGGTAATAGTTTGACAACCTACTTAATTTGATGCATTTTGCAAAATTAATAAAACCAACTACAACATCAATAAAATCAATACCTAAACAAAAATTTTAATAGAATACACATTCATATAATTTCAGATTATTTCAAATTAATTAAGTTTTTTTCGGCAAAATTTCGGCAAAAGATTATATTTGTTCTTTTATTCTTATGAAAGTTTCATTTTTCACAGTAAAAGGTAAAAACAAAGTGTCTAGCATCTACGTTCGATTTGCAGATAGTAAACGATTTGACAAAAAGGTTAGAACTGGATTGTCTGTTAATTTTGATGATTGGAGTAAAGTAAAACAGCAAGTAAAATTAACTTCTTCAAATACACAAAAAGATTTTATAAATAGAAAATTACGAGAAATTGAAAATTATCTTTTAGAGCACTATAATCTTGATTATAATACCAAAAAACATATTGGAGAAAATTGGTTAAAGGATAAAATCAATGACTTTTTTGGAAGAGTTGACACTAATGAAGAACATAAAATTTATTTTGTTAACTGGGTACAAAAATTCATAGATGATTGTCCAACAAAAACTTTTAAGGGAGAACCGATAAAAAAAAGAACTATACAACATTACATAACAACAAAACATAAGTTGATTGGTTATGAAAAGCATTTCAAAACCAAACTTCGCTTTCAGGATATTGGTTTAGATTTCTACCACAATTTTTTATTTTACTGTCAAAATCTTGAAAAGTTAAACAACAATACCATTGGCGGATATATTACCAATATCAAAAAATGGTGTAAAATGATTGAAATAGAAGGACTACCAATCAACTTGCAATATAAATCTTCTGAATTTTCATCTATTACAAATAAAACAAAGGATATTTACCTAACAGATGAAGAAATAAATAAAATTTTTGAATTTGATTTCAGTTATTCTGATAGGTTAGATAATGTTAGAGACAACTTCATTATTGGCTTACGAACAGGTTTGAGAATTTCAGATTTTAGTCGATTAGAAAAAGTTAATATTGTTGGTGGTTTTATTGAAATTAACACTATCAAAACATCTACAACAGTTGTGATTGCAATGCATCGTCAGGTAAAAGCAATTTTAAAAAAAAGAAATGGCGAGTTCCCGAGAAAAATAGAAGACCAAAAATTCAATGAGTATGTAAAAGAAGTTTGCAAGGCAGTCGGCATGACTGAAATGATAGAGGGCGCAAAAATGGTAAACAAAAAAGATGATAAAGATTTTTTTCCCGATTCAAAAATAATTACCAAAAATAAGAGTAGAAAGGAATTTGGCGTTTTCCCAAAATACGAACTAATATCATCACACATTTGTAGACGTTCATTTGCTTCAAATTTATATGGTCAAACAGATAATATGTCAATAATGGCTATTACAGGTCATTCTACGGAAAGTCAATTTTTAAAGTATATAAAAATTACCCCTAAAGAACATGCTATAAAACTAAAAACCCTTTGGGAAAAAGAAAACAAATTACAAAATGGAAAATTATAAATTTTTTGGGTGTCTTAAAGGGTTTAATTTAGAAAAAATAACTCCTGAGACGTTAGACAAACTCGTTGAAAGAAATATATTTTACTTTGAATTAACTGATAAAAAAGAAAACTTTTTTACAGATAAAGAACCTTTTATGGGACTTTGTGATTATTATCTAGCTGATAAAAAAGAATACTTTTTAAATGAAGATATTTACTCTGAAATGCTTAATTATAGATTAGCTTATTTAGATATGTGGTGGGAAGTTGAACCAGTATATTATGAGTTAGATGAAGCTATTGTTAATGAATTTTCAGAAGAAGAAAAAATAAATACAATAGATAAATTTTATAAAAAATATCTAAGCATAATAAAAAACAAAAGGATATATAATCTCTATAAAAACAATTTTGAAAAAAATGGATATGAAAGTTTTTTTGAGTACTTCCTTGAACAAATTGGAGAAAATGATAAGTGGGAATCATTAGAAAAATACTTAAATGGGATTAAAGATTATTTACCACTAAATTTTAAAGAGGAACTTAACAATTACTATTCATTTAAAAAAATAAGCGACTACTGCGAAGAAAAAAAGAATGAAATACTTAATATCAAAAAATCTGATATGAAAGAGATAAAAGATGACAATCAGAAAAAAAACAGAGACATGTCATTTAGGCTTGCTTATCTTGAAAAATTAATGAAAATCTCAAATTGGGACGACTTAAACCCTACTCAAAAAGGAAATATACTTTCGCCTATGTTTGGAGATTATCCAACCAATATTAGAGACTATTATGCTCAAATGGAGAAAAATAATAGCCATAAATTTAAGGATGGTAGTAAATGGTTTGAGGAACAAAAAGAGGCAGAAGAAATAATCAAAAAAATTTTAGGGTAACTATCAGGGTTACCCTAATTGTTTAAAATCCTATCAAATCACTCAAGTTTGTGCTCTATAATACTAAAAAATAGAGCAATGATTAAATCAATTCTACAAATCGAAACTATAACCGAAGAAGAATTTACGAACAAAATTCTTTTAGGTGTAAAAAGTGTGCTGGAAAACTTTTCTGAAAATTATTCCCTAAATAGTTCAGACAAATTACTTACTCGAGAAGAAACTGCGGAATTATTGTCCGTCAGTATTACAACACTTTGGGATTGGACGAGAAAAGATATAATTCCAGCATATCGCATTGGAACTAATGTTCGATACAAAAAAAATGAAGTATTAGAAGCCTTGCAAAAAATAAATAACTCTAAAAAACAATAAACATGTATTCAGAAAAAATTATTCAATCAAGAAATGCAACATTTCAACTATCAAACGATTTCAAAGGTTTAAATGGTGGAAAATGCGGGTGGATTTGTAGGCAATTAAATAAAATCAGAGATTTTGTTGTAGACATCCCAATAATTGGAACTTACTTAACTACAAGAATTGATGCAGCTTTACAAGTCATTTCATATATAGATGATGTAGTATTAAAATTAGGTTCTGATTATGAGCCAACCTTGCAAGAAGAAATGATTTTAAACAATTGGCAATTAAATAAATTACAACCTTTTTATAGAGAATTGGCTCTTGATTTATCAGACGCATTTAAACAAAATAGTTTAACACAACAAACATCTATAGTAAACGAAGTTTTAAACAAAATGTGTATCGTGAAAACCTATTTCATCAACAATGAAAAAGATGGTTTATCGATTAACGCTATTCAATTAAGAAGTAATTTAATTGAAAATATTTTCGAACCACTATATGAAATCATAGAAACTTCTTTTGCAAATCAAAATTTAACTTCAATATCAGTACTTGCAAAATTAGATAATTCAACTATTGGAGACTATTACCCATTAATTAGTGGCAATAAATCATTATCTACAAGCTGTTTTAATTATAAATCAAATTCTACATCAAGTAATGCAGTTCCGATGATACTTAATGATTCTACATCTACTCCTCAAACTGTAATCAAAGAATCAAATGGTAATTTATTATGGATTGGACTTTTAGTTGCTGGTGTACTTGCAATCACAATTTTCAACGATGATAATTCAACCAGCGAAAAGAAAAAAATTGATAAATAAAAAATCAGGTATAATATTTGATATATTTGTAATGCGAAACATTTTTAATTTAATAACATTCACAATGAGAAAAGTCTTCAAGATATATTTCTTTATAACTTCTCGGGATAACATATCGGTGCAAGTCCGTAAATATTGTGAATGCAAGTTCAAAGTGTTTCGCAGTGATTATCCCTTTTTTAAACTTTATTTTAATCTTAAAAAATTATGCGAAACACGACAAAAAGTGGAAATACGCAAGGCGTAATTTCTGCACAGGAAAAATTCTCTAACAAAATCACAAAAGCAAATCGTAAAATTACTTCAACATTTGATTATGAATTTTTAGATAATCAAATGGAAGATTTAGTTTATGCTTGGATTTCAAGCGATTTAATCAATGGTTTGGATTCAAATTTTAAATCTAATACTCTAAGCTTTTTAAAAGATTACAAATCTTTGATTAAAACAATTGAAATTGAAGAAAAAAACACTCAATTTGATTATCTACAGTTATACAAAAACTTTTTTGATAGCTGGAGTTTAAAAAGCATAAAAGATATTTTAGAACATCTACGAGATGCTTTTATCATTTCTGAAACTGCAAATGATGTAGGCGTTAGATCAAGAGTGTTTTTTGTATTGGAAATTAGTACAGATTACTTGCGCAGAATAAATAAAATTCAAAAGAAAAGCATAGAGTTTGCAAGTCAAGAAACAAAACTTGCAAAACCAAAAAGTTAGAAAAAAACAATAACAAAAAAAACCATTACATCCTACCGTAATGGTTTTTTAAAAATATATAGTCATGCATTCAAATTCAAGCATCAAAGATATAATTTTATCTCAAACAACACAAGAAGCAATTTATACTAAGTTTCTTGGAATTAATGATTTCCCAAAGAAAAATATTTCAAGTCCTTTTTCAGGCGATAAAAACCCCTCGTTTAATTTATACAAAGAAAACTCTATTGTAAAGTTTAAATGTCATAGTTCTACCAAACAAGGCGATGTTTGGCAGTTTGTCGCTGACCTAGAAAAATTAGACTGCAAAACACAATTTATTGACATTGCAAAAATAATTGCAAGTAAAATGAATATTGACTTGCAAAATGATTCTACTAACTACAACAATCAACAACAAAAAACAGAAAACCCAGCAAAATCAAGTAATACAAAAGAAAAACCAACCTTGCAAGATTCTAAAATTGATAATGCAAGTAAAAAGAAAGCTTCTGTTTTATCTGTCGAAACAAGAGAATTTACAGAATTAGATTTAAAATACTGGAATAACTTAGGAGTTGATAAAGCTACTTTAGAAAAGTATAAGGTTCGTTCAAATCGTAGTTATAGATGGGATGATAAAAAACCTACTTATACTAAAAATGAAAGTGTATCTTTTTCAATAGAATTAAATGGGAAATTTAAACTTTACATCCCGAGCCAACCCGAAATAAATATAAAAAAGAATGTTTTACCAGCATTCAAATCAGGAATTTTTGGATTAGAACAAATTGGAACAGAAAAAAAAGAAAACTTAATAATCTGTGCTGGAGAAAAAGATACAATTGTGGCAAGCTCGAGAGGTTTTAATGCAGTTACTTTCGGAAGTGAATCACTTATCCCAAAAAAAGAACAAATAGACATCTTGCAAAACCAATGTACAAACTTATTTGTTTGTTATGATAATGATGATACTGGAGAAAAAGGGATGAACGCACTAATTAATAGATTTCCTGGCATCCTTGCAATCCGACTTCCTAATAATGCAAGTATAAAAGGTTATGATATTGCAGATTATTTTAAGGAACACACCGCCGATGATTTTCAAAAATTAATTGATTTAGCAGTAAAAAATAAAAGTTTAGTTGAACCAACCGAAATAAACGAAAACACCGATTTAACTATATTTCATAAAGCTGAAAATTATCTATCAAAACACTACGATTTAAGATTTGATATTATTGCTAATGAATTTGAAATGTGTGAAAAAGGTACAAATAATTGGTGTGAATTAAACGAAAGTGTTCTTTATATAGAAATGCAAAAAAAGCACTTGAAAATATCACAAGGAAATTTAAATGCCATTCTAACAAGTGATTTTGTTCCAAAATTCAATCCATTAAAAGAATATTTTGAAAATTTACCAAAGTGGGACGAAAAAACTGATTATATAAAAATGCTCTTAGACTATATTGAACTTGACCCTGATGAAGACAGACAACAATTTGTTTATCAATTTAAAAAATGGTGTGTAAGGTCAGTCAAATGTTCAACAATCGATGGTTACTACAACAAACAAGCTTTCGTATTATCTGACAATGGAAAAGGTCAAAACATTGGAAAAACCACTTTCATTCGATTTCTAATTCCTATTATTTTATATAAATATTATTGTGAAAACTTACCTGAAGATAAAGACGCTCTAAAAAGATTGGCGCAAAATTTCATTATTAATCTTGATGAACTTGCAACACTATCAAGAACCGACATAAATAAATTAAAATCTATGTTTAGTTCTGATAAAATAAAAATTAGACTCCCTTACGGCAAAAAAGACATAGTTATATCGAGAGTTGCAAATTTTATAGGTTCTTCAAACCTAAGTACATTTTTAGTTGATGAAACTGGCTCAGTTAGATGGCTTTGCTTTGTAGTGAAAAAAATTAATTTCAACTATACTACTGAATTTAATATTGATAATCTTTGGTCGCAAGCTTATGCATTATCTAAAGATAAAAATTTTAAAGAAGTAATGACAGTAGAAGACATTCAACAAAATGAATTACGAAATGATAAATTTCAAATATTATCTCCAGAGAGAGAATTAATACCTAAATTTTTTGAAGTTCCAACTAACCTTGAAAACGCCGAATTTTTAACCGCTACTGCAATTCTAAATTATATTAACCTATGGACAACTGGAATGAGACTAACATCGGGAGGTATTGGTAAAGCTTTACCTAAATGTGGTTTTGAAAGAAAAAAACACAAAGATATTTACGGCTACTGGGTTGTGAAGAAACCCATAAATTAAAAAAAATAGTAAAAAGTAGTTACCTAAGTTACCTTTAAATAATTTATTCCTTTATTTTCAATACTTTGCTATGGGTAGCTTTTATTTTTTTCTGCTTACCTTAACATACCTTAACCTACCTTTTTATATCGGGTAGCTTAGGTAAGTATAGATAGGTAGGTTTAAGAACAACAAAAAGTTTGCTATAGCTTGATTTTATTGGCTTTGGATAAAATAGGGTAACTTGGGTAACTGAAAGTCAAAAAAAAAACTAAAACTTAATATTTTTCAAATAATTAATTGTTATCTTTTTATATAAAATATTTTAAAAAATAAACCTAAATACTACTTACTTATGCATTTCACCGATGTTTTTATATAAAATATCGTTAATTTGTTTATTTTTCTAAACATTTTTATAAATTTGTATCACTATCCAAAGTCAGTAGGCTGACAAACATTTTAAAATCCGATGCTGGAAGGCCAGTAATATAAAAGCCATCTCATATGAGATGGCTTTGTAATTAAATTAATATACTTTAAATAATTATGAGCAAAGTAAATAAAATTGCAATATTGATAGATGGTGGTTTTTTTATTCAAAGATTTAAATTTTTAAATAAAAGAAAAAATCCAACAAGAAATGATTTAGAAAATCTAATAAAAGATGTGATAGATAAAGTAAAAGCAAAATCAGGAAATTCATCGATTGATATTTTGTACAGAACATATTATTATGATTGTTTACCATTTGACAAACAAATAAAAGATATAAATAAGAAAACTATTGATTTTAAAAAAACACCTATCTACCAACAGCAGATTGAATTCATAGAAAGTTTGAAAAGTATTGACCAATTTGCTTTAAGATTGGGTGTTTTGTCATTTGCTGGTTGGAAACTAAACGTCTACAAACCTGAAAATCCACCATCTCCTGACTTTAAACAGAAAGGAGTAGACATAAAAATAGGTCTTGATATGGCGTGGATGGCGGGTAAAAATGTTGTTGGTAAAATTGTTTTAGTGGCTGGTGATTCAGATTTTATTTCCCCTATAAAGTTCGTGAGACGTGAAGGTATTCTAGTTTATGTATATCCTATGGAAAATAATTTAAATCCTAGTTTGATAGAACATTGTGACTTTGTTTTAAGTTAAATAAATAATAATATTTATATTGATTTGTAACAGAACAAACAAAAATGCTTAATTTTAGTGAATAATTAAAAAAAAACGACACTATCCTGAATTGTGTCGTTAAAGGCGCTAACCTTTTAGTTTAGTACTCTACAGAACTGGCACCCAAAAAGCAAAAACTTTCTTGTTTTTGGGAAATATCCGCTTGCCTCGTTTCAGGATAGACTTGCAGAATACCAATTTGTATAATACGCCGTTTTCAAACTTAGTAGTCATCTCTTGACGTTTTACAGGGCGTTATTTGCATAATTGCTAACTCTAAAAGTTGCCCAACTTCTAGAGACACCATCGGATTTTCCGATAATTAAAACCCCCAGTCAGGAACTGGGGGTTTGTACTCTCACTGAAGAATCGATTACGATTTTTTTCGTCTAAACTTTTCCCTACTTAAATTATCTTGGTGTAAAATTTTAAAATACAGCCTGAAACTCTGTATTACCATTCTTCAGCATCTCATCAATAAAGATGTCTAAGTTTGAAGTGCTAAATTAACAAAAAACTTTTTATAAAAAACAAAATTAGAGATAATTTGTATAATATTTTAAAAAAAATTCGGCAAAAATTCGGCAAAAATAAAATAAAAAAACCCTTAAAATACTGATTTTAAGGGTTTTGTGTTATTAAAAAGTGCGGGTAATAGGACTCGAACCTACACGCCTTGCGGCACCAGATCCTAAGTCTGGCATGTCTACCAATTTCACCATACCCGCAAAATTGTGAGTGCAAATATAATCAATAATTTTAAATTACAAACTTCAAATCCCAAATTCCAAATAAATAATAAATTTGGAATTTGGGATTTCGCTTTTGGGATTTCTATTTGTATATTTGAAGTTATAAAACAGTTAACACAATGGACAACATCAAACAATACGTTCAAGAAAACAAAGAACGATTTATCAACGAATTAATTGAATTATTAAAAATTCCTTCTGTAAGTGCGGATAGTGCTTATGCACATGATGTACTTGCAACAGCAGATGCCGTAAAAGAAAGCTTGAAAAATGCAGGTTGCCAACACGTTGAAATATGCGAAACTGAAGGTTATCCAATCGTTTTTGGAAAACATATCATTGACGAAAATTTACCTACTGTCTTGGTTTACGGACATTATGATGTTCAACCTCCAGACCCAATAGAACTTTGGACTTCACCTCCATTTGAACCTGTAATCAAAGCAACTGAAATTCATCCCGAGGGTGCTATTTTTGCTCGTGGAGCTTGTGATGATAAAGGTCAAATGTATATGCATGTAAAAGCTTTTGAATACATGATTAAAAACAATTGTTTACCTTGTAACGTTAAATTTATGATTGAAGGTGAAGAAGAAGTCGGCTCTAAAAGCTTAGGCACATTTGTAGAAAACAATCAAGAGAAATTGGCAAATGATGTAATTTTAATTTCAGATACTGGAATGATTTCTAACCAACAGCCAAGTATTACAACTGGCCTACGTGGTTTAAGCTATGTAGAAGTGGAAGTAACTGGTCCAAATCGTGATTTACATTCAGGATTATACGGTGGCGCAGTAGCAAACCCAATTAACATTTTATCAAAAATGATTGCTTCACTTCATGATGAAAACAATCATATCACCATTCCTGGTTTTTATGATAAGGTGGAAGAACTTTCTGCTGCTGAAAGAGCCGAAATGGCAAAAGCGCCATTTAGTATAGAAAATTATAAAAAAGCTTTAGACATTAATGATGTTTATGGTGAAACGGGTTATGTAACCAACGAAAGAAACTCTATTCGTCCAACATTAGATGTAAACGGAATTTGGGGTGGTTATACTGGCGAAGGTGCAAAAACAGTAATCGCTAGCAAAGCAAATGCAAAAATTTCTATGCGATTGGTTCCAAATCAAGATTGGCATGAAATTACAGAATTGTTCACGAAACATTTTGAAAGCATCGCGCCAAAAGCAGTAACAGTAACCGTTACACCTCATCATGGCGGACAAGGTTATGTAACGCCAATTGACAGTATTGGTTATCAAGCAGCAAACAAAGCGTACACACAATCTTTTGGAGTTCCTGCTATTCCTGTTCGTTCTGGCGGAAGTATTCCAATTGTAGCGTTATTTGAAAAAGAGTTAAAATCCAAAACAATCTTGATGGGATTTGGTTTGGATAGCGATGCCATTCATTCTCCAAATGAACATTTTGGAGTTTTTAATTACTTAAAAGGAATTGAAACAATTCCGTTGTTTTATAAATATTTTGTGGAAATGAGCAAGTAAAATACTAAAAACTATAAAAATTCGTTCTAATATAGAATAGATTTTTTTTTAAAATGAAAAAACAACACTTAACTATAATTTTTCTTTTCTTAAGCTGTTTGCTTTTATCTAATTGTAAAATTAATCGAACTGTAAATGGATTAAAACACGGGAAATGGATTACAATTGACACTATAAACAATGAAATCTATAAGCGTGTTGAATTTTACAAAAAAGGAGAAGAAATTCGTACATGGAAAAACCATAAAAACAAGAAAAAGTACAAGACAGAAAAATATAAAAAAGGTATTTGCTTGGTCACATACTATCATCAGAATGGTAAAATTGCCATTAAAGGTCAAACAAAACAAGAGGTTTCAGAAAAAGAAATTCATTGGTTTTACTTTGGCGATTGGTTGTTTTTTGATGAAAATGGCATATTAACTCAAACCAAAATATACGAAAACGGAACTTTTATAAATGATTTTGATTAATTCATTGATTTGAAAAACAATAAATTATAATTTTTGGCGTTATATTTGTATATCATCAATCATTAAATCAATCAATCATGTTAAAACGTTTCTTTCTTCTTTGTTCTGGTGTTGATAGCAACATTGTGAACTCTTGTTCAAACGGTGAACAAAACAAATATGCCGGAATTGGCGCTACCGTTTTCTTTACAGCAGTTATGGCATTTATTGCCAGTAGTTATGCGCTTTTTACAGTTTTTAACAATCCATATATTGCCATGGGTTTTGGATTAGTTTGGGGTTTTCTAATTTTTAATTTAGACCGATTTATCGTTTCTACTATTAAAAAAAGAGACAGTTTTTTAGACGAATTTATTCAAGCAACACCACGAATAGCTTTGGCAATTGTAATTGCAATTGTGATTTCAAAACCATTGGAAATTAAAATTTTTGAAAAAGAAATTGCTGTGGTTTTGTTGAAAGAAAAAAACGAAATGGTAATGGCAAACAAAAAGCAAGTAACTAATTATTTCCAAAGTGATGTTGACAAAAACAAAGCTGAAATTGATAGTTTGAAAAGCGATATTACTAAAAAAGAAAAAGAAGTAAACGATTTATATTCCGTTTTTATTACCGAAGCTGAAGGCACAAAAGGAACTATGAAACTAGGAAAAGGTCCAGTTTATAAAGAGAAACGTGAAAAACACGATATGGCGTTGAAACAACTCGATTCGCTCAAAGCGATGAACGCCGTAAAAATAAAAGACAAAGAAGCTAAAGCCAAAACTTTACAAGCTGATTTAGATAAAAAAGTTGCCGAAACCCAACCTATAATTGATGGCTTTGATGGGTTAATGGCTCGTATAAATGCACTTGGAAAGTTACCTCAACTTCCGTCATTGTTTATTATGTTGTTGTTTTTAGCAATAGAAACTTCGCCAATTATTGCCAAATTATTATCTCCAAAAAGTGAATTTGATTTTAAACAAGAAGATGCCGAAATGGGAATTAAAAACGTATTGTCTCAAAATCGTTACCAAAGTGAATTGCAACGTAAAACCGATGCTGAGATTTATGATAAAGTATATGCTGACATTAAAGACGATAAAGAATTGTACAATTACAAACGAAAAGGCGCATTGGAATTATTGAAATTGCAAGCTGATGGATTTGTAGAAAAGCAAAAGAAGTCAATGTAAAATGTAACCGCAAAGTTCGCAAAGTATTTTCGCAAGGTTCGCAAGGATTTTACAAATACAAAACCCAACATAATGTTGGGTTTTTCTTTGCGTTCTTAGCGTAATTCTATGCGTTCTTAGCGGTTAAACCTACATATAACTCAAAATTTCTTTTTTCAAAGTATCATATTCTCCTTGAAGAATCAATCCGTTATCTAAAAGTTTTTTGTAGTTCTGTAATTTTTCGAAAAGTTGGTCTTGTGATAATTCTCCCAAACCTGTTTCTGTGTTTTCAGTTTTGTCGCCAGGAAATTGTTTTTCCTCTCTGTATCCAGAAACTGGAATAATTTCGGCAAAATTTGTAACTTCTTCTGTTGGAGTTTCTTCAATCTCAGGAATTGCTTCATAAGTAGTTTCTTCTTTTTCACCATTTTCAACAATTGGGGCTTGTACTCCGTTTTTTAGAATATCCAATTGTTCTTTTGCGTAAGTATATAATTTTCGCGCTTGATTTTTAGGCAAATAGTCAATGGTATGCGTCAAATCTGATTTGGTTGAAAAAGTAAAATCGGCACCAAGAATTCCTTCTTTTACAAAACTTGCTGCAATATCATCCCAATCATAATCGATAAACTCCATTGATAAACCCAAGTTTTTTGGCTTACAAAGAATTATTCTTTTATTAGTAACCACAATACTATCAGGTAAAATAGTAACTGCTGGCTTTTTTTGAACTGCAATATATCCTACTTCTTCATTAGACATCAAAAGATTATTCAATTTGCTAGTGATTTTTTCAATAGCTTTTGGATCTTGATCTTCGTTTAGTATTTTCTTTAAATTATCAATCATTGAAAAATGGTTAAAAGTTTTTGTTTAAAAGTTTATAAGGTTTTGGAATAATTTTAATACAAATGTAATGCCTAATTTTCTATTTGCAGAATTTCATTTTGTAATTTTTTTGTTAAACTTTTGAAAACCAAATCATACGAATGACTTATCAATTCGCACATCATTCTGTCATTCACATCGCTATTATAATCTATAGTATTCCAATGAATTTTACTCATATGATACCCAGGTTTTATTGCATCATATTCGGCACGAAGTTCTTGAGCTTTTTCTGGATCACATTTTAGATTTAATGATGGTGTGCTATTTTCCCATTCTTTTAATGATGTTAAGCAAAACATCTTTCCGCCAACTTTAAACACTAAGGTGTCTTCATCAAAAGGAAAATGTTCGGTTACTCCTTTTTTAGACAAACAGAATTCGTAAAGTTGTTGAATGTTCATAGTGATTTTTGATTTAATGCTTATTAAATACTGATTACTGCTTACTAATAACTTTCTCCATCATTTTTTCTGGATGTGCTAATGAATTAAATCCGAATTTTTCATATAAAAAATGAGCGTCAGATGTTGCTAATCGCCAAATTTTAACTTGTTGCAATTCTGGTTCAGTCATCATTGCATTTATTAAAACCGATGAATATCCTTTGCCACGATGATTGTCATCAATAAAAACATCCATAACATAAGCAAAAACTACATAGTCTGTAATTACTCTTGCAAAACCAATTTGGTTGTCATTTATATAAATACCAAAACAAAAAGAAGCGTCAATTGTGGTTTGCACTTCGTCAATTGTTCTTCCTGCTGCCCAATAAACATCTTTCAAAAAATTTTGAATGAAAGGAATGTTGAGTTTGGTTTTGTCTGTGGAAACGGTTATCATTTGATTAACAATTTATTATTTAAAAAGCTTGTCCAAAAGTTAATAAAGTTCCATTTGGGTCAATAATTGCAAATTCTTTTTGGTTCCAAGGTTTTGTTTCTAATGTACCATTTGGATGAATTTCAACTTCTGAATCTTGCAATTCTTGATAAAATTTTTCAATTTCAGCATCAATTCTCAAGTAAATCATAAAATCAGATTTTTTTGGGTCTAAAGATTCAAAAGAAAAAAAGTGAATTTCCACTTTGTCTTTTCTCATTAATAGGTAATCTTCATAGTCTGAAAGTAAATCAAAACCCATTTGATTGATGTAAAACTCTAATGTTTTTTGTTTATTAATAAATGGAAGTTTAGGAATTACGGTTGTTATCATTTGATAAACAATTTTTAAAGTTCTAAAATCTTAAATAATATTGGTTTACTTGGACTTGCATCATTTTCAAACGATGCAATTTGAAGATTTAAAATATAATTTCCATCTTCAACTGAATCATCAACATAAATTAGTTCTGTAATGGAGCAATTCATTCGCGCATCTTCGTTTAAATTATTGACGTCTTTTACATTCCAAAATGCTTTGTGTGCCAATAATTTTCCTTCATCTTCTTCTCTATCTACGCTTGGCAAATCAATTAATAAATGTTGGATTCCCAATTCTCGAATATAAATGGCTGCTTCTTCTGAAAGATATGGCGGATTTGTATTAGAATATTTTTTTGATTTTTTTGATGTCGGATTTAGTAATGTTCGAATGATAAGCGATTCTATATTTTTTGTCACATCGAGCGCAGTCGAGATGATTTCTTTACTAATAATCAAATCATCATCTAAATTTTCTGGTTGAACCGAAATTAATTGTGCTGTAAAGAAAAACTGCTTCAAACATTGATTGATGCTGTAAAATTCTCGTGTAATGTGTCCGAGACATTCAGTATGTGTTCCATGTCCGTGCGGATTGAAGAAAATATTATTGAAATTTGTCGAACTTCCTTCTGTTACTTTGCCAATCCATTCGCCAAAAACAACAGGTTTTATTTCAGGTTTATCAATGTACCAAGCAATTGGATTTTCATCTGTATTGGTTAACGGAATGGAAATATCAATGGGTTTTGATAAGTCGATTTCGTATTTATTGTTGATTGTTACTAACATATTATTAAACCGCAAAGAGCGCAAGGATTTTACGCAAAGTCCGCAAAGTATTTAAAGATTATTCACTATTCGCTTAATTCCGTTTTTTATTAAAGTTACATTGAAATTAATCAATAAACCTAGCTTGCAATCAGTCAATTTTAAATATGTCAAAAGCTGAGCAAAATGAACATCATTTAAAGCTTCGACAGATTTTATTTCTAAAATTAACTTATTTTCAACTATAATATCTATTCTGTAACCAACATCTAATCTAACTTCTTCATAAACTAATGGCAATGCTTTTTGTTTTTCAACTACAAGTCCTGTTTTCTTTAATTCATAAAACAAACATTCTTCGTAAGCACTTTCTAACAATCCAGGTCCAAGACTTTGATGCACTTTTAAAGCACAATCAAATACAATTTTTGATAATTCGTTTTCTGTCATAATACTCATTTTGGCGTTTAACAATTACTTATTTTAACCACAAAGAGTGCAAAGATTTTACGCAAAGTTCGCTATGACATTTTAACTTCTTTTTTTTCTTTGCGTTCATTACGTAATTCTTTGCGGACTTTGCGGTTAAGCTATTCCAAATTTAATAAAAATAAGTCTGAAGCAATTCCATCACTCAAAAACTTTCCATTCTTTGTAGTTCGCAATACATTTTCATCTACAAAAAGCAAATGATCTTCAATATATTTTGCTGATTGCTGGTTGAGATAATCTAAATAGGATTTTCCAAATTCATTTTCAATTCTGTCTAATGAAATACCCCAAATTGTTCGTAAACCTGTCATTATATATTCGTTGTATCTATCGGTTTTTGATAAAATTTCAGTTTCTAATGGCAGTTTGTTTTCTTGAATTGATTTGATATATAATGCATTATTTGAAACATTCCAACCTCGTTTTTCGCCATCATAACTATGCGCTGAAGGACCAATTCCGATGTATTTTTTACCCAACCAATAACTCGAATTGTTTTTTGAAAAATAGTTTTCTTTCCCGAAATTGGATAATTCGTAATGGATAAAATTATTTTCGATTAATTTATCAACTAGAATTTGAAAATGTTCTTGGGCAACTTCATCGTCAGGTTGCGGAATAATTCCTTTTTGGATAAAAGTATGCAAAGCCGTTTTTGGCTCAACGGTTAAGGCATAACTCGAGATGTGTGGAATATTAAATGACAATGCCGTTTCGATATTTTGAAGCCATTTTTCATTACTCATTCCTGGAATTCCATAAATCAAATCCACTGAAATATTGTCAAAATATTGTGATGCTAATGCTAAACATTCTTTGGCTTCCGCCGAATTGTGCGCTCGATTCATCAACTTCAAATCATCTTCAAAAAAGGATTGAATCCCTATAGACAATCTGTTTATCGAAGTTTTTGATAAATCAATAATACGCTGTTCCGTTAAATCATCAGGATTGGCTTCAATGGTGATTTCGGGATTTTCTACAACTTCATAATGTTTAAAAACTTCATCAATCAAAAATCTCAAATCTGAAATCTGCAATATCGAAGGTGTTCCACCACCAAAATATAAGGTTTCAACAACTTCACCTTGAAACTCACTTTTACGCAATTCAATTTCTTTTGCCAATGCTGTAATCATTTCGTCTTTTTTCTTAAGTGAAGTCGAAAAATGAAAGTCGCAATAATGACATGCTTGCTTGCAGAATGGTATGTGAATGTAAATTCCTGACATTTATTTTTTTACTCTACTTTCATTCTGTTTTACAAATGCATCCCAACCTGAATAACTTTTTTCTCCAATAGTTTTTCCTGAATTGAAAAAATGGCAAACTGCTGCTGCTAAACCATCTGTTGAATCGAGGTTCTTTGGTAATGTTTTTAAACCTAAAAGCTGTTGCAACATTTTAGCAACTTGTTCTTTACTGGCATTTCCGTTTCCAGTTATTGCCATTTTTATTTTTTTTGGTTCGTATTCAGTAATTGGAATATCTCTTGAAAGCCCAGCTGCCATTGCAACGCCTTGAGCTCTTCCAAGTTTTAACATGGATTGCACATTTTTACCAAAAAAAGGTGCTTCAATAGCTATTTCGTCAGGGTTGTGTGTTTCGATTAACTCAATCGTTCGCTCGAAAATGATTTTCAGTTTTTGATAATGATTGTCGTATTTAGACAACTGCAATTCGTTCAACTGAATGAATTCCATTTTTTTATTGACCACTTTTATCAGCCCGAAACCCATAATTGTTGTTCCGGGATCGATTCCTAGTATGATTCTTTCGTTTACCAATTTAAGATATAAATTTATGTAAAAATAAAGAACTTATTTGTTAACAAATAAAAATGTCGAGATATATTATAAAGCTTCAAAAAAAAGAATCAACATAAAGCATAAATAGTTGATTTTTAGAACTGTTCTTTCGAGCCTGCTTTTTTAGTTTATAAAAGACTAATGCGCTTTCTATCTTTACATCACTTGTATCAAATAGTAGTTTTTCTTTCCTTTTTGCAACATCAAAAATTGATTATTGATTAAATCTTTTGAAGAAATAATATAGTCCTCTACAACTCTTTCTTTATTTAACGATATTGAATTTTGTTTCAATTCGCGTCGGGCATCACTATTGGAAGCTAAAAAATTTGTCTTTGCCGAAAGTGCAGCAATCATATCCAATCCGTTTTCTACATCTTCTTTTGAAACTTTAGCTTTTGGAACACCCTCAAAAACCTCTAAAAATGTTGTTTCATCTAGTTTTTTCAAATCATCCATGGTTGGGCTAAAAAAGGCATTGGAAGCAAAAATTGCTTTTTCTAATTCTTCTTTTCCATGAACAAAAATGGTAACTTCTTCTGCCAAACGTTTTTGCAATACTCTTAAATGTGGAGCCGTTTGATGTTCTTCAATCAATTCATCAATTGTGTTTTTGTCTAAAAATGTAAAGATTTTAATGTATTTCTCAGCATCAACATCAGTAGTATTCAACCAAAATTGGTAAAATTTATACACCGAAGTTTTATCGGCAGTTAACCAAACATTGCCTCCTTCTGATTTTCCAAATTTTGAACCATCAGCTTTTGTAATCAATGGACAAGTCATTGCAAAAGCTTTTGCACCTTCGCCATTAATTCTTCTAACCAATTCGGTTCCTGTTGTGATATTTCCCCATTGATCGCTTCCTCCCATTTGTAGTAAACAATTGTGTGTTTTATACAAATGATGAAAATCATATCCTTGAATTAATTGATATGTGAATTCTGTGAAGCTCATTCCTTCGCCTTCAGTTTCTAACCTTTTTTTGACGGAATCTTTTGACATCATGTAGTTGACTGTAATTCTTTTACCTACATCACGAGCAAAATTGATAAAAGAGAAATCTTTCATCCAGTCGTAATTATTTACTAAAATTGGTGCATTTGTTGCTTTAGAATTAAAATCTAAAAACCGAGAAAGTACAGCTTTTATTCCCGCAACATTTTTTTCTAAAGTCACTTCGTCCAAAAGGTTTCTTTCGTCTGATTTTCCAGAAGGATCGCCAATCATTCCTGTTGCACCACCAACCAAAGCAATAGGTTTGTGTCCAAAGTTGCCTAAATGAACCAATAGAATAATTGGCACTAAACTTCCAATGTGCAACGAATCACTTGTTGGATCAAAGCCTATATAAGTGGTTGTCATTTCTTTTAAAAGTTGTTCTTCGGTTCCAGGCATCATATCATGAACCAATCCACGCCATTGCAATTCTTCTACTAAATTTTTCATTTTTAAAACAATTTTCGCAAAGATAGTTTTTAGATTTGGAATTTGAAATTTGAAAGTTGTAAATTAGCTTCATGGTTTTAGTTACTGGTGGAACAGGATTGGTTGGCGCACACTTATTACTTCATTTGACAGAAAGTGAAGATGCAATTGTGGCGATTTATCGAAATGAAAAATCGATAGTTAAACCTAAATTACTTTTTCAACAATTCCAAAAAGAAGCTGAATTTTCTAAAATTATTTGGATTGAAGCTGACATTTTAGACATTCCTTCATTGGAAATTGCTTTTCAAAATATAGAATATGTTTATCATTGTGCAGCACAAATATCATTCGACCCAAAGGATGAAAATTTACTTCGTAAAGTAAACATTGAAGGAACAGCTAACATTGTAAATTTTTGTTTGGATAAAAATGTTAAAAAGCTTTGTCACGTAAGTTCTATTGCCGCTCTAGGTGATTTAAAAGAACACGAAACCATTTTGACCGAGGAAATAGAATGGAATCCCGAAGTTTCTCATAGCGATTATGCTATTACAAAATATGGCGCTGAAATGGAAGTTTGGCGAGGACAACAAGAAGGCTTAAAAGTTGTAATAGTTAATCCTGGTGTGATTTTTGGTTCTACGATTTGGAAAACAAGTAGCGGCACTTTTTTTACTAAAGTTAAAAATAATTTTCCTTTTTATACTTATGGTACAACGGGTTATGTTGGTGTTTTTGATGTTGTTAAAATCATGGTGCTATTAATGAAAAGTGATAGCAATGGCGAACGATTCTCGTTAATTTCTGAAAATTTATCATTTAAAGAAATCATTCATTTAATAGCTGGAAAAATGAATGCAAAAAAACCAACTTTTGAAATAAAACCTTGGATGACATCAATTATTTGGAGAGTTGATTGGTTTTTTTCTACTGTTTTTAAAACACGAAGAAATCTTTCTAAAAACGCATCCAAAACTATTCATTCTAAAGAATTCATTAGTAATGCCAAAATAAAAAATGCTTTGAATTATAATTTTCAAAGCATTGTAGAAGTTGTTGAAATAGTACTTTCTAAAAATCAATAAACCGTTGGTGTGTCAGAATTTTTAGTGTCTTGTGTATTATTTATTTCCCCTGTTTTACCTTCATTCTTTTTACTTTCTTCCTCAAGTTGGTCTTTAACTTTTTGATACATTTTTTTGTATTCAACAATATCACTGGCATAATATTTATTGCTTTTTACTAACTGAATGCTGTCTATTTTGTATTTTTTAAAAATGTATTCATTAATTTCTTCTGGAGTAATACCTCCATTAATATTTTGACTTTTTATAGCTTCTAGTAATGAAACATCATATAAAATAGCAATCATTTTATCTTTTTCAATCAAATTACTAGGTTTTTCTACGGTAGAATTTTGACAACCGAAAATAAATAGTATCGTAAAAAACAGAATTAACTTTTTCATAAAAGGGTATTATCGATTAAATAATAAACGCTGTCCGGCTTTGTTCTCTTTTACTTTAAAATTTTGATAAACCAACGTTCCGTTAACAAAAGTATGTGTTATTCTTGATTTAAAATTATAGCCTTCAAAAGGTGACCAACCACATTTTGCTAAAATGTTTTCTTTTTTCACATTCCATGGTAAGCCAGTATTTACAATAACCAAATCTGCAAAATAACCTTCCTTTATAAATCCACGGTTTTCTATTTTAAAAATCTTAGCAGGATTGTGACACATTTTTTCTACAATCTTTTCAATAGAAATTTTCCCTTGATGATAGGCTTCAAACATAGCAACTACTGCATGTTGTACCAACGGCCCACCTGATGGTGCTTTTAAATAATCCTGACTTTTCTCTTCTAAAGTATGTGGAGCGTGATCTGTAGCAATAACATCTATTCTATCATCAAGCAAGGCTTCCCAAAGTACTTTTCTATCATTTGCCGTTTTTACAGCAGGATTCCATTTGATAAAATTACCTTTAGTTTTATAATCTTCATCACTAAACCAAAGATGGTGAATACAAACTTCGGCTGTGATTTGTTTTTCTTCTAAAGGAATTTTATTGGTAAACAACTCCATTTCTTTTGCCGTTGAAAGATGAAAAACATGCAGTCTAGCTCCCGTTTTTTTTGCCAATTCTATAGCTTTTGAAGAAGAACTATAACAAGCCTCTTCACTGCGAATCAACGGATGACATGCTACAGGAATAGCATCGCCATATTGTTCTTTGTAGTGCTCCAAATTGTTCTTAATAGTAGTTTCATCTTCACAATGAACCGCAATCAGCATTTTGGTAGAAGAAAAAATCTTTTCTATACTTTCTGGATTATCAACTAACATGTTTCCGGTAGATGATCCTAGGAATAATTTTATTCCCGCAACATTTCTTGGATTTGTTTTCAATAATTCTTCCAGGTTATCATTCGTTCCTCCCATCATAAACGAATAATTGGCATACGCTTTTTGTGCAGCTATTTGATATTTATCTTCTAGTAGTTCTTGTGTAATTGCATTGGGAAGAGTATTGGGTTGTTCTATAAAAGAAGTAATTCCTCCAGCAACCGCGGCTCTGCTTTCGGATTCGATATCACCTTTATGAGTCAATCCAGGTTCGCGAAAATGCACTTGATCATCAATTGCTCCTGGTATTAAATAATTTCCTTCGGCATCAATGATTTTGCAATTTGCCGATTTTGGAGAAATGGATTGGGCAATTTCAACAATATATTCATTTTCGATCAATACATCGCCTTCAAAAATTTCTCCTTCGTTTACAATTTTAGCATTCTTTATTAACGTAGTATTCATTTTTTTATAATCGATTAAAAAGCTTTCTTATTCTCAAACTTATCACACCAAAAACAGCTTCTTTGATGATAGAACTACTCATTTTGGATTGCCCTTTTGTTCTGTCTGTAAAAGTTACCGAAACTTCGTGTATCTTAAAATTTCTAACAAAAGCCCGGTATTTCATTTCTATTTGAAATGCATATCCTATGAATTTAATTCTATCGAGTTTTAGAGTTTCTAGCACATTTCTTTTGTAACAAATAAAACCTGCTGTAGCATCCATAATTTTCATACCAGTAATCATTCTAACATAAACCGAAGCAAAGTAAGAAAGCAACACACGACTCAAAGGCCAATTGATTACGTTAACACCTTTTACATAACGAGAACCAATAGCAATGTCGGCACCATTATTTTTACATTCTAAATATAATTTCTCTAAATCAATTGGGTTATGAGAGAAATCGGCATCCATTTCAAAAATATAATCATATTCTTTTTTCATAGCCCACTTGAAACCATGCACATAGGCTGTGCCAAGTCCTGATTTCTTTTTTCTAACTTCTAAAAATAATTTCTCAGGAAATAGAAGTTGCAACTCTTTTACTTTTTCTGCTGTTTTATCAGGAGAATTGTCATCTACAACAAGCACATGAAAAACGGTTTCAAGCAAAAAAACAGTACGAATAATGTTTTCAATATTTTCAATTTCATTATACGTTGGAATAATTACAATGCCGTTAGCCATAAATTTGAAAAAGTTTTTTAAAAGGCAAAAATACTCTTTTTATCAAAGTTACTTCTTAATAATTATATAATAAAAATTGAAAATAAAAAATTAGTAGTTTTGCAGAATGATAGAAGCAGTAATTAGTCCTAGAATTTTGGAACCCAAAGATTGGGCAACCCTACTTTTTCTATTTTCTTTGTTGTTAATTGCAATTGCTAAAACAGCATTTGAAACCCGATTTAGTGAGTTTTTAAGAATATTAGTTTCTGATAAATATATAAAAATCTATAAAGACAGTTCACATCTGATGAGTGGATTTACCATTCTTTTGTTTATTGTACAAATTATATCAGTTTCCCTTTTTCTTCAAATTATTCTTGATCATTATGGATTTGTTTCAAAATATGATTGGATAAGTTTTTTGAGAATTACTACTTTTTTTAGTGTTTTTGTTTTGTCTAAATACTTAATAGAAAAAATTATTGCGACTACATTTAATTTTGAAGAATTCGTTGAACAATTTAATTTATTGAAAGTAAGTTACAGAACCTTCTTAAGTTTGGTACTATTACCTATTTCAATATTTCTGTTTTATAACAAATATTATGCAGATTCGTTAATATATTTCATTATCATTATGATTTTGATAATAAATACGCTTACTTATCTTGTTTCTTTGAAGAATTATCAAAATTTAATTATTGGTAATATCTTTTATTTTATTTTATATCTTTGCGCACTTGAAATAGCGCCCTATTATTTCATATATTATTTGATTACAAAACAATAAAGAGTACTATGTCAAATCTGAAAGTGAAAACAATTTTGGTTTCCCAACCAGAGCCGAAGGTAGAGAATTCTCCTTATTTTGAACTGCAAAATAAGCACAAAATAAAAGTAGATTTTCGGTCTTTTATTCATGTTGAAGGCGTAAGTGCAAAAGATATTCGAGCTCAAAAAATTGATCTTAATAACTTTAGTGCTATCATTTTAACAAGCCGAAACTCTGTAGATCATTTTTTTAGAGTAGCCGAAGAAATGCGTTATAAAATTCCAGAAGATTTAAAATATTTTTGTCAATCGGAAGCCGTTGCATTCTATCTACAAAAATATGTAGTGTATAGAAAACGTAAAATTTATGTGGGTCAGAAAGATTTTGTTGATTTATCACCATTAATTAAAAAATATAAAGACGAAAAGTTTTTATTACCTGCTTCTGATCAATTGAATTTTGATGTACCGCAAACCTTGAATAATTTAAAAGTTTCTTGGACACAGGCCACTTTTTACAAGACAGTGATGAGTGATTTGTCTGATTTAGCTGATGTGTATTATGATGTTTTAGCTTTTTTTAGTCCAACTGGAATTAAATCTTTATTCAAAAATTTTCCTGATTTTAAACAAAACAATACTAGAATTGCAGTTTTTGGAAGTACTACTCAAAAAGAAGCGCTTGATTGTGGTTTGCGAATAGATATTCTTGCGCCAACACCAGAAACACCAAGTATGACAATGGCTCTAGAAAAATATATTATAGAAGTTAATAAAGTAAAATAAAAAATCTTCAAAAAAAGCAACCTCAAAATAACATCTATCATTTGGCAGGAGAACGCTTTTTAATTTTTTTTATTCTTTAAAGTTGATTTCTACTTTTTCAGATTGAAACACTCCTTTAATAAAATTTGGAATTTTTAGCAGTGTTTCATAATCAATAGCAATTAATTTGTCTCTATATTGCTCTTTCATCAAAAATAAGTAGAATTGAATATAGAAAGTCCCTTTTTCGTCTAAGTAATATTCAAATTCATCACGTTTGAAATAGCGTTTTTTATCCCAATACCAAATTATTGAATAGGTTTTGGTTTCTTTGGGTTTTAGAGTATATATTGAATTCAACAGTTGTTTACTGTTTTTTATCTTATAACCAATTTCATTTGATGTTAAAACAGTAGTATATTTTCTGATGGAATCATTTTCTTTTTTCATATACTCATCAAAATACTTTTTCGCAGCTTCTTCTCGTTCTTTCTCATTTGTGATATGAGAAAAATCGGGAAATCCTTCAAAGGATAAAAATTTTTTAGTGCTAAAAACACCATCAATTATCAACTCATCTTTTCCTTGAAACAATTTGTAAAAAACATTTGTTCCCATAGCATTTGAATGTGCTGGAATTAATTTTTCGGGTTGAAGAAAAAATGATATTTCTTTGTCTGTTGTATTTTCTATCGAATAGTTGATTGTAAATTTTCGTTCCTCTGGTATTGAATCTATTGAAGTAACAGAAAGGATATTGATTTTTACGGGTTTTGTTTGCCCAAAAAACAACATTGGCAGAAGTAGTAATAAATATTTCAAGTAAATCATATACTCTATAACGAAGAAAATGGAAATTTATTATAAAACCATCAAATTGCAACCTCGAATATCGGAATTATCAAATCTGCCTAGTACTTCAAAAGAATTGTTTAGGTGCTTTTTTCCTAAATCTTGTGTGGCTATGAATGAACAAGAATTGATATTGGCTAAATCAATTACGTTGATACCACCCGTTTTTCCAATATCCACATAAGTTAATGCATCTTCTGTGTCACGAATTAGTATTTGCATCCAGTTTGGACATTCAAAAATTCCGTTTCCGAATGAATAGGCTTGCGATAATAATTCGGTCATTCCATATTCTGAATGGATGTTTTTAACCCCAAATCCCTTTGCTAAAACAGCGTGTAATTCTTCTCGGATGATTTCTTTTCGTTTTCCTTTCATTCCGCCGGTTTCCATGATGATGGTGTTTTTTAATTGAAACGTTTGTTTTTCTATTAAATCGAGTAATGCATAAGTAACGCCGATTAGTAAAACGTTTTGACCTGAATTGTCTAATAAAATTAATTTTGAAATTAATTCGTCATAATTGTTTAGATAAAAACCTGAGTCTTCCTTATTGGAACGTTCTATCAAATCGTTTACCATATAAATTAGCGATGAGCCATCACGCTCTAGATAGGATGGAAGCAAGGCTAGAATGGTATAATCTTCGATGTTTCCATAAAATTCTGAGAATGCATTGCGAAAACTTTGTTCATATAATGAAATATCAGTAACTAGATGTTTGCTTGTAATCATTCCTGTTGTTCCGCTGCTGGTGAATGTTTCTTGGATAGTTTCGGACGACGAAATAACTTGATGGCTTTTGAAAAACTGAATGGGTAAAAATGGAATTTGTTGTATTGTTTTTACTTTTTGAGGATTTGTTTTTAGAAAATCACAGAATTCACGATATACTTTGTTATTCTCGTATTGAAAACGAAACACTTTTAAAGTTAGTTTATCAAACTGTTTTTGAGAAGCAATTGAGAATATGTCTTGAGGTTGTATCATGTTTTGTTGAAATTCTGAAACAAGTTTAGAATACGTGCAAAAGTAATGAAAATATAAAGTTTGAAATTTTGTTTTTTTTGATTTTTCAGTATTTGTAATGGCTTGAACAAGGTTTTTAATAGCTTGTGCAAGGATTATAATAGTCTGTGCAAGAGTTTTAATTTTTTGTATAAAAAAAGCTCTAACGAAAGTTAGAGCTTTTGGAGTTATGCTTACTATTTACTTTTTTATTATAGTTTTTGATATACTTGTGTTGTCTTCAAAAATAATATTTACAGAATAAAGCCCTTGTGGTTGATTAGAAATATCAATATTTACATAAGTATCGTTTTTAAATTGACTATCAAAAACAGTTTTTGCACTATTGATTTCTCTAATTATAACTTGCTTTATTTTTAGCTCTTTCAAACTAGTTATTGCAAATACTCCTGTATTAGGATTTGGTGAAATAGCAAATAAATTTTCTTTTGCAACTTCTTTTTTATCAGTTTTAATAGCACTTTCATTTGATATCCTACTTTGACTTCCTTCATTTAGATATGGGATATCTGGACAAGTATTTTCAATTTTAAGAAGTACTTTACTACCTGATTTAAAATGAGAATCAGAAGTAACTTTTATAGATTTACTCGCTAAAGCAGTTACATCTGAAGTTGTATCTACGATATAATTAGTTCCTAAAATAATATTATTTTTGGCTGAGTAAATTTTGGTATATAATTCAGTAAAATTATTCTTTAGTATATCATAAGTTAAACTTCTACAACCAAACTCAACAATAAAAGTTGAAATTTCAGCAAATGTATGTTCTGTACAATGATCTGCAAACCCCAAAGGCATGTCAAAGTCAGTTAAATTAAGAGGAAAATTTATTCCTATTGAAGTATCATAATCTCCTGAAGAAATAATGTTAAAATAATTTTGTGGATCTCTAATCGTGTACCATTGACCATTAGGTATATTGAAACTGTTGAAAGAAACAACTCTACTTGATACTAATGTTGGATTATTTAAGGTTATATAAAATTTATTACTATCGTATTCGTTTTGAACTATTTTATTCAAATTTGCAAAGACTGGAGAATTGGATGTATTGTATGTTTGTAAACAATATTTACCGAAAGCGGTCACTGATTTAGCTCTAAAAGAATTTGTTAATTGATCCGACTCAGGTGGATATGCAGTTGAAAATTCTGCTAGTGTTCTTCGAATGCCTAAATTATCTTGATAACATTTTGTATAACTTGGAATAGATCCATCATTATCTCTTGAATACCAGGTGTTTGAATTGAAGTCCCAATTATTTGTACCGTATAAGTTTGGCTGAGTATATATTTGTATTCTTTTACCTAGATAAAAATTATTTTTTACATTGAGATTAAAGTTACTATTTAAAAAACTACCAAAAGCTGTACCTTTAAAGAAGTAATTATTATGAATGTTTACATTGTTACTATTACCTATTCTTACACCTGAAATATAACTACTTCTTGTATTTAAATAAAAAACATTATTCAAGACTTCAATATTTGTAGGATGATTGAAAAAATTACTACTGTATGAATCAATAACTAAATTTGGTTTTGAATCTCCTCCAAAATTTGCAACATTTACGGGATGGGCTCTTCCTGGATTTCCATTATTTAAAAACACGTTGTCATTTATCTCGTAATTTTGTATATAATTAGATGTTGGATTTGTTGTTGCTGACCAAACAAGTGCACCACTATCATAATTATTTAAAATAAAATTATTTTTTATTTTTCTTATTAAGCTTTCAGAACTATTCTGTGTGTATATACCTGGACCTTTGCCAAAAACTCTGAATGTATTAGTACTTGAAGTACAATTTGTGTCATTATATAAAATAAATCCATTGTTTGAAATTATACAACCATATATTTCTGAATCTTCGGTATACTTCCATGACCCTATGCCAGATCCAGGAATATTTCTAACAACTAAATTTATGAATTTACATTTATTGTTTGATGTATTAGTTGGACTGTGATCTATACCTGTCAAATCAACAAAACCATTAGAAGTATTACAGGTATCTAATATTCTATTAAAATTTCCCATCAATGAAACTTCAAAATCTTTATAAATAACATAGCCTTTGGTAACCTTTAATACATAATTAGGAATAGCAATTCTACTTTCACTGTAAAAACTTAAATCTTCTAGGTCATTAATAGTCATAATAAAATCATCATCATCTTCAATTCCATACAATCCACGAGCGGAGGGATTAACGCAAGGATTTATTGGAGAATAAAGTTCAGAACCAACTAAAGGGTTTATATTTCCATCAATAACTGCCCATTCGCCAGGGTAAGATGAAACAGTAATAAAATTAATAGAACTTCCATTAAGAGAACTTACAAATCTACCTAAATAAACACCGCCATGCAGCCAAACAGTATCACCTGGTTTAACAATAGTATTTGGTTGAGAAAGTGCAGTCTGTAAATCCCAAGGGTTTGATTCTGTACCATTACCTGTTGGCAAACCAGTAACGGTAACATGCCATTCTTTATATTGTGCAAATGTTATATTTATATAAAAAAACATTAAAATAAATAATAAATGTTTCATAATACAATTATTTTTTAATGATTAACTCATTTACTAGCTTTTTTAATTCACTAATCTCTTTAGCTTGAGATTTTAATTCATTATCTTGCTTTTCATTCACTTTATTTTGTTCAATAATATAAAGTGTAAGCTCTTCTATTTTTTCTTGTTGAATTTTAGCCATTTCACCAAGTTCAATTCCTTCTTCTTTTACTTGTGCCGCAGATGGTACATTTGGTAAATGACCATTTTCTTTAATAAACTGTTCCACTTCATTTAAAGATTTTAGATTATAATCTTTGTTAAAGACATAATCTGCCCAAGTATTTGCTAAACTAATACGAACTTCTTCTGTTAAGATGCCGCCTTTTACAAAAAGTTGGTAGTTGGAAACATTAACTCCACTAGCTGTTGTTGGGTAGTTGCCAAAGCCAGTTGTTGAATTACCACCAATACCTACTTTGCCATTGAATTTTAATTGGTCTGCCGCAAAGTCTCCCCAGATTAATGGTGTTTCAGAATAATTTATATTTCCATTAATATATAGTTGATTATTTATTGTTTCAAAATTTCCTGGCCCTGTTTTGTTTCCAATTAAAATATTGTTTGATCCTAATGTTTCCATACCAGCTTCAAATCCAATAAATACATTATTATTACCTTCATAATTATCATACCCACTACTCGCACCAATATAAGTATTTGAATTTCCTGTAGCGTTGCTAATACCAGCATAACTACCGGAAAATAAATTATGACTACCCGTAGAATTTGATAAACCAGCATTTTGTCCAATGTAAGTATTGAAGTTACCTGTATTTTGAATTGATGAACTAATTCCTTTGCCTGCATTTTGCCCAATATATGTATTAAAACCTGTTCCTGAAGAAAACTGTCCAGCACTAATACCGACTGAAACACTATTTGGCATTGCAATAGAGTTTAGCCCAAATGATGTTTTAGTGGTTGAAATCAAACCTGCTGGAATATTATTTCGCTTAAAAACGACATCAAAGTTACTGGTTGCTCCTGAGCCAAGATAAGATGTGGCAGTAGTAGTATTTGTGCTATTTGCAACAGTTGCTTGTGCAAAAGAACTAGAATTGTTTCCAATAAATAAGAAACCTAAAATCAAATAAAAAAAATGTGTTGTTTTCATAAATAGTTTGTTTTAAATTGTTTAAAGTAAATTTACGGTTTTTTAAGTCAGAAAAAACGTTGTTAATAAATTTAGTAAACAGTTTTAAAATTAGATAAAAAAGCATCATAGTAAGGATGTTCTTAGAGAATACTGCGTGTTTAATTATTAACTATTTTAGTTTCGTAGCGTTTTTTTTAACAAAAAAAGCTCCAACTTTCGTTAGAGCTTTTGAGAATTTATTATTTTGAAAATTATCTGATGATTAATTTTCTTGAAGTTGTATTTCCCTCTTCTGTGATTTTTACAATGTAAACACCAGCATTTAAAGAAGCTACGTTGATTTCTGAATTAGAAGTAGTTGTGTTTAACACATTTTTACCTAATAAGTCATAGATAGCAACTGTTCTTTCAGCATTTGCAGCAGTTTCTATGAATAATCTACCGTTAGGTACTGGGTTTGGATATACTTTTAAACCAGCAATTGCGTTTTGAGAAACAGAAAGTAAAACACTAGTTGTAGTTGCTACTCTTAATTCGTCCATTACAATTGTAGGTGTAGTTGCTGTACTTTCTTGTCTTATCAAGAATCCACCAAATGTTGTTGGAGCAGTTGTAGGTGTAACGGTTAATGTTGCAGGACTTGCATCAGTAAAAGTGCCTAAACTTGGATTAATCCATGCTTTGTATGTGTTAGAAGTGAAGTCATAACCCATTACTACAAAAACAATATCACCAACGTTTCTCATAGTTGCATCATAGTTAGTTGTACTAGAAGCAGTATCAAAACCTAATTGGTATTGAGTTCCAACTCTGTTTAGAAATATTCTAGCGTTATAACCACCAGTTGTTCCGTCAGATAAACCTGCAAAATATGTTACAGAAGGATCTCCAGTGTTTGCCATATCTGTAACATTCATTATGAATGATGCATAAATAGTTCCCGATGTTGTTGCTGTAAAAGGAGTAAATGATTCTGCTCCAGCACCAGAAAAAGTGATTGAATTTCCTGTAGAAGTAAATCCAGCATAATTTAAATTTCCAGCAGCAATTGTAACATTGTCACCTGAGTTAGCGCTTGTCCATTTTTGAGTGTCATTTAAAGAGCTTCCATCTGCATAAGGAAATGATTCTGCATAAGGTAATGTGTTTATTGGTTTACATTGAGGTGCAGTTACTAATTTAGTAAGTGAGCATCCACCAGTTACAGTTAATGTTACATCAACACCTTCAGTAATACCTGAAATGATAATGTCTCCTTCAGTTGATGTTGAAGGATTAGCTCCAGAAATTGTTCCGTGATTAGTAGATAAAGTATAAGTACCAGTACCTCCACCAGTAAATGGAATATTTACACTGTAGTTGTCAATGTTTAATGTAGTTGTTGTACAAGTAGTTGCAGCAGTTCCTAAAACTAAATCACATGGAGTTGCTCCAAACCAAGTTGTGTAAACTTTAATTTCGTCAATAGTCATGTTTTGTACTGGTGTTGTTAAATTTGCATATTGACGTAAATAAACTCCAGCAATTGCGGACTGACCTGAACCAGTTGCTGTATGTTCTGGTGTGCCAGCAGATACTTCTGTAGCAGGAATTCCAGTTGATCTAACCCACATGCTAGAAGATCCATTACTTGAAACATTATATTTAACAATAATTAAATAAGTAGTATCTAGGTCGTAATCAGTTGGAGTTGATGAATATGAAGCAGTGCTTGTGTTTGAAAGCCCAAAATTAATTTTACCAGCAGTTGCTGATGCTTTTACATAAACACGAGCTGCATAACTTGTGTTTTTACCTAAGTGAATAAAGTAACCTGCCTCAACAGCAGTTACTTTTACTAAAAAAGATAAATATAAATCACCAGAAGTGACCTCAGTTGCAAACGGTTTGTTTACATCTTCTCCTGTGTTGTCTAATACAGCCGCATTTCCTGCAACCGTATTATATCCAGTATAGACAAGTCCATTAGATGCACCCACTTCAACTGGGTTGGTTCCAGTTCCACTATGAGCTGTCCAACCATTATCAGTCAATAAAGCATTGTCAGCATAGTTAAAGTTGTCTGATAAAATTTGCCCAAAAGACCAACTTGATACAAACACAATAAAAAATAAAGAGTAAAGTTTTTTCATTTTTTTTAAATTTAATTAGACTACAAATATAAAAACAAAATCCTTTCTCTGAAAGGAAAAAGGATTAAATATCGTTAAGAAACTGTTATTTTTAAAAAAACAACTATCTGATTATTAATTTTCTAGTAGCAGTAGCATCTCCTTCGCTAATTTTGATAATATAAACGCCAGGAGGAATGGTGCTAATGTTTAGTTCTTTTGAAGTTAAAGTAGTTTGCAATACTTTTTTGCCCAATACATCAAAAATAAGAATTTCTTTTTCTAAAGTCGTTTTTGAGGTGATGTAGATTTTACCATTACTAACAGGATTAGGGTAAAAACCTAAAACATCGTTTTGTTGAGTTTTACTTTCTTGGGCAAAGCCAAAAAAAGAAAACAAACAAATGAAAAGAGTAATATAAAAGTATTTTTTTGTCATTGCACTACTTAGATTATACAAATGTATAAAATTTATTTCAAATATAATGCCAAAAAAATCCTGAATAAAAATTTATTCAGGATTTTTATATGTTTGCTTTTTTTTATTAGAATCCAACCGACCAACCAGCTGCCCAAGATGGAGCTCCAACACCGTTTCCAGCTCCAGTAGCAGAACCTTCTGTGAATATTGCACTTACATCAGCAGTAGCACCAGCCGTATCTTTTCCTTTTGATTTTGAAGGAACATCAGCAACGAAATTAACATTAGTTGCTTTTAAAGTTCCTGCTGCAACCGCAGCAATACATTCATCATGCTCCACATTAAATCCTGTTTTCCAATTACTTAACACTATGTTTGTAAACATCCCTTTAGTACCTCTTCTTAATTTTAATCCATCATTTTCTAAATAAGTTGTTCCATCCGCAGTACTACCAGGCCCTATTAATGTCATGTTTGTAATGGTTGGGTTAGCAATTGGAGTGTTTAGAAAACCTAATTCAAAATTATCTGCTTCTATTCCTCTATTTCCTTTACCGAAATCTAATTTCCCATACCAATTAGTATTTGTTCCACTCCATCCTTCTGTCCAGTCAAATTGATCGTCTTCATTTCCAATAGAAATTAATCCTGTAGTATTTACTGTTCCACCAAAGAATTCAAAACCATCATCGGAACCATGAAATGCTTCTACGTATTCAACAACAGTTCCTGAACCTACGCCAAAAAGAGACAATCCATTAAATTCTTTTTCAGTATTAAAAGCTGCACCAGCATATTCTATTCTTAAATAACGGATAGAACCTGAACTATCGCTTGAAAGTGTCCCCCCATAAGTTAAATCGGCAACTTCCGATTGAGCAGAACTTGCTCCACCAGTAACACGATTAATAGGTGCTTTCCCGCAAATAACTAATCCGCCCCAATCTCCTGCACTTTTAGTAGCTAATCCACTTGTCATAATAACAGGATTTGAAGCTGTTCCGGCAACAAATAATTTTCCGCCTTGAGCAACGGCAATATAAGCAGCGGTTCCGCCAACTCCTTCAATTACAGTTCCTGCTGGTATCGTTAAAGAAGCACCGTCGTTAATTTGTAATTTACCCGTTAATTTGTAAATTAAGGTTGGATTTAATGTAATGGTTTCTCCCGAAATTGTTCCTTTAAAATTATTCGGATCAGCCACAAATCCATTTGAATCATTTGAATTGTCCGAACTTAATGAACAGCCAGTCAATAAGGTTGCGGTTATTGCAATGATACTTGCAACTTTAAGAATTGAATTTTTCATAAATAAATAATTTGTTATTTTGTTTTACAAATATTGAAATTGAAATCCAAAAGGATGTTAACTTGGGATTATAGTTGTTTTAATAAAAAATCAATTTAAGTTTAACTTAACACTTCATTTTTACCTTAAATTAACATACCTTTTTCATAATGAAGTATTGTTAAAATTGATAATTTAAACTCAAACTCAAATTAAGACCTTTTTTATAGGACAGAACATTCACATCTCCAGTATTGTTTTCCTGAATTCTATTTATTGCTGGGTTTAAAATGTTTTTAGTTACAAGCCCAATTCCTATGTGCTGGTTAATTTTAGATTTTATAATTAAATCAAGTGAGCCAAATGATTTGTCAACTAAATTTCCTTTGCCGTTTGTTCCAATGGTATTTACCCTATCCGAAAAGAATGTATAAGCTAATGTTGTGTTTAGGTTACTTTTTTTGTCATTCCATTCATTAAAAAACGAAATATCTGCATTTAACAACAAATCTGATGCTCCTGTAAATTTGTCAGTATTCGTATTAAAAACAACTTCTTGACCTTTATTTTCGTTTCTAATTTTGTCGGCATTTAATTCTTGAGTGGTATTCAAGTAGGAAGCATTTAATCCGGCGGATAATTTTTTAGAATCATTATCAAAAAGCAACTTTCTATATTCAATTTCTCCTCCAATAACATATCCATAATCTCCAGTATTAAAATAAGAAATATCATTAGTTGAAGAGTTAAGTGTAATTTCATTCATTGGGTTTTGGATGTATTTTCCATAAGCAGTTACAGAAAGTAGCTCTTCGTTTTTTGGAAACATTTCCCATTTTAAATCTAAATTATAATTATTTGAAGCATACAAGTAGGGATTTCCAATATAGGCTTGTCCAAATTTTTCAAAAATAAATGGTGCTCTTTCTTTAAACTGAGGTAAAGTATAGGTTTTACTAAATCCTAATCTTAAATTCTGTTTGTCATTCAATTCATATTTCATTACCAAACTTGGTAAAAAAGTGTTTTTTTCCAAAAGATTTACACCTGTTCCACCCAATTGCGTATCCCATTTTATACGTTGTCCTATCATTTCTGCTCTTAAACCTAGTATGGTAGTTAGTTTATGAAATTTATATTCGGCATTAACATAGCCACCATTTATAATTTGGTCACCTACATAGGTTTGAGGTTTTAATGCATTTGGAACTTGAAAGTTTCCTCTAAATGTGGTAATCACAAAATAATCATTACTGAAATTTTCTTGATTATAAAAGGAATCTAAATTATTTGGATCAACTAGAGTATTAGCAAATGCCGCATTTGCTTTGAAGTTAAATTGCGTTGCTTTAAAATCGCTGTTTTTAATTCTTCCGCTGTAACCTAAAGTGATTTTACCATTATAGCTATCATCAACATCTTTAGCAAATTTAAAATCGACAGAACCATTACCCACTAATTCGTTTTCAACTAAATATTGGTAGTAACGATTGTTATCAGGAGCCGAAATACTCGACAAAACATAGCCATTAGCCTCTTTTCTTAAAGTGTTTTGAGTTCTATCTGGCGTATCGGCTTTTACTAAATTATAAGCAACACCCCAATTAAACTTGGAAGCGGCTGTCAATTTGTGCTCACCCAAAAGTTGGTTTATTAAAATTGTGTTTTTGTTATAGTTAGAAAAACGCAACAATCCATTTCCATCATTGGCAATATCTACAATATAACCAGTTCCTTCTTCTTTAGTTTGTGAAGAATTGTTGATTAATAATGAGTTGTAATTTAGTTTATTGGAAGTATTGATTTTATATCCTAAATTAATCATTCCTGTTGTACTGGTAGCGTAATTTAATAAAGTATATTTTTGAAAGTTTTTATTGATTACACCACTTCCATTTACACCACTTTTTAAAGAACCTTCATTAATAGCACTATACTCATTATCAAACGATGCTGTTGCAAAGAAATTAATCTTTCCTTGCTCACCAATATTAAAAGAATTCCCGCCTGAAACACCTATTGAACCAGCAAACGGATTTTTGTTTTCTAGATTTAAAGTGCTAAACTTGTATTGTGTCAACGCATTTGAAGGAATTTGTCTGTTTTCAAAACCAAAACTATTGAATCCTTTTTGAAGCGAAAAATCTTTTTCAGAAACGGCATTAGTGTTTATTTTTGAACCAATATCAATTTTAAAAAAACCATTCCCTTTATAGTCTTTAGAGTTTATGTCAATATTTCCACCTGCAAAATCACCAAACAACTTACTGCTATATACTTTATCGATAGAAATGTATTCTACAATATCTGTTGAAAATATTTCCAAACTCATATTTTTCTTTTCTGGATTATTTGAAGGAATTGGCAAACCATTCATGGTGGTTGAATTATATCTATCTCCAAGTCCTCGAACAAAAATATCACCCGAACCTTCTTGTTTAGTGATACCAGTTGTTTTTATAACCGCATTAGCAACATCGCTTACACCTTTTCTAGAAAGCTCTTGCGCTCCAATAGCTTGTTTCATTTCAACAGCGTTTTTTTGATCCAACAACAATGCTGTTTCTTTTGCTCTGTTTGAATTATTCTGAATAACAACATCTTGTAATGTATAACTTCCAGAACCAAGTGCTAAGTTTAAGGTTGTGGTTTCATTAGCTTTAACTAAAACTGTTTTTGTAACACTTTCATAACCTAAAAAACTAAATTCAATAGTATAATTTCCTGGTTCAATTTTGAAAGTATATTTTCCGTCAATATCTGTATTTACAGCAACTGAAGTTCCTTTAACCACCACATTTGCAAAAGGCAATGTTTCGTTTTGTAAATCTTTATCTGTGATAATTCCAGTTACAGTTCCTTTAGTTTGTGCAATTGCTAATGCGCTAATAAATAAGGAAATAAGTAAAAATTGTAATTTCATTTTTTCTATTAATAAATTTAGTGCAAAGGAACTGCCTCAATGTAAAGAAGAAGTTAGTTGCATATTAGATTTGTGTTCTCTAAAGATTACCAAATTGTTATTAGTTTAAATAATGGTTAACTCATCGACATATTTTAATTACATTTTATATTATCTTTACTTTTGCATTGAAACCATTAAAGGTTATTACTATGAAAAAAAAGGACATTACTATCTTATTAGTAGATGACGAGCAAGATATACTAGAAATTGTTGGCTATAATCTTGAACAAGAAGGTTACAAAGTGATTACCGCTTTAGACGGAAAAGAAGCCATCAGCAAAGCAAAAAAAGCAATTCCACAATTGATTATAATGGATGTAATGATGCCTGGAATGGATGGCATGGAGGCTTGTGAACACATCAGACGAATTCCTGAATTGAGCAATGTTATTATTACTTTTCTAACAGCTAGAAGCGAAGATTATTCTCAAGTAGCAGGTTTTGAGGCTGGTGCAGACGACTATATTACAAAACCAATTAAACCAAAATTATTAGTAAGCAAAGTAAAAGCGCTACTTCGTCGTTTAAAAACTGATGAAAAAACATCGGATACTCTTTTTGTTGCAGGATTAGAAATTAACCGTGAAGAATATAAAATTGTCAAAAATGGTGAAGAATTGATTTTGCCTAGAAAAGAATTTGAACTTCTTTATTTATTAGCTTCAAAACCTGGAAAAGTATTCAAACGGGAAGAAATTCTAGATAAAGTTTGGGGAAATGAAGTCATTGTTGGCGGTAGAACTATCGATGTTCATATCCGAAAATTAAGAGAAAAAATAGATGAAGAATTATTTAAAACTATAAAAGGCGTTGGCTACAAACTAGAAGCATAATGGCTATAAAATTTAAAAAGACATACACTTTCGCTTTAATTTCAACTTCTTATATTACGTTGTTTTCAACAAGTTTATTATCGCTGTTATTGTGGTTTTTTGAAAAATTCTCCATTAGCATCACTTTATTTTTTGCGTTATCTATTGCTGTGTTTTCTTTTTTTGTGATTCAATATCGTGTAGAACGATTTATTTACAGAAGAGTTAAAAAAATATATGATGACGTTTCTTTATTAGAATCTACTTCGTTCAGAAATCAACCAATCACTACTGACATGGCAACACTTACAAAACAAGTAAAAAAGTTTGCCACAGATAAAAAACTCGAAATAGAAACTTTAAAAATAAAAGAAGAATACCGAAGAGAGTTTATGGGAAATGTTTCTCATGAATTAAAAACACCGTTATTTACCGTACAAGGTTATATTTCAACCTTGATTGACGGTGCAATAGACGATAAAAAAGTAAGGAAAAAATATCTCGAACGCGCCGAAAAAGGTGTTGAACGATTGGTGTACATTGTGGAAGATTTAGACATGATTGCCAAACTAGAAATGGGCGATGTTGGAACGCAAAAATCTAAATTTGATATTGTCGAACTCATTCAAAATGTTTTTGATATGCTTGAATTGAGTGCCGATCATAAGAACATAATTTTGATGTTTGATCGAAAGTATAGTAAAGGAATTTATGTCTATGCCGATAAAGAAAAAATACGGCAAGTACTAACAAATCTTGTTGTAAATTCCATAAAATATGGCAAAGAAAACGGCACAACAGAAGTTGCCATTGAAGACTTAGTGAAAAACAAAATCATTGTTAGAGTAAAAGATAATGGCGAAGGAATTGAAAAACAAAATTTATCTCGAATTTTTGAACGTTTTTATCGTGTTGACAAAAGCGGCTCCAGAAGCGTTGGTGGTTCTGGGTTAGGATTGTCAATAGTCAAACATATTATTGAAGCACACGACGAAAAAATTTATTTAGAAAGCGAATTTAAAAAAGGCTCTGAATTTTCATTCACTCTCGAAAAGGATAAATAATTTTTTCCAATCCATTGGCTCTAAAACAATTGGAAAACCCTTGTAAAGTTCAATTTCTTTTAACTGTTCCATTTTAAAATTAGCTTGTTTTGAATAAGGTAAAATTCCACTTCTTTTAAAATTTTTAGCCAAATATTCCTGCTCAAATTGCCCAGGTGTTGGAATGAAAAACGCTTTTTTTTCTAACTGAATTAAATCCATAATAGTTGTGTAACCCGAACGACAAAGTATTTTTTCACTTTCATTAATTGCAACTTCCAATTCAGCAGAAGTCATGAAATTATAAATCGTAATGTTTTTTAGCTGTTCTTTTTTTTGTTCTTTTTCAACAATTCCTTTGATGAAAATTACTTTTTTATCAAATTTTCTTAACTCATCAAAAAGTTTGTCTTCCAGCAAACTCCGCTGCGGTTCAGGACCAGAAAGCAACACCATCAAATCATATCGAATAGGCAGTTCTTGTTTTTCTAGCCTACTTAATGTGCCGATGTAATGAATATTTAAATCACTATCAGTTAAATGACCCAATTTTCCAGAGAAATTAATGTTTTTATCAAAATCAGGAACCCAACATTCCAAGAAGTTTTTAATAAAAAATTGATGCATTTTACTCGATATCCAAGTGGTTTTCCCAGATAAAACAGTAAGTTGATGCGTGATAATTACACTTGGTACTTTTTTGTTGTAAACACCTAAACGATTATCAGAAATTATTCCACTAAGACCAAATTCTTTACACCATTTTTTCACAATCTTTTTTTCAGATAGAATAGCAGCTATAGTTTTTGGACTATTTTTAATTAATTTCCATTTAAAATTTTCTGCTTTTTTGGCATATTCAATATGATACGAAGGCAATTCTAGGTGTAACAAATGCGGAAATTCTTTTTTTAGCAAAGCCAAAGCATTTCCATCTGATGCAATGATTGGAATAAAATTGTTTTTCTCCAATTCTCTAATTATCGGAATGCATCGAGTAGCATGGCCTAAACCCCAATTTAGCGGCGCAACAAGGATATTTCTTTTATAAGTTTTCAAGTAGTGAAGTTACACTTAATAATTAGACAAAGAAAAAAAGATTTCTTCTAATTTATATTTCCTTAATTTTACCAAAAAATTAAATTTGTGGGAAGCAAGAATAAATTAAAGCGTTTCAAAGAAAACGAAACTTTTGAAAATGTACTTCAACCAACGAGAGAAGAAGTTGTAAGCGGAGAATTTCAATATAAAGGAAAATGGAATTCCAATTTTTTTAAAAACAATAATCCTATTATTGTTGAGTTAGGATGTGGAAAAGGAGAATATACAATAGGATTAGCCGAAAGAAATCCAAATATAAACTATATCGGAATTGATGTAAAAGGCGCCCGATTTTGGCGTGGCGCAAAAACAGCGGTTGAAACTGGAATGAACAATGTTGGTTTTGTTAGAACTCAAATAGAATTGATTGAAAATATTTTTTCATCTCATGAAATCTCTGAAATTTGGATAACTTTTCCCGATCCTCAAATCAAATATAAACGAACAAAACACAGAATGACCAATTCTGATTTTTTGAAAATGTATAAGAGAATTTTAAAGCCTGAAGGTGTTGTAAACCTGAAAACCGACAGCGAATTTATGCATGGTTATACATTAGGATTATTACATGGCGAAGGTCACGAAGTTTTGTATTCCAATCATAATGTGTATAAAAATGAAGGTTCGCCAAGTGAAGTAACTGAAATTCAAACATTTTACGAAAATCAATATTTGGAAATTAACAAAGCAATTACGTATATTCGTTTTAAAATCAAATAATATTTTTTAAATGTCATTGTCCAACCCAAAATTTCTGGATTGGAATTTGGGATTTAAGTAATTGGAATTTATGACATTTATTATTCCTTTTTTTTCGGGATTTCTAGCAGCTATTGTAGGTATTTTTCCGCCTGGATTAATCAATATGACAGCTGCAAAAGTGAGTGTAACCGATGGAAGAAGACGTGCTTTAGTTTTTGTTTTTGGTGCTTTGATAGTTATTTTTATTCAAACCTATATTTCTGTACTTTTTGCACAGTACATCAATAAAAATATTGAAATTGTTATTTTACTTCGTGAAATTGGATTGGCAATATTTACGTTATTATCGCTTTACTTTTTATTTTTTGCAAAAGAGCCAAAACCAATACTCAACAAAAATAAAATCCAACTAAAAAGTAAAAGAAGTCGTTTTTTTATGGGTATGTTAATTTCTGCCATTAATTTTTTCCCTATTCCTTATTATGTTTTAGTGAGTATAACTTTGGCTTCGTATAATTTTTTTACTTTTAATAATTTGTCAATTTATAGTTTGGTTACAGGTGTTGTAATTGGTTCATTTTCTGTGTTTTATTGTTATGTTGTTTTTTTTGAAAAATTAAAAACAAAAACGGATTATTTTATTAAAAACATGAATTCCATCATCGGGATAATCACTGGGATTGTTGCTATTATAACATTAATAAATGTTTTAGATTATTACTATTAAATGAAAACGAAAGAAAGAGAAAACAATAACTTTTTTGAACGTGTTTATGAAATCGCTCGTCTAATTCCCGAAGGAAAAGTAACTTCTTATGGTGCGATTGCAAAAGTACTTGGTGCAGCTCGTTCGGCAAGAATGGTTGGTTGGGCAATGAACGCAAGTCATAATTTGGAAGATGTTCCTGCACATCGAGTTGTGAACAGAAAAGGATTATTGACAGGGAAACATCATTTTGATGGAACAAATTTAATGCAGCAATTACTCGAAAATGAAGGCATAAAAGTAATTGACAATCAAATCATAGATTTTGAAAAACATTTTTGGGAGCCGAAGATGAATTTGTAATTATTTCCTAATTTTCCAAAAATTTACAAATAATTACAAATAATTACAAGTTTACTCCACTAAGCAAACCGTAAATTGTGTTTTGTTTTCATCCGATTTAAAAGCCAAATATCCACCGTGCGCTTCTACTATATTTTTTGATAAAGTCAATCCAATTCCTGCGCCTTCTTTCCTTGTAGTAAAAAAAGGAAGAAATATTTTATCTTCAATTTCTGACTCTATTCCGTTTCCTGTATCAGTTATGTTGATATAAAGTCGTTTATCTTTATGTTCGGCACTAATTGTGATTTCTTTATTTTCTTTATCCTGCAACGCAAACATACTATTCGTTAGCAAATTGATAAAAACTTGCTCCATTTGATTTGGATCAACCAAAATCCAACGATTAAAATCGATATTATTTTTAATTTCAATTGCTTCTTTTTTGAAAAGAGGTTTCATAATTTGAAGACAATTTTCTGTTAAAGTAGTGAGTTCTATTTTTTCTTTTTTTGGAGAAGGCAACATTGCTAGTTTTCGATAACTTTCAACAAATTCTTGCAAGTGATTGCTTCGGTTATGCATAGTAATTACGCTGTCCTTAATATCTTGTAAATCTTCTTGACTTAAGTGTTCTTGTTGTATTAATTCATGAAGATTTTGCGACAATGAGCGAATTGGTGTCAATGAATTTAAAAGTTCATGCGAAATCACTTTCATCAAATTGATCCAAGCTTCTTTTTCTTTTTTCTCAACTACTTTTTGAATTGAATCTAATAAAACAACATAATATTCTTGATTATACATTTTTGTTCGCGAAGATTGCATGATAAATGTTTGTGTATCTTGTTGATTTACCCTGATTTGTAACGAGGTTTTAATTTCACTGAAATTTTGGCTTTCTATTAATTCACATAATGACCGTAAATGCTCTCTCAAGTAATGCCACTTTGATACTTTTGGGACTTCAAAATGTTTTGAAAAAAAATCATTCATCAAAAAAATTGACCATTCGGCATCTTCTTTTTGAAGAATTAAAATTCCTGTTTCAATGTTATTTAATATGGACCGATATATGATGTCTTTAGAAACTTGTTCGTTTTGCTTCTCTTTCAGTTGATGATACAATTGAAATAATCGGTTGTAATTTTTATACGATTTGTGCTTCGAAAAATCAGCAGAAAAGTCATTATTTAAGATGGCATTTATTGTTTTATCATAAAACAAAAAGGCATTTTTGAGATAAAAATACAATTCTATATTTATAAGAAATACAATAAAACTAACAAACACAAAACTATAAAATAAGCCTTGATTTAGTAAATAAAAAACAACCGCAAAGCCAAGTAATACAAGAAGAATTCTAATAAAAAGCTGATTGTAAATTCTAAATTTAGACAACATTTTTAAGACGTTTGAATGTTATATTTTTCCAATCTTCGATACAAAGCTGCACGAGACAAGCCTAATTCTTCGGCAGATTTACTGATATTGTTTTCGTTTTTTAACAAAACTTTTTCAATAGTTTTTTTTTCAATATCTGAAAGTTGAAAATCATCATGTTGTTCGTGAAGCAATACTATTTCTAAATCTAAATCAGAAGGTTTTATAGTGAAGTTTTCACAAAGAATCACTGCACGTTCTATTCGGTTTTCCATTTCACGAATATTTCCATTCCAAGCATGTTTTGCTATTTGCTCTAGGGCTTTATCATCAAATATGATTTTATTTTTTTCATATTTATCTATCATTTTTTCTAAAAGGAAATGGGCTAACGGAATTTTATCTTCTATTCGTTCTCGTAATGCGGGCAAAACAATTTCCATAGTATTAATGCGATAATACAAATCTTCTCTAAAATTTTTTGCCGCTACTTCTGCTTTTAAATCTAAATTGGTAGCTGTTATTATTCTAACGTCAATTTTTCTTGGTTTGGTTTCACCCAGTCGAGTTACCGTTTTTGTTTGAATAACTTGTAACAGTTTTGATTGTAAATGCAAAGGAACATTACCAATTTCATCTAAAAAAAGAGTGCCTTTTTGAGCGGCTTCAAATTTTCCAATGGTATCGCTTTTTGCATCTGTAAAAGCACCTTTTACATAGCCAAAAAGTTCACTTTCAAAAATATTTTCGTTTAAAGAACCCAAGTCAACATGAATAAATTCGTTACTTTTTCTACCCGAATTTTGATGAATGTAATGCGCCATTACATATTTTCCTGTTCCGTTTTCGCCTAAAATCAAAACATTCGCGTCTGTTTTTGCAACTTTTTCAGCCAATGAATAGGCTTTTTCAATGTTTTTTGATGTTCCAATAAAATAGTTGTTAGTACTTTCGTTTAGAATTATATCCTTCTGATTTTTACGAGCAAAACCAACACCTTTTTTTACAGTTTCTAATAATTTGTCGTTGTCCCAAGGTTTTAAAACATAATCAAAAGCACCGTTTTTTAATGCTTCAACAGCGGTTTCTACCTTTCCGAAAGCAGTCATTAATATTACAACTGTATTTGGCGCTAATTTTTTTATTTCTTTTAAAAAATACAAGCCTTCTTTTCCATCTTCAAAACCAATGCGATAATTCATGTCTAATAAAACTAAATCAATTTGATTTTCAGCTAATAACTGAATTACATTCTTCGGATTATTTAGAGTATAAATCGTTTCAAAATGTTTTTTTAAAAGCATTTTTGCCGTAAAAAGGATGTCTTCTTGATCGTCAATAACTAAAATTGTAGCAGTTGTTTTTTTCATTTGCTGTTCGTTTTCGGACAAATTGTGTTCATTATTGAACAGTGTCTTTAATGTGATATTTATATTATACTGAATTTAAAGGATTTAGGAATATTTAATTTTTGGCACAATATTCCTAATATACAAGTAAAATCAGAGTAATGGACACTATCATCAAGCGTAAAAATAACAAAAAAAAATATGGATTACTTGCCTTACCTATTTTATTGGTTTTAGGTTATTTTGTTATAACCTCATTAACTAAAAAAAGAAGTTTAAATGTCAATAAGCCTGAAATTTCTATCAAATCTGTTGAAAAAGGTTTTTTCGAAGATTTTATTGTTTTTCAAGCCAAAGTTACTCCATTGAATTCAATGTTAGTCAACGTGATAGAAGGCGGCGCAGTACAAGAAATATTTGTAAATAATGGCGATAGGGTTTCTCAAGGTCAACCATTGGCTCGTTTGTATAATCCAAATACAGAATTGAATTATATGCAGCAAGAAACATCCATTATTGAACAAATTAACAACTTAAATAAAGCAAAATTAGACTTAAGAAATCAAGAACTAAATTTGGCCAAAGATTTAATTTCTATTGAACACGACTATCAAGATGCAAAAAACTTATATGAATTGAATCAGAAGTTATTCAATCAAGAAATTTTGGCGAAAAACGAATGGCAAAAAACACAAGAAAATTTCCGCTTTCAAAAAGAACGAATGGACATTATCAAACAAAGTGTAACTAAAGAAAAACAAGCCAATCAAATACAAATTGGACAACTTAACCAATCCATTTCTATTATGAATAAAAGTTTGTCAATTTTAAGAAACAATAAAAATAATTTTTTGATTACAGCACCACTTTCGGGACGACTATCTTCGTTTGAACCTATTTTAGGAAAAACCTATACACAAGGAAATAGTATTGGAACCATAGATGTTTTGAAAGGTTATAAATTAGTTGCAGAAGTGGATGAATTTTATCTAAATAGAATAGCCGAAGGTTTAAAAGGCACAATAGAATTTAATGAAAAACCAGTAGAAGTAATTATTTCAAAGGTAATTCCAGAAATAAAAAGCGGACGCTTTATTGTTGAATTAAACTTTATAAAAAATGAAAATTTAGAACTTAACCAAGGTTTGTCTTTTGGTGTACGAATTAATTTGTCTGAAAAAACGGAAAGCATATTAATTAGCAAAGGAAGTTTTTGCCAAGAAACTGCAGGAAAATGGATTTTTGTAATTAAAGGAAATAAAGCCGAACGCAGAAATATTAATATAGGAAGAGAAAATCCTTTATATTACGAAATCTTGGAAGGATTGCAAGTTGGCGAAAAAGTGATTACTTCAACATATAAAGATTATAAAGATATTGAAATATTAAATATAGAATAAGATGATAACAATAAAAAACCTTTCAAAAATTTTCCAAACGGAAGAAATAGAGACCAAAGCATTACACGAAGTTTCAATCACAATCAATCAAGGCGAATTTGTAACCATAATGGGTGCATCGGGTAGCGGAAAATCAACTCTTTTAAACATAGTTGGACTATTAGACAGCGCATCATCGGGAAGTTATCAATTATTATCTCAAGAAATCTTTGGCTTAAAAGAGCGAGAAAAATCAAAAATTAGAAAGCAAAATATTGGTTTTGTTTTTCAAAATTTCAATTTAATAGACGAACTTTCGGTATTTGACAATATCGAATTGCCTTTGATTTACAATGATGTTTCTGCAACAGTTCGCAAACAAAAAGTAGAGAAAATTGCTGAACGTCTTGGAATTTCTCACCGATTAAAACATTATCCTCAACAACTTTCTGGTGGACAACAGCAGCGTGTTGCCGTGGCTCGAGCATTAATTAATGATCCAAAAATAATTCTTGCTGATGAACCAACAGGAAATTTAGACAGTAAAAACGGAAATGAAGTGATGGAATTACTAACCGATTTGCATGCACAAGGCGCCACAATTTTAATGGTAACCCATTCGGATTATGATGCTTCTTTTTCACAAAAAACCATTTTCATGAAAGACGGAATGATACTTTCAGAAAAAAATAACAGTAAAAATGTTGATGTATTAATTTCTTAAAACTATAAAACCATGAGTAAAATAATTTTAACCCTTAGCACTATTATTATTAGTCTTTTTTCTTTCGGACAAGTAGTCGAAAATCGAGAAGTAGCAGATTTTTCAAAATTGAAAGTGTCTAATTCTATTGATGTATACTATACGATATCATCCACTAAAAGCTTAAAAATAGAAACAGATGACGAAAAAAATCTGCAATTCATTAAAACAGAAACAGTAGGTGAAACGCTTAAAATATACATAGAAACCGACAGTTATAATCAAAAAGGCAAAAATAAAAACTGGAAAAATAAATTAAGCTTTAAAACCCTAAAAGTTATAATTTCAGGACCTAATTTAGACGAAATAAAAGCCAGTTCTTCATCTGTTGTAAAAATTTTGAATATTAATGAGTCAAAAAAATTATTTCTAACGGTAAGTTCATCGGCAACCATTAAAGGAAACTTTGAAAGTGATGTCGTGACTTTGGACACATCATCTAGCGGCACATTTTCAGGTGAAATTACAGCAAAAGAAATAGCTATAGAGACAAGTAGCTCATCTTCAGTTTCAATAGAAGGAAAAGCTAAAAATGTAGTGGTAAAAGCTAGTAGCTCTGGCGATTGTAATTTAAAAGATTTAAAAACAGAAAACGCAACTGCAACAGCCAGCAGCTCGGCATCAATATCGGTTTATGCGTCCAATTCAATCAACGCTAAAGCTTCATCTAGTGGAAGTATTTCATTTTATGGCAATCCATCAAACATCTCAAAAGAAAAAAGCTCTGGAGGTTCTGTAATTCAAAAATAATCATCAATCAAAAAACGAACAATCATGTTAAAAAATTGGACCAACCTTTTTCTCTTTCATATCAAGAACAACAAACTGTTTACTTTTTTAAATGTTTTAGGATTAAGCATCGGAATTGCAGGGTTAATTTTTGCCACTTTGTATTGGAATGATGAACAAAGCTACAACAATTGGAATCCAGGGAAAGATAATGTTTTTATAAGTATTTCAAAAATCGGGATAGATGAGTATTGGGCATCAAACGTAGTACCATTTGAAGAATATTTCAAAAAAGATTTCCCTGAATTAGAAGGCTATTGCTACTTTGATAATTGGTATGAAGAAGCTGTTTTAATGTATAAAAACAAAAAAGAAATAGTAAAGTTTACCTATGCACAGCACTCATTTTTTGATATGTTTCCGTTTACAATTGTTGGTGGAAGTACTAAAAATGTATTAAATGATAATACCAATATTGCACTATCACAAGATGCGGCTAGAAAACTTTTTGGAAACGAAAATCCATTAGGTAAAACTTTAGATGATGGTTCTAGAAAGTTAGTTGTAGGATGTGTTTATACCATTCCAGGAAAATCATCCATGGCACCCGAAGTAATTGTAAACTCAATCGATGAAAGAATGATTGAAAATAAAGACCATTGGGGAAACTACAGTTATGGATTATTATTGAAGCTAAAAAACCCTGATGATAAGGATAAAGTGATTGCAAGAATGGAACGCTTGATGCATGAAAACAGTACTGTAAAAAATGCTAAACAAGAGGGTATATCACCAGAAGAATGGCTTAAAAAAAATGGCATCACATCCACTAAGTTTTATTTACAATCATTAGATGAAATTCGATTACATGCAATAACTGAATGTTTTGCAGAAGGAAAAGGAAACTATCAATTTCTTCTGATTATGATTGGATTATCAATTTTAATTTTAGTGTTATCTATCGTTAATTATGTAAATCTAGCCACCGCTAATGCTGTAAAAAGAGCAAAAGAAGTTGGTGTTCGCAAAATTTTAGGAGCGTCAAAAAGTAATATCATTAAGCAATTCTTGTTTGAAACCATCATTACCGTTTTATTTTCTATACTTTTATCTTTAGGTATCGTTGAGCTTTCCTTGCCCTACTACAATGATTTTTTAGGTAAAAAATTAGTCATTTTTGGCAATCAATTTTATATGCAAATTGTTTTAATTTTTATTATTACTATCATTTTTGCAGGTATTTTTCCAGCTATATATGTGTCAAATTTTGAAACATTAAAGGTGTTGAAAGGTAATTTTGGAAGAAGTAAAAACGGAATTTGGTTGCGTAATATAATGCTGATTGTTCAATTCGCTATTGCGTCCTTTTTTATTATTGGTTCTTATATTGTTTATCAACAAATACAATATGTTTCTACAAAAAATTTAGGGTTTAAAGGCGATCAAGTTGCCGCAGTTTGGTATTGGAATGGCTACAATTGGAGGGAAAAGGATTATAAAGAAAAAGTAGAAAGTCGTTATCTCTTAATAAAAAATGAACTTTCAAAAATAAAAGGAGTAAAACAAGTGAGTACAGGAGCTTTTGAATTTGGCTCTGGCAATGGTTCAACTTCTGGATTTTCATATAAAGGAAGTGAAAACATTCAAGCTCGAAATATGGGTGTAGATTTTGGAATGCTCGAAATGATGCAAATTCAATTAAATGAAGGTAGGTTTTTGACAAACAAAATAGCTTCTGACACCATAAATTCAATGTTAGTCAATGAAACTGCTTTACGAATGATGAATGAAAAAAATCCTATTGGTAAAGAAGTAAATTGGAACGATAAAAAGCTAAAAATTATTGGAGTTGTGAAAGATTTTCATCTTTTTGGACCACAAGAAAACATTCCGCCAATGGTGTTTTTTCACTATAAAACAGTAGATTGGATGTTGCAAAATGCAAGTAGAATTTATGTGAAAATTGATGCTCAAAATCCATCTCAAACTATTGCAGAGATTGAAAAATTTTGGACTAAAAATGTTGATACCGTATATCCATTTTCATATGATTTTGTAGATAAACAATATGCTAGAACCTATGCCAGTTATGTCAAACAAAAAAACTTGTTTTCACTGTTAAATTTTATTGTAATTCTAATTGCACTTTTCGGATTGTTTGCTTTGGCAAGTTATTCAATCCAGCGAAGAATGAAAGAAATCGCTATTAGAAAAACGCTCGGAGCAGAAACTAATGTTTTGCTAAAAGAATTATCCAAACAATATATAGTTTTTTGCATACTTGGATTTATAACAGCTTTATTTCCAGTTTATTTCCTTCTTAATAAATGGTTAGAAAACTTTGTTTTTAGAATAGATATTTCTGTTCTACCGTTTATCGTTGGGTTTTTCGCATTACTGTTTTTAACGTTAATAGTTGTACTTTCAAGAGCATATCAAGCCACTAAAGTTGATGTCTTAAAATATTTGAAATATGAATAAGACAAGCTTTTTAATTTCTTTATGTTTATTTTCAAGCTTTTGTTTTGCTCAAGAAACTAATTGGACGTTACAAAAATGTATAGCGCTGGGAATTGAAAACAATTTAGCCATAAAAATACAACAATTAGAAATCAAACGAAACCAAAAGACAAAAGTTTCTATGCTAAACGAATTGTTGCCTCAAGTTAATTTATATGGAAATCAAAGTTATAATTTTGGTTCAACTATCGATCCTTCTACAAATGGTAGAGTAAGTTCAAATATACAATACGACAATTTTTATTTAAGTGCCCAAATGAATTTGTTGGATTTTAGCAAAATTGCCGAAGCACAAAAAGATAAAATAACAATCGAAATTGCTATGGCTGAAAAAGAAATTATTGAGAACGAATATAAACTACAAGTACTTGAAAGTTTTTATCAAACTCTTTTTACTCAAGAATTGCAAAAAATTCAAGAAATACAGCTACAAAACAGTAAGTATAATTTAGATAGAATATCCAAAGAAGTTACCATTGGTAGCAAACCAAAAAGTGATTTGTATGACATTCAATTTAATTATGCACAAGAAGAAAAACGTTTTTTAGAAACACAACAATTATTAACAATTCAAAAAACACAACTATTTCAATTGATTAATTATAAGGATTTAAACATAGAAACGGTGGTTTTAGAACATACCATTGCAAACCTAGAAAATGATTTAGAGAATTTGAAAAACCCAAAAATTAAAGCAGCACTTTTAGCTCTTGAAAAAAGCGAAAAAGAAATCAACTTTCAGCGAGCCAATAATTTACCAACATTTTCAACATTTTATCAATTAGCATCATTTTATTATAAACCTTTAAATCAACCTGAAATAGTAGTTGAAAATTTTAGCAATCAAATAGGAAATAACAAAAACCAACAGGTTGGCGTACAAATTTCTATTCCTGTTTTTAATGGTTTTAAAAACAACCGAGCAATTACTGCTGCAAAAATTGACTCTGAAAAATCAAAATTAAAAATCGAACAAGAAAAAAATAGTCTATATCAACAACTTGAACTAGAACAAAAAAACAAGAAAAATTTAGAAAGTATACAAGCTAAGTTAATAGAAATAGAAAATTTTGCCAGAGCATCGTTTACTACAACTCAAGCAAAATTCACTACAGGAGTGATAGATGTTTTCTCCTACTCTATGGCCAAAAACAACTGGTTAACTTCTCAATATGAGGTTATAAAAAACAAATTACAACTTCAATACATTGCGTTTAAAATGAATTTGATTAAAACTAACACTTTATAACAAAACTTTATCATTTGTCCATCAAAACTTTAAACTCTTAAACTTTTAAACCATTAAACTTCTTTATATCTTTGCAATTCATATTCAGTTTAAATAAATGTTAAAGAACTTTATTACCTAAACTTGAAACTTTTAAACAAATGAAACTAGATAGAAAAGAAATACTAAAAGCATTAGAAACCATTACAATTGCCGGTGAAGGAAAAAATATGGTCGAAAGTGGCGCAGTTCAAAATGTAATCACTTTTGGAGATGAAGTAGTCGTTGATTTATTACTTTCAACTCCTGCAATGCACATAAAAAAACGAGCTGAAGACGATATCAAAAAATTAATTCACGAAAAATTTTCACCTGATGCAGTTGTGAAAGTCAATATTAAAGTCGAGGCAAAAGAAAATCCAAATGAAATTAAAGGAAAAGCAATTCCAGGAATTTCTAATATAATAGCTGTTGCTTCAGGAAAAGGCGGCGTTGGAAAATCAACAGTTACTGCAAATCTTGCCGTTACTTTAGCAAAAATGGGCTTTAAAGTAGGTGTTTTAGATGCTGATATTTACGGTCCAAGTATGCCTATCATGTTTGATGTTGAAAATGAAAAGCCAATTTCAATTGAAGTTGATGGAAAATCAAAAATGAAACCAATCGAAAGTTATGAAATCAAATTACTTTCAATAGGATTTTTTACTTCACCAAGTCAAGCCGTAATTTGGCGTGGACCAATGGCTTCAAAAGCGTTAAACCAAATGATTTTTGATGCAGCTTGGGGCGAATTAGATTTCATGTTAATTGATTTACCACCAGGAACAGGAGATATTCATTTATCAATAATGCAATCGTTGCCAATTACAGGAGCAGTTGTAGTTTCTACTCCACAAGCAGTAGCATTAGCCGACGCTAAAAAAGGAGTTTCAATGTTCATGAGTGATGCTATAAATGTTCCAGTTTTAGGAATTATTGAAAACATGGCTTATTTCACTCCAGAAGAATTGCCAAACAACAAATATTATATTTTTGGAAAAGAAGGCGCAAAAAATCTTGCAGAAGATTTGAACGTTCGTTTTCTTGGCGAAGTTCCATTAGTACAAAGTATTCGCGAAGCTGGAGATTATGGTCGACCAGCCGCATTACAAACCGCTTCATCATTAGAAAAAGTATTTGAAGATATTGCAAGAAATGTTGTGGAAGAAACAGTAAGAAGAAATGAAGATTTAGCTCCAACTGAAGCAATCAAAATAACCACAATGGCAGGATGTTCTGCTGTAAAAGGAAAATAAGATGACAACAGAAGAATTGACTTTAAATATTGAAAAAGCATTAGACGAAATCAGGCCTTTTTTAAATTCTGATGGTGGCGACATCGAATTGGTTTCTATAGATGAAGATAAACATGTGAAAGTGCGACTTCAAGGTGCATGTACTTCTTGCAGTTTGAGTATTAGTACTATGAAAGCTGGTGTAGAAACTACTATAAAAAAATACGCTCCACAAATTGAAACTGTAGAGAATATTGTTTAATTGGCCATATGATAAAAGTCATTTGTAACGATAAAGAAACGTTGCATCTTTGTGGCTTTAAACCTTGTTACGACTAAAAATGATAGAAACCGATATACTAATAATCGGAGCTGGACCAACAGGACTCTTTGCTGTTTTTGAAGCTGGATTATTAAAACTTAAATGCCATATTATTGATGCTTTGCCACAACCTGGCGGACAATTGGCTGAATTATATCCCAAAAAACCAATTTTTGACATTCCCGGTTACCCAGAAGTTTTAGCCGGTGATTTAGTTGATAATTTGATGGAACAAATCAAACAATTTCAACCTGGATTTACACTTGGTGAAACTGCTGAAACCATTACTAAATTAGAAGATGGAACTTTTGTTGTAACCACTAATGCTGGAACGCAACATAAAGCAAAAGCTATAGCTATTGCTGGAGGTTTAGGAACATTTGAACCAAGAAAACCAATTCTTAAAGATTTAGAATTCTATGAAAAAGAAGATCGTGGTGTTGATTATTTTATAAAAGATCCCGAAAAATATAGAAATAAAAAGGTTGTTATTTCTGGTGGTGGCGATTCAGCATTAGATTGGAGTATTTTCCTTTCTAATGTTGCTTCCGAAGTTACTTTAGTGCATCGAAGAAATGAATTTCGTGGTGCTTTAGATTCTGTTGACAAAGTTCAAGAATTGAAAAGCGAAGGAAAAATTAAACTAGTCACACCTGCTGAAGTTATTGGATTTAAAGGCTCCGAAAGAATAGAATCGGTTGACATAGAAGTTAATGGTGCAAGGATGAATGTTGAAACTGATTATTTTATTCCTCTTTTTGGATTAACACCAAAATTGGGTGCGATTGCCAATTGGGGTTTAGAAATTGAAAAAAATGCAATCAAAGTAAACAACGCATTAGATTATCAAACCAATATTGATGGAATTTATGCCATTGGCGATGTGAATATTTATCCCGGAAAATTAAAATTAATTCTTTGTGGTTTTCACGAAGCAACATTGATGTGTCAAAGCGTATATCAAAGAATTAATCCTGGCAAGAAATATGTATTGAAATATACGACCGTTTCTGGCATTGACGGATTTGATGGAACTCGAAAAGAAGCCGAAAAAGCGGTTGTAAAAGCGATAGAATAGATGCCACAAGACATAACCCTAAAAATCACTGACAGAAACGGACAACTTCACGAAGTTCTTGCTCCAACGGATATGAATTTAAACATCATGGAATTAATCCGTATGTATGAGTTGGCCGAAGAAGGAACAGTTGGAGTTTGTGGCGGAATGGCAATGTGTGCTTCGTGTCAATGTTACGTTTTAAACGATAAAATTTCTTTGGAACGCAATTCTGATGAAGAAGCCATGCTTTGGGAAGCCTATCATGTCAAAGACAATTCTCGTCTTGGTTGTCAAATTCCTATTACTGAAGATTTAGATGGTTTAGAAATTGAAATTGCACCTGAACAATAATTACAAACCTAGTTTCATTTTTGCAATTGGCAAAATTCGCTCTACAAATTTTGAATAAGCAAGTTCTGAAGGATGCAAACCGTCTGTAGCAACTAAGTTTGGTTGCGACAATCCTAATCTAGTAATGTCTGTAATAGTAACAAAGGTAATATTATTTTCATTACAATAATTTTCGGCAAACGAATTATACAAATCTATTTCATTTGAAATTGTCATTGAGCCATTCCCAAAAGGAGTAAAAGCATAATCAGGAATAGAAATTATAATTACATTATTTTTATTTCCTTTTGCAAAAGTAATTGCCTGATTAACCAATTCTGGAAATTCTTGCTCGTATATACTAAACGGTTTGTTTTGATATTGATTGTTAACACCTATTAATAGTGTAACGAAGTCATAATTTGAGGATGGATTTGCAGTAGCAATTGCATTTTTTAAATTAGTTGTCGTCCAACCAGTTTGAGCAATGATTTGAGTTGAAAAAGTGTCGTTAGAATCAATGTACTTCTTAATGCTATCTTGTAATTGAATTGGAAAGCGACATTTTTCACAAACGCTTTGACCAATTGTGTAACTATCGCCAAGTGCAAAATAATTTATATTTTTCATTGTTGCAGAGTTGCTAATAACTTTATTGTCGCTACTACAACTTACAATAATCAAACCGAGAATTAATAAAATAAATTTAGTTTTTCCCATTTATATAATAGTGTTTTGTGTATTATTTATATACGAATTTAAATCCATTTTGGTTGTTAAAACTAACTGTAAAAGCAAAATGCTTCCCGTGAATGAGAAGCATTTTATAAATTTTTAATTTACTCCATTTTAGAAGTGTCACTTCGACTGCGCTCAGTGTGACATTTTAAAATTTGGAAATTTACTTAAAAGCTGGAATTCCTGTAATGTCAGCACCAGTAATTAATAAGTGAATATCATGCGTTCCTTCATACGTAATTACCGATTCTAAATTCATACTGTGTCGCATGATAGAATATTCACCTGTAATTCCCATTCCACCCAAGATTTGACGCGCTTCGCGAGCAATATTTATCGCCATATCTACATTGTTTCTTTTTGCCATCGAAATTTGAGCCGTTGTGGCTTTTCCTTCGTTTCTTAAAACTCCTAAACGCCAAGTTAACAGTTGCGCTTTGGTAATTTCGGTAATCATTTCGGCTAATTTTTTTTGTTGTAATTGAGTTCCAGCAATTGGTTTGTCAAACTGAATTCGTTCTTTAGCATAACGTAAAGCCGTATCATAACAATCCATAGCGGCACCAATTGCACCCCAAGCAATTCCATATCTAGCTGAATCCAAACACATCATTGGTGCACCAAGTCCAGATTTTCCTGGCAATAAGTTTTCTTTTGGAACTTTCACATTGTCAAAAATCAATTCGCCGGTTGCACTTGCACGAAGCGACCATTTGTTATGCGTTTCCGGAGTAGTAAATCCTTCCATACCGCGTTCTACAATCAATCCGTGAATTCTTCCTTCCTCATTTTTTGCCCAAACTACTGCAACATCGGCAAATGGCGCATTCGAAATCCACATTTTGGCACCATTCAACAGATAATGATCGCCCATGTCTTTAAAATTTGTAGTCATTCCACTTGGATTTGAACCATGATCGGGTTCAGTTAATCCAAAACAACCCATAAATTCACCTGTAGCCAATTTTGGTAAGTATTTCATGCGTTGTTCTTCGGTTCCAAATTTCCAAATAGGATACATCACTAAAGATGATTGAACAGACGAAGTAGAACGAACACCAGAATCACCACGTTCAATCTCTTGCATAATCAAACCATATGAAATTTGGTCTAAACCTGCACCGCCATATTCTTCAGGAATGTAAGGACCAAAGCCGCCAATTTCGCCCAAGCCTTTGATGATTTGTTTCGGAAATTCTGCACGCTGCGCATAATCTTCAATAATTGGCGAAACTTCTTTTTTTACCCAAGCACGAGCAGAATCTCGAACCAGTTTGTGTTCTTCAGTTAATAAATCGTCAAGTAAATAATAATCTGGCGATTGAAATAAATCTGGTTTCATAAAATATAGGTTGTATTATGTAAAATTGTAATCACGAAAACGTTTGCAAAGCTACATAATCTTAATTAATTTTCAGTTTAACAAGTGTTATAATTTTTAGGAGCTTTTTCCAGCTGTACACTATATCTTTTTTAATTTTATGAAAAATTAAAAAAGGATGCCGTTCCCATCTGGGCTAGTATTACATCTTCAAATAAAACTCTTTTGTAAGATTGATATAATCATCCGTATATTCATGACGATTGATTTCGATAACCAATTCATCAGCTTCTAAAACAGAAAGTTCATAGCGTTTAAAAGCCAATAAGCTTCTAACAACTAGAGTGTTATGTGTTCCTTTTACACGAGTAACTTTCACAGGAAAAAGTTCCACTTCGGCACACAAATCAATAAATCGTTCTTCTTCTTTAAAAGGAATAATCACAGCAAAAATGCCGTTTTCAGACAATAATAAATTGGCAGCTTCTACTAATTCTTCAAATGGCAAAGCATCTTGGAATCTAGCTAAATCTCTTTGAGAATTATCAGTTTTGAAATCTTCCGAATAAAAAGGTGGATTTGAAATAATAATGTCATATTCTTCTTCAGGTTCGGCAACAAATTCATCTAATCCTGCATGAAAACAAAACAATCTATCACTCCAAGGTGAATTCTCGAAATTTTCCACACATTGTTCGTATGCGTTTTCATCAATTTCAATAGCATCAATTTGTTCCGCATTACTTCTTTGTGCCAACATCAAAGATAAAATTCCGGTTCCAGCACCAATATCTAAAATCGAAAACGGATTGTTATCAACCGGACACCAAGCACCAAGCAAAACACTATCTGTGCCTACTTTCATAGCGCATTGATCTTGTTGAACGGTAAATTTTTTAAATGAAAACATAGTGATTAAATTCCAATATTTTAAATTCCAAATTCCAATTAGGTTGAATAACGAATTAGGAACTTTTCGTAATAATTGATGATAATATCTTTCTTAACTTTTCAGATTCAATTATTAATAAACTAGAAACTTCATTTAATTCAGGATTTAATTCTTGTAATAATCCTAGCCAATATTTTGATTCTTTAGCTTCTTTTCTTTAAATTTTAACTCTGAATAAAAAATCCTTATCACCTAATTTTTCATTAGCTTCAATATAATTGGCACCAACCGAACCAGAGGAACGAACCAATTGTTTACCATCTTCAAGGTTTGAAATTGTTTTTGGAAGTTTTTGAACATAAATCCTACATTCTTTAGCAAACAAAAAAGTTCTTTCCTCTAAATCAAATGGTTTATTCATAAACTTTAAAATTTAAAATATCAGAATTACTTTTGAACTTTGGATTTTGGAATTTAAAATTTTGGAATTTTTTTACAAGTACATTTCGATCAAACCTTCTGGCAAATCCATTACCACTTTTTTGTTTTTTCTATCAATTTCAAGTAAAAAGTGGTCAATCATTGGTATTAAAATCTCAACTCCATTGTTTAAAACTTCAAAAAGAGGTTGTGCAGTTGTGTCATTAATAGAAACAATTTCACCAACAATTCCAAGTCGTTTGTCTTCAATTTTAAAACCTATAACTTCGTGAAAATAAAATTTGTTACCTTCAAGTTTTGGCAACATGGTAAGAGGCAAATATATTTCACAACCCAAAATGGAATCGGCTTCTTCTTCTGAATCTACTTCTTCAAATTTAACTCTTAGAAAGTCATTTTTATGTAGTGAACTATTTTCAATAAAAAATGGAATCAAATTCTTGTTCATTTCAACAAGAACCGATTCCAAATTTTCATATAACTCTGGCTCGTCAGTATCTAAATACAATAAGACTTCGCCTTTGAAACTAAATTTTTTTGCAATTTTACCTAAATAGAAACACTCTTTTTTATGCATAATTGCTCAAAAAATTATGCTTCTTTTTCTTCGTTGTTTTCTTCTGCAACTGGAGTTTCCTCAACAGCTGGAGCTTCTTCCGCAACAACTTCTGCTACTGGAGCATCTTCAACCGAAATCGCTTCTTCTGCAACAACTTCTTCTGTAGTTTCTTCTGCAACTTCTACTGCTTTTGCAGCACGTTTCTCATTAGCTTCTTTTTCGGCTTTTAAAGCTTTTGCTTTCGCTTCATCTTTAGCTTTTGACAAACCATCTTTCTTTGAGTCAACTTTTCCAGATTTTGCCTCTAACCATTGGGTTAATTTTGCATCTGCCTGCTCTTGTGTTAAAGCACCTTTACGAACACCTCCGTCTAAGTGATGTTTCATTAAAGCACCTTTATAAGAAAGTATTGCTCTTGCAGTATCCGTAGGTTGAGCACCATTGTGTAACCATTGAACTGCACCATCAACATTCAAATCAATTGTTGCTGGGTTTGTGTTTGGATTATAAGTTCCTAGTTTTTCTAAGAATTTACCATCTCTTTTTGAACGTGCATCTGCTGCTACGATCCAGTAAAAAGGTTTCCCTTTTTTTCCGTGTCTTTGTAATCTAATTTTTACTGACATAATCTATTTTGATTAATTTGAGGTACTCGACCTCGGTTATTTAAGGGCGCAAAGATAGTTTTTTTTCATATAATCGCAACAATTTCAACTACTAATTAATTTCTTTTTCTAAAATTCATACAAAAACTGTTATTTTTTCAAATAAGTTTATGCTAATTCTATTAAAAAGTTATTTTTGTAAAGTAAAAATTAAAATGATGAGAAAATTTTTGTCCCTAATTGCGATTACTTTTTTAATGATGTCTTGTTCTGAAGACGTAAAATTCAATGATCCTGGATTACAAGGTCTAAAAAACGACTCTTTTTGGAGAGCAGCTGATGTTCGAGCCTATGTTACTGATGGCAAACTAACCATTGAAGCCTATGCTCAGTATGAAGTTTTAACATTAGGCACTTCAAGCACTAATTTAGGAAAATACAAATTAGGATCTACAAATTCGAGTAATTTTGCTAGCTATGCTACAACATTCGATGATGTAGCGATAGAATATGCAACGATTCCTACTCCAGGACCTGTTTCAACCGTATCACTCACTAATGTGGGCACAGGATATACTGATGCAACTTCGGTTGCCACTACTGGTGGTTCAGGAAGTGGTTTGAGTGTCAACATCAAAGCAAATGCAAACGGAGGCGTAACAGAAGTAACCTTATTATCTAGAGGAAATGGATACATGGCAGGTGACATCGTTACAATTACAGGTGGAAATTTGAACAGTAAATTTAGAGTTGTAAATGTTCAAAACAGTAATGGTGAAATTGAAATTACACAATTTGACAATGTTAAAATGACCATTTCAGGAAAATTTAAGTTCAATGCTGTTAATTCCAACAACAATCCACTTAGTGCTGATGTTGTCAATTTCCAATCAGGCGAGTTTTATAATGTTCAAATTTATCCTTCTATATAAAGTACTGGCAATAAATAGTGTATAAAAACCATCAATTGATGGTTTTTTCATTTTTATCTAGGAATATAAATGTAAAATAAGTATTTAGTATGGTTTTTTAACTTACCTTTGTATTGAATTTTAAAAATTATATATGAACATTTTTGTTGGAAGTCTTCCTTGGAGTATTGAGGAAGCAGATTTAAGAGAGTCTTTCGAGGCTTACGGAGCAGTAGAGTCTGTTAAAGTTATTACTGATAAATTTACTGGAAGAAGTAAAGGATTTGGTTTTGTTGAAATGTCAAACGACGACGAAGCATTAAAAGCAATTGAAGAATTAAATGGTGCTACTGTTGAAGGACGTACTATTGTAGTAAACAAATCTGAACCAAAACCAGAAGGTGAAAGAAAATCTTTCAACAACAACCGTTCAGGAGGTTTTGACAGAAACAACCGTGGTGGTGGAAACTATGGTGGTGGAAATAGAGAAAGATATTAATTACTCTTTTTTATAAAAAATAGAACCATCTCATTGAGATGGTTTTTTTGTTTTTGTTGATAACTAAAATTGATTTCTATAAACCAAAAATGTAATTTTGAAGTTCTCCTTTTTCACACTAAAAATATAGTTTTTATTGGAATTTGGAATTTAATTTTTGGAATTTCACCCTTCTATGTATTTAATATTTGACACCGAAACTACTGGTTTACCTCGTAATTGGTCTGCTCCTATTTCAGACACTGATAACTGGCCAAGATGTGTTCAAATTGCATGGCAACTGCACGATGAAATGGGAAACCTCATCGAGCATCAGGATTATTTAATTAATCCTGAAGGTTTCAATATTCCTTTTGATGCCGAAAAAATACACGGAATCTCTACAGAATTAGCCCAAGAACAAGGTGTTTCACTCAAAGAAGTATTGGATAAATTCAACATCGTATTAGGCAAATCCAAATTTATAGTGGGTCAAAATCTAGGTTTTGATATTAATATAATGGGGTGTGAATTTTATCGAATGGGGATTGATTCTCCAATGAACGAAAAACCTGTTTTAGACACTTGTACCGAAGTAACCGCTGAGTTGTTAAAATTACCTGGCGGAAGAGGCGGAAAATTCAAATTACCAACTTTAACTGAATTACACGAATATCTATTTAATCAAAAATTTAACGAAGCGCATAATGCAACTGCCGATGTAGAAGCTACAACACGTTGTTTCCTTGAATTAATAAAAAGAGAAATTTTTACAAAAGAAGAACTTGATGTTCCAGCGGATTATTTCAGAGAATTTAATGAGAAAAATCCAAAACCCATTCAACTTATTGGATTAAAACACATCAATCTTAAAGAAGCTTCTGAAAAAATCCGTCAACAATTTGGCGAAAAAGGAAATGTTCCTATTTCCAAAGAAACTATCAAGCAAAATCAAGAACAATTAATTGATGTTGATTTTGTTCATTTGCACAATCATTCACAATTTTCAGTTTTACAATCCACGGTTAGTGTTCAAGATTTGGTAAAAACGGCAGCAAAAAATAAAATGCCCGCTGTCGCTTTAACTGATATTGGTAATATGATGGGAGCATTTCACTTTGTTCGTGATATTTTGTATCATAATAAATCTGTAGAAACAAAAAACAAAACTGCTGTTGAAAACGGTGAAGAGCCAACTGAAAAAATCATAAAACCAATAGTTGGATGTGAGTTTTTTGTGTGTGAAAATCACTTAGATAAGTCTAGAAAGGATAATGGTTATCAAATCGTTTTATTAGCAAAAAATAAAAAGGGCTATCATAATTTGGCAAAAATGTCCTCAATTGCCTTTACACAAGGATTTTATTATGTTCCCAGAATTGATAAAAACATCATTCAACAATACAAAGAAGACATTATAGTACTTTCTGGAAGTTTGTATGGTGAAGTTCCAAATAAACTTTTAAATATCGGAGAAAATCAAGCCGAAGAAGCATTACTTTGGTGGAAAGAAAATTTTCAAGAGGATTTTTACATCGAATTATCACGCCATAATCAAGAAGATGAAAATCGTGTAAATAGTGCTCTGATTGATTTGGCAAATAAACATAACGTAAAAACAGTTGCTACAAATAATGTTTTTTATGTAAACAAGGAAGATGCCAACGCTCACGATATTTTGCTTTGTGTGCGCGATGGCGAAAAACAATCAACACCAATTGGTCGCGGACGTGGTTTTAGATATGGGTTGCCCAATCAAGAATATTATTTTAAGTCGGGTGATGAAATGAAACAATTGTTTCAAGATTATCCAGAAGCCATTTCAAATATTCAAGAAGTAGTTGATAAAATTGAAATTTATGATTTGGCTCGTGAAGTTTTATTGCCAAAATTTGATATTCCAACCGAATTTTTAGTAGAAAATGACAATCTTGACGGAGGAAAACGAGGTGAAAATGCCTATTTGAAACATCTAACCTTTGAAGGAGCAAAAAAAAGATACAAAGAAATTACTCCTGAAATTCAAGAACGATTAGACTTTGAACTAAAAACCATTGAGAACACAGGTTATCCTGGATACTTTTTAATTGTACAAGATTTTATTGCCGAAGCCCGAAATTTAGGAGTTTCGGTTGGCCCAGGTCGTGGCTCTGCTGCTGGCTCAGTAGTAGCATACTGTCTTTGGATTACAAATATTGATCCCTTAAAATACGATTTGCTTTTTGAGCGTTTTCTTAATCCAGATAGGGTTTCCATGCCCGATATTGATATTGATTTTGATGATGAAGGACGAAGCAAAGTCATGGATTATGTCATCAACAAATACGGTTCCAATCAAGTGGCACAGATTATCACTTATGGCACAATGGCAGCAAAATCATCCATTCGCGATACTGCCAGAGTTTTAGATTTACCTCTTTTTGAAGCTGATAAAATTGCCAAATTGGTTCCAAATTTAAAACTCGATAAAATATTTTCTTTAGACGATAAAGCATTAAAAAGTGCTTTGCGAGCAGAGGAATACGACAAAGTAAAAGAATTAATCGAATTAGCCAATGCAGATGATTTAGGAAGCGAAACGATTAATCAAGCTAAAATATTGGAAGGAAATCTGCGAAATACCGGAATTCATGCTTGTGGAGTGATTATCACACCAAGCGACATTACTAACTTTGTACCGGTAGCTACTGCAAAAGATTCCACTCTATATGTGACTCAATTTGACAACTCCGTAGTGGAAAGTGCTGGTTTGTTGAAAATGGATTTCTTGGGTTTAAAAACATTGACATTAATAAAAGACACTGTAAAACTTGTAAAATACCGGTCAGGAATCGAGCTTAATCCCGATGAATTTCCTATTGATGATGTAAAAACATATGAACTTTTTCAACGTGGTGAAACCGTTGGTATTTTTCAATATGAAAGTGTTGGAATGCAAAAATATTTGCGCGATTTAAAACCAACTGTTTTTGGTGATTTAATTGCTATGAATGCTTTATATCGTCCAGGACCACTAGAATATATACCATCATTCGTTAAAAGAAAAAATGGAGAAGAAGAAATTGTTTATGATCTTGAAGCAAACGAAGAATATTTAAAAGAAACCTATGGTATTACTGTTTATCAAGAACAAGTAATGCTTTTGTCTCAAAAATTAGCCAGTTTCTCAAAAGGTGATGCCGACGTTTTGCGTAAAGCAATGGGTAAAAAGCAAAAAGAGGTTTTGGACAAAATGAAATCCAAATTCATCTCTCAAGCTATGGAAAATGGTCATGCAGAGGACAAATTAGAGAAAATTTGGAAAGATTGGGAAGCTTTTGCGCAATATGCTTTTAACAAATCGCACTCTACTTGCTACGCCTGGATAGGCTATCAAACTGCTTATTTAAAAGCACATTATCCTGCCGAATATATGGCTGCGGTTTTATCTAATAACATGAACGACATTAAACAAGTTTCCTTTTTTATGGAAGAATGCAAGCGAATGGGATTAAATGTTCTTGGTCCAGATGTGAATGAAAGTTTCTATAAATTTACGGTTAATGAAAACTATGCAGTTCGTTTTGGCATGGGAGCTATTAAAGGAGTTGGCGCACCAGCAGTGGATACAATTGTTGAAAACAGAAAAAAAGCAAAGTACAAATCTATTTTTGATTTAGCCAAAAAAATAGACTTGCGTGCTGCCAATAAAAAAGCTTTCGAAAGTTTAGCTTTGGCTGGTGGTTTTGATGGATTTTCAGAAACGCATCGGGCACAATATTTTCATGATGATGGCGATGGTATTACTTTCTTAGAAAAAGCAACTCGTTATGGTTCCAAATATCAAGAAAACGAAAATTCATCACAAGTAAGTTTATTTGGCGAAAGCAGTGATATTCAAATTCCTGAACCAATTGTTCCACCATGTGAAGAATGGAGCACTATGGAAAAACTAGCCAAAGAAAAAGAAGTCGTTGGCATCTATATTTCTGGTCATCCGCTAGATGATTTCCGATTTGAAATGAAATATTTCTGTAATTCAAAATTAGAAAGCCTGAAGAATTTAGACCAATTCGTCAATAAAAGTTTAACCTTTGGAGGAATTATTACCAACGTTCAGCATCGAACATCTAAAAATGGAAAAGGCTGGGGAAGTTTTACTTTGGAAGGGTATGATGAAAATTTTGAGTTTAAGATTTTTGGTGAAGAATATTTAAAATTTCGTCATTTTTTAATTCAAAACAATTTCACCTTTATGAAAGTTTTAATTCGCGAAGGTTGGATTAATCAAGAAGGAAAACGTGGTGAACCAAGAATACAATTTCAAACACTGCAATATCTTCAAGATGTATTGCCTCAATTTGCTAAAAAACTAATCATAGCAATGGACATCAAAGAATTACATAGCGAATTGATTCATCGATTGAATGATTTATTTCAAAGCAACAAAGGTGATAATTTAGTAACATTTGAAGTTGTAGAACGAGAAATTATCAAAATTGAAGCTAAGCCAATTGATACTTTGACTAATACATCAATCGACATTGACAATAACACAGAAGAAATGGAGTTTTCTGAAGAAAATGAAATAGAAATTCCGGAAGATATCAAAACGGTGACCGTCAATAAAATTACGATGCCTAGTCGAAAATTAAAAATCAAAATTTCTCATGAATTACTTTCGGGATTAGAAAAATTACAGCTTAATTTCAAATTAAACTAATCAATTAAACCAATTTAAAAATAGTTAAAAGTAATCTAAGTTACATTTTTAGGTAATAATCTTTACGTATCTTTGTACTATTAAGAATAATTTAAAAAAAAGAATATGGCTTTAACAATAACAGATGCTACTTTTGATGAAGTAGTTTTGAAATCAGACAAACCAGTAGTAGTAGATTTTTGGGCAGCTTGGTGTGGACCATGCAGAATGGTAGGACCAGTAATTGACGAAGTTTCTACGGAATATGAAGGAAAAGCAGTAGTGGGCAAAGTTGATGTAGATGCTAACCAAGAGTTTGCAGCAAAATATGGTGTTAGAAACATTCCTACGGTTTTAATTTTCCAAAACGGAGAAGTAGTTGGTCGTCAAGTAGGCGTATCACCTAAAAAAACATATACAGATGCTATTGACGCATTGTTATAACATTATAGTGAAAAAGAGATTAAGGTCTAACTTTCGTTAGGCCTTTTTTTATGCCCTAAAAAAAAGCGTAAAAGTACTTCCAACATCTTTCTTACTTTCTACAAAAATCTCACAATCAATAACTTTTGCCATATCACGAATTAAATGTAAACCTAAACCCGATTTGATTCCAACCACTTCTTTGTCGTCATAGAGTGCTTTGAATTGTTCTAAATCAGCACCTTTTCCATTGTCGGTAATGGATAAGAAAGTTTGATTATTGTGCTGCCAAGCTTTCCAGAGAATCACAGGTTTGCTGAGCGTAGTCGAAGTGCCAAATGCTTTTATTGCATTTCCAGTTAAATTTCTCAGTATTGTTTTTAGATAATGTTCGTCTGTTTTTAAAGTGATGTTTTCTTCGTTTTCAAAACGTATTTCGATGGATTCAAAGCTTGAAAAATGGTTTTGAATATCAGAAAACAATGAAGAAACCTCAATTTGTTTGAGTTCAGGTTTGAAGTTTTCCATTTGACTTTTACTCCATTGTAAAATATCTTCCATAGAGTTCAAAAGGTTTTCTGCTCCACTCATTGTCTTGTCTTGCATTCTCTTAGTGCTTTCTACATCAAGCAATTCTGGACTTTCTTTTTGCAATTGTAAAAAATTAATCAAGTTGGCTACTGGCGCACGTAAATCGTGATTTAAAATACTAAAAAATCGTGTTTTGGCTTTGTTGGCTTGGTCAAGTTCGTCATTTAAAAGTTGTAGTTTTTTATTGGTTTTTTTACGGTTTCTACTTTGATAAAAAAGCAAACTTCCAATGATAGCAAGGAGAAAAAGACCACTAATAAAATACCATTTTTGTTTTTTAGCATTTGAAATCTGGACGTTTTTTAAAGCAATTTCTTGTTCTTTTTTTTCGGTTTGATATTTCCTCAACAAATCTTCTGTGTTTTCTAAAGTCTTCAATTTAAAAATGGAATCTCTAGCAACGTTGGCTTCAGTTTTATAGAAGTAAGCCTTCCTAAAATCACCTTTTTTTTCATACAAAGTAGCAAGATTCTCATTGGCAGAAAACAAAAAACTTTGGTCATTAATTTCTTTTGAAAGCTGTAGCGCTTTAATATAATAATCTTCGGCTAAAGCGATATTTTTTTGCTCAAAATATAAATCGCCTAAATTTGAATAGATAACTTTTGTATTTTGCGTAGCTTCTAAATCAATACTATACTTCTCCGCTTTTTTAAGCATATTTTCAGCAGCTATAAAATTCTTTTCTTTTTGAAACATTCTGCCTAAATTGGTAAGTAAGTCCACTTGAAGCAATTTGTAATTTGCTCTTTCAGCATGGGTTAATCCTTTTTTAAAATGGTCAATTGCTTTCTGATTTTTCTTCAAATCTTCATAAACTGTTCCAATGCGATTTTCATTAATCGCAATACCTGAATCATCTTTTAAATTTATTTCTACAATTAATGCTTTTTGAAAATAAAGTAATGCTTCATCGAATTTTTTATAAAATTTTAAATTATCACCAACTTGAGTATATGGGGAAGATTTTAGCGGACTAAGCTTATTTTTTTCTTGAAAACTAATTAACTCCAATGCATATTTCGTTGCCTTCTCTCTATCACCTAATTGATTGTATATGATACCAATATTATTGAGTGAATTTTGATAAATCTTTTTAGGAAGTTTGTATTTTTTAATGATTGTATTGCATTGTATAAAATATTCCATCGCCTTTTCAGGATTTTGTTTGGAATATGCTATAACACCTTTCATGTTCATCGATTTGTAAAAACCAGTTCCAAAGTCAAGTTTTTTAGATAATCGCTCCATTTCTTGAATGATGCGTGCCGCCTCTTCATACTTTCCTTCTTGAACATTTAAAAAAGCATAACTATTTAAAGCAAGAACATAACTCGTGTCTTTAGGCTTTGTGTCTAAATAAACTTTCAAAGAATCTAAAGAATTCGGAATTTGAGCTACCAAAAAATGACCAAACAACAAAAAAAATAAAAGCAACTTTTTCATATAATGGTTTTTACATTATACTTAAAACTTCTTCCTAGCGGAATTAAAACACCCGATTTTAAGAGTAATTCTTGGCTTCCAATTTTCTCTATGAATTGCTTCTGTACAGCATAACTGCGATGAACTCTTGTAAAAGAATGAAACTTTTCATCTTGCAAAATCTCTCCAAGGTTGGATAATACACAATGACGTTTATGTTCTGTAACAAGAATAGTATAGTTTTTTAAAGCTTCGAGATACAATATTTCATGAAGTTTCACCTTTGTTTGTTCATGACCTGTTTTCACAAAAACCACATCACCACCAATAGTTGATTCAAACAAACTGGCTTTAGTGCGAATCTCCATAAATTCTTCTATTCGTTTAACAGTTTGTTCAAATCTAGGAAACTTAAATGGTTTTACGATAAAATCTAACGTTTGCAATTCAAAAGTTTCCGCAGCACTTTCTGTATGCGAAGAAATAAAAACACAAACTGGAATTTCCAACGCTTTTTGACGCAATTCTAAACCCGATTTGCCAGGCATTTCTATATCTAAAAAAGCAATATCAACAGGATTATTTTCTAAAAAGGATAATGCACTTTCTGCAGTTTCAAAAACACCAGCAATTTGAAGTAAAGAAAACCTTTTGGCATAGGACACAACAAGTAGTCGATCCATTTCGTCATCATCAACAATAATACAGTTTAAGGCTTGCATAAAATGATTTTCTCTTTCAAATATAAATATTTTTTTCTCATAAAAAGTTGTTAGTGTATTTAAAATGTCGTTCGTCCTTTTGTGCTTTTTAAGTCGTTTAGAATGAATCAATTTTGTAGTGCTTAAAATACTAATTACTTAAATCTAAAAAGATGAAAAAATTACTTTTTCTTTTAGCTTTTCTACTTTCTATCGCTTCTGGATATGCCCAAGTAGGAATAAACACAACTACACCAGATGCTCAATTAGACATTAAATCCAGCAACCAAGCTACACCTACTAATACTGATGGAATTCTTATTCCGAAAATTGATGCCTTTCCAGTAACCAACCCAACTGCTGCACAAAACAGCATGATGGTTTACTTAACTACAACTTCGGCAGGGAAGCAACCTGGTTTTTATTATTGGGATAATGCTACGACCAGTTGGAAAGGATTTGGGAATGGTTCGGGTTGGAATTTAACTGGAAACTCAGGAACAACACCTGGAACAAATTTCGTTGGTACGACTGATGATAAGCCGTTAATTTTTAAAACTAATAATATACAATCAGGTTACTTGGGAGGAAGTGATAACTATGCGGTTTTTTTTGGACATAGAGCAGGGGAAATTAATGCTGGATTTTGGAATGTAGGTATAGGAAGTTATGCTTTAAATCTAAATACATGGGGATCAAGTAATGTAGCTATTGGGCAGCTTGCGTTAAATAAAAACACAACCGGATACTCTAATTTTGCATTAGGAACAGTAGCAATGAATGACAATACTATTGGAAACAATAATGTTGCTATTGGAGAACACACGCTAGACAAGAATGTTACAGGATCTTATGCGGTAGCTATTGGCAGCTATGCTATGCAATATGCAAACGATAGAACAACACCTTTTGAAAATAAAAACGTTGCTGTTGGTTATCAATCACAAATGGGTTCAACAACTCCTACCAATAATACGGGTAGCCTTAATACGTCCGTCGGTTATCAAACCTTAGCAAATATTTCCTATGGTAGTAATAATACTGCTGTTGGATCTTATGCGCTTAATTTAAATGATGGAGGTTATGGCAATAGCGCTTTTGGTCAATCTGCACTTAGCATAAATACTGGGTCAAGTAATACGGCAATGGGCGCAAGAGCACTTATACTAAACACTACAGGTGTTTCGAATACAGCAAATGGTGTTGAAGCGCTTTACGGTAACAATACAGGGAGTAATAATGTTGCGATTGGCAATAGTGCTTTGCATGATAATATTGCTGGGTCTAATGCTGTCGCTATAGGTAAGAGTGCTATGGTATACTCAAACAACACCACAACTGCCTATGACAATCACAACGTAGCTATAGGTTTTGAATCTTTAAGAGGTTCGACAACTCCAGCAAACAATACAGGAAATTTCAATACGGCAATTGGGTATCAAACACTATTAAATAACTCGACAGGACAGGAAAATAGTGCAATAGGCGACCAAGCGTTGCTTTTTAATGCAACTGGACGATATAACACCGCAACCGGCAGAAGTTCATTAAGCAGTAATGTCTCTGGATATTATAATACCGCAACGGGTTATGCTGCCTTAGGAAACACTACAGGAGAACAAAATACCGCTATTGGAGCTACCGCACTATATAACAATAGTACCGGTTCTGGAAACGTAGCCATAGGATACAACGCTGGATATAACGAACTCGGATCCAACAAACTATACATAGAAAACAGCAATTCCGCAACACCACTTATCTATGGCGAATTTAATAATGATATTGTAAAAATAAATGGTCAGATTAAAGTCAATAGAGTTACAACCGTTGGAAATGAAATGCAGATTAATAATGCTAACAATTATGTTCACGGAAATGGAAATCAGATATTTGGTAATGGTTCTGATGAATTCTTAATGTCATCAAGAGAAAGTAGTAACGAAACAGCAGGGATTTATGGAGATGGCAATGCCGTTAGTATCTGGTCACCCGGAGATGGAAACCAAGGACAAGCTGCCGCATTAGTATATTTTTTAGATGAAGACTTTTTTGACGGCTCTAACACAAACCCATACGATAATACAGCTTTAAAATCATACATATCTCCAGCTGGAGCTTATGTTCAAATATCAGATAAAAATAAAAAAGAAAACATAGTCAAAATTGAAAATGCCCTTGAAAAAATAAACCAAATAAATGGCTATACTTATCAATTCAAGCTAGCACCAGCAGAAGTCGAAAAAGGAGACAAACCAATAAAATCAAGCGGTGTTTTAGCACAAGAACTTAAAGAAGTCCTGCCCGAAGCCGTTCAACAAAGTGATAATGGAGATTACTTTGTAGACTATGCCGCCATAACACCATTATTAATCGAAGCATTAAAAGAACAAAACAAAAAAATACAAACACTAGAACAAAGATTAAAAACAATAGAAGAAAAAATAGGGAAGTAAGTATTTAGTTTTTTAAGCAGAAATCGGTCTAACGAAAGTTAGGCCTTTTTTTTTATTAATCTATAGTTAGAACAAAGAGATATAAGATAAATTATAAAACTCAATTTTATATTTTACTAGCATTATTTTAATTTTTAGAAACTACAATTTACATTTTTAAATTTTATTTCTAATTTTTAGAATAGTATTTTTAAATAATACAATCTATTTTTTATATTTTAAAATGATAATTTTATATTATAGAATAGTAGTTTTATAAAATAGAATTGTATTTTTATATTTTATAATAAAAAATTTAATTTTTAACAAAAATAATATGCTAATCTTCAACCTAAAAACCATATTCGCAGCAAGACAAATAGACAAACCCTACTCATTTCTTGTCAAAATAGGCATTGCACCGCACACAGCCACAAGACTTATTAATGAAAACGTCAGAGTTATGCGATTAGACCATATCGAACTATTATGCAAAAACCTCCATTGCGAACCAAACGAGTTATTAACCTACAAGCAAGACAAAAACGAAGTTTTACCTCAAAATCATCCTCTGAATAATTTAGTTCAACAACCACAAGACAACCAATGGCAAGAAACACTCAAAACAATTCCATTAAAACAACTCAAAGAAATAGCAGCAATAATAAACCAAACCAATCCCGAAAAATAAAACCAATTTGTCAAAACCTACAACCTACAACCTAACACCTTTTTTCCTATCTTTGAAATATGAAAATCGAAGCACAAAAAGAACTCATTTCAGGATTCAAGCATCTCGAATTGTTAGCCAATCAAGTCGTTGAAGGTTTTATTTCGGGTATGCACAAATCGCCATTTCACGGATTTTCTGCCGAATTTGCCGAACATAAAATTTACAATTCAGGCGAAAGCACTAAGAATATCGACTGGAAACTTTTTGCAAAAACAGACAGATTATATTCCAAAAGACACGAAGAAGAAACCAACCTGCGTTGCCATTTAATCATCGATAATTCGTCTTCGATGTATTATCCAAAACTAGAAAATGACCAACCATTCTATAAAAATAAAATAGGTTTTTCAGTCCTAGCTTCAGCAGTATTAATGAATTTGCTCAAAAAACAACGCGATGCAGTAGGCTTAAGTATCTTTTCAGATAAATACGACTATTATGCGCCAGAAAAAGGATCTGATAGACACCACAGAATGTTATTAAACATTTTGGAAGAGTTGTTAGAAAAACCAAAGCAAACCAAAACAACAGACACGATTACCTATTTGCATCAAATCGCCGAGAAAATGCACCGCCGTTCCATGATTGTTTTGTTTTCAGATATGTTTCAAAATCAAGACAAAGAAAAACTCTTTAATGCCTTGCAACATTTGAAACACAATAAGCACAAAGTAGTTGTTTTTCATGTGTATGACAAACAAACAGAAATAGAGTTTGACTTTGACAATGCCCCAAGAAAATTCATTGATGTAGAATCTGGCGAAGAGTTAAATCTTTTTGCCGAGAACATTAAAGGTTTTTATGAAGAGAAAATCAAGTTATATTTCAATGAAATCGCCATGACTTGTGCCCAAAATAAAATAAAATACATTCCAGTATCCGTTGATGAAAGTTTTGAAAAAATACTAACAACATATTTGGTTGAAAAGCAAATGTTTGGATAAAAAATACGATTTTTAAAAATATTTTTAAGTAAAAAAGTTGCAGATTACAAAAACGATTGTATATTTGCAACCGCAATTAAGCGATGGTTTGGTAGTTCAGTTGGTTAGAATACATGCCTGTCACGCATGGGGTCGCGGGTTCGAGTCCCGTCCAGACCGCGAAATTGGGAAAAGGTTTTCAGAAATGAAAACCTTTTTTGCCCAGTAAAAGTATTGAAAATTAGTTGTGTTGTTTCGCTACGAATTTGTAACTCGTAGCTCGGTTTAGTAGTTAGACCAATGAAAAGCTTTTCGCCTCGGCGAATGGCTTTTTTGCTTTAAAGACCTTTCGATTTTATAATTCAAACAATGTTTCTTCTAAAAATCAGATTAAAGCTCAACTATTTTACTATTTTTGAAATTCTAATGTATTTTTGAATTCATGAAAAAAACGTTGGCTTTATTAGTATTATTTTTCACTTTCTCTTGTCAATATTTTGACAGAAAAGTGCCTTCCGAAGATGTTTTGTTAAAAGAGCAACTCAAAGAAATCAATTGGAGTGAAATAGACGAATATCCAACGGTTGTTGATTGCGAAAAAATTACTGATGAAACGCAACGCAAACAGTGTTTTTTTGAATTTTTGACACAAACCATCCAGCAAAAACTAGACATAGACACGTTAGTAAACTTATTGCCAAAACTTGATACTATTGAAGTGAAAGTTACCGTTTTTCCTAACTCATTGGTGACTTTTGAACCACAATTTCCTAAAGACTCTGTAGCTTATGATACCATAAAAATTGACAGCATTCTGCGTTCAAGATTAATTGATTTTCCGAAAATTAAACCCGCCATTAAAAGAGGAATTCCTGTGAAAACACAATTTATTCTTCCGGTTATTTTAAAAATAGAATAACAACTTAAAAACGCCTTCCTTTCCAAGTAAACTTTCCAAACAAGCTAAAAACACCAACAGTAGTTGCAAAAAACGGATAGAGAATAGCACTGGCAAATGGAATAGCTATTTTGTTAGTGTTAAAAAATGAATTCGCCTTTAAAATCAGAAGATAATCAATACTATATTTTATCAAAAATAGAATTAAAAACAACTTCCAATCTAACTTTCCAAAAAATAAAGCAATTAATCCAAAAGCGATAAAAGCATTTGCGAAGAAAACACTACTTGCCAAAAATTTTGGATAGAAACTATTGTAATTAGAAGTTTTGCTCGCCCAGCGAATGCGTTGCATCAATAATTTAAACAAATTATTTTCTGGTTTTGTGATTACAATAGCATTTTGCGCTTTAAGAAATCCAACTTTATCAGAGCATTTTGCAATTGCTTTTTGAAGTAAAAATACATCATCGCCGCTTGCAATTTTATTATTATCCTCAAAACCATCAAGTTCTAAAAACATTTTTTTAGTATATGCAAAATTAGCACCATTACACATAAAAGGTTGGTTAATACCAAAACTACCAATAGTTGTAGCTTGCAAACTCAACATTTCAAACTGTTGAAAATGATGAAACCAATTGTTTTTTGTTTTATAGATTACTGGTGCGGCTATCATTTCAAAACTATTTTTTTGGATAAAACCATCGATTGATGATAACCAGTTTGGATTTACTTCACAATCGGCATCCGTAGTAATAATCCATGGATTTTTGGCAATAGGCATCGCTCTTGAAATAGCATCTTTCTTTGGCGAATTTGACAAACGTAAATTTTCCAATAAAGTAGTGTCAATTTCATCATTTTTCATGCGCCATTTGATAAAAACAGCACTCGAATTATCTTTAGAATCATCATCAATCATAATGATTTCAATGAAATTTTTTGGATAATTTAGATTGGAAAGTGACGCTAATAATTTTGATAAATTTTTTGCTTCATTTCTAAATGGAACAACAATAGTAAAGTTCGTTTTCGGAGTATATTCTTTACTTATCGATTGGTCTTTTATTTTGTTAAAACCAAAAAACAGCTGAAGAATAAAAACAGCATACACCACAATTAGTATAAAAAAGATTATTTCCATTTGGATTTGAAATTTAAGACAAAAAAACTTCCAATTAATACAGGCAAAACTACATTTAAAAACCACATTAATGTACTAACAAAGAGAATAATCCATTCGTTAATATCATGTTTCCCGAAAAAAAACAGAGCAACACTTCCTTTTACAGCAAAATCAAACATTTGAAAACTAGGCAAAGAAGATGCCAAAAAATAGACAACTGCAATGGTTGAAATTAAAGTTATATAAGGCAAATGAACGTCTAAAACAACGAACAGAAGATAATACTGATGCGAAAAAACCACATATCTTGAAAGTCCTAAAAACATGTTTCTTTGATGGATTTTTTTGGGAATTTCATTCGTTTTTTGAAGTACAGAAGCAATAGAATAGTTTTTAATCTTGAAGTTTTTAGTCAAAAAAACAATCACCAGCACCACAATACTTATTCCAAAAAGAGTAAATGCAATTTCATAATACCCTAAAACGATTAACCCAAACAATCCAAATAGGATGGTTAGTATCATTTGAATTCCATTGCAAATAAGGTTTAAAAAAATAATTATCTTTGATTTTGACTTTTCAAAAAATAATACTTTCCCTGCGTATTCACCAATACCATTTGGGGTAATTATTCCACCGGTTAATGCTGCTAAAACTTGTTTTGTAGCTTCAAAAATAGAAATTGGAGCAATATAAGAAACTAAATTTTTCCACTTTAAAATTTCTAAATAGCGATTTAAAAAACTTAAAAAAAGTAATGCACTAATAATCCCAAAAGAAAATTTATTTTGAATAATTCCAACAAAATCAGTCCAATTAAAATTATTTTTTTTTGTAATTTGAGTGTATATAAAATAGAAAGCCAAAAGAACAATACTAATCTTTAGAATAAGAATTACGAGTTTATTTTTACTTTTTGACATCATTTGGCAAAATAAACTATAAAAAATAAAGAAACCTATTTAAAAAAATTAGATTGTTGCCAAAATCAAGGTTTACTCCATAATTTTTAATACTTTTAGAAACTATTTTTTAATATAAAGTACCCTTAAAAATGAAAATTAAATTACATTTACTTATCGTATTTCTTAGTTTTTCGGCTTTTTCACAAAATATTATTTGGGAAAAAGTAACTTCTAGAGAAATAACTAAAAACAAATTTGTTGAAAGAGACAACTTTCCAAATCAATTTGATTTGTATCAAATTTCAACAAGTGTACTAAAAAACACTTTACATCAATCTCCAAACCGACTGCAATCAAATTCCTCTAAAGTGATTATTTCGATTCCAAATTTAAACGGAGAATTGGAGCGTTTTCAAATGTTTGAGTTTTCAAACTTTGCACCACAATTGCAAGCACAATATCCTGAAATTAGATCTTATGTTGGTCAAGGAATTGAGGATAAAACTGCGGTTTTAAGATTGAGTTCCGACCCAAGAGGTTTTCAAGGAATGATTTTAAGAGCAAATAATGAAAGTGAATTTTTTGAACCCTACTCAACGGATGGTTCGGTGTATGCATTTTATGATTCTGAAAGAAAAAATGGAGACTTGCCTTTTGTTTGTTCAACACAAGATTTAGCATTAAATAATGAATTAAAAAGTGCTACTACTAATCAGAGATCCAATTCAGGAGAATTATTAACCTTTAGATTAGCATTGTCTTGCAATGGTGAATATGCTCAGTATTTTGGTGGGTCAGTTGCTCAAGCTTTAGCAGGAATGAATGCTACTATGACAAGAGTTAATGGTGTTTTTGAAAATGATTTTGCCATTCATATGAATATAATCTCAAACAACAATCTTGTAGTATATACTAACCCATCGACTGATCCTTATTCTACAAACTTAGGTTCTTGGAATGGGCAACTTCAAAACACATTGACAAATATAATAGGAGAAGCTAATTATGATATAGGCCATATGTTTGGAGCTTCAGGTGGCGGTGGAGCTGCAGGCTGTATTGGTTGTGTATGTGTAGATGGTTCAAAAGGAAGCGGAATAACTTCTCCAGGAACTGGTGGACCAGTTGGCGACACGTTTGACATAGACTATGTTGCTCATGAAATGGGACATCAATTTGGAGCCAACCACACTTTTTCACACAATGTTGAAGGCTCTGGAGTCAATGTAGAACCAGGTTCAGGTTCCACAATTATGGGATATGCTGGAATTACGTCAAGAGATGTTCAACCACATTCTGATGCCTATTTTGTTTATTCAAGTATCAAACAGATTCAAGACAATATGGTTGAAAAACACTGTCCGCAAAGAGTTACCTTGTCTAATATTGCTCCGATTGTAAATGGTGGCTTGGATTATACAATACCCAAAAGCACACCTTTTGTATTAACAGGTGAAGCTTCAGATACTAATGGTGATATATTATCCTATTGCTGGGAACAAAATGATACTGCTACAACACAAACTGGTGCAAACAGTGGCGCTTCACCAACAAAAACAAATGGTCCTAATTTTAGATCATACTCTCCAGTAGTTTCATCATCTAGGTATTTTCCAAGAATACAAAGCATTGTCGCAAACCAAGCAACTACTTCTGGAACAGAGATAATTGTGGAGGCTTTGAGTTCTGTTTCAAGGACATTAAACTTTGTACTTACGGTTAGAGATAATTTTGCTGGAGCAGGTCAAACAAACTCTGATGCTATGGTTGTAACAGTTAATGCTGCTGCTGGTCCATTCGTAGTTACATCACCAACAACCGCTGTGTCTTGGACAGTTGGTACTAATCAAAACGTAACTTGGAATGTTGCTGGAACAACTACTAATGACATCAATGCTGAATATGTTGATATTTTCCTTTCAACAGATGGTGGATTTACGTACCCAATTCAGCTAGCAAGTAAAGTGCCAAATGATGGTTCAGAATTGATTACTGTTCCAAATAACATAGGCACAACGAATAGAATAATGGTAAAAGGTTATAAACACATCTTTTTTGATATTTCAAATACTAATTTCTCTATTATTGCTCCCACAAGCAGTTTTGCAGTAGCATATAATGGAGTTGCAGAACAACAAAATAAAGAAATATGTAGAGGAAGTTCGGTCACATATACAATTCCATATACTGCTTATGCTGGTTTTAGTGGTACAACACTATTTGCTGTTTCTGGCGAACCTGACAATTCAACCATCACTTTTTCTCCAAGTACTGCTTCTAATAGCCAAGACATAACGATGACCGTTGAAACTACAAACAACTCTACACCTGGAGTTTATTCAATGCTAGTAACAGGAATTTCAGGCACAACGACTAATTCCGCTCCATTTTATTTGAATTTATTTGATGCTAACTTTAGTTCCCTAACCTTAACTTCTCCTGCAGACCAATCTATTGGTCAGCAAGTCGATTTAAATTTAACTTGGAATATCGATTCAAATGCTACGTTATATGATGTTCAAGTTTCTACAGAATCTGACTTTTCATCTATTGTATATTCAGGAACGGTTTCAACTAATAGTTTTGCTTTAACTAATTTAGCAAGTGCAACTCGATATTATTGGAGAGTTTTACCCAAAAACAACTCTTGTTCTGGAGTGTATAGCGGAGCTTATTTGTTTAAAACAGGTCAAATCACTTGTACCGATTTTTCTTCAACAAACGTTCCGATTACTATACCAACTACAGCAAACGCAACAGTGAATTCAACCTTGTCTGTTACTAATACAGATGTTATTTCAGATGCAAATGTTACTCTGAATATCGCACACACGTGGGTTAATGATTTAACAATTACGTTAATAAGCCCAGCAGGAACAGAGGTTCAGTTAGTAGCACAACCTTGTACATCAGATGATTTTCAAAACATTACAGCAACTTTTGATGATTCAGGAATTCCAGTGGTTTGTGGTGCTAATCCAGCAATATCTGGTACTGTAATTCCGGCTCAAGCACTTTCAGCATTTAATGGTGAAACTATGAACGGAACTTGGACGTTGAGGGTTTTAGATTCTTTTAATCAAGATGGTGGTTCAATAAATGGTTGGTCACTAAATTTATGTAGTAATACTGCTGTACCACTAGCAACAACTGAAAACTCACTTCAAAACTTCGCTTTATATCCAAACCCGAATAATGGAAGTTTTACAGTATCATTTAATTCAAATTCTACAAATAAAATAAGTATTGATGTATTTGATATTCGTGGACGAAATGTTTTTTCAAATGAATATCAAAACAATGGCATCTTTAATGAGAACATTCAAATGAGTACAATTCAATCAGGAATATATTTAGTAAAGGTTCAAGATGGCGAACAACAGCTTACCAAAAAGATTGTTATCAATTAAACTTGATTGAATTTTTAAATAAAAAAATACCCTCAAAAAGCTAATTGCTATTTGAGGGTGTTTTTTAGAAATTTTGGAGATAGAAGTTTTTGAGTGTTAACTTCTATAAAATTTTCCTTTTTATAGTTGTGGTCCTGCTTTTACTAAGTTTTGACCTTTTTCATTATCCGTATATTGTTCAAAATTCTTGATGAATTTATATGCTAAATCTTCTGCTTTTACATTCCAATCATTTTTATCTCCATATGTATCTCTAGGATCTAAAATTGCTGAATTCACATTATTTAATTGTGTTGGCACTTCAAAGTTAAAAACAGGAATTGTTTTGGTTGGTGCCTTTTCTATTGAACCGTCAAGAATAGCATCAATAATGGCGCGAGTATCTTTTATCGAAATTCTTTTCCCTGTTCCATTCCACCCAGTATTTACCATATAGGCAGTTGCATTATTTGCTTCCATTTTCTTTACTAACTCTTCCCCATATTTTGTTGGGTGTAATGTTAAAAATGCTTTTCCGAAACATGCAGAAAAAGTAGGTTGAGGCTCTGTAACACCGCGTTCTGTTCCTGCTAATTTTGCTGTGAATCCTGAAAGAAAATAATATTTAGTTTGTTCAGGTGTAAGTTTTGAAACTGGTGGCATAACTCCGAAAGCATCTGCGGTTAAAAAGATAACTTTTGTAGCATGTCCTGCTTTTGAAACTGGCTTTACAATATTTTGAATATGATTTATAGGGTAAGAAACTCTAGTATTCTGAGTTACACTTCCGTCTTTAAAATCGATAATTCCATCAGCATTTACCGTTACGTTTTCTAACAATGCGTCTTTTGTAATCGCACCATATATATCTGGTTCGTTTTCTTTGCTTAAATCAATAGTTTTAGCATAACATCCACCTTCAAAATTGAACACTCCATCATTGTCCCAACCGTGCTCATCATCACCTATTAATTCTCTCTTTGGATCTGTAGATAGCGTTGTTTTTCCTGTTCCTGACAAACCAAAAAATACGGCAACATCGCCATCTTTTCCTTTATTAGCCGAACAATGCATAGAAGCTATTCCTTGTAATGGCAAATAATAATTCATCATGGCAAACATTCCTTTTTTCATTTCGCCACCATACCACGTACCGCCAATAATTTGAATTTTCTCTGATAAGTTGAAAGCAACATATACATCAGAATTTAGATTGTAAGCTTTATAATCTTCAAAATTTGCCTTAGAAGCATTAATAACTACAAAATCTGGTTCACCAAAATTAGCTAATTCTTCTTCTGTAGGACGAATGAACATGTTTTTTACAAAATGTGCTTGCCATGCAACTTCCATAATAAAGCGAACTTTCAAACGTGTATTTTCATTTGCACCACAAAAAGCATCTACTACAAACAATCTTTTGCCCGACAACTGATTTACAGATGTTTCTTTTAAAGCATTCCAAGTGTCTTGAGAAATGGGTTTGTTATCGTTAACTGCTTTGTCAGAATTCCACCAAATAGTGTTTTCTGTTACCGCATCTTTCACGATGTATTTATCTTTTGGTGAGCGACCAGTGAATTCACCTGTCATCACATTTACTGCTCCTAGCTCTGTTAATTGTCCTTTTTCAAACCCTTTTAAATTTGGACTAAGTTCTTCGTTATACAAAAACTCAAAAGATGGATTGTATATAATTTCTTGTACATTTTTGATTCCGTACTTATCAAGCGAAATCGATTTCGTAAATTGAGCAGTATTCTCCATAAAATTGTATTGTGTTGCAATTATTAAATTGACTGCAAAGTTAAAAATTAATTATTACAACGTTGTAGTTCTTCGTTAAATTATATTTTTTTCTTGATAAAGTGCATAAAAAGAAATGTCCAAGCTATAATTAAAAGCAATCCGCCGATTGGCGTTATAGGCCCAAGAAATTTTAATTCAAAACCAGAGATAACCCTTGTTGATAACAAATAGATAGAACCCGAGAAAAGCAAAACCCCTGAAACGATAAGATAGAAAAGTGTCTTCTTAAGTTTCTCTGTACAATGAGAATTGAAACTAAGGACCAATAAAAACAATGCATGATACATTTGGTATTTAACCCCTGTCTCAAAAGAGGAAAGTTGTTCTACTGACAATCTAACTTTTAAAGCATGGGCACCAAACGCTCCCAAAATAATTGCCGTTAATCCTAAAAAACTTCCAACGATTGCCATTCTTCTATCCATGATGTGATTTTTTAAAAAAACAAAATTATCGGTTATAGCAATACAATCTGTTAAATTTCGATACTATTTTTGAATTTTAACAGCCTCTTCGTTTTATATTTGCATCTTTAAATCATCATCATGAAAAAAATAGCACTATTTATTGTCTTTGCATTTATACTTTCTTCTTTTACAGCAGATAGTGGTTATGGCATAAAATCGGGAGAAAAACTAGTATATGCTGGGTCTTATAATATGAGTGGCTTGTTAACGCAAATTGCGCAAGTTACTATGTCAACCGAAAATGTTACTACTTCAAAAAGTAATTATCTACACCTTTCTTGCGAGTTGGCTACATATACGAAATGGGATTCTTTCTTTAAAATAAGAGATATATATGAATCCTATGTAAACCCAACGACGCTTAAACCGAGTTTATACAAAAGAAGTATTGATGAAGGTGGCTATACTATAAAAGAAAAATATGTTTTTAAAGGCACTAATGTCAAGAGTTCCGTTACCAAAAAAAATCGTCCTGAAGTACATAAATCATTTACCATTGGCGCAAATACTCAAGATGTTATTTCCCTTTTTTATAAAGTAAGAACTTTGGATTTCTCTAAATTCAAAACGGGTCAAACGCAATCGATGATGATTGTTTTTGACGAGAAAGAAATTCCGGTGACTATAAAATTTATGGGTAAAGAAACGGTTAGCGCAGGAAATCTTGGCAAAAAAGAATGCTACAAAATTTCTATTGGTGCTAAAACTGATGCCTTGCGCGGAAAAGATAAAAACCTAATTTGGCTGACTGCAGACGCTAAAAAGATTCCTGCTTTATTAGAGTTCAGCATTCCTGTTGGAACCGGGAAATTGGTATTAACCTCAGCAACTGGTATATAATTATGAGAAAACTTTTTTTAATCTTAGCCATTTTATTTTTAGTATTATCCATCTTGTTTACACTACTTCCCATGGGAACTATTGCATTTCTTCCTATTGGTTTAGCCTTAATTTCGAGTTTAGTCCTTTTAAAAAAATCAGCCGAAAACCAACGCAGATTACCCAATTGGTTGCTAACATTAAGTGCTATTTGTTCTTTTGTGGTAGTGCTAAAATTAGTGTTTATAAAAGACAAAGTGGAAGTAGATAAAAAGTTTGAACAACAAAAGATAGAAACTAAAATAGAAGCCAAAAAAGAATTGGAAGAACTAGAAAACGACTTAGAATAAACACACAAAGCACTTCAGATTTTCGGAGTGCTTTTTTGTTTCTATCATTTAATCCCAATTTCATACATTTGCCACAACAACAAATTAAAGCATGAGAAACATACTTATCATTGGTGCTGGTCGCTCGGCATCATCTCTTATAAAATATCTTTTAAATAAATCTCAAGAGGAAAATCTTCAAATTACCATTGCCGATTTATCGTTAGAATTGGCTCAAAAAAAGACCAACAATCATCCTAATGCAAAAGCCATCGCATTAGACATCAATAATATTGAACAACGTCAAACTGAAGTTCAAAAAGCAGACATTGTCATCTCAATGTTGCCGGCGCACATGCATATTGAAGTGGCGAAAGATTGTGTGATTTTCAAGAAAAACATGGTGACGGCTTCCTATATTTCAGACGCTATGCAAAGTTTGGATGCCGAAGTAAAAGCCAATGGGTTAATCTTTATGAATGAAATAGGTCTTGACCCAGGTGTTGATCACATGAGTGCCATGAAAGTAATTGACGAGATTAGAGCTAAAGGCGGAAAGATGCTGCTTTTCGAATCTTTTTGTGGCGGTTTAGTAGCTCCCGAAAGTGATACGAATCTTTGGAACTACAAGTTTACTTGGGCACCAAGAAATGTAGTATTGGCAGGTCAAGGTGGTGCAGCAAAGTTTATTCAAGAAGGAAAATACAAATACATTCCCTATCAAAAATTATTCCGTAGAACCGAATTCCTTCATGTGGAAGGTTATGGCAGATTTGAAGGTTATGCCAATCGTGATTCGTTAAAATACAGAACGGTTTATGGATTGGATGACGTGCTTACTTTATACCGTGGCACCATTCGTAGAGTTGGATTCTCTAAAGCCTGGAACATGTTTGTGCAACTTGGCATGACCGACGACACTTATATTATCGACGATTCGGAACACATCAGTTACCGTGATTTTATCAATTTATTTTTGCCCTATTCGCCAACAGATTCGGTGGAAATTAAAACCCGTTTGGCTCTTGGCATAGAGCAAGACGATATTATGTGGGACAAACTCTTGGAACTCGATTTATTCAACCCAAATAAAATTGTTGGTTTAAAGGATGCTACTCCAGCTCAAATTCTTGAACATATTTTGAACGCTAGTTGGACCTTGCAACCCGAAGACAAAGACATGATTGTAATGTATCACAAGTTTGGCTACGAACTAAATGGCAAACAAGAACAAATAGACTCTAAAATGGTGTGTATTGGCGATGACCAAACCTATACCGCCATGGCAAAAACCGTAGGCTTACCTGTGGCAATTGCAGCTCTTCAAATATTGAATGGAAAAATTAAAACCCCAGGCGTGCAATTGCCAATTACCAAAGAAGTTTATGAACCGATTCTTAAAGAATTAGAAACTTTCGGCGTAATTTTTAATGAAACCAAAATGCCTTATATAGGATACAATCCAGATAGATTGATTGGAAATTAACTCAATGTCTGCTACAACACTCAAACCAAAATCGTAACTGATTTTGGTTTTTTTTGTGCAATTTGTTACTTATTCCTTAATTTTACTTTCAAATAAGTAGAAATGAAAATTAATCAACTTCAAATAGAAATTGACGGCATCGACAAAGAAATTCTTCGCGACTTGATGGAAGATGCACGCAAACCCATTCTTCAAATAGCCAACAAAATAGGAATTTCGGGTGCTGCCATTCACCAGCGGTTGCGAAAACTAGAAGATGCAGGTGTTATTGCTGGTTCAAAATTTATCATCGACTACAAAGTCTTGGGCTATAAAACCATGGCGTTTATTGGCGTATATTTAGACAAAGCATCGAGCAATTCGGATGCCGTTCGCGAGTTAAAGAAAATTCCCGAAGTGCTAGAATGTCATTATACTACTGGAAACTGGAGCATTCTAGTGAAAATTATCTGCAAAGACAACGAGCACTTGATGCAACTGCTGAACAAAAAAATTCAACCGATAGACGGTGTATCAAGAACGGAAACGTTTATTTCGTTGGAACAACAAATTGAAAGACAAATTCAGATATAAGTGGGAAGTTGGAAACAGGAAGTTAGGAGTTGGAGTCAAACAAAAAACCCAAACTCCTTATTGGAATTTGGATTTTATATTTTTGAAATTTATTTACTTAATCTCTTCTGCCAAATACCTGAAATGCCCAATACAACAAGGAAGCCAAAGCACCAATAGCGGCTACTACATAGGTTCGTGCTGCCCATTTCAAAGCATCTTCAGCACCTGCATATTCTTGTTGGCTCAGCATATTTTTGTTTTTCAACCATGCCAATGCGCGATTACTCGCATCATATTCTACCGGAAGGGTTATAAAACTAAAGGCGGTCGTTACTGCCATTAACACCAATCCTATAACAGCAACATAAAACCCAAAGCCCAATCCGGCTGCGGCTCCAAGAATTAATCCTCCAAAGATTAACCATTGCGAAAGTGTGGAAGAAACATTGACTAACGGCACTAATTTAGAACGCATGGTCAACATGGCATAGGCTGTGGCGTGTTGCACCGCATGACCACATTCGTGAGCGGCAACGGCTGCTGCTGCTGCGTTTCTTTGGTTATAAACCGCCTCACTCAAGTTGACTGTTTTGTCTGCCGGGTTGTAATGGTCGGTCAATCTTCCGGGTGTTGAAATGACTCTAACATCATAAATACCGTTGTCGGCTAGCATTTTCTCTGCAATTTCGGCACCACTCATTCCGTTGCGCAAATGTACTTTTGAATATTCTTCAAATTTGCTCTTCAGTTTGGAACTTATAGCCCAACTTACTAAAGCGATTAGTCCTAAAAGTATATAATATCCTATCATAATTTAATTTTTAATAAATATAGCAAATTGTATTCCATTTACAATAGCTGTTTAAAAAATGTCAACTTGTCATCTTATCTACAAATTGTAATAAAGGCAACTCACTTGTATGATAAGGCTTGTAGTTCGTGTTTTTTAATGAGATGGTTTTCTTATTATGCGCAGCAATTTAAAAAAGTTACAAAAACCGTATTTTATTACGTTCCGAAGTACATTAACTACGTTCCGAACTAGTTATACTACGTTCCGAACTGGTTTTACTACGTTATACAACCCCTTTTAATACGTTAAAGACCACTTAATATACGTTCCGAACCACTTTTAATAGGTCATACAACCCCTTTTATTAGGTTCAGAACCACAAAAAACCATTTCTGAACCACTTTTAATAGGATATACAACGTATTAAAAGCAGTTTAGAACCACTTAAAACACGTTAACCAACGTAATAAAACTAGTTCGGAACGTAGTAAAAGAGGTTTTTAGGCAAAAAAAATCCAAACCTTTATCAGATTTGGATGTTTTTATTCTTTTTGTTTTTAAATAAAATTTATCCCACCAAGTTGATAATTTTACCCGGAACGATGATGACTTTCTTTGGCGTATTACCTGCCAATTGTGCAATGGTGCGCTCGTCTGCCATGATGATTTCTTCAATTTGTGCCGCCGTTAAATCTAAAGGTAACTTAATGGTGAAACGCATTTTTCCGTTGAAAGAAACTGGGTATTCTTTTTCGCTTTCTACCAAATATTTCTCCTCAAATACAGGGAAATTTACGGTAGCAATAGAGCCTTCATGACCTAGTTGACTCCACAATTCTTCGGCAATGTGCGGCGCATAAGGGGAAATAATGATTGCCAATGGTTCTAAAATGGCACGATGACGGCATTTTAATTGCGACAATTCATTCACACAAATCATGAATTGCGATACCGAGGTGTTGAACGAGAAATTCTCGATGTCTTCGGTTACTTTTTTGATTGTTTTGTGTAGTGATTTAAAGGCCTCCCCTAACCCCTCCGAAGGAGTGGAATTATCGACGTAAAAACTATCGTTTGGACCAGAATGATACAATTTCCATAGTTTTTTCAAGAAACCATAAACTCCTGTAATTCCGGCAGTATTCCAAGGTTTTGCTTGCTCCAACGGACCGAGAAACATTTCATACAAACGCAACGTATCAGCACCATATTCATTACAAATATCATCTGGATTGACTACGTTGTATTTTGATTTAGACATTTTTTCTACCTCGCGACCAACGATGTATTTGCCATCTTCTAAAATGAATTCGGCATTCATTACATTAAATAAATTCGAGTATAAAGGATGTGTTTTAAAATCCTCAATTTTTAACTCATTTGAAACTTCGTCAATTAAATTTAATAAAACTCTTTCCTTATAAGGAATAAATGATGTTAATACAATTGAAATATCTGAGAAATCATATACTTTCCCTCCTTGAATAACCTCTCCAAATTGGACTGATTTTATAAATTCATATTTTAATTGAAATTCTATTTCTTTTCTCACTTCTTCACCAAGAAAATAACTATCTGGATCTTTAGAATGAAAACTCATTTTGTTTTTAGAAACAAGGTAGTTTCTTTTAAAACTAGTAAAGTTAGAATGTGGTATTTTTTTATCAAAATCTAATTTGCCTAAATATTTTTTATTGGAATTAAAACAATCAATGTTAAATTCGATAGATACATTATATGCAGTAGCACTCATCCCCAAAATCATTCCTTGATTGATCAGCTTTTTGAAGGGTTCTTCGGTGGGCGCAAAACCTTTGTCTTTTAAAAACTTGTTCCAAAAACGAGAGTACAATAAATGTCCGGTAGCGTGTTCGCTTCCACCAATATATAAATCTACGTTTTGCCAGTATTTCAATGCTTCTTCGCTTGCAAATTCATTATCGTTATGCGCATCCATATAACGCATCCAATACCAAGAAGAACCTGCCCAACCTGGCATAGTGTTCAACTCTAAAGGAAAAATAAAAGCCTCCTCTAACTCCTCCGAAGGAGGAGAACTCACGGCGTTGGTTTTTGTGTTCCAATACCATTCTTTGGCATTGCCCAATGGCGGTTGTCCGTCTTCGGTTGGAAGGTATTTTTCAACTTCTGGCAATACGATTGGCAAATATTTGCTGTCAATCATCTGTGGCAATCCGTTTACATAATACACCGGAAACGGTTCGCCCCAATATCTTTGTCTAGAGAAAACCGCGTCACGCAAACGGTAGTTGGTTTTTCCTTTTCCCTGACCGATTTTTTCTAAAGCTTCGATGGCTTTCTTGGTGCCTTCTTTGTAACCCAAACCATTTAGGAAATCGGAGTTTACTAATTCAAAACCTTCTTTTGCAGCAAACGCTTCTTGGGATATATCTTGATTGAAAATATTTTTTATTTCAGGCATTCCATTGGTTCCTTTGAAGAAATTGGCAAAGGCATAATCGCGCTCATCGCCACATGGAACTGCCATAACAGCACCGGTTCCATAACCTGCCAACACATAATCGCCAATCCAAACTGGAATGGGTTCTTTGGTAAACGGATGCTCGGCATAGGCACCAGTAAACACACCTGAAATGGTTTTAACATCGGCCATTCTTTCACGCTCCGAACGTTTTGCAGTCGCTTCGATATAAGCATCAACCGCTGCTTTTTGTTCTGGCGTTGTAATTTGAGCAACCAAATCATGTTCTGGCGCCAAAGTCATAAACGTAACCCCAAAAATAGTGTCAGGACGAGTAGTAAAAATCCTCACCCCAACCCTCTCCATAGGAGAGGGAGCTGAAACGTGAATAGCTGTGCGTGAACTTAACGCTTCATTTATTATCTCTAAAACTTTAGAACTATTTCTTAAAACTTCTTCATTAGAAAAACGAATTACTTTGTATCCTTTTTTATTTAAAATAAAAGTACGTTCCTCGTCTAATTCTTTTTGTTCTTTAGTTTCGTGATAACCTCCGTCAACTTCAATTATTAAATTTTTAGAAAGACAAACAAAGTCCACTATAAAGTCATCTATCAGATGCTGCTGTCTAAATTTATCTCCTAAATTTTTATTTCGTAATTGATTCCAAAGAATATTTTCTGCTTCAGTTGGATTTTTTCTATTCTCTTTGGCATGTTGAATAGTAATGTGTGAATTATTTCCACCTGTCATATAACCCGCAATCTTTTTATCGGCTGCTTTCTCTTCCCCTTTGGGGAAGGATAGGATGGGGAATTCAACAATTGCGCCAACTGATTTTCCTATCCAGTTGCGTTGCGATTCTTTCAAACTTTCTGTCCAATCGATATCGTTCAACCCTTGTAATAATCGTTCGGCATAGGCTGAAATTCGCATCGACCATTGGGTCATTTTTTTACGAATAACCGGATGACCGCCGCGTTCTGAAACGCCGTTTACAATTTCGTCGTTGGCCAAAACCGTTCCTAAAGCAGGACACCAGTTTACTTCGGTTTCTGCCAGATAGGTTAATCGATACTGTAATAGTATTTTTTGTTGTTCTTCGGATGAAAAAGCATTCCATTCGTTTGAAGAAAAAGTGGCGATGTTATCATCGCAAACTGCATTTACAGTAGCGTTTCCTTCTTTTTCAAATAGTGAAACTAAGGTTGAAATATCTTCGGCTTTGTTTGTATCATTATTGTACCAAGAATTGAACAACTGAATGAAAATCCATTGTGTCCATTTATAATAATCTGGATTTGAAGTGCGCACTTCTCTACTCCAATCAAATGAAAAACCAATTTTATCCAATTGTTCACGGTAGCGAGCAATGTTTTCACGAGTTGTTTTTTCGGGATGTTGCCCAGTTTGAATAGCATATTGTTCTGCTGGCAAACCAAATGAATCATAACCTTGCGGATGCAATACATTAAATCCTTTATGACGCTTGTATCGCGCTACAATATCTGAAGCAATGTACCCAAGCGGATGACCAACGTGCAAACCGGCACCCGAAGGATAAGGAAACATATCGAGCACGTAATATTTGGGTTTTTCAGAATGGTTAGACGCAGCAAACGTTTGATTTTTTGCCCAATATTCTTGCCATTTGGCTTCAATTTGTTCGTGGAAGTATTTCATTTCTGAGTTTAAAGGTTTAAAAGTTTAAAAGTTTAAAAGTTTTTGTAATGACGCAAATTCTAAACTTGAAACTAAAAATACAGGCGCAAATTTACATTTATTATAATAAAGTTAAAACTTTGTACCTTATAAAGGATAAAAACAATTTTCTTTATTATTTTTACACCATAAAATTATTATATATGTCGTCATCTTTCGAAAAGTTTCAGAAACGCAGAGTGGTTACCTCCTATTTTTCGGTGGTACTAAGTGTATTTTTAGTGCTTTTCCTTTTAGGTATCTTGGGATTATTTGTAATCAACTCTAAACGTATCTCAGATAATTTTAAAGAAGATATTGTAATGACGGTTTTTTTAAAATCGGATGTCAATGATTCTATCGTAAAAGCATTTGATGATGAGTTGCGTTTAGCCAGTTTTGCAAAAGATTTTAAATATGTTTCAAAAGAAGAAGCAGCTGAGAAACATAAAGAAGTAATTGGCGAAGACTTTATGACATTTTTAGGGGTTAATCCGCTTCAAAACTCATACGATATTCACTTAAAAGCAGATTTTGTGACCAATGATAGCTTTGGCAAAATTGAAAAGAGATTGCGCAAAAACGAAGCAATAGCCGACATTGTTTACGACAAACAATTGGTTACTTTGGTAAACGATAACGTGAAAAAAATTAGTATGTGGATTTTAATAATCAGTGGAATATTTGCTTTTGTATCCGTTTTATTAATCAATAGTTCGATGCGCTTGTCGATATATTCCAATCGATTTATCATCAAAACCATGCAATTGGTTGGTGCTACAAAATCATTCATCAGAAAACCTTTTATTACCCGAAGCATCATTTTAGGAATGATTGGTGCCGTTTTAGCTGTGGCAGCTTTGGTCGGCGTTTTGGCTTATATCGAATTAAATTATCCTGATTTAGAAATTCTAAAAGACAGTGCACAAACTGGAATTGTATTGGTTGCTGTATTAATACTTGGGGCATTAATTCCTTGGATTAGCACCTTCTTTGCCACACAACGTTTCTTAAATTTAAGAACAGACGACCTTTATTAGAATTTTGAAGTTGGAAAAATAAATTTTAAAAAAAATAGACATGGAAAATAATAGCGAACACAAACCCGATTTTCTTTTTGAAAAAATAAATTATAAAATTTTATTAATCGGTGTTGCCGTAATTATGCTAGGATTCATTCTAATGTCAGGCGGTGGAAGCGATAATCCAAATGTTTGGAGTGATGCTATTTTTAGTTTTAGACGAATTCGATTGGCACCGACTGTTGTTTTAATCGGTTTTGGAATTACAATTTATTCTATATTTAAAAATCCAACCAAAAAATAATGGATATTATTCAAGCCATTATCCTTGCGGTTATCGAAGGTATTACAGAGTTTCTTCCTGTTTCTTCTACTGGTCATATGATTATTGCCTCTTCATTTTTTGGCATTGCACATGATGATTTTACCAAATTATTTACGATTGTAATTCAATTAGGAACTATTTTATCAGTAGTTGTTTTATATTTCAAACGCTTCTTTCAAACCTTAGATTTTTACTTTAAACTATTTGTTGCGTTTATTCCGGCGGTAATTTTTGGATTATTGTTTAGTGATAAAATTGATGCTTTATTAGAAAACCCAATAACTGTTGCTGTTTCTTTAGTTGTCGGCGGAATTATTCTGTTGAAAGTTGACGAATGGTTTGCACCAAAAGAAGAATTACAAGCAACCGAAAACATTAGTTATTTAACAGCTTTTAAAATAGGAATGTTTCAATGCTTAGCAATGATACCCGGCGTTTCACGAAGTGGCGCAAGTATTGTTGGTGGAATGTCACAAAAATTATCAAGAACGACAGCTGCCGAATTTTCTTTTTTTCTGGCTGTTCCTACCATGCTTGGCGCAACGGTTAAAAAATGTTATGACTACTATAAAGACGGATATGTACTGACAGACGATCAAGTAAATTTATTGATTATTGGCAATGTTGTTGGTTTTATCGTTGCTTTATTAGCCATCAAATCGTTTATTGGATATTTAACAAAGCACGGTTTTAAAATCTTTGGTTACTATAGAATCATTGCAGGTTTAACCATATTGTTTATTCATTTCTTTATACTAAAATTGACCACAATATAGATGACAGGTGAAGATTTTCAAAACGGTCAAATTCTTTTAATTGACAAACCATTAACTTGGTCTTCATTTCAAGCAGTGAATAAATTGAAATATCTTATTAAGCGAAAATACAATTTGCCCAAAAGTTTTAAAATTGGTCATGCAGGAACTTTAGATCCATTGGCAACCGGTTTATTAATTGTATGTACTGGTAAATTCACCAAAAAAATTACTGAAATTCAAGGTCAAGCCAAAGAATATACCGGAACGATAACTGTTGGTGCTACTACACCGAGTTATGATTTAGAAACTGAAGTTGATGAAACGTTTCCAATTGTGCATATTTCTGAAGAATTAATTCAAGAAACTACCAAACAATTTTTAGGAGAAATAAACCAAAAGCCACCTATATTTTCAGCCATTAAAAAAGATGGTATTCGACTGTATGAACATGCACGTGCTGGCGAAACCGTTGAAATTCCATTTAGAAAAACAACGATTCACGAGTTTGAAATCACTAGAGTTGCATTGCCTGAAATTGATTTTAGAGTACAATGCAGCAAAGGAACTTACATACGTTCTTTGGCTTTTGATTTTGGAAAAGCTTTGCAATCTGGCGCACACCTTAGTGCATTGCGAAGAACTAAAATTGGTGATTACTCCGTTGAAAACGGATTTACACCAGAAGATTTTGAGAAGCAATTAATCTCCTAAAACTTCCATTATTTCATTTTGTGTAGAAACGCCTTTGTCGTGCAAATACCAAAGTTGCAATTCGGTTTTTGCAGTTTCATCAATGACACCGTGTTCTTTTTTATAGTCTAAAATTAATTGCTTTGCACCCGTTGGTCTTGGTCCAAAATCTCCAATCACTTCGCTTGTAGCTTTATCAATAATAATTAATTTAGGAATTGACTTGGAGCCGTTCGTTAAAAACAAATTCATTAAGGCTTCATTTTCATCACGAAGCACAATTTTTAATTCTATTTTATTTGACAATTCCGCCATTTTATGAATTACTGGAACAATTTGTGCTGCATCGCCACACCAACCTTCAGAAATAACCAACCAAAGATATTCTTTATCCAAGTTTTGAAGTTTTTGGTTATTTTCTTCTGTTACTTTTATAGTTTTATCCAACCGATTCATTCTAGTTTCATTGAGCTGAGAATAATGTGTTAAATCTTCTGACTGCTCATTTCCTGTTGATTTTTCTTCTTTTAGCAGTGAACTAACTAAGGTTCTGTATTCCGAATAAGTATGACTATTTGCCAAGCTATTTTGTATAATTGTTTTCATAATTTAAATTTGAAATGCAAATCTACGAAACACAAAACTTATAATTTGTTACATTTATTACAAAACATTCTTTTATTGAATTATAAAAAAAACAGAACTATGTTTATATTTGCATCACAAATCTGAATCTTGATTATGAGATTCTGAAATAAATTCAGAATAAAATGAAATACAAAAGAATTCTACTAAAATTAAGCGGTGAAGCTTTAATGGGTGATAGACAATATGGAATCGACCCAAAACGATTGGCCGAATATGCAGAAGAAATCAAGGAAATTCACAGTCAAGGTATTGAAATAGCTATTGTAATTGGTGGCGGAAATATTTTTAGAGGAGTAGCCGGTGCAAGTAATGGAATGGACAGAGTTCAAGGTGATTATATGGGAATGCTTGCTACTGTAATCAACGGAATGGCTTTGCAAGGTGCGTTGGAAGATAAAGGAATGTTGACAAGATTGCAAACGGCTTTAAAGATTGAAGCAATTGCTGAACCTTACATTAAGCGTAGAGCCGTGCGTCATCTTGAAAAAGGAAGAATTGTGATTTTTGGAGCAGGAACAGGAAATCCCTATTTTACAACAGATACGGCAGCTGTTTTACGCGGAATCGAAGTTCATGCTGATGTAATATTAAAAGGAACACGTGTTGATGGAATTTATGATGCTGATCCTGAGAAAAACCCAAATGCTGTAAAATTTGAAGAAATTACCTTTGATGATGTTATTAAAAAAGGATTGAATGTTATGGATTCAACAGCATTTACATTAAGTCAAGAAAATGCTTTACCAATAGTGGTTTTTGACATGAATAAATCGGGTAATTTATTAAAAATCTGTAACGGAGAAAATATAGGAACAACAGTAAGAATTTAAGATTAGAGGTATATATGGTTATGAGTTTATAATTTCATAATCCTTAAACTTTTAAATCCTTAAATGTTTAAACTTTATAAGAATGGAAGAAATAGAATTTATTTTAGACAGCACAAAAGAATCCATGAGTGGAACAATTGCGCATTTAGAAAAAGAATTTTTGAATATTAGAGCAGGAAAAGCGTCGCCACAGATGTTGGGTAGTGTTTTTGTAGAGTATTATGGTTCTCAAACACCACTAAGTCAAATTGCAAATGTGAATGTTCCTGATGCAAGAACCATCACTATTACACCATATGAAAAAAGCATGTTGCAACCAATCGAAAAAGCAATTATGGTTGCCAATTTAGGCTTTAACCCAATGAATAATGGTGATAACATTATTATCAGTGTTCCTCCTTTAACGGAAGAGCGAAGACGCGACTTAGTAAAACAAGCAAAATCAGAAGCCGAGGATGCCAAAATTGGTATTCGAAATTCAAGAAAAGATGCCAATACTGAAATTAAAAAATTAGAAAAAGAAGGCACTTCGGAAGATATTTGCAAATCGGCAGAAGACGATGTTCAAAAACTAACCGATGCATTTATAAAAAAAATAGACGAACACTTGGTAACAAAAGAAGCAGAAATTATGAAAGTATAACTTTTATAAATACATCTATAAAATCCGTCTAGTTAAAAACTTCTTAAGTTAAACTTGACGGATTTTTTTTATACCTACTTTTGTAAAAATTACTTTGATGAAAAACGTTTTTATTTTTCTTTTATTTTGTTGTTTGACTATGCAAGCACAGCAACAAATTACTGGAATTGTAAAAGACTTTAACACAAAAAAAGTGTTGCCTTTTGCCAGCATCATTCTAAACGATGACCAAACATTTATGGCTGATGTAGATGGTAAATTTGAAATTGTATCTTTTAAAAAAATCAACTCTATAACCATTCAATACATAGGATATTCTGCAAATACTATTGAAGTTTCTTCAAAAAATTATTATCCAATTTTTTTAAAACCTAAAACGGATAGTTTAAAAATGCTTACTATCAATAGTCAAAATTTAGCCAATTCGATACTCAAAAAAGTTATTGCAAAAAAAGAGGAAAACAATCCACAGAAAAAGCTAGATTACTTTCAGTTTAAGGCCTACAACAAAATAGTAGTTTCAGCAAATCCAGATTCTATACAAGGAAAAATTGACAGTATTTTTGTTGAAAACGAATTTGGGAAAGAGTTAAAAAAAATTGATTCCACAGCGTATAAATTCAAGAAAATTATTGATAAGCAACACTTGTTTTTGGCAGAAAAAATTTCAAAATTTCAATTTGCAAAACCTCTTGTAAAAGAAACTATCTTAGCCTCAAAAATGGCAGGATTTAAAGAGCCAATTTACGAATTATTTGGTTTTAATCTTCAGTCTTTTTCAATTTATGATGACAAATATGAACTGTTTGAAACCTATTATAAAAGTCCACTTTCAAGAAATGCAACAGATGAATATCAGTATTCTATTAGTGATACCACTTCAATAGAAAACAGAGAAACTTATGTCATTTATTTTAAAAACAAAAAGAAGAAAAAAGGATTAGAAGGATTGTTGTTTGTTGATTCTCAAAATTTTGCTGTTGCGAAAGCGGTGATGCAAACAAAAGGAATTATCAACATTACAGCTATTCATGAATTTCGTTTTTTAGCAGAAAATCAAGTTTGGTTTCCCATAAAAAAAGAGTTTAAAATAACCAAAGGAAAAAGCGATGAGAAAACTTCATTTCTTGGCGGTAGAATAGTTTTTGAGCCTGATGATGAAGACAATGAAAGAGAAAAAAAGAACGCAGATTTTACTTTTTTTAGTTCAGAAACAGATATTAAAGATATAAAAATAAACGAACCAATTGTTCTAAAAAAGTCGTTTATTAAAGTCCAAGTAAGTGACAAAAACGAAAACAGAAACGAAGATTTTTGGGAAGAAAATAGAACTTTTGCAATTGACGAAAGAGGAATACAAACCTATAAAATTCTAGACAGTATTGCTGATGATCGAAAACTGGACAAAAAAATTCGCTTTGGAAGAAAAATAATCAATGGATATGTACCAATATCCCTATTCGATTTTGATTTAAGACATCTTTTTAGTTACAATAATTATGAAGGATTTCGTTTCGGATTGGGCGGAAACACTAATGAAAAACTATCGAAAGTCTTTAAAATTGATGGTTATACTGCTTATGGTTTGAAAGATGAAACTATAAAATACAGCATTGGTTCTGCTGCAAGAATAGGTAAGTTTTCAAACACTTGGATTGGTTATTCCTATACCGACGATTTGCGAGAAATTGCCAGTACAAGCTTTGCTATAGACAAAAGAGTTTTTAAATTATATGATCCACGACCAATTAACATCAGTACATTTTACAATTATAAAATGTGGCGCGGTTATATTGAAACAAAAATTATTCCTAAAACAGAAAGTATTTGGCAGTTAACCTATAATAACATTACCCCTTTATTCAACTATACTTTTGTTCATAATGGCATAAATTATAACCATTTTGAAATGACAACGGCTATTGCTTCTATACAATGGAATCCGTTTAGTGATTTTATGCAAACACCAAATGGAAAATTAGAAATTGAGAAACGCTTTCCAAAATTCACTTTTCAGTTTACAAAATCGTTGCCAAAACTATTTGATAACGACTTCGATTTTGGGAAAATTGATTTGCGAATTGACTTTGAGAAAAAATATTTAAACGGTCAAAAATCAGCAATTTTGGTACAATCTGGGTATGCCTATGGTGCCATTCCTATAACACATCTTTATAACACTTCGCCTAACAATTTAAACAAAACCAACTTACTACAACGCATTACTATTGCAGGAAAAAACAGTTTTGAAACGATGTTTTTTAATGAGTTTTTCTCCAATCAATATGTGTTTTTTCAATTAAAACACGGTTTTAAACGAGTAGTGCTTTTCAAAAAAGTAAAACCCGAATTTGTTCTAGTAACACGAATGGCTTGGGGAAATTTAGAAAATCCTGAACATCATTTAGGCATTGAATACAAGACCTTAGACCAAGGCTTTTTTGAATCGGGAGTCGAACTAAATCAAATTTTTAGAGGATTCGGACTTTCTGGATTTTATCGTTATGGCCCAAATCAATTGAATAGATTGGAAGATAACTTAGCTATAAAGTTGAGCTTTATTCTTGATCTTGGCTTGTGATTTTTTCTTTTTTATTAAACATCAATCCAACCATCATAACTATTACGGTCAATAAAATAACCTGAATAATTAAAGAGTTATTCATAAATTTACTTCTATGTGTTATTGGAATAGACAAAAACAAAAGAATTGTAATCAATCCGCGTGGTGCAATAAAAAACAATGGTTTTAATGGTAATCGAACTACTTTTAAGAAAATTGCTCTCAATAAAAAAATGAATGCTGTTATTCCAACTGCCCAAATTATAGTATCGGTATTCAACACTTCGGATGTTTTGATTAAATATCCAAAAAGAATAAAAAATAGTGTTCTAATAAGAAATGTAAATTCAATATTCAATTCCTTAAACTTTTCTACTTCCTTATTTAAAATCTCAGGATGCAATTTTTGAACAAATTTTAAATTTGTCATTTCGTCCAAATTACTAATCAACAAACCAAACAATAAGACAAACACTAATGCTGGTAAATGATATAGTTTTGAAATGAAATAAATCATTATCAGTAAAATGATTATAGGAGCAAATTTTACATGATGTTTAATTTTACTTAACAAAAAAGCCAAACCGATTGTTGCTACAAATGATATAATTAAAATCAATATTAAATCGAGGAAAAAATAACCAAAAGTTGAAGCAACAATTGTTTGATTTAGAGTAACAAAATTGAAAAAAATAACACCTAAAACATCCGACATACTGCTTTCATAAGTTATGATTTCTTTGTTCGTTGGATTTAAGTTTTTTACACTTGAAATAGCCACAGCACTACTAATTACGCCTAGCGGAATGGCATTGCCTAAAGCTGCTTTATAGGTCAACTCAGGATCAAAATAATAAAACGCATACGCTATTCCAAAACTCATAACAACCATTGGCAACAGTGCAATAATAGCTGATTTGGCTATAATTGGATAATTCGATTTTTTTAGTTCTAAATCTAATGATCCTTCTAATACAATTAAAATCAATCCCAGATTCCCCAATACTGGTAGTGCAACTTCAAGATTTGGAATATTAATATGTAGAATGACCGTAATTTGTTTTACTAACCAACCCAAAACCAACAATAAAATTATTGAAGGAATTTTTGTTTTTGAAGAGGTTAATTCAAAAATATAGGCTAACAACATTAGCACACAAATAGTAATAACAATAGATCCAATCATAAAGGAGAACGCATTTTTGGGATTATTTTCAAATGTAACCTTTTTTTTTATAAAATAATAAATTCTTAAATTACTTTATCGTGAATTCTTTTTAGCTAAAACAATGGTAAAATTAACGCTTATTCTCTTGTTTTCATTACCTTTGCAACCGTTTTAAATTTATCATGAAAAAGAAATCAACAGTAGGATTTTGGGAATTTATTGCCGGAATTGTACTTAGAAGAAGAATCTCCATCCTAATTGCCATTACTGTTTTTACCATTTTTCTTGGTTTACAATGGAAAAACATACATTTTACCTATACTGAGGCCAATCTGTTGCCAGATGACCACCAAGTAAATATTGAATACAACGCTTTTCTAAAAGAATTTGGAGAAGAAGGTAACCTAATTGTTATTGGCACCAAAGACCAAAAATTATTTACTCCAAAAGTATTTGAAAATTGGACAAAATTGATGTCTGATTTAAACAAAGAATCAGAAGTTGAACTTATTGTTTCTGTTGACAACATCAAGAAGCTGCAAAAAAACGATAGTTTACAGACTTTTGAAATGGTTCCGTTTTTTGATCAAACAAAAGTAAAAGACCCTAATTATTTATTGGCCACCAAAAAAGAACTTTTTACAAAAACACCATTCTATGAAGGTTTACTTTATAATAAAAGTGGCACCGTTCGTTCTGCAATTTATTTAGACAAAAAAATTGTAAACACACCACAACGCAAAGACTTCATTTTAAACAAGTTCATCCCGAGAGTTGAAGCTTTTCAAAAAGAGAACAACATTGATTTAAAAGTTTCTGGAATGCCTTACATAAGAACACTAAACGCTAAAAGTATTTTGAGCGAAATAAGTTTGTTTATTGGGGCAGCTCTTTTTATTACTTCGCTGATTTTTTATCTATTTTTCCGTTCGCATCGCGCCACTTTAATTTCTGTTTTAATAGTTGTAATTGGTGTAATGTGGACCTTTGGTTTCATCGGATTGTTCAATTATGAAATTACAATTCTAACGGGGTTAATTCCATCTTTAGTTATTGTCATTGGAATTCCGAATTGCATTTTCCTAACCAATAAATACCAACAAGAATATGCTGCGCATGGTAACAAAGCCCGTGCTCTTCAACGAGTAATTACCCGAGTTGGAACGGCAACATTAATGACAAATCTTACTACTGCAGCCGGTTTTGCTACTTTTATGATTACCAACAGTCAATTACTAAAAGAGTTTGGACTTATTGCTGCCATAAATATCATTGCATTGTTTTTTTTATGCTTGATATTAATTCCTATTTATTATAGCTATCAACCTGTACCAAAAGCCAAACATTTGGAGCACTTGAATAGAGAATACACTCAAAAATTCATGGACTGGATTGCTAAAAGTGTACGTTATCATAGAACCAAAGTTTACATTGTTGCTGTTTCTTTATTTCTTTTAAGCATCATAGGTGCTTTAAAAATCAAAACCTCTGGAAGTTTAACAGAAGATATGCCTAAAAAAGCAGCCTTTTTTAAAGACATTCAGTTTTTCGAAGAAGAGTTTAATGGTGTGATGCCACTAGAAATAACCGTTGACACCAAAAGAAAAAAAGGCGTCATGAAGTCGTCAACACTTCGGAAAATTGATGAATTAGAAAAAACCATTGAAAAAATACCCGAACTTTCAAAACCTATTTCTGTTGTTAACTTGGTAAAATATTCCAAACAAGCATTCTATAATGGAAATCCTGAATATTTTGAATTGCCCACAGCACAAGAAAAAAGTTTTGTATTGAGCTATGCCAAAAATGCCACCAAGAATTCAGACAAAGACTTAATGAAAAGCTATGTTAGTTCAGATGGTAGTGTCGCACGTATTACTACTTTTATGAAAGACATTGATACAGGAAACATGTCGCGCGTTGAAGACGAACTTTGGAAAAAAATAAATGAAATATTTCCACCCGAACAATACAAAGTCAACTTGACCGGAAAAGCATTAGTTTTTGAAAAAGGAACAAAATATTTACTAAATAATTTAGTAACTTCATTATTATTTGCTGTTTTACTGATTTCCTTATTAATGCTATTCATGTTTCGTTCGTTTAAAATGGTAATAGTGTCTTTAATTCCAAATTTATTACCATTACTAATCACCGCTGGGTTAATGGGCTATTTTGGCATTCCGTTAAAACCATCAACTATTCTTATTTTCAGCATCGCCTTTGGACTTTCCGTAGATGATACCATCCACTTTTTAGCCCAATATCGCCAAGAACTTACCCATCACAATTGGAAAATAAAAAAATCTGTTTTTGCCACGTTGAAAGAATCTGGAATGAGCATGTTTTACACTTCGGTGGTTTTGTTTTCTGGTTTTTCAATTTTTATGTTGTCTAGCTTTGGAGGAACAGTAGCACTTGGTGGATTGATTGCGGTAACGCTGCTTTTCGGAATGTTGTCAAATTTGATGTTACTTCCTAGTTTAGTTTTGACATTGAATAAAAAATTAGCCAACGAACAAGAATTTATCGAGCCAAAAATTTACATTTTGGAACGCGAAGACAAAGAAGAAAACACTTCCAATTAACACCGATTTAAATTATATTTGCATTACAAAATTTTGATAAAAATGAAGCATTCAAAAGTTAAAGACTTACTAAACGACTCACGAAAAGACTATGAAGTAACCGTAAAAGGCTGGGTTAGAACTTTTAGAAATAATCAATTTATAGCGTTGAACGATGGTTCAACGATAAATAATCTTCAATGTGTAGTTGATTTTGAAAATACAGCCGAAGAAATATTAAAAAGAATTAATACTGGAACAGCCGTTGGTATCACTGGAAATTTGGTTGAAAGCAAAGGTGCTGGTCAAAAATATGAAATCCAAGTGACGCAACTTGAAATTCTTGGCGATTGTGATGCTGAGAAATTTCCAATGCAACCAAAAAAACATTCTTTAGAATTTCTTAGAGAAAATGCCCATTTACGTGTTAGAACCAATGCTTTTGGAGCCATTATGCGTGTTCGTTCGGTATTAGCTCATGCGGTTCACACCTATTTTCAAGAGCGTGGATTTGTCTATGTAAATACACCTGTAATAACGGGTGCTGATGCGGAAGGTGCAGGCGAAATGTTTCAAGTAACTTCATTGCCATTAGATAACTTGCCAAAAAATGAAGAAGGAAACATTGATTATAAAAAAGATTTCTTCGGAAAACATACAAACTTAACGGTTTCTGGACAATTAGAAGCCGAAACTTTTGCTATGGCATTGGGTCAAGTATATACTTTCGGACCAACATTCCGTGCTGAAAACTCAAATACATCGCGTCACTTAGCTGAGTTTTGGATGATTGAGCCCGAAGTGGCTTTCAACGATTTAGATGCTAATATGGACTTAGCTGAAGATTTTATCCAATTTGTAATAAAATATACGCTGGAAAAATGTGAAGATGATTTGAAATTTCTAGAAGGAAGATTATTAGACGAAGAAAAGTCAAAACCACAAACAGAACGAAGTGAAATGAGTTTGTTAGAAAAACTTAACTTTGTAATAGAAAATAATTTCAAACGCGTTTCCTATACCGAAGCTATCGATATTTTAAGAAATTCTACGCCAAATAAAAAGAAGAAATTCCAATATATTATTGAAGAATGGGGTGCCGATTTACAAAGTGAACACGAACGTTTCTTGGTAGAAAAACACTTTAAATGTCCCGTAATCTTATTTGATTATCCTGCAAACATTAAAGCATTTTATATGCGTTTAAACGACAATACAGAACCAGGAAAGGAAACCGTTCGTGCTATGGACATTCTTTTTCCAGGCATTGGCGAAATTGTTGGCGGTTCTCAAAGAGAAGAACGCTTTGATGTTTTGGTAGAAAAAATGAAGAAATTAGGCATTGATGAAGAAGAACTTTGGTGGTATTTAGACACACGAAGATTTGGTTCAGCAGTTCATTCTGGTTTTGGATTAGGTTTTGAACGATTAGTTCTTTTTGTGACTGGAATGACTAACATTAGAGATGTAATTCCTTTCCCAAGAACTCCTCAGAATGCAGAATTCTAAAAAGTTTAAAATTGTTTAATATAGTTTAAAGTTGTTTCAGGCAACAACAATCTTAAACTTTTAAACGCTTAAACCTTTAAACAAAAAACAAATGTTAAAACAGTTTTTAAATTTAAAATTATCACAAAAACTATCACCTCAACAAATTCAGTTGATGAAGTTGATACAATTGCCTACACAAGCATTTGAACAACGGCTGAAAGAGGAATTGATAGAAAATCCAGCTTTGGAAAGTGGTGCTGATGAAGAGATTTATGATAAAGACGATTTTGACACCCAAGATGATTTTGAGGACAATCAATCTATCGAAGCAGATGAAATCAACATTGACGAATATTTAAGCGACGACGAAACACCTGATTACAAATTACAAGCCAATAATTATAGTGATGACGACGAAGACCGAACCATGCCAATGGCGGCACAAGTAAGTTTCCATCAAGATTTGATTAATCAATTAAATACTTTTATTTTACCCGAGAACGAGCGAGAAATTGCCGAATTTCTGGTAGGAAGTATAGATGATGATGGTTATTTACGCCGAACGATTCAAGATGTTGTAGATGATTTGGCATTTACGCAAGGAATTTATACCGATGAAAAAACGGTTGAAAAAATTCTTCATATTATTCACGAATTAGACCCAATTGGTGTTGGCGCAAGAGATTTGCAAGAATGTCTTTTATTGCAATTAAAACACAAAACACCAAGTGAATACGTGGACTTGGCAATCGATTTGATAGAAAATCAATTTGAAGCTTTTACTAAAAAGCATTACGATAAGCTATTGCAGAAATATGAAATTTCTCAAGAACAGTTAAAAAAAGGGATTGAAGAAATTGAAAAATTAAATCCCAAACCTGGTGGTTCATTTGGAGGTGCCTCCCGATTTATTGAACAAATTATTCCCGATTTTACAATTAGAATTGTGGATGGCGAGTTGGAGTTGACCTTAAACGGAAGAAATGCACCATCATTGCACGTTTCTAAAGATTATCAAGAAATGATGCAAACCTATAAAGATTCTAGTGATAAATCGCATGCCCAAAAAGATGCTGTTCAGTTTATTAAACAAAAATTAGATTCAGCAAAATGGTTTATTGATGCTATTCGCCAACGTCAAGAAACTTTATATGTAACAATGAATGCCATTATGCATTTGCAACAAGAATATTTCCTTGACGGCGAAGAAACCAGCCTGAAACCAATGATTTTAAAAGATGTTGCTGACATGGTAGGTTTGGATATTTCAACCGTTTCTCGTGTTGCCAACAGCAAATATGTTGATACACCATATGGCACAAAACTGATTAAAGAGTACTTTTCAGAATCAATGAAAAATGATCAAGGTGAAGATGTTTCTACTTTAGAAATTAAAAAAATTCTTCAAAACATAGTCGAATCAGAAGACAAAAGTAAACCTTATCCTGACGATCAATTAGCAGATATATTAAAAGAAAAAGGCTATCCAATTGCTAGAAGAACCATAGCAAAATATAGAGATTTATTGGATATTCCTGTAGCTAGAATGCGAAAAAAAATCTAACACTAAATTGTTTTGAAAAAAATCCTTCCTTTTTTTTCGTACATTTTACATCCCGTTTTTATTCCATTGTTTGGAACACTATTTTACATCATTCTTGATGAAAATTATTTTACTTTTCCTCAAGTTTTAGTATTGCTTTTGCAGATTATTATCATTAGTATTTTACTTCCGATTGCATTTTTTTTCTTACTCAGAACTTTTGGTAAAATTGACAACATTATGCTTTCCGACTTATCACAACGAAAAATTCCACTGTTGTTACAAATTATGTTGTTCTCGGTTTTAGTAACAAAATCAATAACATTAGAACGATTCCCAGAGCTACACTATTTTTTTATGGGTGGAATTATCAGTTCGATTGTTGCATTTGTATTACTTTATATAAAGATAAAAGCTAGCATCCATTTAATCGGAACAAGTGCGTTGACCATCTTTGTGCTTGGTTTAAGTTATCATAACCAAGTAAACATTATCAACACTATTATTTTTATTATGATTTTGAATGGATTTGTAGCTTCTTCCCGATTAGAAATGAAGGCACACAATACGAAAGAATTAGTTTTTGGTTTTTTTGTTGGAGCGTTACCACAAATTGGATTACTCTTTTTTTGGTTATAAAATATAAAACATTAAACCAAACCTAATTCCATTAACATCAAGCGGATTTCCATTAATTTTTGTTCCCGATTTGAAGAATGAATTCAATCCATAATAGGCAAAAACATTGACTGTATTCCAACCCGCCGAAACATAAACACCAAATTGAAATGGATTCAAATCTTTATTATTTGAGATACTAACATTGCCCGAGGAAGTCTCAAGTTTGTATTCATCATAAAATAAATAACTCAATTTCAAACCTGTATATACACGCCAAAACTTAGTGCTTTCAGGTATAGAATTACGCCATCTAAATTCAATGGGCAAATCAATGGTATGAAAAATAAATCTATCTTTTGAAATAGCAACATCGTCGGGTGCAATTTGATATTCATAATTTTGATTATTCGAAATGATAACAATATTTTGATTGTAAGTGCTATATGTATATCCGATACCAGCAGCCAATGCTAAAGTTCTGTTTTTGTTGATGGGCATGTCTCTTAAAAACCCAAGCGACATTCCTGGAGAAAATTTGTTTTGTTGAAACCCATCAGGTTTGCTTTGCATCAGGCAATAGGAAACACTAAAATAAAATTGATCTTCACGATATAAAGAATCTATCGCATCAAAATCATGTTCAACTTGCTTGGCATCTTTATTTTGCGCACTAGTTGTTGCAGTAACAATAAAGAACAAAATGAAGATATATTTTTTCATAACATTTTAAAAATGAATGATTTGCAGAGAGGATGGGATTCGAATCCTATTTACAAAGGATTGAAAAACAATGATTAATAATTTCAAAAATATTAGTGACACCTCAACTGACACCTTTATTTTAAGCAACAATTTATTTTTAAATTCAATGTTCAAATATACATAAAATCATATTAATTAAAGACAAACAATGCTAAAAATTGAACTAGTTTTTATAGTATTTAGTTATTCTTTTAAATAAAATTTAAGAGGTCAATTTTTTAAATACTATCCAAAAATTAAAGGTTCTACTTGTTCAATTTTCAAACCACTATACGCACAAAATTCATCAATTGTCAATAGTTCATTTTCGTGTTTTTTAATGCTCAATTTAATCGCATTTAACATCCTTGTACTTTGACGATAACTTTTACCAGTTAATCAATTATATATCTTTTAGATAGGTATATATTCTTTTATTTTTCATTTTCATACATTATCTATGGTATCGATATAATTTGGCTGTTTTTTATTTTTGACTATGATAATCAGATATTTTTTGTTGTTATATTATTTGTCTTGTTTATTGGGTTTTTTGGTATAAATCAGGTTGGTATATTTACATATAAATCATCTTTATAAAATGATGAAAAGATCCAAGATATATTCATAAATAACGAACTCCCTTTAAAAAAATCAACTTTTAAAAAGGAAATAAAGAAAAGTATCTTAAATCTGGATTGAAAAAAGATAAAGCCTCAAAAATATATAATGAGTTTAAAAACTTGATCGAAATGAAAAATTATATACTACTCCAGAGTTGTCTTTAATTGATATTGCTACTATTTTAAAAATACATCCCAACAATTTATCCCAAGTAATAAACACTTTTGAAGAAAAAAAATTTATGATTACATCAATATCAAAAGAGTTGACCATTTTATTGAATTGGTAAAAAAAATACTGAAAACAAAAATTTTACCTTACTTTCAATCGCATTTGATTCAGGGTTTAATTCAAAATCATCTTTCAATAAACATTTCAAAAAAGCGACTAACAAAACTCCAACTGAGTATATTAAGTCAATATAAATTTAGCACTCATAAAAGCCCATTCTCATTTATAAAATTTAATAATTCTACTGCATTTTTAACTTGAAATTTAGCCAATAAATTTCTTCTGTGTGTTTGTACCGTTAAATAACTTAGAAATAGTAATTCTGATATTTCCTGAGTAGATTTTCCTTGTTTTAACAATTGAAGTATTTCTTTCTCTCTCAAAGTTAATCGAGGAATTACTCTTAAATCATTTACACTAGTTTTGCTTATAATTTCATTTACCTCATCACAAAACCCTAGCTTACCTTCAAAAGTTAAATCAATTGCCTTCTTAAATTCCTTAAATGAAGCACTTTTTAACAAATAACCATTTGCACCATTTTTTATCATCTGCATTACAATACTTCTTTCCGACTGACTGCTCATTGCTAAAATAATAATTTTAGGATGAATTTTTTTCAATTTTAAACAAAGATCGATACCATTTATATCTGGCAAAAAGACATCTAAAAACAAAATGTCAATTGAAGACAAGTCATTAAATCCAAACAGGCTATTCCCTTTATTGAAGGTTGCTTTTATTGAAATGTTTTCAATTGTAGAAAGTAAATTTTTCAACCCTTCAATTACTAATGGGTGATCGTCTACTATTACCGCTTTATATACTTTATTTTTCATTTATATGCTAAATTCAATATTAATACTTGTGCCTTTTTTTGAATTAGAATTAATATCCAATTTACCTTTTAGAAGTTCGACTCTACTTTGAATGTTCTTAATTCCTAATCCTGAAAAATCTTTTATATCATTAGTATTAAAGCCTATTCCATTATCTTCAATTGTCATCAAAAAAATATTTTTGTTTCTGCTACAATCAACTATTATTTCTGAACAATTAGCGTGTTTTAAAGCATTATTGATTAATTCTTGTATAATTCTGAAAACAGTAAGTTGATTTGATTTGTTTATATTATTTATTTCGCCATTTGATAAAAAATGTATATTCACAGTATTAGTATTCATTGAAAAGCATAAATCTTTTAAAGCCATTTCAAGTCCAAGTTTTAACAATGTTTCTGGCACTAAATTAAAAGCAGTTTGTCGTAATTCAGAAATTGAAATCGAAAGTAAAGTAGCGATTTCTGGATAGTCTATTTTACCTTTCTCGCCTACTTTTGTTTCTCCAATTTGCATTTTTAAAGACGACAATCTGCTGCCAATTCCATCATGTAAATCTCTAGCAATTCGCTTTCTTTCAGCTTCTTCGCCGTTTATCATTGCTTGCATAACCTCAACATTTTTTTTAGCATTTAGTTTTTCTAGATTTTGATTAAAATTGATTTCTTTTTGCTTGGATAGATTTTTTTGATTTTGATTATTTTTAAATAAAAAAAATGAAATTGATAAAAGAAGGATTGATGTTAAACCAAATAATATATAGTATAGTTTGTTATTCTCTGCCGTCCAAATTGCTTTTTGTTTTTCAGCTTTTAATACAGTAATTTGTTTTTCTTTTTCTTCATTTTTAAATTTTGCTTCTAAACTAACTATTTCTTTATTATATTCATTTTCATTTATACTATCATTAAGATGAATATATCGTTCATAATTAACAATGGCATTTGGAAAATCTTTAATTTCTGCATATAAGGACGCTAAGTCTCTTATGAAATCTTTCTTTTCATCAATTCCAATATACTCGCTATTTAAAACTTCGAACAAAATTTCTTTTGCTTCTTTGTAACGTTTTAACTCTTTTAATGTTGTAAATTTAGCTAATTTAAATTTTTGAATGAATGGAATTTGGTTTGTTTTTAAACACATATCAATTCCTAAATTTAGCGTTTTTAATGCATTTTCTATTTTACCATTTTCAAATTCATGGTGGCTACGAATAAGATAATAAGTTAAATTTAAATTTGAATAAGGACTGTTCTTTAAAATCCATTTTGCTTTTTCTAAGAACTTATGGCTTTTTACATAATCTTTTTTATACAAATAAATTTCACCTAGCAACAAGTAACTTTCAGACAAATTATCTATATTAAGGAGATAATTCACTTCCGTATTTTTTGTTATGTTTTTAAAATGTTTTATTGAAAGATTAATATAAAATTCAGCTTTATTAAAATCATTTATATCGAAAAAAGAAATCGCTACACTTAAATAACTTCTAGCTATTAATACGCTATCATTAATTTTTTTAGAAATTGGTATGGCTTCATTTAGTAATAATTTTACTGACTGTTCGTTGTTTAAAAATTTTGTTTGGTTATTTAATGTTAAAATATAATATGTTTTTGAAGCTTTATCATTGCTTTTCTTTAACTTTATCCTTGCTTCTTCTAAGTTTTCTTTAAACTTATTTATATCACCCTTAATAAAATAGTTATACGAGTTATAAAAAACAGAAATGGAGTTTAAGAATTGATTTTTTTTCTTATACTTATTACCCTGTTTATAATAATATTGATATTTATTCGTATTGTTTAATTGAAAAAAAACACCTGCTAATTTATAATTAAGAATGCATTTTAAACTATCTGACTTAGCTAATGAAAGTTCATTTTTTAACGTTTCAACAACTAAAATAGAGCTATCATTAGAAACCATTTCTTGAGAAAAAGATGCTAAATGAAAAAAATAAAAAAGTAAAACAAAATTGATTTTTTTTCTCATTTTTTTAATAATAAAAAACCAAAATTAGCAATCTTAAACTAATTAATTAAAGATCTCATACAAATTACCTGAATTCAGGTAGTTTGCTAAAAAAGAGGTTTTTGCATCTCGCAAGGCATTAACTTTTCGATATTATTAATTCAATATTTATAGAAGTACCATGATTATTTTTAGAAACTATTTCAAACTTACCATTTAATAAATCTACTCTGTTTTGAATATTCTTAAGGCCTAATCCTTTGAACTCATTAATTGCATTTACATTGAAACCCACACCGTTATCTTCAATGGTAATTAAAAACAAATTATCATTTTGACTACAATCAATCATTAATTCAGTACAATGAGAATGTTTAAGTGCATTTATTAATAATTCTTGAACAATTCTAAAAATGGCTATCTGACAAGAAATTGCTATATTATTTTTAATCCCGTTTGAATTAAATTCAATTTCAATAATGTCATTATTTAAAGTATAACATAAGTCTTTAATTGCAGAAACTAATCCAAGTCTAAGTAATGTTTCTGGCATTAAATTAAACGAAACTTGTCTAAGTTCAACAATTGATGTAGAAAGTAATTCCGATAGATATTCAAATTCATTTTTGAATTTTTCTTCATTATTAATTTGTCCTAAACACATTTTTAGAGAAGACAATCTACTTCCAATACCATCATGTAAATCTCTTGCAATTCTTTTTCGTTCTTCCTCTTCGCTATTGATCATCGCTCTCATTATCTCAATTTCTTTTTCTTTTTTTAATTCACTTAAATTTTGATTAAAATTGATTTCCTGTTGGAAAGCTATTTTTTTTTGAATTTTAGAGTTTCTATAAAGAAAGTATATAATAGATAGCATTAAAATAAAAGTTATGCATAATAATAAAAGATATAATTTATTATTTTCATTTTCAAATTCTGCTTTTTGCTTTTCACTTTCTAATGCTATGATTTTTTTTTCCTTTTCAGAATTGTTGAATTTTGCTTCTAGTTCTATGACTTTATTTTTTTCATATTTTTTATTTAGACTGTCTTTTAGAATACTATATTGCTCACTATATTTAAGTGCATTTGGATAGTCTTTCATTTCTTTATATAACTTTGAAAGTTCATTTGAATAAATAGCTCTATCTTTTATAGTCAATTTTTTATTACTTAAAACATTGAGTAAAATATCTTTTGCATCAAAGAATTTTTTTTGAAGCATGTAGACATCAAATTTCATTAATTTAAATCTATCTATTGAAATTGAATCTCTTTTTGCTTTAGATAATTTAATACCTTTATCATATTCTAATAAAGCATTGTTATAATCTTTAATTTCCTGATATAAACTTCCTTTTGAGAAATAAAATTCAATAATGCCATTATTAGAAAATTTTTTATCTAATATTTTTTGTGACTTATTAAGAAAAACGAATGCTTCATTAATTTTTTTCTGTATGGAAAGTATTTCAACTTTATATAAATAAAGTTCAATCAAATCTTCAAAATATTCATTGCTATTTTCATTGCTACTTTCCAGTTCTTTGATTGATAAATTTAAATATTGACTTGCTTTTATAATGTCTTCTTGATTATAAAATACAACTGATACTAATTTATAAACATTTGATAAATCCTTTTTACTTTCACTTTTAATTGCTATTGGCAATGCTTCCTTAATCAAAATTTTAATTGTTTCAGATGGATAGTCTAATCTTTGATATATCAAGGCAATTTTAAATAAAATATTTGACCTTAAAGCATATATTTCTTTGCTTTTATATTTTTTTAGCAATTTATCAGCATAACGAAACTTGATTGTATCTGATGCTTCATAAGTTAAATCTATGCAATAATAATACGATAAATCACTTAACCCTTTATTCTTTCCAATCAATTCAATTGCTTTTTTGTGATAGTCTTTTGCCAATACATTTTCTTTACGATTTTTATAAATTAGTGCGATTTTAAAATATGTTATACATTTTAAACTATCAGATTTAGTTGTGTTAATTATTTTCTTTAAACTTTCTATTTCAATAGACTGGTCATTTAAAGATTTGTATTCTTGTCCTTCCAGTTGAAAACATATTGATAGCAAAACTATTATAAGATAACTTCTCATTTAATATTTTAATGTATTAATAATAGGTAAAATAAAACATAAATTAATAAAGTTTTCTGAAATCATGTAGCTTGCTAAAAAAGAGGCTTTTACACCTCCTTGTGAGATATTAATCATTTGATATTATTAATTCAATATTTATAGTAGTACCTTGACTATTTTTAGAAACTATTTCAAACTTACCATTTAATAAATTTACTCTGTTTTGAATATTCTTAAGGCCTAATCCTTTGAACTCATTAATTGCATTTACATAGAAACCCACTCCGTTATCTTCAATGGTAATTAAAAACAAATTATCATTTTGACTACAATCAATCATTAATTCGGTACAATGAGAATGTTTGAGTGCATTTATTAATAATTCTTGAACAATTCTAAAAATAGCGATCTGACAAGAAATTGCTATATTATTTTTAATCCCGTTTGAATTAAATTCAATTTCAACAATGTCATTATTTAAAGTATAACATAAGTCTTTAATTGCAGAAACTAATCCAAGTCTAAGTAATGTTTCTGGCATTAAATTAAACGAAACTTGTCTAAGTTCAACAATTGATGTAGAAAGTAATTCCGATAGATATTCAAATTCATTTTTGAATTTTTCTTCATTATTAATTTGTCCTAAACACATTTTTAGAGAAGACAATCTACTTCCAATACCATCATGTAAATCTCTTGCAATTCTTTTTCGTTCTTCCTCTTCGCTATTGATCATCGCTCTCATTATCTCAATTTCTTTTTCTTTTTTTAATTCACTTAAATTTTGATTGAAATTGATTTCCTGTTGGAGAGCTATTTTTTTTTGAATTTTAGAGTTTCTATAAAGAAAAAATATAATCGATAACATTAAAATGATGGTTATGCATAATAATATAAGATATAATTTGTTATTTTCATTCTCTAATTCTGCTTTTTCTTTATCACTTTCGAGTGTTATAATTTTTTTTTCCTTCTCAGAGTTATTGAATTTTGCTTCTAAGTGAAGAATTTTATTTTTCATGTCGGAATTATCCAAACTATCTTTTAAATTAATGTATCGCTCATAAAATATCACCGAATTATAATAGTCTTTCAATTGTTTATGAACGTATGCCAATTCTTTGTAAGCATCTCTTTTTTCGTCTGATTGGATATAATCACTTTTTAAAACGTTAATTAATAAATCTTTAATCTCTATGAATTTCTTTTGAAGCATTAAAATTTCAATTTTTAATAATTCTAGCTTGTACTGAAGAAAAGTATCGTCAAAGAAAAAAGCTTTTTTAATTCCTAAATTGACATAGTATAAGGCCCTTTGATCATTCTCTTTTTTTAATTCATAAAGTCCCATTGAGTAATAATAATTACAATACAAGATAGAATTGGGATGATTTTTAATGATTTCGTATGCTTTATTTAATAAAACTAATGCTTCTGAGAAATTTTTATTGGTAGACAGTACTTGCGAATAACCAATATAGGCCAAAAATAAATTTTCGTTATATTTTGTTGAATTAATTTTTTTAAATTCAAGAGCTTTTACCGATAGATTGCCATAGTAATCAGACTTATTAAGGTCATTATCATTAAAAAAAGTACTCGATAGAGATAAATATATTGCTCCTAATAATTCATTATTATTTATACTTTTTGCTAATGGAATAGCTTGTTCTATCTGAATTTTTTTAGACTCTAACTCATTATTTTGCCAGCCATGAACAACACTAATATTGATTAATGTTTTTAACCGCATTAGATTAGCCTCAGGATTTTTATATTTTGAAAGCTTTTCTTTTACAAAAATTAAATCTTTTAAATAAGCTTTAGTATCGTTGGATTTATAAAAATTATAGGGTGCATTATAGTAATAAGATATGTCTTTTAAATAGGGATTGTTTTTAACAAGAGCATTTGAAATAGACAAGCTAGCTTTAACTTTATCTAAATCATACCCTAAATATATGCGTGAGAGTTCAAAACTTGCAATACATTTTAAGCTATCCGATTTCGTACTTGAAAAGACATTATTTAAACTATCAATTACTCTTTGATCATCATTTAACTCGTTAGGCTTTTGAGAAAATACCATAGAGTAAAACAACAATATGCTATAAAAAAAAACATTTATTTTCATATTCCTTTAAACTTCAAAACTACGAAAACCAAAAGTTATAATTCATTATAACTTCTACTTAAGTTCAAATATTACCTGAAAACAGGTATAAAATTTTACACAAGAATAAGTATTTAAATTTAATCAATAAAAATATACTTTTAACTATATGTGATGATTCTAAAAACATAAAAAAGATTGAATTTAAAGTAAAAAAAAAATACCTGACATCAGGTAAAATCTATTACTTGATTTTTAGTTAATAAAGTGTAAGTGTATTAAAATCAATATATTGATTTTTTGTTAATTTTATTTTATACAGAATACATTATTTTTTAAAAGCAACTTTCTCAAATTGAACACATCTAAATATAAATACAAAAAAAATTAAAAATGAAAAAACTACTACTTATTTTACTAGCAAACGCTTTCATTAGTAATGGGCAAGGAAACTCTTGTGCAACAGCTACACTCATTTCGAATAATGGAACTTATTCTTGTCCCGCTATAAATTCAGGAACTTATGTACAAAGTTGCTTTAGTGCCGTAGCAGGAATACATTCTAAATGGTATAAATTTATACCAAATGAAAATGGTGTGGTTTTAATTACATCTAATATAGATGATAATCAGAATCAAGATTTAGACACACGACTTTCTGTAATGAAAGGAAATTGCAATTCGTTAATTTGTTTTGCTGGCAATGATAACTTTTTACCTAATGTTTTTGATGCCAAATTAAGTTTTGTTGAATTTGCTGTTGAAGCAAATACGACCTATTTCTTTCAATGGGATTCAAGATGGGATAGTAGAGGATTTCAATTTGAATATACCTTTACACCTACAAGTTGTCTTCCAATAAATCAACTGGGTATGTATCGCCAACTTAGTTCCACTTCTAACTCCGTTGATATTAAATGGGATAATGCCATTGGTCATCCAGAAAATTATATAATAGATTGGCATGAACAATTTGACATTCAATTTTCAAATACAAACCAATCCATTTTTTCTACAGACAATGGAAACTATAGTATTAAGACAATCGAAAACATTGCTTCAGGTTCAAACATCACCTATTTTATTGCATCTCAATGTGGAACAAATCCCAATATAGGGTCAAGCATAAGAAAAGGTCCATTTTTTGGTTTTACTGCTAAAGATTTACCTTATTCTTTAAATTTTGATGTGGATTTTCCTCAAAATGTTTTCACTGATGGGTTTGTTGGTTTTGATACTTTTTTCACTGACAACTCTACTCAACCTTCTAATTATGCTGATGGTGGCGAAGGGAGAGCTGCATTCACTTTTAATAGTACCGAAGAATTTTCAAATTTATGGGGATTTACCAGAGGAATTAATTTAACTCAAGGTCAAACGGTTAATTTAACCTTTAAATCAAGACTTTTTTCATTCTCTGGTACTAGCTCTCCTATGTCGATAAGTTTATATGCTGGGTTATCGCAGAATCAATCTACTCAAACCAATTTAATAGAATCGTATTCACTTACAAATTCCACAAATTATACTTCTCATTCAGCGACTTTCACTGCTCCTACTACAGACGTTTATTATTTTGGCTTTCAAAACAACTCCTTTCCGGGAACAACACAAACTTTTGCTTTTCTTGACACTATTACCATAACACCCGCATTAGCTAATGAAGAATTTGCAAGTAATCCGTTTCATTTTTCTCCAAATCCTGTGGGTGACAAAATAGAATTTACAAATACTTTAATTGAAATTCATAAAGCAGACATCATAGACAGTACAGGTAGATTAATAAAAACAATCTTTCCAGAAAATGAATTAAATAGCATTTTTGATGTTTCATTTTTAAAAAAAGGAATTTATTTTTTAGTTGTTAGCTCAAGCACCTATCAGTCAACTTTAAAACTAATTAAAAATTAAAAAATGAAAAAAATACTTTATTCTTTCTTTTTCTTGTTAGGCATTTTTCAAATCAATGCGCAATCAATAGAGTGGACGAAATTATTTGATATCCATTCAATAAATAGTTTAGGTGGTTTATCAACAAATTCAATAATTGATAATGAAAATATAATTACTCCTGTTGTAGAACAAGATACTTTAAAGTTATACAAATTAGATGCTACAGGAACTATTATCGAATCTTATAATACAAATTTCAATTGTGGTCAAATTACAAATGCTTTAAAAATAAGCAGTGATAATTATGTTGTAATATTTAACAATACACCTCAAGATGTGTCAGAGAGTTATAAAATAATGTATTTTAACGCTCAACTTGATGTCATAAGTATATATGATTTAGCATTTCCATTTACTTCAAATTTAAATAGAATCTTAAGTTTTTTTAAAATTAATAATCAATTATATATTACAGTAAATGCCTTTTCAAGTATCAATTATTATTTATTAGAAATTAACTCTTCTAATCAATTAATTGAAAAATATAGCAGTTCAGATTCTATTTCGAAAGATCATATAAACGTTTTAAATAGTGGAAATATTGTTATTGATTTTAATGAAAATCAATACCATGCTTTAAAATGTGTAAATCCAAGTACAGGACAATTAATTTGGCAAGAAAATTATAGTAGTAGTGATTATATCAATCTAAACTATATAAAAACTCTTGATAATCAAGATAATATTTATTTAGCACACCAAGTTAGAGAATGGGATAATTTGGGAATTCCTTTTGATACTATTTTTCTAAAAAAAATAAATGGTAATACAGGAATGTTAATTGAAAATAGTTCATTTAATCCTGTTACCAATTGTGCAATTCGTATAGAAGATATTCAATTTAATGCATTTACAAATTCATTTTACTTAACATATTTAGATTGTGATATAAATCCAAAATTACATCTTCAGCAATATAATTCTTCATTACAATTTATAAATGAGTTAATTATTAATGCTCCAAACAATCCAAACTCATCAAGTGATACTTTTTTCAAATCTAAACTTAAAATTAAGAATGATGGTAGTTTAGTTTTTATTTACAGAAAATATAAAGATTCTAATGAGTTAGAAAATATTTACATCAGTAATCTAACTTCTAATTTATCTGCTTTAAATACAACAGAATTAAATATAACACCTAAAAATGGCGATGAAATTGAAACAGACATACAATTGTATAATGATTCTCAATTAGTAATTACAGGATTTATTCCAAATGTCAATCCATCGATATTTTGGGAAGAAGTACAATATTTTGTTTCAATGATAAATTTAGATGGAACATTAGAAAATATAGTTTTTGATAATGATTTTTCAATAACTATTTATCCTAATCCAACTCAAAATATCCTAAACATCAATACACAAGAAACAATAAAAGAAGTTTCAGTTTATGATATGTTAGGTAAAAAAGTAAATACAAACCAAGTTTCTAATAACACTCTTAATGTTTCAAATCTTGCGCAAGGCTTCTATTTCATTAAAATCATTGGAGAAAATGATAAAACGTTTTCAACAAAGTTTATAAAAGAATAAGTTCTAATTTAAATACTTAATATGAAAAATATAATTATAATCATAACTTTCTTTATTGGTCTACATGTGTTGGGACAAAGTCAAACAAGAAAAGTATTATTCCTAGGAAATAGTTATACTTCTGTGAATAATTTACCTCAAATAGTTTCAGAATTAGCAACAAATACCGGAGATATTTTGATTTATGACAGCAACACACCTGGAGGTTATACACTTCAAAATCACTATACAAGCACCATTTCACAAAATAAAATTTTGTCCGATGATTGGGATTATATAGTACTACAAGAACAAAGTCAAACACCTGCATTTAGTGTCCCATTAGCCTTTTTGAACGGGTTTACAGATTTAAGTTCTTTTATTAATCAAAACAAACCTTGCGCACAAATTAGTTCTTTCATGACTTGGGGGCATGAGAATGGTGATACTCAAAACTGTCCGAGCAACCCAACTGTTTGCACCTATGATGGTATGCAAAACCTCATAAGAGATAGGTATATGGAATTTTCAAATGTGTTTGAATCAGAAGTTACTCCAGTTGGCGTGGTTTGGAAATACGTTAAAGAAAATTACTCATCTATCAATTTATATCAATCTGATGGGAGTCATCCTTCGGTAGCTGGTTCCTATCTTGCAGCTTGTTGTTTTTATACTTCGCTATTTAGAAAAGACCCAACTTTAATTACAAATAATTATGGACTTGATGCTACAACAGCATCAGCAATTAGAAATGTTACAAAGTCGTTAGTGTTTGATAATATGTTGGATTGGTATATTGGGAAATATGTGCCCAACGCTGGATTTAATTACATGATTGGAAATGGAACTAATGAAATTATCATTAACAACAACCCATCTCACTATTCAGATTCATTTATTTGGGAATTTGGTGATGGTGCAACATCTACAGCTACATTACCATCACACAGTTATACTGCCGACGGAACCTATACTATTACGCTTACTGCAAACAAATGTTTTTTGGGTCAAAACTTGACATCAACATTTGAGCGTCTCGTTACTTTTTGTGCACATACCAACACTATATTTCCAAATGATTTACTCCTGTGTCCTAATGTATCGGGAACTATTTGGACACAACCCGCAGACAGCTACCAATGGTGCGATTCTTTTGGAGTACCAATTCCTGGAGCAACCAACCAATCCTTGGAGGTTTTCCCAGAATCCTACAGTGTTCTCACAACCATTAATGGTTGTACAGAAAGATCACCACAGATCTTTGTTGATGGATATAGTGATATAGGAAGTGGGACACCATGTGATTTGAATAATATTGATTTAGATCCATCTCCAATAATTATTAATCCAAACCCAGCTCAAAATATACTAAACATCAATACACAAGAAACAATAAAACAAGTTTTTGTTTATGATTTATTAGGCAAAAAAGTAAATCTAACTCAAGTTTCAAATAACATTCTTGATGTTTCCAATTTAGCGCAAGGGATGTATATCCTCAAAATGACTGTAGAAAATGATAAAAGTTTTTCATCAAAATTCATCAAAGAATAGAACAAAAAAATATATAATTTTATGAATACCCTTTTAAAATTAATTTTATTGTTTACAACTATTGTTGTGTTTACAATTAGTTGTTCAAATGATAACTTCAATAAAGCAACTGTAAACTTGTATAGAATAGAGGATGCTTTATTGCAATCTGATACAGATTTCGTCAAATTATTGAATAAAGTTAGAGGAAGTATAGGAACTAATGGCTTAGGAAGCAAGGTGGTTTGGAGTAGAAAGAATGATTATAATTTAGGATTATTTGTTTCTGCCAATCACGTTTACACTATTTCTTCATGGCCAACATTAAATGAAGGATTTATTGATTTAGCGACCATTAACAATGGAATATATACAGGTTCTAAATTTCCATCGACAAATGGTCAATTTAGTTTCACAAATGAACTAACCGCTAATTTTGGACTTTATCATCCAGACATCCCTTCAAATGCCACCAATACCACAATACTACCCATAAATGATTTTTACTTGGGCGTAATTGATAATCAAAAAGTTCAAGAAACCAATTTAGGTATTTACCCAAATTTAGTTCAAACTTCAATTCCCATGCAAATGTATGATCCCTATCATAGGTCAATGTCCAATCATACTTGGTTCACTGCAGAAACAAATGAAATTGTTATTGCTGTAGGTTATCCTCAAGATAAAGTAACCTACCCTAATGGTGCAGTTTCAACAGGCAAAGTCTATTCAGATGAAGAGGCTGAAAATATTATACAATCTTTACAGCAAAATTCAGATGTTGAAGGCAGTATACCTTACAATCCTGAAGTAGAGTTTTTGGCAAATGTAAAAGCTGTAGCAGGTATGAGTGGTGGTGGTATTTTTAATAGCGAAGGACAATTATTGGGTATTATGGTTAGAAGTACAGAATTAAATGGTGAACCGATTTTAAGAGTTGTCCGAATGAGTTATATAGTACAAAAACTTAAAGCCTATTATGATTCTTTATCGACTTCAGATAAAAACAAAATTAGACCCTTTATTAGTGGCGAATTGAATTAAACTTTTTCAAAAAATACTAAAACAAAACTAAAATTAATTATGAATCCTTACTCTTCGAATGAACTATTTTAAACAATCAATCCACAAAAAATGCTTCGGAAAAAAGAACATTTTCTAGTGCTAACTTTCAAGCAAGGTTGAAAGTAATAATACAATATTCAATCTTTGCACACTAATTAACCTGTTACTATTCTTTAAAATTTAAAAATAACTTTTATAAAACAATTCCAATTTTGTTAAATTAAAATATTTAATCTATGAAAACTAAATTTCTTTTTGCAGCAGCTTTCACTCTATTATTATTTTCATGTAATAATGACAATTCACCAGAACCCATTCAAAACTTAACATTAGAGAATTTAAGTTTTTTACCCTCAAACATTCCTCAGGATTTTTATGATGATTTAACATTTACAAACGAAACTACTGCCTATGCAGTTTCAAGACTAGGGAAAATTGTAAAAACTATTGACGGCGGAACAAGTTGGGATGAACTTAACTCTTTAGTGGCTTTCCCTTTAGTAAAAGTTCAGTTTGTAGATGAGAATATTGGTTTTGTAATTGGTGGTGATGCAACAGGTAGTTACCTGCTAAAAACTACTAATGCTGGTCAAACTTGGTCGGTACAAAACCTGAATAGTGAGCTTAAAGGTGCACCAAGCTCCATGTTTTTTAAAAATCAAAATGAAGGATTTATTACGGGTAATAAACTATTTATAAAAACTACAAATGGTGGACAGACATGGACAAAAGCAATTACTACAACAGATGAAAATTATAAAGACATTAATTTTAACCATAATTATAGTTTAGGATATGTAACACTAAATACAGGAGACTATTATAAATCTACCAACGGAGGTAATTCATGGCAGACCATAGACAATATATCTGATAATAATTATAGTACCATCTATTTTGTTTGTGATAAGGTTTTGTTTAAAAACAACAATTTCGTTACTAATCTTGAAGATAACCGTAGCATATCTATTCCATCTCCAGTATCTAAATTATTGTATTTGAATACTAATAAATGCGTAGGAATAGGACAGCATTATGAAATTGGATTTTTCCCTTATGGAGATATTTTGTTAACTAATGATAACTGGACTAACTTTCTCCAAAAAACCTATCAGCCTTCAAGTGAAGTTATGGACTTTACAGCCATTGCAAAAATGAGTAATCACAAAATAATGATATTAGGAACAGGTCAATTGGGAACTAAAATTGTGGTTTTAAATTATTAAGTAATTAAAATACCTGATATTAGGTAGAAAATTATACTACTGTTTATGTATTGTAAGATTGTTGTACTCCTAATAATTTTACCAAAAATTAAAAACAACATTTTTATGAAAAATTTACTTTTATTAGTTGCCGTGTTTTTCTTATATAATACTGCGAAAGCCCAGGAGAATGCTATGAATTCCCTAATGATTGCAACAACTTGGAAAGTTGATATAGATGTTCTAAAAAAGAGCATGCTGCCATTATTAAATAATGACCCAAGTTTTAAAAATCTTAATGCGGCAGAAAAAGAACTAGCTATAAAAGCTGTTCTTGACACTCAGAACATGACTTTCAATTTTCAAAAAAACGGCACTTACACTTTAGATATTAATAATGAGTCCAGTGAAGCGGGAACATATAAAATCAATACTAAGAAAAAAGAATTATCAATTACAAACAAAGCAACTAAGGAAACTACAGTTTATGATATATTAACAATAGATACATCAAAAATGATTCTTAGAGAAAAAGAAGATGTCCTTGAATTTCTTTTTATAGCTACTCCTAAAAACTAGAACCTATGAAAAACATTGTTGTTGTCTTTTTAATATTCCTAGGTTCCTATTTTACTCATGCACAAGATAAAGATTTAAAAAAAATTTTATCTACTTCTACATGGAGAATCGACATTGAGTCTATGAAGCCTCAAATTCTATTAAAGTTTGCCACAGTACCAGAAATGAAAGAATTGAGTAAAGAAGAAAGAGAAATTGCTGTAAAAAATGTTCTTGTGTCTTTATCAAAACTTAAATACAAATTTGGCGAAGATGGTTCGTTTAAAAATTTCATTACTGGAGAGATTGAATATGTGGGATCCTATACTTTGAATGTTCAAGACAACGAATTGATCACTAATTTAGAAATAGAGCCTAATAGTGTATTTAAGATTGTTTCATTTGACCATAAGAAAATAGTATTACATCACAAATTAAGAAATAACGACCTAATTCTAATCCCAGAAAATTAATAAAACACTAATTACAAATGAAAAAAATTTTTATACTTACACTTTTAAACTTTTCAATCTTTTCGTTCGCCCAATCTCCATTAGAAAAGGGGGAAATCCAACTCAATGGTGGCTTTGAATCTTCAAATTGGGCAACGCCAATTTATTTAGGTGCCGATTATGGTATTACAAAACCTATCACGGTTGGACTGGAAGCGTCTTATCAAACTTATAACACTTACGGTATAAAAGTTAACATATTAGGTCTGCAAGCCAATGGAAATTATCATTTTAATGAATTGTTAAGCATTCCAAGTAACTGGGATGTTTATAGTGGATTAAATTTAAATTACTATAGTTATTCCATTAAAGACTCTAGTTCCAGCATCACATTTAACGATGATAAACCAATTGGTCTTGGTCTTCAAATTGGTGGAAGATACTTCATTAATGAAAAATTTGGTTTTAATCTTGAGTTTAGAGCCGGCAACGTAAGCTCGGGAGGAAAAATAGGAGTTACATACATATTACAATAAAAATCAATTAATTAAAAAAAATTATGATCAAATCAATTTTTACAATTGCCTTTCTTATGTTCTCAACACTAGTTAGTGCTCAAGACAATAAATTAAATAATGAAAATAATCAAAAAGGAAAAACAGACTATGTTTTAAAAGCAAAACTAGGTTTTTCAACTTTGGAAATTGAAAATTTTAATACCATAAATGGTAGTTTTTCTGAAGTTGATTTTGTTTTTTCTTCTAAACTTTCAAGGAAATTTAAAATCGATTATGGTTTTGGATTTGCCGAATTTAATGGGAACACCATAGATAACAATGTGTTACTTCCTTTAAAAAACACTTATTATCGAATACCTGTAAACGTACTATACAGCAGTGATTTTTCGTCTAACACCTCTATAGTTACTGGTATTGGACTTTATGGAAGTTATTTAGCTAAAAGCGACATTCCTTTTCATTTTAGCGGTAATAATATTGGAGTGAATTTTGGTATAAGTTTTCAAACTGGTTTAAAAATAAAGGTAAATGAAAGTATGGATTTTGGTATTATGCTGGAAGGTCAAACTGATTTTAACAAAGTAAAACATAAGGATTTTGATATAAAACAAAAGTTAAAAAACACTTCTTTGGTTTCTTTAAATTTTGTCTATAAAATATAAAGAATAAAAACCGTTGAATGCTTTATGATTGATTTTAGGGTTACTTGTTTTTCATTAAGATTGGTTGATATTAATTATTAGCATTTTTCGGTTTTTATTTTTTGTTAAATTTTTTGGTTACATATAGTATTTTTTTACATGAAATAGTAGTGGTATTCATTATTGATGATAGAACATAATAGATATTAAATGATAAATTCAAAAACAATTGTATTTATTCATGGACTTCACGAAAACTCACATAGTTGGATAGAGTGGAAGTCCTTTTTTGAAAATTTAGGGTATAATTGCTATACATTTAATTATCCTTATCATGAAGGAATCCCTTTGATGCTTAGACAAAAACCTAATAAACTTTTAACTGATATTTGTCTCAATGATGTAGTTGAACACTACTATAAAATTATTGATCTATTAGAAAATAAATCTCCTATTTTAATTGGTCATTCAATGGGTGGACTAATTGTTCAAAAACTAATACAAAAACAAAAAGGCTCATTAGGAATTTGTATTACTTCGGCTCCACCTAAAGGAGTTTTTAGTTTTAAATGGAGTTTTATAAAATCCAATATAGGAGTTGTTAATCCATTTAAAGGTAATGGTTTGTATTGTGGAACAAAAAAATGGTATCACTATGCAATTTGTAATACGCTAACTAGGGAACAATCTGATGAGATTTATGAAAAAGCAGTAGTTCCTGAAAGCAGGAGGATTCCAAGAACTAGTAGACAAAAAGACGGAAAAATTGATTTCAACAAACCCCATAATCCGTTGCTGTTTATTGGTGCAGAAAAAGACCACATCCTACCCATTAGTTTAATTATTAAAAACTACAAGGCATATAAAAACAAACAAAGCATTGCTGATTTTAAAGAATTTCAAGGATTTTCACATAGCATTTGTGTTCAAAATGGTTGGCAAAAAGTGGCTCAATATATTGAAGAATGGATTAAAAAAAACATCTAAAATTTACACTCATTTTCGTTTTTAAACATAAAATTAATAATAAGAAACAATATTAAGCAGGCACTTAATTTGGTAAAAACTAATTTGATAACATTTAAAAAAAATAAAATATAACCTCACTCACTACCTGAATTCAGGTATTAAATATTCATTATTATCATGTATTGTTATTAAAAATCTATTAGGATAATTTTGGACAATTATTAATAAAATGACAATTAAATTAAACACTTAAGAAAATAATTAATAGCTATTTAAAAAATGAAAACAACACTTAAAACTTTACTTCTACTTTTAGTAGCAACAAACACATTTGCAAGCGATAGAATTGTTCAAGAAAATGGTCCAACAGGTACTTTTTCAACTATCAGTGCTGCAATAACAGCTGCTGCAAATGGCGATAGAATAATTATTCATCCAAAAATTGGAGACAACCCATATGTAGAAAATATTACTATTGACAAAACGTTAGAATTTGCATCCGCTCAAGACGGAGTTCGTTATAAAATTCAAGGATCTATTTCACTAACTGCTGCTAACAATAGAACCATTACTATCATTGGAGCTCATATTACTACTGGCACTATTTCTGGTGCTAACGCTGGCTGGAGAACCAATGTAAATATTATGGGATGCTTAATTGAAGGTGGTGATATTTCGTTTAACAATCAATACTATGCCAGTATTGTATCCAACATTCTTCAAAATGGTGGAATTACCATTGCACATGGTAAAATCATTGGGAATGACTTATTGGCTGAAGACAAAATTATTTCGGTACTGGGTTCAGGTTCAATTACCAATGATACAGTAAATATTATAGCCAACAAAACGGGTAGAATATTTTGCTCATCAGATATATTTCTAAACATCTATAATAATTTTATTAAAAGTTCAATAGTTAGTTCTGGTTTTTACTCTATCCAATATAGTTATAATTCAAACACTTCAAATAAATTAAATATTTATAACAATACAATTATTACACCATATTCTTCAAGTAGTGTAACCTTAAATTACTTTTTAGTTATAAACTCACCAGCTTTAATCAAAAATAATATATTTCAAAGAATTACTAATAATAATATTTCTACTTCTCCAAGATTTGGGTTTGGATCTGGGGTTAATCCTATTGCTTCTTATAATTACTACAATACAGTTTCAATTAATATACTATCAGAAAACAATCCAGTAAATGTAACTTCTAGTCCAGTAAACTCTTCAACAGGTCAATTAATTTTGCCAACACCAGCTTTAGATGGTGCAGATCCAAGTTTTGAATTTTACGATTTAAATCTTTCTGTGGGTGATGCTGGTTGTTATGGTGGTTCTTATACTTTAGATAACTACTTTCCGATAACAGGTAGTTCAAGAGTATTTAATATCGATATGCCTTTTGGAATCACCACTAATGGTGCACCATTAAATATTAAAGCGGATGGTTTTGATAGATAAGATTAAGTTTCTTCTTAATACATAAACTATTAAAACTAAATCCATGAAAAAAATAATAACAAGAATGCTATTGCTTTTTGCTTTTGGTGTTTTTTCACAATCAGTAACCCAAGCAGAATACTTTTGGGATAACGATCCCGGAGTTGGAAATGGTATAGCATTGCAAGCTTTAGACGGTAATTTTAACCAAGCATTAGAAACCGTCTTTAGCAATAACGCTACACTTCCTGCTATAGGAAATCATACTATTGGTATCCGCATAAAAGGACAAGATGGCAGTTGGAGTTCGGTCTTTAGAAAAACTTTTAAAGTTTCGGGTAATACTAACAATAATAGTGCGGTAAAAATCACTACAGCAGAGTACTTTTGGGACAATGATCCAGGAGAAGGTGCTGGTACTACTATGATTGCCTTTGATGGCAACTTCAATCAAGCGCTTGAAAGTGTAATGGTAAACAATATAGCTTTACCCACAATCGGTGACCATGTTATAGGTATTCGAGTAAAAGGTGATGACGGAAATTGGGGAAGTACCTTCAAAAAAGTATTTAGGATGGCCACGAACAACAATTCAAATAATATAGTAAAAGTATCTACTGCCGAATACTTTTGGGACAACGATCCTGGTGAAGGTTCTGGAATTGTTATGCTCGCTTTTGATGGTGATTTCAATAAAGCAATAGAAAGTGTGATGAGTAATAATGCCACTTTACCAACAATTGGAAACCATGTTATAAGTATCCGTTTAAAAGCAGATGATGGCTCTTGGGGTACTCTTTTTAGTAAAGTATTCCGATTAAGTGAAAATAATAACACAAATAATCTAGTAAAAATTATTCAAGCAGAATACTTTTGGAACCAAGATCCTGGTCAAGGAAATGGTATTGTAATGCTAGCATTTGATGGGGATTTTAATCAAGCTCTAGAAAGTATTATGGCAAATAATGCTGCTTTTCCAAATCCGGGCTTAAATGTATTAAGAGTTCGAGTAAAAGCTGATGAGAACAATTGGGGTAATGTATATTCCAAAGTTGTTGGGGTAAATATCACTTTTGATAGTAAAGTAACATTAGTTTCACCAGCAAATAATGCCATAAATGTTCCAACTAATAGTAATTTTGTTTGGAATGTATTAACTGGTGCTGGAAGTTATGAATATCAATGTGCTACTGATAGCTCTTTTACAACATTAACACAATCAGGTATTATTTCAGGTACTTCTGTCCCATTTTCAGGATTATCAATAAACACACTTTACTATTGGAGAGTTAGAGCTAATGTTAATGGAAATGTAAGTTTATGGTCGGATGTTTGGAGTTTTATTACTGATAATAACTTGAGTATCGTTGATTTTGACAACAATACAGTTGTCGTTTATCCTAATCCTTCGAGTCACTTTATATATCTCAAATCTACTACTGCTTTAGATGAATTTGAATATATACTTTATTCATTAGATGGAAAAAATATTTTAAAAGGAAAAATTAATCAAAATCAACAAATCAACATTGAACCACTAGCAATTGGAACCTACATCTTAAGTTTAAAAGATAATAATGGTGTTTCAAAAAATATTAAACTTTTAAAAATATAAATGATAATCTACTTTCAAAAGCTATAAAATTACATAACTGATTACAATTGTTAGAGAATACTGAAAGTATCTCTCGGTTTTATTAACAAATATAATTTCACTAAGCTTTTTGTAATAAGATACTTTTGTTATTTAATAACTAGTTTCAAATATAATTAAAGTTGTTTATTAGATTGTTTAAATAACATTAGCGACAGTTTAAAACTGCTATCTATTAAAAAAAATGATAAGAGCATTAAACATCACAATTCCAATAATGTTGAAAGTAAATTTTTCAAAAAATTTAACATTGGAACTTGGACCTCAAGCAGGATTTTTGTTGAGTCAAAAAAACAAATTCAATCCTAACGACTCAATTACGTTTGACATTGCCGCTAACATAGGACTTGGTTATAAGGTAAGTAAAAAACTTTTTGCGCAAGCAAGGTATTGACTTGGTTTAACAGATACTAAATCAGACACTAAAATCAAAAATTCAATCCTTCAATTATCAATTGGAATTCTTTTATAACAATCAAAATAAATTTAATCAAAAATGAAAATCAAATTATTAACATTAGTTCTTTTAATCTCATCCGCTATTTTTTCGCAAGATAAAGTAACCATTAGTGGAACTATAAAAGATAAAAAATCAACTGAAACGCTAACTGGCGTAAATATTTTTGTTGAAGAACTAAAAATAGGAACTAGTACGAATGAATACGGATTTTATTCAATAACACTTCCTCCTGGTCAATATAGGTTGAAATTTAGTTATGTTGGCTTTGATACTTACGAACAGATTTTAACAATTAAAGAAAATTATAAATTCGATTATGAACTAACAGAAACTAGTAAAACGCTACAGGAAGTAATTGTAACAACTAATAAAAAAGCAACAGATATTAGGTCGTCTGAAATGAGCGTCAATAAACTTTCAATTCAAACCATTAAAAAAATTCCGGTCGTCTTAGGTGAAGTAGATATCATAAAATCAATTTTACAATTACCAGGAGTAACTAATGCGGGAGAAGGCCAGTCAGGATTTAACGTAAGAGGGGGAAGTGCCGATCAGAATTTAATACTTTTAGATGAAGCAACAATTTATAATTCCTCTCATCTATTCGGATTTTTTTCAGTATTTAATGCTGATGCAATTAAAGACCTTAAACTTTATAAAGGTGGCATTCCTTCTCGCTTTGGCGGTAGATTATCTTCTGTTCTTGACATTTACCAAAAAGAGGGAAACAAAGAAGATTACAAATATTCTGGTGGTATTGGAATTATCTCTAGCAGATTATTAGCAGAAGGACCAATATCAAAAGGGAAAGGTTCCTTTTTAATTGCCGGCCGAGCATCCTACGGTCATTTGCTATTAAAATTGGCAAACAACAAAAATTCAGCTTCTTTTTATGATTTAAACACAAAATTTAACTATCGAATAAATGACAAAAACAAACTATTTCTTTCTGGATATTTTGGTAGAGATTTATTTGATTTGAACGGAATTTTCGTAAACACCTATGGAAATTCATTTGTAAATTTAAGATGGAATCATCTTTTTTCAGATAAATTATTTTCGAATGCCTCTTTTATCTATAGTGATTACTATTACGGGTTAAACTTTAATCTATTTGATTTCAAATGGGATAGTGGAATTCAAAATTTTAACCTAAAATATGATTTTAAACATTACTTAGGAAATGAAACCAAATTGACCTATGGTATTAATTCGCAGTACTACAACTTTAATCCAGGTACTATAAATCCAACATCTGAAGAATCTGGAATTAATAAAAAACAGCTAGACAAAAAATATGCTTTAGAAACAGCTTTTTATTTTGATGTCGATCAAAAAATTAGCGAAAAAATAGGAGTTAATTATGGCTTAAGATACAGTACTTTCTATAGACTTGGTCAACAAAACATAAATATTTATGAAAACAATCAAGCAGTAATTTACAATGCTGCTTTCGATATCTATGAAAAAGCAACTCCTATTGGCACTAAAAGTTATGGTAAAAACGAAACAATTGCAAGTTTCGACAATATTGAGCCACGTTTAGCCATTTCATATGCTTTAAATGAAAACCAATCTATTAAAGCAAGTTACAATAGAATGACACAATACCTTCATTTAATTACAAACACTCAATCGCCTACACCTTTAGATATTTGGTCTCCTAGCGATAACTTTTTTAAACCGCAACTTTTAGATCAAATTGCATTGGGATATTATAAAAACTTTAGCGACGACAACTATTCTTTAGAAATTGAAGCCTATTATAAAAAGATAAAAAATCGGATTGACTATATTGATGGTGCAGAATTAATAGCCAACAATAACATTGAACAAGTAATACTTAATGGAAAAGGAAGATCATATGGAATTGAATTTATGTTACGTAAGAACACGGGTAAATTTAATGGATGGATATCTTATACCTTATCTCGAGCAGAACAACAAACACCAGGAAGAAATTCTCTTGAGCCAGGAATAAATGATGGAAAATGGTATAAATCAGGATATGACAAATTGCACAACTTGTCAATTACTTCAACCTATATACTAAATAATAAATGGATTTTTGGGGGTGTTTTCAGCTTACAATCAGGACAACCAGTCACCTATCCTAATGGGCAATACGAGTACGGAGGAATTATTGTTCCTAGTTTTGGAAATAGAAATGAAGATAGACTACCTATTTATCATCACTTAGACCTATCAGCAACTTATATTCCTAAACCTAATAAACAAAAAGGGTGGCAAAGTGAATGGGTTTTCAGTATTTATAATATCTACAATAGACAAAATGCGGCTTCTATTAAATTTAGACAGAACGAAGATACAGGCACAAATGAAGCTGTGAAATTTTCCATTTTTGGTATTGTGCCAGGGGTTACTTATAATTTTAAATTTTAAAATCAATCTAATAATATTTAAATCATGAAAAAATTATTTTTACTCTTATCGTTTATTGCCTTGACTAGTTGTGAGGAAGTAGTCGATGTTAATTTATCTACAGCATCACCAAGGTTAGTAGTAGATGCTACTATTAGTTGGGACAAAGGAACTTCAGGAAATTTACAAACAATTAAATTGACAACTACTACTGGTTACTACCAATCTGAAATCCCTAAAGTTACTGGAGCAACAGTTTTCATAACCAATAGTTCAAATCAAATATTTAATTTTAACGAAGAGATTGCTCCATCGGGATTTAGCGGCAAATATACCTGCGACAACTTTATTCCTCAATTAAATGAAACCTATACACTAACTATTCTTTCGGGCGGTCAAACCTATACTGCAAACGAAAAGTTATTGCCAACGCCTGAAATTACAGATGTAGAACAAAGAAATGATCTTGGTATAAATAGTGATCAAATCGGATTAAAAGTAAATTTTATTGATTTTGCAAATCAAACGAACTATTATTTGACCAGATTTGATACTACATTATATCCTTTTCCTGAGTATCAAACTTCACCAGATGAATTCACTCAAGGAAATACTATGTCTGCTATATACTCTAATGATAAACTAAAACCAGGAGAATTAATAATTATTTCATTATTTGGCACTTCAAAAACTTTTTATGATTATATGACTATTCTTTTAAATAATGCAAATCCTAGCGGTCCTTTTCAGACACCACCAGTGAGAATAAAAGGGAATATAGTAAACCCCAACAATCCAGACAATTATGCGTTAGGATATTTTAGATTGAGTGAACGTGAGAAACTGGAATATACTATTCAATAAAAAAAATTCAAGTACTGCAACTTACCTGTTTTCAGGTATTTTATTCCAATGCTTTTATAATTAAATTTGAATATGTTATATTTTCCTTTTTATAAAAAATCAAAAAAATAGTATCCACTTTCAAGGAAAGATTTTTGATAGATTAAAAAAAATAATATTCACAACTATGAAACTGAAAAATAAAATGAGCAAACAATTTTATGTCTGATGAATTAGACAAGTACTAATTACAATAAAAATGGATTTATTAGTATATCATAAACTCTTAACAGTATGTCTGTGTCCGAGATTAAAAATAATATTTATTGAAATTGATTATTTTAAAAACAATATACTTCAAATAACTGTGATGACCTAGAGTCAAAAATATTAAGTATAAAATTATAATCATATAAAATATAGAGTATAAAGTAAACAACCCTTAATTAAAAAAAGAATTATGAAAAAAACAAATTTAAAAACTTTTTGCGCACTACTTGCAATTTCTTTTGCCATAATATCTTGTAGTAAAGATGATAATTCTAGTTCTTCAGCACAGGACTATATTAGTATAGGCACCTATGCTGGGAGTATTCAAGTTTCAGATGATCCCCAAACACAACTAGGTTATATATATAATGCAAATGTAACAGTACTAAAAAAGGGATCAGAGGTCAAGATTAAACTAATTGGTGATTTAAATGTTGATAGGGAATATACTGGTACAATTATCACAAATAGCAATAACACCTACAATATTAACATTAATAAGCAGACCAAGCCAACAATAAAAAACGCTACGGAATCATTGGTAATTAACAATAACGAACTTAGTTTATTAGTAAGGGTTCTAAATGAAAGTGAAAATGTAAAAACTAATGCTACACCATCAACAACAATAACGATAACAGGAAAACTGAATTTTATAGGTACTGGTTTAATCAAACAATAGAATTTACTAAAAATCAATTTATTACTAAACTAGAAAACAAGATCTTCCAATTGCAGCATTACTGTTGCTGATAATTGTTAATACTCAATCAAAAAAATCTTTTCAAAGAGAGTAGATACAAGACGAAAAGTATACTTTGGTTTTGTATGTAGCAAATGACACAACGAAAACAGAAATTGGAAGAATTAATAACACTATTCAAGTTACTGCTGAAAAAAAATTACAATCAATGATATTCAGTAGTAAAATGTTTAAAAACAGATTTCAAATATAATTCCATATACCATTTGAAATATCTACTTTCAATTTTGCATGAATCATCAAATGATGAAAGAGCTATATAAATAAAGTATGAGATTCTATAAAATACACACATAAAGGAAGGAAGGATGAAAAAACTGAAGCGCATTCAGAAATGAATGACAAAAGCATGATGTATTTCGATAGGCAGTACTTATCAAAACATTATTATAGGTTTGCCACTAAAACAGGGTTACAGAAATGAGCTAATTGCATATAATTATGACCCAAATAGCATTATAGTTTTTATGAAAGTTCAAATTATAAGTGTGTTATCAGTGGATTATATTATTAAAAAACCGGGGAAGAAAAGTTTTAAAGAAACCAAAACTTTATAGATAATTATGTCTAGTTAAATATCATAAAAAACTATGAAAAAAATAATTGTAACAAGTATATTTTTTGTTTATTCTTTAGTAGGAAGAAGCCAGATTAAAATAGTTCCAGGTGATAGTTCTATTGATAAATCATGGATTAAATCGAACAGTTATACTATGGGATATGCCATTTATAAAAATGGTTCTTACATTGAAATTGGAAATTACAAAACAGATATTGTTGTTGAAAATCAAAAAATAGATATAAAAACTTCTTTATCATTTAAAAATTCTGATATAGTATGGAAAGATCATTTCATTTCAAATGCCAACAACTTCAAACCAATAAGTAATAAATCTGAAAGAAGTGGAGACAGAACACTTTCGTTGAATTTTTCAAATAGCATTACGGGCGAATTTCAAGATAATAAAACAGGTAAAAAAACACCAATAAATGAAAATAGTAAGGGCAACTATTTTGACATTGCTATTTATCCATACATTCTTAAAGGTTTACCATTACAGTCAGGTTATAAAGCGGTACTACCTGTATTTGATTATGAATCTGTTTATGCTAATAATAAGTTTTGTAATGTTATAATAAAAGAAGTTAAAACTGATTTATATATATCCAATTTGACTGGTGAACATAAAGTATGGAAGGTTAGCGTATTTGAGGAAAGTACAAAACATAATTTTCAATATTATATTGATAAAGAAACACGTAAAATTTGGCTAATTTCAATTGTCTCTGCTAAAGGTGACAAAATAGAATTAAAAAATAAAGAAATAGATTTTAATCCTTTTCAAAATGTTTTTAATAAAGAAGAAACATTAAAATTAGTAAATGATGGAAATTCAACTATCGAAGGTGTTGCCTTTGCTAGAGACAATCAAAATGAAGGTGCTTTAAAAGGAATAGCTATATTGAATATAAACAAAAAACAATTTGCACCAAAAGGAACCACAATTGTATTAATGCCATATACAGCTTATTATAAAGAGTGGATGACACTAAATAAAAAGCAAGATAAAATCAAAAATGCCCAACCTATTCCACTGCCAAAAGAAGCATTTGACTGTTTTAAATTTACTACTATTTATGATGATGAAGGTCATTTTGAATTCACTAATTTATTACCTGGAGACTACTTTTTGAGCACCTCTTTTAAATATCAACATACAAGTTTACGTAGTGAAGTAACTGGGGTTTCTGATGTTTACATTGGAGGAAACTACGTTGGAAGTAATGTTTATTCTAGTGTATTTGCATATTCTTCGTTAGGCGCTGCTAATGTGCAAGAAATTGTTACAGTTAAAAAAGAAGGCGAAAAGGTAAAAGTAAAATTAAAGAAGACTTTGTAATAGGTTCAAGTCATTCATAACAAAGCATGTAATAAATTAAAAAAACATTAAAAAAAGATATACAAAAAGCACTCAAAACATCAATCATTATTCTTCCATTTAATTATTGTTCTAGCAGGCATTTTGCTTAACAATAAAATTAAGGAAAAGCCACACGACTTGTTCGAAAGGAGTAATAATATTCAATTAAAGTAATATTAATTTCAAACTATAAAAAATATTCAAATTAAACACTTTTTTATTAAAACTAGTTTGTAAATTACCTTTTAAACTTTCTAAATAAAATGTATGATAAAAAAAGCAGAAAACAACACTCTCTTTTTATTGATGAAAATGAAAGTTTAATAATTGAGAAACAATATAAACTGATAAAAAATCAAATTACAGTAGCCGAGAGGATAAACTTATTCAATTAGAGAAAATACAATTAAATTTAGAAAAATTAAATTTTAACTCATTTTTTTTTAGAATTTGGAAAACCTATCAGATTTTCAAATGATAAAGGTATTTTAATTCCTTCAATTGGAAATCACTTAGAGTTTCAAAGTTTAAGAAGCAAAATTTTTAGCCAAATAAAAGAATATCCGAGGAATCAAGAACCGCATATAACATTAATGCACCCAAGAAACTCCATTTGTACAAATGAAATATTTGAAATCATAAAAAGGTATAAACTGCCAAATAAATTAAAGTTTGAAAAAATTAGTTTAATCGAACAAACTCATGGTGAAAGATGGAATGTTATTGAAGAATACAAACTTAAAAATTAATAAATGGAAAATTTAACAATCTTGAACATTGACAAAGAATTTAAAAAAACATCAGGAGTATGCCTGTTATTTGGTTCATTGTTAGCAACTACAACTATGATTATTCATCCCGTTGGAGGAAGTGTTGAACATATTGTTAAGTTAAAAAGTAGCCTAGTATTTTCCCATTCAATTGCAATATTTTGTCTGCCATTTATTAGTTTTGGATTTTGGGGTTTATCTCAATTATTAAAAACTAAAAGTAAGATTTCAATATTAGCTTTTATTATTTTCTCATTTGGATTATTCGCCGCAATGATAGCGGCTACAATAAATGGATTTACATTACCCTACTTTGCCTCTAATTATGTAAAGGACGAAAATGACATAGCGACTATCAAAAAAATTATTGATTATGGAAAATTCATAAATATCCCTATGGCGTTAATTTTTATCACTGCAACTTCCCTTTGCGTATGTATTTGGTCAATTTTAATTATTAAAACAAATCAAATATCAAAAGGGTTAGGGTATTTTGGTTTAATAATTATTTCTTTTGGCCTTATAGGTGTTTTATTAAAATTCAATTTCACGAGTCTTTTAGGTTTTAGAACTTTTACCGTAGGATTGGTAATTTGGATCTTATTTATTGGGGTGAATATGCTGAAAATAGAAAAACTTTAATCAAAAAGCATTCATCACATCAGCTACTAATTAAACTTAATAAACAATGAATTCAACAAACACAAACCACTTAGAAGATTTCAAAATAAATGTCAAAATTAAACTTTCATTACTATGGACATCTGTTACATTTATATATTTATACGGTGACTATTTTGAATTATATGTGCCTCAAAAAACACAAGGATTAGTAGATGGTAATAATTTGTTGGATAGTCCTATGAAGTTATTTTTCGCAGCTTTATTATTAGCTATACCTGCTTTTATGATTGTCCTATCTTTTGTATTAAAACCTAAAATGAGTAGGATTCTAAACCTTATTTTTGGAATTTTCTTCACGCTAATGATGCTATTAATTGCTGTTACTTCTATTCAATCTTCGGCTTGGAGGGCTTTCTATGTTTTTTACGCCATTCTAGAAAGTAGCATTACAGCAATTATAGTATGGAATGCATTTAAATGGCCCACACAAAAAAGAAATTAATCATAAACCTTAAATTAAAATGAACTCAAAAAGAAAAACAGCAAGAATAGCAGGATTACTCTATTTAGGGGTTGTGATTACTGGAATATTTAGTTTAATGTATGTTCCAAAAAGCTTAATTGTTTGGGATAATGCAACAGCTACATTTAACAATATAGTAAGCAATCAAACACTTTTCCGCATTGGAATTGTTAGTGGATTGATCTGTTATACTTTCTTTCTTTTCCTGCCACTAGTTTTGTACAAACTACTCAAACCCGTCAATGATAATTATGCAAAACTTATGGTGATTTTAGCAATTATTAGTGTACCCATATATTTCATAAATGTTCAAAATCAATTTACCATACTTTCAATTGTCAGTAGTTCTAACTACCTAAATGGTTACTCAACCGAACAAATCAAATCAATGGTTATGTTGTATCTCGACCAATACGAAAATGGTATGCGAATTGTTCATATATTTTCAGGACTTTGGTTGTTTCCATTTGGATATTTAGTATTTAAATCAGGTTTTCTACCGAAGTTTTTAGGAATACTATTAATGCTGGGATGCTTTGGTTATCTGATCAATTTTTTTGGAAACACCCTTGTATCAAATTATTCAGAAATAGGTATAGCATCTTATTTACAATTACCTGCAAGTCTTAGTGAAATAGGAATTTGTTTGTGGTTATTGATTGTTGGTGTAAATGTAAAAACAACTTAGCATGCTTATTGAATATTATAGTAAACGTTATAAAAACGATTTAGAAAAACTAAAAAATGAACTAAACCTTTATAGGCATGAAAATCATTTGTGGTTTAGAAATGAACATATACCTAATTCCGCAGGTACCTTATGCCTTCATTTGATTGGAAATTTAAATCATTTTATAGGACATGTTTTGGGCAAAACCGATTATCAACGAAATAGAGATCAAGAGTTTGTTTTGATGGACATTTCAAGACATGATTTATTTCAAAAAATTAATGAAACTCAAGAAATTATTGAACGATCATTTAACATGATAACCAACGAGTCTCTGACTGACGCTTACCCACTATTAAAATTTGAAGAAAATGAATCGATAGAATTTATGCTTGTTCATACATTAAGTCACTTAAATTATCATCTAGGGCAAATTAATTACCATAGAAGAATTTTTGACCAATAGCCTATTTTATCAATTCTATTCCTTGTTGTAAACTAAAAAAAATAACATAAAACTACACACTAAAAAAACATGAGAACAAAGAGAATAATGCACCTTATGATTTGTCTTGTCATTTTATTTGTTAACAAGACTATCTCGCAAACCACTTATTATGTGGACTCCTCAAAGACAAATAACAATGGCGTTGGCACTTCATGGTCCACAGCAAAAAAAGATCTTCAAGCAGCAATTGGCATTGCTTCAAATGGTGATGCAATTTGGGTTAAGTCTGGCACCTATTTACCAACAGAAGATCCTTTTGGAAATCCTAACCCATCCAATAGCAGAGACAAAACATTTACACTTAAAAATGGTGTGAAAATATATGGTGGTTTTGCCGGAACAGAAACCTTGTTAAGCCAGAGAAACTGGACAACAAATGTTACGACTTTAAGTGGAGATTTGGGTACATTAAACTCGCTTTCAGATAATGCATATCATGTTGTTATTAGTGTGAATTTAACCAGTGCAACAGTTCTTGATGGGGTAGTGATAACTAAAGGTTATGCAACTGCACCTGGGGGGTCTAGTATTACTGTAAATACACAAGTTTTAAATCGTCACTATGCTGGTGGTGTTTACAATATGTTTTCAGATACAAGTTTTACTAACTGTACCATTACTCTTAATAGTGCTGATTGTACGAATACTGATGACGATGCTTTGGGTGCAGGTGTTGTTAATTATAATTCTTCTTCCACTTTCACCAATTGTCTAATAGATAGTAATTCGTTTCTTATTGGAGGTGCTAGTTTTGGGGCTTTTGGTGCTGGTATGTGTATAATAAATGGAAGTTGTTCTATAGTTAGTTGCGTGTTTTCAAATAATACGAGTGGCTCTGGGTTTTTAGATTCCTCAAGAGGAGGAGCGATAAACTTAACAGGAACAGCCAATATTGTAAATACTGTATTTTATAATAATTCAGCTCAAAATGGTGGAACTTTATTTTTTGGAGGAGCAGAGGCAAATACTTCAACAATAACAAATTGTAGTTTTGTAAGCAATAGTTCTCCTTATGCTGGAACAGCGTATCAAGGTTTTTCTAAAGCAACTTTTAAAAACTGTCTGTTTTGGAATAATACGCCAACCGTGAGTGGCGTAGCCGGTAGAAATGAGATTTATAGTCAAGATAATAGGATTGGTTTTCAGCCTACTTTTCAAAACTGTATTATTAGAGATGCTGTGGGAAGTCCACTAGCTATAACAAATGCAGTTCTGGTTAGCTGTTTGAATAGCAATCCACTTTTTGTGAATGCAGCGGATGGTGATGGACTAGACAATCAGTGGGCTACAACTGATGATGGGCTCGCACTTCAAGCTACTAGCCCAGCTAAAAATATCGGAGCAACTGGATTGGGTGTACCAAATACAGATATCATTGGAAACACTAGAGATAGTCAACCTGATTTAGGAGCTTATGAATTTCAAAACCCTTGTGTCAACCCAACAGTTTATAATGTAAATGGAGGTGGTGCTTATTGTGCTGGCGGTGTTGGTCACGTTATTTTAGTCTCAAACTCAGAAATTGGGGTAACCTATCAACTAAAAAATGGTTCCACTAATGTGGGAACTGCTATAAGTGGAACAGGAAATTCAATTAGTTTTGGAAATCAAACTGTTGCAGGAACCTATACAGTAGTCGCAACAAAAACTGTTGGTGGTTGCTCTTCTACTATGAGTGGTAGTGCAATTATTATAGTGAATCCTAATATAACGCCAACATTTACTGCTGTAAATCCAATCTGTTCAGGTGCTACGTTATCGGCTTTACCAACCACCTCTAATAATTCCATTACAGGAACTTGGTCACCAGCTTTAGATAATACACAAACTACCACGTATTCTTTTACGCCTGCTGTCGGTCAGTGCGCTACAAGCACAACACTAACAATTACAGTGAATCCTAATATAACGCCAACGTTTACTGCTGTAAGCCCTATTTGCGCAGGTGCTACGTTATCGGCTTTACCAACCAC
>Ga0102832_1000138_pt1 | contig 188265 bp, 179 predicted proteins | sample EBPBio282013_DNA_FD_88942 | JGI IMG/M metagenome (GOLD analysis project Ga0102832, IMG submission 88942) | Wastewater treatment Type I Accumulibacter community from EBPR Bioreactor in Madison, WI, USA - Reactor 2_5/28/2013_ DNA (Illumina Assembly) | ecosystem: Engineered > Bioreactor > EBPR >...
GACCACGCGGCCCCGCTCAACCTAGCCCCGCCGCCGCATTGGGCCGGATCCATACGCCCTCCCCCGCGACGGGGATGCATTGAGTATGGGGCGGGTTTTGACGCCGGGGATGAGTTGGAGCGTAAAAGTGAGAAGCGGTTGATTCCATTGGTTTCGGTTCCGCCAATTCCGAGCGTTCACGGCGCCGCGTTCCCTCTCCCAGAGGGAGAGGGTGGCCGCGAAGCGGTCGGGAGAGGGGTTTCAAAGCCGCCGCCCTGCCGGCGCGCCGGCAAAGGCCGCACCCCCTCTCCCCGGCCCTTTCCCCATGGGAGAGGGTTCCAGCAGGACAAGGCTCGAGGAGTCGGCTTGACCAACTACATTACACACGTAATCTCAGCGTCGATTTTACATGCGTAATCATCAGGAGCCTTCCAAGCGCATACGCCACCTTTCCGTCATCGCCGCCGCCGCAGCCGCCATCCTCGCCACCCCCGCCTTGGCCTCGACCGCCGTGGCGTCCTCGGACCACAAGCCGTTGACGCTTTTGGCGATCTTCGCGAACGCCGCCATCCCCGTGCAGTTGATCGCTTTCCTGCTGGTCGCCGGGCTGATCGCCGCTCCCGTCATGGCCGCCATACGACCTGGCGCTCGTTGGCTGACAGCGATCAACAAGAGCGCCCTGCCCCTGGGCTTCGCAGCCGCCGCCTACACCCTTCTGGCCGGCGCGGTGGGGATCGCCAATCTGGGCGCCACGCCGAGCCTGGCGGTTCTGGCGCCGGGCCTGGCCGAAGCCCTGATGATGGCGATGCTGGGCCTGCTGACGGCGGGCGTCGCCCGCTTGGCTGCGGAGCTCACGGCGCGTCGGTCGGAAGATCCTGGCCGCGCCTGAACCGCGACAAAGCCGCCCTCTTCTCACGACACGCTTGCTTTTTGCACCGCAACAAGCGCATAAGGCCGCTCATCGAGCCCCCTTCGTGTCGCTTCGGCGGCGGAAGGGGGCTATTTTTGTTGGAATTCGACCAAGAAGCGGTCCGAGGGAAGCGTTCAAGGCTTCAAAGGGGCCCGATTTGGTCATGGCGCGAGCCGCGCGTGTTTGTGTGCGGCCGCAGACGTGAACTGGACCCTTATGCCCTTTCCTGCCTCCCACCCCGCTCTTGAGCGGGCTCTCGCCGCTCAAGGTTACGCCGAGCCCACCCCCGTCCAGGCCGCCGTGCTGGCCGCCGACGCCGCTGATCGCGACCTGCTGGTCAGCGCCCAGACCGGCTCGGGCAAGACGGTCGCTTTCGGCCTCGCCGCCGCCCCCACCCTGCTGGGCGACGCCGAGACCTTCGGCCAGGCGGCCGAGCCGCTGGCCCTGGTCATCGCCCCGACCCGCGAACTGGCCATGCAGGTCAACCGCGAACTCGGCTGGCTCTACGCCGAAGCCAAGGCCGCGGTCATCAACTGCGTCGGCGGCATGGACGCCCGCCGCGAACAGCGCGCGCTGAACTACGGCGCCCATATCGTCGTCGGCACACCGGGCCGTCTGCGCGACCATATCGAACGCGGTCACCTGGATCTTTCCAAGCTCAAGGTCGCCGTCCTCGACGAGGCCGACGAGATGCTCGACATGGGCTTCCGCGAAGACCTCGAGTTCATCCTCGACGCCGCGCCGCCTGAGCGCCGGACCCTGCTGTTCTCGGCCACCCTGGCCCGCGACATCGTCGAACTGGCCAAGCGCTATCAGAACGACGCCGTCCGCATCGACACGATCGGCCGCAACGAGCCGCACCGTGACATCGAGTATCGCGCCGTGCGCGTGGCCCCCAACGAGGTCGAGCACGCGGTCGTCAATCTGCTGCGCTTCTTCGAAGCCCCCGGCGCCCTGGTGTTCGCCAACACCCGCGAGAGCGTCCGCAGCCTGCACGCCAAGCTGCGCGAGCGCGGCTTCGCCGTGGTCGGCCTGTCGGGCGAGCTCAGCCAGCGCGAACGGGCCGACGCCCTGCAAGCGCTTCGGGATGGCCACGCCCGCGTCTGCGTCGCCACCGACGTCGCCGCGCGTGGCCTCGACCTGCCCGACCTGGGCCTCGTGATCCACGCCGAGCTGCCGATCAACAAGGCGACCCTCCTGCACCGGTCGGGCCGCACCGGCCGCGCCGGCAAGAAGGGCGTCAGCGCCCTCGTCGTGCCCTACACCCGTCGCCGCAAGGCCGAGCAACTCTTGTACGCCGCCGGCGTCGAGGCCGACTGGGGCGGCGCCCCCAGCGCCGACTCGATCCGCGAGAAGGACCAGGAGCGCCTGCTTGAGGACCCGATCTTCAGCGAGACCTCGACCGAGGAAGACATCGCCCTGGCCGAAGCCATGCTGGCCAAGCGCACGCCGGTCGAGATCGCCGCCGCGCTGATCCGCACCCGCCGGGCCAAGCTGCCGTCGCCGGAAGACATCTATGACGACCCGCGTCACGGGGCCGATCCGGGTCCCCGCTCGCGTGAGCCCCGTGAGCCTCGCGAATTCGGTGACCGCCCCGAGCGCGAGCCGCGCGTCAGCATGGAAGGCTCGGAGTGGTTCCGCATCAGCGTGGGCCGTCGCGGCAACGCCGACCCGAAGTGGCTGATCCCGATGATCTGCCGCCTGGGCCACATCACCAAGAAGGACATCGGCGCGATCCGGATCTTCGACTACGACACCAAGTTCGAGATTTCGGCCGAGGCGTCCGTGAAGTTCGGCGCGGCGGTCCAGACGACGGTGCGGGAAGACGTCTCGATCACCCCGACCACGGCCCCTGCCCCGCGCGAAGCCGGCCCGCGTCGCGAGTTCGCTGCCCGTCCGCCGCGCGGCGACAACGATGGTCCGCGCGAGTACAAGCCGCGCGCGCCGCGTGACCGTGACGAGGCCCCGCGCTCGCCGCGCGCCAACGCTCCGGGCTCGCGCGATCACACCCCGCGCCCGTCCAGCTTCGGCGAAGATGGCTTCAGCAACGCGAAGCCCTATGGCCGTGGCGAAGAGCCCAAGGGCGACTACAAGCCGCGCCGCGCCCCACGCGACAACGATGCGCCGCGTCCGTACTCGCCGCAGGACTCTGACGGCGCACCGAAGCGCGCCTTCAAGCCGCGCCACGAGGCTGGCGCCGACGCGCCGCGCGAGTACAGGCCCCGCGCCCCGCGCGCGGACGGTGACGCGCCCAAGAAGCCCTTCAAGAAGGCCTTCAGCGACAACGCCGCCGGCCCGAAAGCCTACGCCAAGCCCTATGCCGGCAAGCGCGACGGCGACGGTCCCGCCAAGCCGTTCAAGGGCCCCAAGCCTTTCAAGGCCAAGAGCTTCGACGCCAAGCCTGGTGGCAAGCCGGCCGGTAAGCCGTTCAAGAAGAAGTAGCCGCAGCGGTCACTTGCCCCCACCTGACCTGCTTCGCAGGTCGTCCGCCCCCAAGAGGGGGCGGAAGGTTTGCGCGGTCCTTCTTCCCCCTATGGGGGAGGAGCGCGAAGCGCGGAGGGGGCAAGTGGCTAAACCGACTGCCCCGCGCTCCAGCCGGAACTCCAGGCCCACTGGAAGTTATAGCCGCCCAGCCAGCCGGTGACGTCGACGACCTCGCCGATGAAATAGAGCCCCGGCACGGCCTTGGCCTCCAGGGTGCGGGAGTCCAGGGCGTCGGTGTCCACGCCCCCCAAGGTCACCTCGGCGGTGCGATAGCCCTCCGATCCGACCGGCTTGAAGGTCCAGGCGTTGACGGCCGACGCCAGCCGCCCCAGCACCTTGTCCGAACAGTCGGCGATGTTGCCCTTGTCGGGGACTTCCTCCTCGGCGATCAGTTGGGCCACGCGCTTGGGCAGCAGGGTTGAGAGCACCGTCGCCACCGCCTGCCGCGGCGTGGCCGTGCGGGCGGTCTTGAGCGCCGCCAGAGCGTCGACGCCGGGCGCCATGTCGACCCGGATCTCGTCGCCTTCCCGCCAGTAGGACGAGATCTGCAGGATTGAGGGCCCCGACAGCCCTCGGTGCGTGAACAGCATGCCCTCCTGGAACCTGGTCTTGCCGTGGCCGACCACGGCGTCCAGCGCCACGCCCGACAGTGGCGTCAGGCGCGCGAGCATGCCGGCCTCGAAGGTCAGCGGCACCAGCGCCGGGCGGGTCTCGATGATGTTGAGGCCAAACTGCTTGGCGATGTCGTAGCCCAGACCCGTCGCGCCCATCTTCGGGATCGACTTGCCGCCGCTGGCCACCACCAGCGCGGCGCAGGCGACCTTGCCGGTCGAGAGGGAAACCTCAAATCCCGACACGCCCTTGGCCACGCTCTCTACACCGGTCTCCAGGCGCAGCGTGACGCCAGCGGCCTTCATCTCGGTCAGAAGCATGGTGATGATCTGCTTGGCCGAGCCGTCGCAGAAGAGCTGCCCCAGCGTCTTCTCGTGATAGGCGATGCCGTAGCGCTCCACCAAGGCGATGAAGTCGCGCGGGCGATAACGCCGCAGCGCCGACAGGGCGAACTTCGGATTGGCGGACAGGAAGTTATGGATCGACGCGCCGGTGTTGGTGAAGTTGCAGCGCCCGCCGCCGCTGATACGGATCTTCTCGCCCGGCGCCTTGGCGTGGTCGATCACCAGGACGGAACGCCCACGCTTGCCCGCCTCGATGGCGCACATCATGCCGGCCGCGCCCGCGCCGATCACCACAACGTCGAAGGTTTCCAAGGCTTTTCCGTTCTTTGCTCGCCCTCCTTCGACCGGAGCCGGCTGCCTGAGTCAACCGACTGGCGTGCGAGAGCGGCTTGACCTTCCAGCGGAAGCGGTTACGACGCTCGCCCCCTCCCGCACCGCACGATCGAGCCCCTGAATGACGGCCGCTTTCACCGTTTCGGCCCTTGGCGCGCCCACCATCGGCGTCGACTTCGGCACCACCAACACCGTGGTCTCGCTGACCTTGGGCGATGATCAGGCGCGGCTGGTCCGCTTCGCGATCGACAACCGCGACCTCTTCGCCTTCCGCTCCGCGCTCAGCTTCCACAGCGTCCAGGGCGTGGGCGATGCGGCCAACGAGCGGGTGGTCGAGGCCGGTCCCTGGGCGATCGAAGCCTATCTGGAAGATCCGCTGGAGACGCGGTTCATCCAGTCGTTCAAAACCTTCGCCGCCTCGGCCGCCTTCACCGAGACCCGGATCCTGAACAAGCGCTACCAGTTCGAGGATCTGCTGGCCGCGTTTCTGCTGCGCCTGCGCGATCACGCGGGCGAGCAGCTCTCGAACCTTCCGCCCCGGATCATCGTCGGCCGTCCGGTGACCTTCGCCGGCTCTTCACCGGACGAGGCGCTGGCCCTGACCCGCTACGAGGCCGCCTTTCAGCGCCTGGGCTTCACCGACATCCGCTACGCGTATGAGCCCGTCGGCGCGGCCTTCTTCTTCGCCCGCCAACTGAAGCAGGACGCCACCGTGCTGGTGGCCGACTTCGGCGGCGGCACCAGCGACTTCTCGCTCGTGCGGTTCGAACGCGCGACGGACGGCACGCTGCGTTCGACGCCGCTGTCGCGTTCGGGGGTCGGCATTGCCGGCGACGCCTTCGACTACCGGATCATCGACCAGCTGGTCTCGCCGGAGCTGGGCAAGGGATCGGACTATCGGTCGTTCTCCAACAGCCTGCCGATCCCGCAGCGCTACTACGCCGCCTTCGCCCGCTGGGACCAGCTGGCCCTGCTGCGCGCCTCCAAGGACATGCGCGACATCCGCGCCCTGGAGCGCACCGCGCTGGAGCCCGACAAGATCGCCGCCCTGATCGAAGTGCTGGACGGCAATCACGGCTATGCCCTCTATCGCTCGGTCTCGGCGCTGAAGGAGGCGCTGTCGAGCCAGGATCAGGCGACCTTCCGGTTCGAAGCCGGCTCTGTGCGGATCGAAAAGCCTGTGGCGCGGTCAGAGTTCGAAGCCTGGATCGCGCCCGAGCTCTCGGCGATCGAAACGGCCGTGGGGCAGGCCCTCGACATGGCCAACCTCACCGAGGCCGGTGTCGATCGGGTGTTCTTGACCGGCGGCAGTTCGTTCGTGCCTGCGGTGCGCGAGATCTTCCTGCGCCGCTTCGGCGCCGACAAGATCGAGACTGGCGGCGAGTTCGAGTCCATCGCTTCGGGTCTGGCGCTGATCGGCCGCGAGGCGGATCTCGACCTCTGGACGATGCGCGCAAGCTAGCTGCGTCGCGCCGCATGATGGCGCCCGCGCTCTAGTTGGGGTTATCGCGATCCATTCGCGTCGCGACCTTCTGGGGCAGCGGCTTAGCTGCGGCTGGCGCCCAAGGCTTTCACGAGATAGCTGGCCAGCGCTTCCACGCGCGCCGGGCGCGGCCCGCCGGGGGGCATCACCAGGTGGAGCGCGATGGGCGCGGCGCTCCAGTCGCTGAGCACGGCTTCCAACTGTCCCTCCGCAACCGCCGCCCCGACGATGAAGTCCGGCAGCATGGCGACCCCTGTGCCTTGCAGCAGCGCGGGCAACAGGGCGTCGCCGTTGTTGGCGCGCAGCACCGAGCGGGGTCGAACGGCGGCCTCTTCGCCTGCGCCCTTCTGAAAGCGCCAGGTCTCGGGCGAGGCCTGATGGCCGTAGGTGAGTCCCCGATGCGCGGCGAGATCGGCCGGATGGCTCGGGCGCCCGTGACGATCCCAATAAGCGGGCGCGGCCACGACGAAACGCTTGACCGCTCGCAGTCGCCGCGCGACCAGCGAACTGTCCGGCAGATCGGCGACGCGCAGGGCGAGATCGAAGCCCATGCCGATCAAGTCGACCGTGGCGTCGGACAGATGCAGATCGACCGACACCTCGGGATAGGACGCCAGAAATTCCGGGAGAACGGGAGCCAGACTGGTCACACCCAACGACATCGGCGCGGCCATCCGCACCAGACCCCGCGGGGCGGCGGACTGGCTGGACGCCTCCTCCTCGGCCGCCTCGGCCTCGGCCAGCACGCGGCTGGCGCGCTCCACCAACGCATGACCGGCGTCGGTCAGGGCGAGGCGGCGCGATGTGCGGTTGAACAGCCGTGCGCCGAGCCTCAGCTCCAGCCGTGTCACCGCTTTCGACACCGTGGCCTTGGACATGGCGAGTTCCTCGGACGCGGCGGCGAAAGAGCGGAGCTCCGCCACCTTGGCGAACACCGCGAGGCCTTCCAGATCAGGGAGCTTGGACATGCCCCAAAGCTATCTTTGGAAACGATGAGTTTCAACAGTTTCCATTTATAATCTCAGGTGAGGCCCTATCTTCTCCTCAACAGGACGCGCCGACGCGGCGCGCCAGAGACGCTTGAAAGGTAGAGCCATGATCGACCGCAAACCGTTCGACAAGCTTGGCGGCGCCGACCACGGTTGGCTGAAGGCCAAGCATCACTTCTCGTTCGCCAGCTACTATGACCCCAACAACATGAACTGGGGTGCGCTGCGGGTCTGGAATGACGACGAGATCGCCCCGAACACCGGCTTTCCGCCTCACCCCCATAGCGACATGGAGATCATCACCTATGTCCGCGATGGCGCCATCACCCACCAGGACAACCTGGGCAACAAGGGCCGCACCGTCGCCGGCGACGTCCAGGTGATGAGCGCCGGCTCGGGCATCCGTCACGCCGAGTACAATCTCGAAGCGGAGACTACCCGGATCTTCCAGATCTGGATCGAGCCCAAGTCGTTCGGCGGCGCCCCCTCCTGGGGCTCCAAGCCGTTCCCGAAGGGCGACCGCTCGGGCAAGTTCGTGACGCTGGCCAGCGGCTTCGCCGATGACGCCGAAGCCCTGCCGATCCGCACCGACGCCCGCGTGCTGGGCGCAACGCTGAAGGCGGGTGAAAGCACGACCTACACGCTCGGCAAGGATCGCAGCGGCTATCTGGTGCCGGCCGTCGGGTCCGTCGAAGTCAACGGCGTCAAGCTGAACGCCCGCGACGGCGCCGGCATCAAGGACGAGGACGTTATCACCGTCACCGCCCTGGAAGACGCCGAACTGGTGCTGGTCGACGCCGCCTAGCGCTGCTCAGAACAGACCGCCCGCGCCCTCCCCCATGGCGGGCGGTTTCCGCCGCTCCGAGGCTCACCGCCTCGGGGCGGCTTTTCTTTTGGCCTCAGTGCGAGGGATCAAAATCGGGCTTCTGGGCCGCGACATAAGCATCCCACTCGGCGGCGCTATGGACGTCGAGGCCTTTGTCCCAGGCCGCGCCCATGTAGTAGACGAACGGCTTGCCCGGCTCGACCCTGACCAGGACGAGGTAATTGTCGAAGTCCTGTCGCACCTCGACCACGGACTTGGGGTCGACCATCAGGGCGATGGCCATGGCGCCCTTGTCGGGATCGGCAGGCTCCCAGAAGGTCACGCGGCCGGGGGCCAGATCCTGGCGAAACACGCCCGAGCCGCTGGCGCGCTTGCGTTTGGAGATACCGATCCCCACCACCAGCGGCCCTGGCTTGTCAGACCCGATCGTCGACACCATCCGTGTGAAATTCGTGCCCATCGGTAGCGAGAAGACCCGGGTCTCCCAGACCTTGCGGTCCACATCGACCGGCCACGGCGCATAGTCGACGCTGAACGACGCCACCTCGGGTCCATTCTGGATCAGCTTCCAGTCGGCCCAATTGCGGGACGTCCACAGCTTATTGTCGTGCCAGATGCCCAGGCCGCCCGCCCCGCGCCCCGTGCCGACATCGTAAAAGTCCAGGCCTTCGCCGTGGTTGGCGTGCTGGTCGCCGGTCTTGAGCTGGCGGTCCATATAGGGCCAACGCACGCTCTTGCCCCAGGCGTCGATCCCCGAGGTCGACGGCGGCTCGGCCTTCTCAAGGTCACGGCTGTAAATGCGATGCGCGGTGCGATCATTCTCCCAGAGAATATCGTTGTAGCGGTAGGGCGCGAGCGTCACAGCCGCGCGGGGCTTTCGCCCCTCGGCGTCCGGCGCCTCAAGAGGTTTGACGGGCGCGTGGGATTGGGCGTGGACTTGGGAAGCGGTCAGGCCGAGGGCCATGACGAGACCGACAGCAAAGGTCTTGGACATCAAACACGCTCCAGCGCGACTGACCTGGCGCCGGCCGGCGCCGCCTCCAACGCTCCTACAGCGTCTCGAAAAATTGGTCTAGCCAAATGAGAAAAGTGGACAGTCCAAACACCTCAGTCTGCGGGGCGTACGACCGCCACCAGCCAGCCTCCGCCCCAGGGCGTATTGATCACGGCCTCGTCCAGCACCTCACCGAGCGCCTTCAAGCGATGCCAGAGGCGCAGCGGCTTCAGCGCCAACCACATCGTCAGGCCGACGGCGCCGCCAGGCTTCAGGTTGGCCGCGTAGTGCGCGATCAGCGCCTCGACCTCGCCGAGGTGTTCGATGCATTCGGAGAACACGACCACATCGAAGGTCTCGTCAGTCTTGAAGGTGCGCCCATCGCCCAACAGCATCTTGACCTCGCCGATCGCGATCTCGGGCGCCAGACGCAGTTCGCCCTGCTCGACCGCAGGCTTGGAGAAGTCGACCCCGACATAGCGGCCCGGACGGTGAGCGCGCAGGGCTTCGAAGAACACGCCCTCGCCTGCGCCGATTTCCAGCACACGCGGGTTCGGCCAGCGGTCGGCGATCAGCGCCGCCAGCAGTCGATGGTGATGGCGCTGCTCGGAGCGGTTCAGGCGGTCATAGAGACCCGCCTGATACTCGGCGTCCCACTTTTCGACCGGCGCGGCGACGATCGGCTTGCCCCGCTTGCGCATGAAGAGCTCGCCGAGCCAGGGGCGATCCAGCGACAAAAGCTCGGTGAAGCGCCGCCAGCGCAAATAGGCCATGACTTCCCCCGAAGATCGTCCTCCCCGGATAGGCAAAGGGCCCCGGACTGTCCAGTCCGAGGCCCCTTCCTGAGTTCAGTCAGGTCCGTCGTCGCTAGGCCTTGTTGGCCAGCGCCGCCTGAGCCGCCGCCAGACGCGCGATGGGCACGCGGTAGGGGGAACAAGACACGTAGTCGAGACCGACCTTCTCGCAGAAGCTGATCGAGGCAGGATCGCCGCCATGCTCGCCGCAGATGCCGAGCTTCGCGTCCGGACGCACCGCGCGACCACGCTCGGCGGCCAGGCGGATCAGGTCGCCCACGCCATCCTGGTCCAGACTGACGAAGGGGTCCTTCTCGAAGATGCCCTTCTCGATATAGGCGTTCAGGAACTTGCCGGCGTCGTCGCGGCTGATGCCGAACGTCGTCTGGGTCAGGTCGTTGGTGCCGAAGCTGAAGAACTCGGCGTTCTCGGCCAGATCGCCGGCGCGCAGGGCCGCGCGGGGCAGTTCGATCATGGTGCCGACGGTGTATTCCAGGGCCACGCCCTGCTCTTCCAGCACCGCCTTGGCGACGCGGTCGGTCAGGTCGCGCAGGTACTTCATCTCCTCGCCCTTGGCGACCAGCGGGTGCATGATCTCGGGGACCGGAGCAGCCTTGCCCGACTTGGCGATCTCGCACGCCGCCTCGAGGATGGCGCGGACCTGCATCTCGTAGATCTCGGGATACGAGACCCCCAGGCGGCAGCCGCGGTGGCCGAGCATGGGGTTGGTCTCATGCAGCTCCTTGGCGCGACGCATCAGCTTGGCGGCGTCCAGACCCGTGGCCTCGGCCACGGCCTGAACGTCTTCCTCGGTGTGCGGGAGGAACTCGTGCAGCGGCGGATCTAGCAGGCGGATCGTGACCGGCAGGCCTTCCATGATCGTGAACAGCTCGACGAAGTCGGCCTTCTGGAACGGCGCGATCTTGGCGAGGGCGGCGCGGCGACCCTTCTCGTCGTCGGCCAGGATCATCTCGCGCACGGCGGCGATCCGGGTGTCGTCGAAGAACATGTGCTCGGTGCGGCAGAGACCGATGCCCTCGGCGCCGAACTGACGGGCCGTCTTGGCGTCCAGCGGAGTCTCGGCGTTGGCGCGAACCTTCAGGCGGCGCACCTCGTCGGCCCAGGCCATCAGGGTGGCGAAGTCCCCGGTCAGCTCGGGCTCGATCATCTTCGGCGCGCCGGCCAGGATGTCACCCGTCGAGCCGTCGATGGTGATGATCTCCCCGGCCTTGAACTCGCGGTCACGCACCCGGAATAGGCCCTCCCTCTCGAAGATGGCCACGTCACCGGCGCCCGAGACGCAAGGGCGCCCCATGCCGCGCGCCACGACGGCGGCGTGGCTGGTCATGCCGCCACGCGCCGTGATGATGCCGCGGGCGGCGTGCATGCCGTGGATGTCCTCGGGGCTGGTCTCTTCGCGCACCAGGATCACCGACTCGCCGTTGGCGGCGGCCTTTTCGGCGGCGTCGCTGTCGAAGACGACCTTGCCCGTGGCTGCGCCCGGCGAGGCTGGCAGCCCCTTAGCGATCACGTCGCGATGGGCCGACGGATCGATGGTCGGGTGCAGCAGTTGGTCCAGCGAGGCCGGCTCGACGCGGCCAACGGCCTCCGAGGTCGAAATCACGCCCTCGGCCGCCATGTCCACCGCGATCTTCAGCGCGGCCTTGGCGGTGCGCTTCCCGTTGCGGGTCTGCAGCATGTAGAGCTTGCCCTGCTCCACGGTGAACTCGATGTCCTGCATGTCGCGGTAGTGACGCTCCAGCGTCTCCACGACCGACTTGAACTGGCCGAACACCTCCGGCATCGCCTCTTCCATCGAGGGAGCCGTATCGCCCATCTCTTCGCGAGCGGCCTTGGTCAGGGACTGCGGGGTGCGGATACCGGCCACCACGTCCTCGCCCTGGGCGTTGATCAGGAACTCGCCGTAGAGGCGGTTGTCGCCGTTCGACGGGTTACGGGTGAAGGCCACGCCCGTCGCAGACGTCTCGCCCATGTTGCCGAACACCATCGACTGGATGTTCACGGCCGTGCCCCAGCTTTCGGGGATGTCGTGCATGCGGCGATAGAACTTGGCGCGATCGTTCATCCAGCTGGCGAACACGGCGCCGACAGCGCCCCATAGCTGCTCCTGGGCGTCCTGCGGGAACGGCTTGCCCAGCTGCTCGCGGACGGCGGCTTTGTAGTCCTTGATCACGGCGGCCCAGTCGTCGGCGGTGAGGCCGGTGTCGACATGGACGTCCAGGCGATCCTTGTGGTCGTCGAGGATCTCCTCGAACATGTGGTGCTCCAGATTGAGCACGACGTTCGAGTACATCTGGATGAAGCGGCGGTAGCTGTCATAGGCGAAGCGGCGGTCGCCCGACAGCTTGGCCAGGCCCTCAACGGTCTCGTCGTTGAGGCCCAGGTTCAGCACCGTGTCCATCATGCCCGGCATCGAGGCGCGAGCGCCCGAACGCACCGAAACCAACAACGGGTTGGTCACGTCGCCGAACTTCTTGTCGGTGAGCTCTTCGATCCGGGCGAGCCCGGCCTGGACCTGCTCGCCCAGCTCGGCCGGATACTGCTTGCCGTTGGCGTAGTAGTGAACGCAGGCCTCGGTCGTGATCGTAAAGCCAGGCGGCACCGGCAAGCCTAGGGCCGACATCTCCGCCAGATTGGCGCCCTTGCCGCCCAGAAGGTTCTTCATCGAGGCGTCGCCGTCGGCGCCGCCTCCGCCGAAAGCATAAACCCAACGGGCCTTGGTCAGCGTCTCAACCGGCATCTTTGAATTCACCCTGCGATAAGTGAAAAGGCCGCGCCCCTCTTTTGGGGGTCGTCTCGCCCTGGAACAGCGCTGCTTTGTTGTGATCCCGCAGTGCAATATCCGGGGGCCTCAGTAGCACTTCGGTCAAGAACGCGTCCACTGGCGGTTCGCGTTCCAGGCTGTGAGGGCTGAATTCGGCAAATAATTCCAATGACAACGTTGTCCGATCGACGAGCTTGGCCGGCTCGTCGTCAATTCAGACCCAATCACGCGACTTAAGCCGGCCCCGGACGATTATCGCGACTTGCCTTGGCGTCCTGAAACGCTTCCGATGGCCCCATGACCGCGCGGATCGCCCGACTCGGAGCCTCGCCGGGCGACGCCCATGCGATCGCCGATCTGCATACGCGCAGCCGTCAGGTCGCCTATCGCGGTCTCTACGGCGATCACTATCTGGATCATCAGCTTCCGGCGATCTCACGGGCCGTCTGGCGGGAACGCTTCGAAACCTACGCGCCCGACGCCGATCTGATCCTGGCCGCCATGGAGGACGCCGGGCCCGTCGCCCTCGCCTACGCGTCCTTTCGGTTAAACCCCGAAGTCGGCCTGCTCGTCGACAACCTGCACGTCGCCCCAGAACGGAAGGGCGAGGGCCTGGGCTCGCGCCTTCTATCCGAAGTCGCACGCTGGCTTTGCGACGAGCACAAGGGCGCGCCTCTGCACTTGGAAGTCTATGCGCCGAACGCGGCGGCGCTCGGCTTCTATGAGCGCAAGGGCGGCGTCGAGGTGGCGCGGTTTAGAGAAAAGGCTCCTGGCGGCCTTGAGGTGGAGGTTGTCCGCTACCGCTGGACCGATCCCACAGTACTAGCCTGCACCCGCAGTCTGCGCGAACCCGATGAATTGAAGACGCTCTATCGTTGAAGCTCATCGACCATAGCCGTAGCAAGGGGCGCCAGTTGATCGCTCGCACCAATATTGCTTCGAACCTTGTAGACCGCTCGCAGATAGGCCTTGTCAGCATTACTCAAGCGCTTCGACGAGCCCGGCGCCGCGAACAGTTCCAAAATTGAATCATAGCTCGACTGAACGGCGCCGACCTTAATATTGGCGAGCGCGACGAAGCTGACATAGTCCGCCAACGCTGCGACCGGCACGCCGTCGGCCTTACGAGCGTCCACAACCACCATACTGTGGTACAAAACGCTGGCGACGGGCTGCACAATACGGCTGCCAGGCGCTTGGAAAGTGACGAACGCCGTATCCGTAAAGCCGCCATCAGCCTGCCCTTGGATGGGCACTTCCATGGTGCGGCTCAACCATCGGACGGGATAGGCGTTGGCTCGAAAACGATCCACACGCGGGATCGAGATGTCGTCATAGCGAATCTTACCCCGCGCCCGAGCCTTGCGGAGCATCTCCTCGGGCTCACGCGAGAAGAGCACTAATAGATCAGGTTGACACGAGCGCGTCGCGAACTGCACGCCCACCTCATTCGCCACCTCGCGAAGGCGCGCGAGAACGTAGCGATTGATCTCCGGTCGCGCGCCAGCGACGAGTGGACACAACTGGTTTGGCCGCTTGCTCACCTGCCCGCTTGGCGAAAGCTCTGTCACGGCGCGGACATAGTCCAACGTCCGTGCGCGATTGGCGCCCTTCACAACCAGTGGGTCTGCAATCGACTCCGGCGCACGAGGGGTTTGGGCGTCTACCGTCGCCGGCGTCGACAGCGCCAGAGCCGAGACCACCAAAGCCAAAGCACGCATAGCGCCTCTCCCGAGCCTTAGATCAGGAGATCACAACTTTAAACTGGAAACAATCCGCACCACCCCTTAACCGAGCGCGCGGCGAGCAGTTGGTGGTAAAAGCTCGCCGCCTGTCGCATCAGACCATCGAGACTGCCTGAGCGAAACGGCCCGACTTACGCAGCTAGAACGGGATCTCATCGTCCAGGTCCGCCGAGAAGCTCTCGCGCGGTCCGCTGGGCTGGCTGCGCTGGCCGCCGCCGAAGCTGGAGCCGCCGCCCGAATAGCCGCCGCCGTAGCCGTCATCTCCGCCGGAGGACATTCCGGAATCGGCGCCGCCGCGACCGCCCAGCATGGTCAGTTCGCCCCGGAACTTCTGCAGCACGATCTCGGTCGAGTACTTTTCCTGACCGGTGTTGTCGGTCCATTTGCGCGTCTGCAGCGCGCCCTCGATGTACACCGTCGAGCCTTTGCGCAGGTACTGCTCGGCCACCTTGACGAGGTTGTCGTTGAAAATCACGACCCGGTGCCATTCGGTCTTTTCCTTGCGCTCGCCGCTGTTGCGGTCGCGCCAGGTTTCCGACGTGGCGATCCGCAGGTTGGCGACGCGGTCGCCCGAACCCAGGCTGCGGATTTCGGGATCGGCGCCGAGATTGCCGACCAGAATGACCTTGTTGACGCTGCCCGCCATCGTTTGGACCTTGCTCTCGCCCGGCGACCCATGCGCCGGAATCTGGAGCGAGACGTTAACGAGCCGCCAAGACGCGCGCAAGTTTTGTTCTTGCAACGTTCTTGTGGGCAAGCCCGAGCTCTGTGGGCGGAATGTTGGGTTTACCGGTCCGCCCTACTCCGCGGGAACACGCCGGATCGCGCCCGGCACGGCCAAGCGGCCGTCACCGGTTCGCACCAGCGACATGAAGCGCGGGCCTTCATAGGTCTGGCCCACATAGATCCCTTCCTTCTCGATGAAGATGAAGGATCCCTGGTACGCGCCGACCATGCTGCGGCTGTTGGACTGACCCAGGCGCACGAAGCGCATGCGCATGCCCTCAAGCGTCGCCGCGCATTCTTCCAGCTGCGGCACATTCCGGCTGACCGGATTGAAACGCAGCGTCTTGTCCTTGTTGGTGGCGACGTGGAAGCAGACGCCCTGCTCGAACGGCGCCTTGGTCTGCTTCTCGCAACCCGCGAGAACGAGGCCCGAGGCGGCGAGAACGGTGGCGGCGAGGACGGTCTTTTTCATGGCCTACACCTATAAACCTATCCGGCGTTGGGAATAGAGCAGTTCGGCGCCTGCTCGAACGCGGTGTGGAAGCTGCGGTTGTCCGACGAGATCTCGACACGCCCGGGAACCAGACGAAGCGTCTCTTCGCCCCACCGCCCGTAGGTCGCGCCGCCGGCCTTCTCGCAGCGCCCGCCGAAGAGCTGCTGGGCGCAGGCGTTCAGGGTGATGTCGCCTGGCAGACGACGCCATTCGTTGCTGGCGTAGCGCCAACAGGCGGCGAGCGGCGCGGTGGCTGAGGCGGCCGTCGGCGTGGTTGGCGTCGCGGCTGGCGTCGGCGTGGCAGCCGGCGCTGGAACGGCGGTCGGAACGGGCGGCAGCGGGGTCAGAACCATGCCCGCCTGGTCGGCGGCAGCCAGAGCCCCGGTCTCGTCGACGCCAACGTCGAGCGCGCCGGTGGCCACGCCGTTCTTCTTGGCGCATTCGGCCAGGGTGATCTCGCCGACGAACGCGCCGCCCACGAAGCAGCGCAGCGGACGGGCGGGATCAAGCTTGGTGTCGTCGGCGCGCCCCGTTTCGACGATGAGACCCGCCCGCGAGGCCGGAGGCTCCTCGGCGGGCTTCTTGTCATGACCCGACATCAGGGCCACGGCGATGCCAAGGCCGGCCACAAGCGCCAGCGCCGCGCCGCCGCCCAGGATGATCCGTCGATCTTTCAGAAAGTCCATGCCTCTTGGCTACGACGCGCCGATGACGCTTTCAAGCTTGGCGGCCGTGGAAAAGGACCGCTTAGCCGCCCGTCAGACGATTGAGCGCCGCCTGATAGTTGGCGACCTGGTTCTTCAGGTAGGTCGGAACCGTGCCGCCCGTCTTTCCCGAGCTGGACGTGTTGTTGTTCTTTACACCCAGAGCAGTGTCGGCGATCTCGCGATAGGCGGATCGAACCTGGGACATCGCGCGCGTGATCACCATGTTGGCGTTCTTGCGCCCTTCATCGGTGGTGATATCCAGTTCGGGCGGCAACTGCAGACCGTAGACGGGCCCGCTGCCATCAGCCGATACCGTCTTGCCGTCCTCGGTCTTGGTCGCGCGCACAACGCCACCGGCCAAACCCAGCGAACGCAGAACATCGGTCCCGCCCTTGCCCGGCACGATTTCGATCGTGGCGGTGTTCGAGGCCGGACTGATTTTAAGAACGCGGCTGTTGCCGTTGGTGGCCGTTTCGACCTTGGCCCGGAAGCCCGAAGCGCGCTTGATCTTGTCGGCCAGGGTCTCAAGGGTGTCGTTGGCGTCGATCGTGATCGTCGTCAGCGCGCCGCGTTCACGGGTGCGAATCTGGAAGGTGTCGCCCGCGCGCGCTGAGGTCGCCGAAACGATCCGGTTGGACTGGCTGAAATCCATCTTGCCGCTCGGCAGGCCGAAGGCGTCCAGCGCCGAGGCTCCCGAAGCCGATACGGCGACAGACGTTGGCGTGGCGTACCCGTCCTTGCCGGTGACGCGCTGGCTCCAATCGACGGCGCCGGTGCCAACATCGACCTGGGCGACATAGCCGTCCTTGGTCCCGACCGTTTCCTCGCCGTCCAGGTTCTTGCCGGCGGCGCCGACCAGCCAGGCGGTGCCGTTCGAGACCGCAAAGCCGGTGACCGTGTCATCGCCGGTCCCGCCGTAGTAGGTCAGGGTGTCGCTGCCGGTGTTCGAAATATCGAGCGACATCCGCCCGACGAAGCCGTCCATGCCGCCCGAGGACGTCGTTGTGGCGCCGCCGATCGACATCTGGTTGTTGGCGGTATAGCCGCCGACATAGAGCTGACCGCCGTCGATCTTCAGCCCGACGATCTCGCCGCCTTTCAGCGAACCCAGGTCTCGGGTCGCGCCCGCCGTGATCGTGGCGGTCTTGGTATAGGTGACCGGCACGCTCTCGTAGGCGCCGTACTGGTTCAGCTGGGTCACGTTTTCCGTGACGACCGAGGGACTGACCTGGAAGCTGCGCAGCATCGCCTCGCCGTTCTCCTTGGAGCCGACGATGACTTGCGAGCCGTTGACGACGATGTCGGAGACAGAGTCGTTCTCGGCGGTGCCGAATTTCTGAGTGAACAAGGCCTTGGGCTTGCCGGTCGCATCGGTGGCGAAGGCGGAAAGATAGGCGTCCCAACCACCGGCGGGGTCGGTTCCGACAGCGCCGGGCAGATCGGATTTGCTGCGGCCACCCACATAGAGAACGCCGTCAGCGCCGAACGCCAGGGCCGTGGCCTCGTCTTCCTGCAGGCCGCCGCGACGGACGGTCCACTGCTCGTCGCCCTTGGCGTCGTAGCGCGTGACGAAGCTGTCGGTGGTGGTCGAACTGTCGCTGTTGTTGATCGGCCCGTTGACCGCGCCCTGAAGACGGCCGCTGACCGATCCTGCGACGGCCACACTGCCGTCATCGGCGACGGCCAGAGACAGACCGCTGGCGTTGTCGGTCGCGCCCAGCGAGCGGGCGTACAGCAAATGGCCGGCGCTATCGTACTTGAGCAGCGCGACATCGCTGTCGCCCTTGATCGGTTGACCGTTGATGTCGGTCTTCCCGTCCACGGCGGTGGCGACATCGGCCAGCATGTAGATTGAACCGTCAGCGCCGGTGACCGACTTGCGGACACTGGAAATGGTGCCCTGAAGGGTTTCGCTGAACACCTTGCCGCCCGGCGCGCCGGCGCCCGGCCCACCGGCGGTCCCGGCCGCGCTGTATTTGGTCAGGGTCGTTTCGAAGACGCCGTCGTCGGTTTCCGTCTTTTTGTCAGGGTCCGGATCTCCGGCCCGGGTCGTCACGTAGACGGCGGGCGCGGTGGTCGGCGCGCTGAACGTCAGTTGCTCGACCGAGTCGCCGTTGACCCGCAGCGCGAAATCATCACCCGTGGCCGGGAGCTTCACGGGCTTACCATTGACCTGGACGGTGCGCTCCTCGCCCACCGTGCGCTGGACCGAGAAATCGGTGTTGAACCCCGCCGCCTTCATCTTGCCGTTCATGTAGCTAACGACGTTGGACATCGTGCGCGGCGTCGCGCCCATTTCCGACAGATCCATGGTCACCGTGGAGGTGACGCCGAAGCTTTTGACTGACACGTCGAACGAGACATTCCCCTTGAACTTGGGGATCTCGTCGTCGAATTGGCCCGAATAGAGCGTGTCGGTCGTGTAGCTATAGGTGGCCTTCGGGACGCCTACCGTAGCCTTGTCGCTGGTCATGACCGCGCCCGTCGTCAGGCGCATCTGGTCCAGCGACAGATTCTGCACGTAGCCGCTGATCTCGCCGAGGCCCTTGGTCAGGGCCGTCTGCAGGCGCGACACCTCGCCGTCGGTGACGCCCTTCTCGCCGGCGCGCGCGGCGAGCGCCGAGAGTGTGTTCAGCGCCTGATAGGTGGCAAACAGCTTCTTGTAGTCGGGGCTCACGCCCTTCAGAGCGGAGGTGTTAGCGCCTTCGTCGACGAACTTGCGGCCATTAAGCGCCGAGCGGACAAGGTCGCTGGCCGGCGGCGAGGCGTTGCTCAGCCAGGGCGCATTGGGCACCACGGCCTTGGATTTCGTCGACGCGGTGGAGACACCGGACGCGCCAGCACCCGTCATGCCCGAGCGGGCCTGATAGTAGTTGATCAGCGCGCTGGTATCGAAAGCGATCACGGCGAATCCCGGTCGGGGCGCAGTTCACCCCAGAAGCACCTTTGCAGGACGATCGCTGACGACTCGTTAAGCCCCGAGATTAACTGGCGATAAGGTGAGCGTCGGATAGCGCCCGGCGGGCGTCTTCCCGGAGCTCAGCCCACTCGGACGCCAGAATTCCGAGCAGAACCACGTCGCAGGGCCGACCATCCTTCAGGACGTGGCCGCGCAGATAGCCTTCGCGCCTGAAACCAGCGGCTGACTGAGCTTTCAGCGCCGCGTCGTTGTCGGCCATCACCTCGGCGAAGACCTTGTGCAGCCCAAGATCGAGGAAGGCGCGATCCAGTCCAAGCACCTGGGCGGCGCGCCCGACGCCCCTGCCCCGGGCTTCGGCCGAGCCCAGAAACCAGTTCCAGCTGGCGCGGCGATGATGGCTGGTCAGACCCGTTAGCGTCAGCAGGCCCATCGGCGCGCCGCCGCGCGTGATCATCCAGCCCCGCATGTCGGGATCGCGGTTCAGCGCCTGGAACCAGGCGGCGTGGGCTTCTCGGCTCGGAAGATCGGCGTCAGACATCCAACGGTCGACCTCGGGTTCAGACCGCCACTGAAAGAGGAGCGCTTCGTCCTCGTCCAACAAGTCGCGCAGCTCGATCATGCCCGTAGTCGAATCCCCGGTTCGCCTAGGGTCAGCTTAGACCCTGGACATGACAGGACCTAGCGCTACTGCCCCTTGAACAGGGAAAGGATGATCTGCGGCGCGCTGTTGGCGATCGACAGGGCCTGGGCGCCGAGCTGCTGCTTAACCTGCAGCGCCTGCAGACGGGCGCTTTCCTTGGCCAAATCGGCGTCCACGAGGTTACCGACACCGGTCTCCAGCACGTCGTTCAGCTTCGCCACGAACGTATTGTGGGCGTCGATCTGCTTGGCCTGGGTGCCGATATTGCCAACCGCCTGGTTCACCGCGCTCAAGGTCGCGTCGAGGCGCGTCAGGACCGCTGCGGCGGTCGTCGTCGTTAGAATGTTATCCGTCGCGGTGAGCGTGTTGATCGTCCCACCCAGCGTGAGGTTCTGGAGCGTGAGGGTGATCGACTGGCCGGCGTCGGCGTCCGCGAGGAACGTCATGTTGGCCGTTTGGCTGCCGTCCAGCAGATTGGCGCCATCGAACGTGGCGCTGCGGACCACCTGGGCCAGGTTCTTGATCAGGCCCTGAAAATCGGCGTTCAGAGCCTGGCGCGATGTCGTGGTGAGCGAACTGTCCTTTGCGGCGACCACCTTTTCGCGCATCAGCTTCAGAAGGTCGGAAACCGACTCGCCGGCCGCCAGCGCCACGTCGGCGATCGAAGTCGCGCGATCCAGGCTCATCTTGACAGCGCCCAAGGCGTTCATGTCTGCGCGCTGCGCCTGAGCGATCGACCAGACGGCGGCGTTATCCTTGGCGGTGGAGATAGACTCGCCCGTGTTGATACGGGTCTGCACCGACTGCATCTCGTCATTGGTGCGATTGAGGTTCTGCAGCGCGATCAGCGCGGGCTGGTTCGTGTTGACGCTCAGCGTCATGCGCGGCCTCCGATCGGCGATTTTGCCGTTGGTTGCGATCGCGCGCGATTCGGCGAGCGATCCGGTCGCCGCCAGAATTGACCTCAGAAAGTAAGATTATGGTTAACGCACTTAAACCATATCCGTTAACCGCCGCGACCGGACGTCACATCGGCGGCCAGGACAGATGCGCCAGCCTCAGGCCTGTCCGTCGAACACGTCCCCGCTTTCGTAGTCGACCCCGTCGCGCATTCTGAGCACTTCCTCGCGCGGGAATTGCTGCAGAGTTTCCCCCGTTCGACGATCGACGGTCTTGTAGACGAAGGCGCCCGAGGCGTCGTCGTGCTCGATCACGAGCCTCAGATCACCAGGCTGGGGGCCATCATTGACGGGCTTGGCGGGCTCGGCCTTTTGAGCGACCTCGCCGCGGCGAGCGACCTCGGCTTCAGCGGCCTGCAAGACCTGCCCCACAACGACTTTAGCGCCCTCGGAGACCTCCGGGGCGTTAGGCGGGGAAACAGGGGCGACGTAGTCTTTGATGGCCGACAATGCGGCTTTGGGTTCCATTGGTTAAACGCCGACTTTTATCGGTCGGCCCTCCTTTTCTGTTGAGGATTGCCCTGCAACCGAACCGGAGAAGGCGGAGGCGAGCCATAGAGCCCGCCTCCGTCCCTGCCCCTTAGCGGAACAGGCTCAGGATCGACGAGGAAGACTGGTTCGCGATCGACAGCGCCTGCACGCCCAACTGCTGCTTGGTTTGCAGCGACTGCAGCTTGGCGCTTTCCTTGGCCAGGTCGGCGTCCACCAGGTTGCCCACGCCGGCGTCCAGGCTGTCCTGCAGCTTGCCGACGAAGGTCAGGTGGGTGTCGAGACCCGTCGAGCTGGTGCCCAGCGAAGCCAGCTTGTTGGTGGCCGTCTGCAGCGCCGTGGTGACCGTGGTGATCATGGTCTTGGCGGCGGCGGCGGTCGCGAAGGTCGAGCCGGCCGTCAGGCCCAGGCCCGCAAGCGTCAGGGTCTTGGCGTTGACGGTGAAGCCCGAGCCGTCCGAGTTGGCCAGGAAGGTCAGCTTGGTGGTCGAACCGTCAGCAATGCTGACGCCATTGAACTTGGCGTTGGAAGCCGCCTTCGTGATCTGATCGCGCAGCGACTCGAAGTCCGCCTTAAGAGCGTTGAACGAGGCGGTGTTCAGCGAGGTGTCGGAAGCGGCCAGAGCCTTTTCCTTCATCTTGCCGAGCAGATCGGTGATCGTGTCGCCTGCCGCCAGGGCCACGTCGATCGTCGACTGGCCGCGCTGGAGGGAGTCCTTGACGCCGTTCAGGCTGCTCGCGGTGGCGGATTGGTTCTTGGCGGTCGCCCAGATCGCGCCGTTGTCCTTGGCGTTGGCGATCTTCTTGCCGGTATTGATGCGCTGCTGAACCGTCGTGAGCTCAGAGTTCGTCGCGTTCAGATTTTGCAGGGCGATCAGAGCGCCGGCGTTCGTATTAATGCTGTTCAGCGGCATACGAGGTGTTCCTTTTCAAGGTGTCCGACGCCATTTTGGCTGCCGGGAGCATTTTGCTCGAAAAGGCCTGTAGCAATTGCCGGGCCAATTCTGCCCAGCCAGACCCGCCACCCAAACCACTGAAAACGTTACGTTATATTTCCATTAACGACGAAGGCTCCCGGCATTTTCTGCCGAGAGCCTTTCGCCATGGGTAATTTTTGCCGGGCACTAAATGCGCACCCAGCAGTAAAGAGGCGCCGGACGGCTTTTGACGGCCGCCCGGCGTATCGGGCTCACCCCTTGAACAGCGACAGGATCGACTGCGGCGTCTGGTTGGCGATCGAGAGCGCCTGAACCCCAAGTTGCTGCTTGGTCTGCAGCGACTGAAGCTTGGCGCTTTCCTTCGCCAGATCCGCATCGACGAGGTTGCCGACACCGGCGTCCAGGCTGTCCTGCAGCTTGCCAACGAAGGTCAGGTGCGTATCCAGACCGACAGAAGACGTGCCGAGGGACGACAGCTTGTTCGTCGCCGTCTGCAACGATGTGGTGATCGTCGCGATCATGGTTTTGGCCGTAGCGGCGGTGGTGAAGGTCGACGTCGCCGTCAGACCAATGCCCGTGAGGGACAAGGTCCTGGCAGCCACCGTGAAATTGCCCCCGCTTTCATTGGCCAGGAAAGCAAGCTTCGTGGTGGTGCCATCGGCGAGGCTGACGCCATTGAACTTCGCGTTCGACGCGGCCTTGGCAATTTGGTCGCGAAGAGACTCGAAGTCCGCCTTGAGGGCGTTGAACGAGGCGGTGTTCAGCGAGGTGTCGGAAGCAGCCAGAGCCTTTTCCTTCATCTTCGTGAGCAGATCGGTGATGGTGTCGCCAGCAGCAAGCGCCACATCGATCGTCGACTGACCGCGCTGGAGGGAGTCCTTCACCGCATTCAGAGACGACGCGTTAGCGCTTTGCATCTTGGCCATCGACCAGATCGCGCCGTTGTCCTTGGCGTTAGCGATCTTCTTGCCGGTGTTGATACGGCCCTGGGTGGCGGAGAGCTCCGTGTTAGTTGCGTTCAGGTTCTGGAGCGCCAGAAGCGCACCAGGATTGGTGTTGATCGAGTTCAGCATTTGACACCTACCGTTTTGGTGGGATTTGTCCGGCGCATTGCCGGGCTGGCGTTTTGCCCGCGCGAACCATCGCAAGCGGCGGGCCAACTCGGCGCCAACCGCCAAAAAGTATCAAATAGCTGTTTTTATTGGGCTTTTATGAAGTCCGAAGCCGAAAACAAAACCGCCCGGCGAAAGCAAAATTCGCCGGGCGGCAGGTTTTTCCAGAAACGGTAGGCAAGAGCTTCAGTCTTGCGCGAACAGGGGAATCACGCGGCGTCAGCGCGCCCCGCCAGCCCCTGCATGATCATCCGATTGATCTCGATCAGGGGTTCGAAATCCTCTTCCTTGCGCATCACCGCGCTGGAATGACGGCCAACCCAAAGGCTCAGCGAAATGATGCTGGCCCGCAGCTCCATAGGGAGCTGGTTTTCAGGGAGCGCACAATCAGTGGCAAGCGCGGACCAGACCTTGCGGTTCCAGTCCAGCGCGTCGATCCGCGTGGCGATGTCGTCCACCGGGGCCTGCGACGCGTCCAGAAGGGCGCGCGTCACCTGCCCGAACAGGCGGTACTCCATTTCACGGGGATTCTCAGCCCGCGTCGCCGCCTGCTGATACGCCCGAAGAGACATGCCCCAACCTCTCGTCTTCGTACTCGATAAGCTTCCGGCTCAGCATTAGAGCCTTGTAGTATTCTCGCGCCATCACGTGTTTCGAAATGGCGATGCAGTCCTGAAGGACCACAGGATTACGCACTACACCCATGAATTCGTTAAGGCGCGTAGCGAATTCCTCGTAAAACTTCTCAGCGCCGCTTTCGTCGAGGTACATCATCATCACCGGGAAATAGATGTGACGCGCAGGCGTCGTCACCTGGTCCGGCTGCATGATGTCCTTCTCGCGAAGGACGGAGGCCTTGTTCTGGAGAACCAGAACCCCGCGCCGATCTCCGTTCTGGACCACGGCGCCGTTGAGAACGAACTTTTCTCCGGGCTTCAGCGACAGCTTCAAAGGCACTGGATGCCGTTCCTTTTGTTGACGCCGCGAACCCAGATCCGCCTAGGACGACGGATTTAGCGGCACGCTAGGCGAACACGTGTTAACGCCATCTTGCCGCCCCGGACGACCCCCGGTGCGACCATGAGACGCAGCTTAGGACTCAGTTAAGCATAGGGCCTCAAAACATGGTTAACAGCAAAGTCTAAGGCCACCGCCATGTCCCGCAAAAGCGTCCTAGAATCCTCGGCAAGCGCCCTCGCCCAAGCCGATGTCGGCGCTTCCGGGATCCATCCCAGCGTCATCGCCAGCGCGTTGGGCGACTCGGCCTCAACCGAGGCGCTGGACCGGCTCAACCGCGCCGCCCAGGAGACCAAGAACGTCGAGAACGCCAAGGCGCTGGCGCGCGCGATCCAGGCCGTGCAGTTGCAGGATTACGCCAAGGCCGACAAGCTGGCGCTCAAGCTACTGGAAAAGGACGAGCGCCTAGGTCTGGCATGGCACATCCTGGCGATCGCGCGCGAGAAAACTGGCGACTTCGCCTCCTCTCTTCGCGCCTACGAAGCCGCGTTGACCTTGCTGCCGGACCACGGCCCGGTGGCCGGCGATCTGGGTCGCCTGGCCTTCCGCATGAACATGCCCGAGTTGGCGGCCAAGTTCTTCGCGCACTACCGTATCTCCCGGCCTGACGACGTCGAAGGCGCCAACAACCTGGCCTGCGCGCTCCGCGAATTGAACCGCGAAAGCGAGGCCATAGAAGTGCTGAAGGCCGCGTTGAACGCCAATCCCGAAGCGCCGGTTCTGTGGAACACTCTCGGCACGGTTTTGTGTAACCTCGGGGATGGCGCTGGCTCCATCGTCTTCTTTGACGAGGCGCTTCGCCTCGCGCCGGACTTCTCCAAGGCCTACCACAATCGCGCCTTCGCCAAGTTGGACCTCGGCGACATCGAGAGCGCGCTGGCCGATTGCGAAGCGGCGATGCGCAATCCCGGGTCGCCCGAAGACCTGGCGATGATGCAGTTCGCCCGCGCGACCATCCTGTTGGCGCTGGGACGCGTATCCGAAGGCTGGGACGCTTATGAAGCGCGCTTCTCGCCCGCCATGACCGACGCGCCGCGCTTTCAGATTCCCGGCGTTCGCTGGTCGGGGCAGGACCTCAAGGGCAAGTCCCTGATGATTACGACCGAACAGGGTTTGGGCGACGAGGTGATGTTCGCCAACATGCTGCCAGACATCGTCGAAGCGTTGGGTCCCGACGGCTTCCTGTCGCTGGCGGTCGAGCGTCGCCTCGCGCCCCTGTTCGAGAGATCGTTCCCGAACATCGAGGTGACCGCGCACCGGACGGTGGCTTACGAAGGCAGAGTCTTCAGAGCCGCGCCCTATGTCGAGAACTGGGACCGTTTCGACTACTGGGCGGCCATCGGCGACTTCCTGCCCAGCCTGCGCCCCTCAGCCGAAGCTTTTCCCAAGCGGCCGGCCTTCCTTCAGCCGGATCCGGCACGGGTCGCGCATTGGAAGGCGCAACTTGAAAAGCTGGGTCCCGGCCCCAAGGTCGGCCTTCTGTGGAAGAGCCTCAAGCTGAACGCAGAGCGTGCGCGACAGTTTTCGCCCTTCCACCTTTGGGAGCCGGTTCTGCATACGCCCGGCGTGGTGTTCGTGAACCTGCAGTACGGCGACTGTGAGGAAGAGATCACCTTCGCCAAACAGGAGCTGGGCGTCGAAATCTGGCAGCCGGAAGGCATCGACCTGAAGGCGGACCTCGACGACGTCGCGGCCCTGTGCGCGGCGGTCGATCTGGTCATCGGCTTTTCGAACGCCACCATCAATCTGGCCGGCGCCGTAGGCACGCCCATCTTCATGCTCACCGGCGCTTCGTCGTGGACCCGTCTGGGGACCGACTATTACCCCTGGTATCCCAGCGTCCGTTGCTTCGTTACCGAGCAGTACGGTGTCTGGGAGCCGACCATGCGCCGCGTTGCCGAGGCCCTGCGCGATATCGCCGCACGCTGATGACCCGCCTCGCTTGAGGCGGATCAATGCCCCCGTCGTCTAAGCCCTCAGACTGGAGCGCTGTCGGGACATCCTTTCGACGTTTCGATATCCGCTCTTGAAGGCCCGTATCGCCGACCCAGCCCCGACGCGCCGCTGACGCGCGAAGCCTGGAGTGATGGACGTGATAACGGTATGACTACTCGAGGTTGTTGAGTGCCGGAGTAAAGGACATGGTGACGGTGCGACTGCGCGAGGTTGTCGAAGAGGATCGCGAGCGGCTGCTAGTCTGGCGTAACAGTCCCGACGTTTCCGCCTACATGTACTCCGACCACAAGATCGGCCACGAGGAGCACGATCATTGGTTCGATGTGGCGCGACACGACCCGCGCCGTCGGTACTGGGTTATCGAGGCGGACGGAGAGCCGGTTGGCCTGGCCAACCTGGCCGATATCGACCTCGTCCATCGCCGCTGCGCCTGGGCCTATTATCTGGCAAGCCCGAAGGTGCGCGGCCTGGGGGTCGGATCGTATGTCGAGTTTCACGTCATCGAGTACGTCTTTGGCCAGTTGGGCCTGAACAAGCTGTGGTGCGAAGTCCTGATTTCGAACGAGAGCGTCTGGCGGCTGCATGAACTGTACGGTTTCCAACGCGAGGCGCTCTTCCGGCAACATGTGATGAAACAGGGCCACGAGGTCGACGTCATCGGCCTGGGCCTGCTGTCATCCGATTGGGCGGCGCGCCGAGAGGCCATGGCCGAGCGCTTGCGCGGCAAGGGTTTCGATATCCCGTCCCGCGTTCACCGAGCCGCCTGACAACACCTTCCGCACCGACACCCTTGCCAACAGCGCAAGCGCCAGTAGTTTGATCCGCTCAATTTGAACAACTGTTCGAACCGGATCCGATTCCGGCGGAGATAGGCATGAGCCAGCGCTTCGAAGGCACTTCCGACTATGTGGCCACCGACGACCTGAAGGTCGCCGTCAACGCTGCGGTCGCTCTTGAACGTCCCCTGCTGATCAAGGGCGAGCCCGGCACCGGCAAGACGGTCCTGGCCTACGAAGTCGCCAAGGCGATGGGCGCGCCGCTGATCACCTGGCACATCAAGTCGACGACCAAAGCCCAGCAGGGCCTCTACGAATATGACGCCGTGACCCGTCTGCGCGACAGCCAGCTGGGCGATGAGCGCGTGAAGGACGTCAAGAACTACATCAAGAAGGGTAAGCTCTGGGAAGCGTTCGAAAGCGACGTGCGTCCAGTGCTGCTGATCGACGAGATCGACAAGGCTGACATCGAATTCCCGAACGACCTCCTGCAGGAGCTCGATCGTATGGAGTTCTTCGTCTACGAGACCGGCGAGACGATCAAGGCCAAGGTCCGGCCGGTGATGATCATCACCTCGAACAACGAGAAGGAACTGCCGGACGCCTTCCTGCGCCGCTGCTTCTTCCACTACATCCGCTTCCCGGAAGCCGAGACGATGCAGGCCATCGTCGATGTCCACTTCCCCGGCATCAAGCAGAAGCTCGTCGCCGAGGCGCTGCGTATCTTCTACGACATGCGCAAGGTGCCAGGTCTGAAGAAGAAGCCGTCCACCTCGGAACTGCTGGACTGGCTGAAGCTGTTGCTGGTCGAGGACATCGACGAGACGATCCTGCGCGAAAAGGATCCCACCAAGCTGATCCCGCCGCTGCATGGGGCCTTGCTGAAGAACGAGCAGGACGTTCACCTGTTCGAACGCCTGGCGTTCCTAGCGCGTCGGGAAGGTTCCAGCGGTCGCCCTGGACAGTAGTCGCGCCTGCGACGAAATGGCCGTTACCGGGAATTCACTGGACGCACGCTATCCGCGCGACCAACGTCCAGGCTCCAAGGGAAGGCCAAGGGAACACCATGCGTCATTCGAAATGGCTGGTCGCCGCGCTGCTGGTTGGCGTGGGCGCCAGCGCATTGACCGCCTGCCAGCCCGGCGCGCCGGACAAGGACCACAGGGCCGAGCGGCGGCTGGGCAGAGAGCCGGTACGCGCCATCGAGCGCCTGGACTGTCCCGAACGACAAGGCGGCCTGACGCGCGTGAGCGCCGCGCCGGACGGCCAGTCCTGCACCTACACCTCCAGCGAGGGGACGGTTGATCTGCGCCTTGTCCGCCTGAACGGCGGGGACGCGGAAGCGGCGCTGGCTCCGATCGAGGCGGAGCTCAAGGGCCTGATGCCAGCGCCCCCTGCCCCGCCCGCCCCGGCCGAGAGCAAGGACGCCAAGGACGGAAAAAATAAGACCAGCATCCACCTGCCGGGAATCAATATCGATGCTCACGGCGACAGCGCCGACATCCGCATCGGCCACCTGACCATCAACAGCGACGGCGGCGCAGCCGAGGTGAAGGTCAACAAGAACGTCAACATCAAGAGCGACGACGCCCAGGCGTCGGTGAATGTGGCCGCCAACGACGATCACGACGGCGACGTCACGATCAAGGCCAATGACAACGGGGCGGAAATCCGCGCTCAGAAGAGCGGCGACGCGGTCCGCTCGACCCTGATCCTCGCCAACGACAAGGCGCCTAAGGGCTATCGCCTGGCCGGCTATGAAGCGCGCGGCCCCAAGGGCGGTCCTTTGGCCGTGGCCGTGGTCAAGGCCAAGAACCGCAACACCGACGACCATGACCTGTTCAAGGACATGAAGGCGCTGGTCCGCCACAACGTCGGCGGCTGACCCCACAAGAGAAACCCCGGCCGGGCGCTTGTCCGGCCGGGATCGTCAAACTCATGTTGGGGCCAGCTATCAGAGGGGCGTGACGTCCATGACCTTGTAGGTCAGCGGCCGCCCATCCTCATCGGTGACGGTGACATATTCCCCCAACGCGAACCGATGCTCGCCCAGGCGGTGAAGCGGTTCGTCGTCCGACTCTTCCGCAGCGTCGTAATCGAAAAACCAGCGCTGACCACGCTTGTTCAGCCGGCCATCGACCGCGTCTTCATCGGGCGCGAAACGTCGAACGCTGCACGATGCCTTGACCTTGGCGTACTCGCCTTCGTCGATATGGCCATCAGCCGTCAACGGCGCGGTCAGGGCGTAGCCGCGGTGGTCGTCGCCGCCCGCGAACTCGGTGCCGGGGTTGCGAGCCAAGCGCATGACGATACGGGATAAAGACATCCAGCCTCCCTTTCTTTTATGGCTTCAGAAGCTTAGTGCGACAGGAACAACGACGGGCCTTCGCTGCCGAGCAGCGTTCGCGTCGTGCCGCCGAAGATGAACTCCTGTAGCCTGGGGTGACCGAACGCGCCGGCGACCAGGAGGTTCGCGTTCACGTCCTTGGCCGCGCTCAGCAGAAGTGCGGCGGCGTCATTGTTTCCGTCCAGTATCCGCGCGCTGGCCTTGACCCCACGCGCACCGAGGAAGTCGACCAGGCGACCAAGCTCGAAGGCGCGCGACGAGGCGGCGGGTGCGCCGGCCACGATGACGGCGCTAGCCTTCTCAAGCAGAGGCAGGGCGGTGCGGACGGCGCGGCTGGCTTCCTTTCCGCCATCCCAAGCGACCAGGGCGACACCATCCGTCCGAAAACCCGGACGGGCGACCAAGGTGGGTCTTTGCTCATCGGCGACCAGTTGCTGAAACGCTTCGGCCAGCGGACCCTTGCCGCGCGCCGACGCGTCATCGAACACGATGACGTCGGACAGGCGTCCCTCCATCGCCAGCCCGGCCCAGACCGGCGAGTCGAGACTGACGACGCGCGTACGGCCGTAGCCCAGTTCCGCAGCCAGCTTGCCCACCGCCTTGGCGCCCTCTTGCGCCGCTTCTTTCAGGCTCTCAAGCGCCGTAACTTGCACGCCGCCCATGAAGCCCTCGCCCATCCAGGGCATCAGGTCGGCCATGTCGGCGGGCGCGTGGACGCAGGCCAGTTCCGCCTGGAAGGCGGTCGCCAGGGTCGCGGCGGACGTCAGGACGCTTTGGTCGTTCGGGGTTCCGGCCAGCGGAACCATGATTCTCGCCCAACTCATGATCGAGCTCCCTTTCGAGGGCATTTCCACAGATGACGGCGAACCGCTCATTGATCTTTCGCAACCGATGCGCCAGTCAACCGACTTCATCACAAGGAACGAACGCGTGGCCAAAGGGCTGCAAAGGGGCGGACCGCCCCGTGCATGGCAGAGAATGCTCTCCGGACGTCGGCTCGACCTGCTCGACCCGTCGCCGATGGATATCGAGATCGAGGACATCGCCCATGGTCTGGCGCGCGTCGCGCGCTGGAACGGACAGACGGTGGGTGAGCATGGCTTCTCTGTGGCCCAGCACAGCCTGGTGGTCGAAGAGATCGCCGCGCATATGAGGCCGGATTTAGAGCCGCGCTGGCGCCTGGCGGCGTTGCTGCATGACGCCAGCGAATATGTGATCGGCGACATGATCAGCCCATTCAAGGCGGCGCTGGGCGTGAGCTACAAGGACTTCGAGACCCGTCTGGAGGACGCGATCCACATCCGCTTTGGCCTGCCGGTGAAGACCCCCGCCCCGATCAAGAAGCTGATCAAGCAGGCCGATCGCGCCTGCGCCTTTTTCGAGGCCACCCAGCTGGCGGGCTTCGAACACGCCGAGTCCCTGGCGATCTTCGGCGCACCGCCGTCGGGTTACGATCTGCAGATCACGCCCTTGGCGCCCTTTGAGGCGCAGGCGCGCTATGTTCAGCGCTTCCATGTGCTGTCGCGCGCGGCGGGCTATGAGTCCGCGCCCGACGCAGCGTTCGAAACCGAGTAGCGGGGCGCGATGAACACGGCGGTCGTCATCGGTCTGTCAGCGGTGGTCGTCGCGATCCGCGACGGCGAGGCCGTCGTTCTGACCGTGCGACCGCACGACGCCGTCACCGATGTCGCCTCCCCGCTGTCAGGCCTGCCGTTCGGCCCGTTCGATCCGGAGTCGCATCGCACTTTCGAGCTGGGCCTGCGCGCCTTCGTGACCCAGCAGACCCGCTTCCAGCTGGGCTATGTCGAGCAACTTTACACCTTCGGCGACAAGGGCCGCGACGCGCCGCGCGCCGAGGTGGGAGCCGGCGCAGCGCGCGTGGTTTCGGTCGGCTACCTGGGCCTGACGCCGAAGGCGGTTGATACCGACGCCCCAGACACCGCCTGGGCCCCGTGGACCCGATTCTTCCCCTGGGAGGACTGGCGCGTCGGTCGCCCTGCCTTGCTCGACGAGGCTATCGCGCCGGCGCTGAAGCGCTGGGCCGCCGACGACGCGGCCAAATGGTCGCGCGCGCGCCTGGCCTTCGCCCTGGACGGCGCGCCGTGGAACGAAGAACGGGTGCTGGAGCGCTACGAGCTGCTCTACGAGGCGGGCCTGGCGCCCGAAGCCGCGCGCGACCGGGCGCGCGCCGACGGCCAGGACCCCGCCGAACCTGCCGCCCTATCGGCGGCGCTCGGCGAGCCGATGATCTCGGACCACCGGCGTATTCTTGCGACCGGCCTGTCGCGTCTGCGGGGCAAGATCAAGTATCGCCCCGTGGTGTTCGAATTGACCCCTGAGGAGTTCACCCTCTCGACCCTGCAGCGCACGGTCGAAGCCATCGCCGGCGTGCCGCTGCACAAGCAGAACTTCCGCCGCGTGGTCGAGCGCGAGGAGCTGGTCGAGGGCCTGGGTCGCCTCGACGCCGAAACCGGCGGCCGCCCAGCGGAGCTGTTCCGCTTCCGCCGCGAGATGCTGGCGACGCGGCAGGCGACGGGGCTCTCGCTGCCGCTGTTGCGGGACTAGGCGGCGCGCCGCAGGCCGGAAGGCGACTTCGCCCCTGTCAATGAGCTCAGCCGAGCTCTTCCGCGTGCAAGATCCGCATGGTCGGCGGCGATGCGGCGAAGGCGCCGATGTCTTTGGCGAAAGCCTTTGAGGCTGCGAGCGCGAAATGCTCCCGCAAGGCCGCCATGTCGGACCACACTTCGACGAACTGCAGAAGATGAGGTCGCCCCACCGCCTGGAAGCAGTCATGCGACACGCAGCCACGCTCGCCGCGTGACCGGGCGCAGTGCTCAAGCGCCAGTCGCAGGGCGGGTTCAAGGGCGTCGGGACGGACGTCGACCGACCCAAGAATGACAATCATAGAGCGCTCCTGGCGTCGTGCGTCCGTAAGCTTGATGAGGCCGGGCGCTATTCAAACCCCACGCGCGCCCGCCATTTGGCCTTAAGCGTATGCGAGGTATCCCGCGAACCATCCGGGCTCCAGCCCGGCGGGCCGAAAACATAGCCCAGCGCCTCCTTCGGCGACTTCGCCCCCGCGACGTCCTTGGCGATGCCGACCCACTCGTGGAAGACGTTGTGCAACAGGTTGAAGTTGCCCAGGTTCTTCACCGTGCCATAGCGGCAGGGCTCCTCGTCGACCTCGGGGATGAAGGTGCCGAACATCCGGTCCCAGATGATCAGGATGCCCGCGTAGTTGGCGTCCAGATAGCGCGGGTTGCGCGCGTGGTGGACGCGGTGATGCGAGGGGGTATTGAACACCGCCTCGAACCAGCGCGGCATGCGCCCCACCGCCTCGGTGTGGATCCAAAATTGGTAGACGAGGCTGATCCCTTTCTGGATCGCCACCATGGCCGGCGGAAAGCCCAGGAACGACAGCGGCAGCCAAAGCAGCCACGTTCCGGCGACGCCGCCGGTCCAGGTCTGCCGCAGGGCTGTTGACAGGTTGTAGTGGGTCGAAGTGTGGTGGTTGACGTGGCTCGCCCACCAGAACCGCCGTTCGTGCGCGAGACGGTGGAACCAGTAGTAGGTCAGGTCCTCCAGGAAGAAGACCGCAACCCAGGCCCAGACCGCCGTCATCGGTATCGTGAATAGCCGGTGCTGGTAGACCCCGACCGTCGTCGCAAACACGACGCCGCCGAACACCACCCCAGCGATCGTGCTGCCCAGGCCCATGCTGAGCGACATGGCCGTATCGCGCGTCTCGTAGTTGGCCTTGGCCTTGCCGAAGCGGCCGAGCAGGATTTCCAGGACGATGGCCAGGACAAAGAACGGAATGGCGAGCTGGACGGGGTCAAAGGGGGCTTTCAGCATCAGGCGAGCTCCTTCGGCGGCCATACGTCGTCGCTGACGGCAAAGGTGGGACGGGCGTCGGAGACCCGGACGGTCACGCGTCCGCTGGTCGGCTTCAGAGACGCCACCGCGCTCCACGGAAGGTCGCGGGCGACATAGCCGTCGCCACGCTTGTAGAGGACCAGCGCGAGTTCTCCGTCCCGCGCGATCAGGCCCGCGCCATCGGAAGCGATCCAGGTGGCCTTGGGACGATGATCGGGGAATTCGACATCCAGCAGCGCCTTGGCCGATGCGGCGTCCAGCGGAGGCGTGGGGCGGGCCACGCCTAGCCAGCGAACGAACGCCACCAGCAGCGCCACGGCGACGACGGAGCCGCCCAACTGGATCACCAGCGCCTTGTCCAAGACCGACGCATCCCCCCATAACTTATTGCCGTTCAGATTGACGACCGACGAAGCGCCGTCAAGCGCTCAAAAAGAATGGCGCGCCCCTAAGGACGCGCCACGCTCAGACCCGTCGGTCCTATCGTCTAAAAGTGGCGGACGTAGCCCACCGACACCGTGTTCGAGTTCAGATCGCTCTTGGTGTACTCCGACTTGGTCCAGTCGGCGCGGATGCCGTTCTTCCCGTCCAGCTTGTACTCGGCGCCAACGCCATAGTTCCAGCTGTCACGGCTGCCGTCGAACTGCGTCGCCGCCGGGTTATTGGTGCTGAACTTGGTCGTGCCGTAACCGACCCGGGCGGTCAGATCCAGGTTCGGGTTCACCGGAAGATAACCCACGGCGTAGCCGGCCACCTGGTGCTGCATCTTCACGCGGGCCGGACCGCCGGGCGTGTAGACCTTGTCGCTATCGACGCCGCCGGCGACCTCGCCCTCGACGCCGAAATAAGGCGTAAGCTTGGCGCCGACGCGCCCTTGAATTGCGCCGGTGTCAGCGCCCTTCGTGCGAGTTTGACCATAGTTCAGCGAACCATAGATGTCAGTCGAGCTCTGAGCTTGAGCGAACATCGGGGCCGCGAGAACCGAACCGGCGACCAGGGTAGCAGCGATGAGAGTTTTCATTCTTGTACTCCAATTCTACACGTACTCTTCAGTCCCCTCAGCTATCTCCTGCTAGGCTCATAACGCGGCGACCATGCGGCGGTTCACGGCCTGGTTTGGGGCCATTGCGTGTCGATCGGCCGACCGTGGGTGGATGACGAGGCCGCCAACCGTGCTATCTACGGGTTCAAACAAGCGTCAGAACGCGAACCCGTCTCTTTTCGAGCGAGGTCCGCGCGCATCATCGGGACCGTCGTCTTGCCGCAAGCCGTCATCGCCGCCACGGGGCTGTACACCCCGCCTCACAGCATCTCGAACGCCGAACTGGTCGAGGCCTTCAACACGTACGTCGAGCGCTTCAACACCGCCAACGCCGAGGCCATCGCGGCCGGCGAGGTGGTCGCCCTTGCGCCTTCCTCGCCCGAGTTCATCGAGAAGGCTTCAGGCATCAAGTCGCGCTTCGTGATGAACAAGAGCGGGATCGTCGACCCGGAGATCATGCGGCCGATCATCCCCGAGCGTCCGAACGAAGAGATCTCGATCCTCGCCGAAATGGCCGTGGAAGCCGCCAAGCAGGCGATTGAGCGCTGGGGCAAGCCGGCCTCAGAGATCGGCGCGGTGATCTGCGCGGCCTCGAACATGCAGCGCGCCTATCCGGCGATGGCGATCGAGGTGCAGCAGGCCCTGGGCATCGAAGGGTTCGCCTTCGACATGAACGTCGCCTGCTCGTCGGCGACCTTCGGCATCAAGACCGCCGCCGATTTCGTGACCAGCGGCAGCGCCAAGGCGGTGCTGATGGTCAATCCCGAGATCTGCTCGGGCCACCTGAACTTCCAGGACCGCGACAGCCACTTCATCTTCGGCGACGTCGCCACGGCGGTGATCATCGAGGACGCCGACCAGGCGCAAGGCGGGTGGGAGATCGTCGGCACGCGCCTGAAGACCCAGTTCTCGAACAACATCCGCAACAACTTCGGCTTCCTGAATCGCGCCGCGCCCGAGGGGATCGGCGCCAAGGACAAGCTCTTTGTCCAGGAAGGCCGCAAGGTGTTCCGCGAGGTGGTGCCGATGGTCAGCGAGATGATCGTCGAACACGCCAAGGACCTGGGCGTTGACCCGACCGGCCTCAAGCGGCTGTGGCTGCACCAAGCCAACATCAACATGAACGAGATGATCGGCCGCAAGGTGCTGGGTCGCGATCCGGCGCCGGGCGAAAACGTCATCATTCTTGACGAATACGCCAACACCAGTTCGGCCGGCTCGATCATCGCCTTCCACTCGGCTAGTGACGATTTCGCCACTGGCGAGACGGGGCTGATCTGCAGTTTCGGCGCGGGCTATTCGGCAGGCACGGTCTTCGTCCGCAAGCGCTGAACCCGACCCATCGACCACGGCGCGCCCGCGCCGTGGCAAGGTTCAGGCTAGCGGACCGCGCACGCCTGTATAGAAATGCGCGTCACTGTTTCGCCGTAAGGTCCGTTCGATGCGATTCCCTGCCCGCCGCGCCGTTCTCTCCGGCCTTGGCCTCGCCCTGCTGGCCGCTTGCGGCAAGAACCCCGATGACGGCGCCAGCGGCTGGGAACGGATCAAGGCCTCCGGCAAGTTGCGCGTGGGCCTGGAGGGGACCTATCCGCCCTTCAACTTCCAGGACAAGTCCGGCCAGTTGGCCGGGTTCGAGGTCGATTTCGCCAAGGCGCTGGCCCAGCAGCTGGGCCTGAAGGTCGAGTTCAGCCCGGCCCCGTTCGCCGGCCTGCTGGGCTCTTTGGAGTCGGGCCGTGTCGACGTGGTGATCAATCAGATCACCATCACGCCCGACCGTCAGGCCAAGTACGACTTCTCAGAGCCCTATACCGTCTCGGGCATCCAGATCATCGCTCTGAAGGGCAAGCCTGCGCCGACGGGGCCGGAGGAGCTTGCCGGCAAGAAGGTCGGCGTCGGCCTGGGCACGAACTACGAGCAGTGGATTCGCGCCAATGTTCCCAGCGCGGACGTGCGGACCTACGACGACGATCCGACCAAGTACCAGGACCTGCGCGCGGGCCGTATCGACGCGGTACTGAACGATCGTCTTGTCGCCGCCGACTTCGTGAAGACCTCGCCGGAATTCGTGGCTTCCGGCCAGCCGTTCGCCGCCCAAGGGTCGGGCGTGGCGATGAAAAAGGACCCGGGCCTGAAGGTCGTGATCAATCAAGCCATCGACGCCCTGCGCGCCAACGGCAAGCTCGCCGCGATCTCGCAGCAGTGGTTCGGCATGGACGTCACGCACTAGCCCATGGACACCAGCCTCGACCTGCTGCGGCAGTCCGCTCCGCTTTTGCTGAAGGGCGCGGGCTACACGATCATCCTGAGCGTCCTCGGCATGAGCATCGGTGTCGTGCTGGGTTTCGGGCTGGCCCTTATGCGGCTTTCGCGATCGGCGCTGCTGCGCTGGCCGGCGGGTGTCTACGTCTCGGCGTTTCGCGGCACCCCGCTGCTGGTCCAGCTGTTCCTGATCTATTATGGCCTGCCGCAGTTTGGTCTGGAGATGCCGCCTTTGCTGGCGGCGGGGATCGGCTTTTCGCTGAACGTGGCCGCCTACAGCTGCGAGATCCTGCGCAGCGCGATCGCGGCCGTCGACAAGGGCCAGTGGGAAGCCGCCAGCGTGCTCGGCATGAGCCGGGGCCAGGCCCTGCGCCGCGTGATCCTGCCCCAGGCCGCCCGCACCGCTGTCGCGCCGCTTTCGAACAGCTTCATCAGCCTGGTGAAGGACACCTCGCTAGCCGCCACCATCCAGGTGCCGGAACTGTTCCGCCAAGCCCAGCTGATCACCGCCAGGACCTACGAGATCTTCACGATGTATCTGGCGGCGGCGGCGATCTACTGGATCCTGTCGACGATGCTGGCCGCCGTGCAGAGCCGCCTGGAACGTCGCGCCGCAGAGGGCCGCCGATGAGCGCGATCGACGCCAAGTCCCTGAAGAAGAGCTTCGGCGACACGCCGGTTCTGGCCGGGGTGGACCTGACCGTCGCGCCTGGCGAGGTGGTGGCGATCATTGGGCCTAGCGGATCGGGGAAGAGCACCCTGCTCCGCTGCCTCGCGGGCCTGGAGCCGTTGAACGGCGGCCAACTGACGATCGCGGGCGTCACGGCCGACGCGAAAACCGCTCTGGCCAAGACACTGAACGGTCGGGTCGGCTTTGTCTTTCAGGGCTTCAACCTGTTTCCTCACCGCACAGCGCTGGAAAACGTGACCGAGGGTCCGATCATCGTCCGCAAGCAGGATCCCGCCCAAGCCCGCGCGAAGGCTCTGGCGCTGCTGGAAAAGGTGGGGCTGTCGGATCGCGTCGACGCCTATCCGGCGGCGTTGTCCGGCGGCCAGCAGCAGCGCTGCGCCATCGCACGCGCCCTAGCGATGGACCCTGAAGTCATTCTTTTCGACGAGCCGACATCGGCGCTGGATCCGGAGCTGGTGGGCGAAGTCCTGGCGGTCATCCGGGACTTGGCCGCTGAGAAGCGCACGATGGTGATCGTCACCCATCAGATGGATTTCGCCCGCGACGTGGCCGATCGCACGATTTTCATGGACGGCGGCGTGATCGTCGAGCAAGGACCGTCACGTCAGCTCCTCGCATCGCCACGCGAAGAGCGGACCCGACGTTTCCTGGCCAGATCCGGCGTTCTCCAGCCATAATTTGGCCCACGGGACGCGTCACGACCTGACCGCCTACGCCGGGTGGCTTTTTTGGCGAGGACAGCGTGAAGCCTTACATCGAACTCAAGGGCGCCTCAGGCGCCGTCTACCGCTACAAGCTGGCCGAAAACGGCGAGCCCGGCACGACGATCGCCGGCAACTTCGTCTATGTCGACGCCAAGGGCGCGGTCGTGTTCGCCGGTCAGGCCAACAATCTGGTGGACGCCAAGGCCCGCTGGTCGGAAGCCTATTCTCGGTATGGGGCGACCTGGCTCTACACCCGCCTCAATGTGTCGGGGGCTTCCCGAGCAGAAGAGTATTCTGACTTGGTGATCGCGCTTCAGCCGGCGATGAATCAGGCCGACTAGGCTCGCCCGGCGGCCGCCGACGCGGCTATGGTCGCATTAAATGCGCCCGGAGATTCTTTTCCCCCTGTTCACCTCGGTATCCACGCTCAAGGGCGTGGGCCCCCGGGTTGCGCCTCTGGTCGAAAGACTGTCCGGCCCGATCGTGCGCGATGTCTTGTTCACCGCGCCCACCGGCCTGATCAGGCGAACCACGACCACCGTCGATCAGGCCGTCGAGAACCAGGTGCAGACCTTCCTGGTCACGATTGATAGCCATCAGCCGCCGCATCGTCTGGGCCAGCCCTGGAAGATCCGCGCCTGGGACGGCACGGGGTTCCTCACCCTGGTCTGGTTCAAGGGCCACGGGCCGCATCTGGAACGCCAGCACCCGAAAGGCGCGCGCCGGGCGGTCAGCGGCAAGGTCGAACGCCCCGAAGGCTTCGCCTCCGAATTGCAGATCGCTCATCCAGACTACATCGTCGCCGAGGAGAAGGCCGGCGATATTCCCCAGGTCGAAACGGTCTATCCGGCCACCCAGGGCCTGCCCTCCCGAACCTTCCGCAAGTTCGCGCTGGAGGCGCTTGAGCGCGCCCCTTCATTGCCGGAGTGGCAGGACCCGGCCTGGCGCGAACGCGAAAAGCTGCCCAGCTGGCGCGAGGCGCTCGCGGCGCTCCACGCGCCCACCGGCGAGGCCGACCTGTCGCCCCTGGCGCGGCCGCGCCGCCGCCTGGCCTATGACGAACTTCTGGCCCATCAACTGGCCCTGGCTCAGCGCAAGGCCACCCGCCGCTCACACCCCGGCCCGCGTATCCCGGCCGGCCCGCTGGCGGACGCCGCCGAAAAGGCCCTGCCGTTCCGATTGACCGGGGCGCAGATCCGCGCCCTCTCCGAAGTCCGGGGCGACTTGGCCTCCGGCGAACGGATGAGCCGCCTGCTGCAAGGCGATGTCGGCTCCGGCAAGACCGTGGTTGGGATGCTGGCCATGGCCGACGCGGCCAGCGCGGGCCTGCAGTCGGCCTTGATGGCTCCAACCGAGATCCTCGCGCGCCAGCACTTTGAGACCATCGCCGCACCGCTGGAGGCCCTGGGCCTGTCGGTGATCCTGCTGACGGGCCGAGACAAGGGGACGGCTCGCGCCGGCAAGCTTGCGGGCTTGGCGTCGGGCGCCCACCACATCGCCGTCGGCACCCACGCGCTGTTTCAGGACGATGTCGTCTTCCGATCCCTGGCCTTGACCATTATCGACGAACAGCATCGCTTCGGGGTCAATGAACGCCGTCGCCTGCAAGACAAGGGGGACGGGGTCCACCTGCTGGCCATGTCCGCGACGCCGATCCCGCGCACGCTGGAACTGACGGTGTTTGGCGACCTGGACGTGTCCCGGATCGACGAGAAACCACCGGGACGCACGCCGGTCGCCACCCGCGCCGCGCCGACCTCGCGCGTACCGGAGATCGTCGAGCGGCTGCGCGGGGCCATCTCAGGTGGGGCTCAGGCTTTCTGGATCTGCCCGCTGGTCTCGGAGTCCGAGAAGGTCGACCTGCGCGCCGCAGAGGATCGCGCGGCCGACCTGGCCCGCCACTTGCCGGGCGTGGGCCTCGTTCACGGCCAGATGCCGCCTGCCGAGAAGGACTCGGTCATGCAACGCTTCGTCGACGGCGAGGTCAGTGTCCTGGTCGCGACCACAGTGGTCGAGGTTGGGGTCAATGTGCCCAACGCCAGCATCATGGTGATCGAGCACGCCGATCGTTTTGGCCTGGCGCAGCTTCACCAATTGCGTGGCCGGGTGGGCCGGGGAACGCGGGAGAGCTCGTGCGTACTGCTCTACGATCCGCCGCTATCGGAGGTGGCCCAGCAGCGCCTCGACATCCTGCGTCGCAGCGACGATGGCTTCGAGATCGCCGAGAAGGATCTGGAGCTGCGCGGCGGCGGCGACCCGCTAGGCCTCAAGCAGAGCGGCTTCCCGGCGTATCGCCTGGCCGACCCTGTCGCCCACCGCGACCTGATCGCGGTCGCGGCCGATGACGCCCGCCTGATCCTGGCGCGCGATCCGGACCTGACCTCGCCGCGCGGCCAGGCGCTGCGGACGCTGCAGGAACTGTTCGACTGGAAGCCCGCCTCGCCGTTGAACGAGGCTGGCTAGCCCCTGTTCAATGCGCCGCGCCCTTGCGGTGATGCCAGAGGTGCATGACGCCAGCCAGCACACCACCGATCGCCAGGCCCACGACCGCCGAGCCTAGCGCGAAGGCCAGCCATCCTGCGACCGGCCCCACGATCGGCGCCTGGCCCGCCCAATGAGACAGACCCTCAACCCAGTGCGGGATCGGCGTTAGATGGAACTTCTCCAGGCCGTGGACAATGATCCCACCGCCGACCCACAGCATGGCCGCCGTACCGATCAAGGTCAGGGCCTCCATCGTCACCGGCATCGCCTTGACGAGCCCCCGCCCGAAGGCCTGCGAGCCTTTGTTCTGGCGGCGCGACAGGTGGAGGCCGATGTCGTCCATCTTCACGATCAACGCGACAGCGCCATACACGCCGATCGTCAAGAGCACGCCGACCAGAGCCAGCGCCGCAGCCTGCATGGCGAGGCCGAGGTTTGCGACCTCGGCCAGTGCGATGGCCATGATTTCACCCGACAAGATCAGATCGGTGCGGATCGCGCCGTCGACTTTCTGCTTCTCCAGAGCTGGACCGCTGAGCGCCAACTCCTCGATCGCTTCGCCCTCGTTCTGGGGCGTGAAGGCTTCGAGAATCTTCTCCGTCGCCTCGAAGGCCAGATAGGCCCCACCCACCATCAGGATCGGCGTCACCGCCCACGGTGCGAAGGCCGAGAGCAGTAGTGCGCCGGGCAAAAGGAAGATCAGCTTGTTGCGCAGCGAGCCCAGAGCGATTTTCCAGACAATGGGCAGTTCGCGATCCGGCGTGAATCCCATGGCGTAACCGGGCGTCACGGCCGCGTCGTCGACCACGACGCCCACCGCCTTGCTTCCCGCCTTCCCCGCCGCCGCGCCCACGTCATCCAGCGAGGCGGCGGCGATCTTGGTGATGGCCGCGACATCATCGAGCAGCGCGGCAAGGCCGGAGGGCATCGGAGATCCTGTGAGAAGCGCTTGAAGGCCTCGTTGCGTAAGGCGCGCCGCGCGTGTCGTAAAGTGCGGAGCCTCTTGCCTGACGCTGGGTGAAGGCTGGAACGCTGGCCGCATGGATGTCGCCGCCGCTCTCGATCGCCTCGCGCCGCAGCTTTCGCCCTCCGCGACGGGCGCCGTCAATGCGCGTCGGCTTTCGGGCGGGGCCAGCCTGGAGACCTGGGCTTTCGACCTGAGCGACGGAACGCCGTTGATCCTGCGACGCAGGCCTGACGCAGCGCTGCCCCGTGAAACCGCCCTGCCGCTGGCGTCGGAAGCCGCGCTGATCCGCGCGGCCGAGGCCGTCGGCGCGCCGACCCCGACCGTGCTGAAGGTCTGCACGCCCGACGACCAACTGGGCGAGGCCTATGTGATGCGCCGACTGGAGGGTGAGACCCTGGGTCGACGCATCACGCGGGACGAGGCCTTCGCAGCCGTCCGGCCCGGTCTGGCGCGACGCTGCGGCGAGGTTCTGGCGCAAATCCACGCTGCGCCCACCACAAACCTGCCGCCCCTGGCGATCTCGGACGCGCGCGGCGAGCTGGAGCGCTATGAGGGCATCTATCGCGATCTGGACGCTCGTCGTCCGATCTTGGAGGCGGCCTTCCGCTGGCTGAAGGCGACTGCGCCGCCCCCTCCCGAACGACCCGTTCTCATCCACGGGGATTTCAGGAACGGCAATCTGATGATCCATCCCGAGCAAGGCCTGGTGGGCGTGCTCGATTGGGAGTTGGCGCACCTGGGCGATCCGGCCGAGGATCTGGGTTGGATCTGTGTAAACTCTTGGCGTTTCGGCGCCTGGCGCAAGCCCGTCGGCGGCTTCGGCGACTATGCGGAGCTCTTGGCCGGCCATGGCGGCGACATATCGCTGGAGCGCGTCCAGTTCTGGCAGGCGCTCGGTTCACTGAAATGGGCGGTAATGTGCCTGATGATGTACCAGAGCTTCGCAACCGGCGCTGACCGCTCGATCGAGCGCGCGATGATCGGCCGCCGGACCAGCGAGGCCGAGATTGATCTGGTGACCCTGATGGAGGGCGCGACGTGATCAGCCATCCGACCGCCGCCGAGCTGGCCGCTGGGCTGGCCGCGTTTGAAGCCGAGCCCGCCACGCCTGAAGACGCGCGTCATGTCTTCCTTTCACGCGTCGCCGACAATGCGCGGGCCATTCTGGCGCGTGAGGCCGAGCACGGGGCTAAGCTGCAAGCCGAAGCGACCGAACGCCTGGCCGCCCTGTTGGGTCAGACGGGCGATTTCGAAACGCTTAACGATCAGCTCTGCCAAGCGCTGAGGCAGGGCAAAATCGCGCCGCTGGCCCCGGCGTTGCTGGCGCACCTAAGAGCCATGGCCATCGGCCAGATCGCCATCGACCAGCCCGGATACGGCGGGCTAGCCGCCTTGCTCGACCGGGGTGACAGGACTTAGCGGTCGACCGATCTGAGCCGCAGCGCGCGCCAGGGCGTCCGCTTCGATGTCGGCATAGAACAGATTGAAGGCGTCGACCTTGCGCCGATCGGCCCAGGAGCCGCTGTCGCGCAACGCACTGGACTTGGGACGGCTGGTGCGCAGCAGGCCGTCTTCGCATCGCGCCGCCACCTGCCGCTGCAAGAACGCCGGGCGAGCCCCCCAGTCCAGGCCCGTCGCGTTGGCGGCGCCAAGGTTCATCCGCGCAGGGGCGCGCTCAAGCGTCACGCCACCGAGCAGCGGATTGAAGCACAGGGGCTGGCGATGCTCGAGGTTCACCAGTTGATCGGCGCCGTCCCACACCAGCGACCGCCCGGTCAACTCCTGCGCAGCGCGGAAATCTCCCTCCTGCGCTGAGGCCCAGGCCGCGATGCAACGGGTTTGACCCCGACGCTCGCAGGCCGGCAGCGGCGCCTCGGGTCCGTACTCGTCAGCGGGTACAATGGTTTCGATCAGATAGGCAGCGACCAAGCGGCGTTTCAGCTCCGGCTTTTCGGCGATCTCCTCGCGCAGCAGTCGCGCGGCCAGCGAGCCTCCTTGCTCCACGCCGACGATCACGAAGGGGCGCTCCTGTCCATAGCGCGAAACATAGGCGCGGAAGGCCTGCAGGACGTCGCCATAGGCGAAACGGCGGGCGTCACGGGCGTCGTCACGCAGGGTTAAGTAGGTGTAGAGGCTGGCTTGGCGGTACCGGGGCGCAAACAGCCGCCCCACCCGCTCGAACGGCCCGGCGTAGTTGGGCAACACCACCCGAGCCAGGAATCTCTGCGCCTTGGGCTGGTCGATGCCGCCGTTCCAGTCTCGGCCGCCGTCGAAGGTGGTCGGATGGACAAAAAAGACATCGAGCGGCGGATCGGCGGCGTTCGGCGTTTCGGGACGCCCCGGCAGCAAGGCCCAGGCCTCACGCCGGCCATAGTCCGGCGCCGGCGGGGGCTTGTAGGTCAGGAACGGGATCTTGGGATCCAGAGCGTTGCTGAGGATGTCGTAGCGCCAAATGAAGGCGGCCGCGAGGATCAGCGCCAGGAACAGCGCCGCCCCCGCTAAGATCCAGCGCTTGAAGCCTTTGAACGAGCCGCTCATGCGCCTGGGTTACACCAAGGCTTGGGCGGCTTTAAGCCCCTTCCTGGCCGATGATGGCGACTGAACAGACGTTGCTCGCTGGCGCGCCGCCCAGGTTGTGGGTCATGCCGAAAACCGGGTTGGCCAGCTGCCGCTCGCCCGCGCGCCCCTGCAGCTGCAGGTACATCTCGTACAGCATCCGCAGGCCCGAGGCGCCGATCGGATGACCGAAGCACTTGAGGCCGCCGTCGATCTGACACGGCACCCCGCCGTCGGCGTCGTAGAAGCCGTCTAGGACATCACGCCAGCCCTGCCCCTCGGGCGAGATGAACAGGTCCTCCATCGTGACGAGCTCGGTCACGGAGAAGCAGTCGTGCACCTCCATCATCGAGATCTGCTCGCGCGGACGTTCAATGCCGGCCTCCTTGTAGGCCTTGCCTGCGGCGATGCGGGCGGTGTGGAAGTGGCTGCCGTCCCAGCCGTTGTACTGGCTCTCGTAACCGTTCGAGACCGACAGCTGCAGCGCCTTGACCGTGACCAGATCGTGCTTGCCTAGCGCACGGGCGATCTCCGGCGTGGTGACGATGGCCGCCGCCGCGCCGTCCGAGACCCCGCAGCAGTCGAACAGGCCAAGCGGTTCGGCGATCAGGGGCGCGTTCAGCGCCTGCTCCTCGGTGATCGGCTTGCGCAGGTGGGCCTTGGGGTTCTTGGCGCCGTTGGCGTGGCTCTTGACCGAGACGTGGGCGATGGCGCGTTTGAGGTCGTCCTTGGAGACGCCGTGCTTGGCGCGGTAGGCGCTGGCCAGCTGCGCGAAGTTCCCGGGCGCCGAGCCGTTCGGCATCACCTGCGGGCTGAGCGTACCGGGATTGGCGACCGGCAGGCCGCCATAGCCGGTGTCCTTCAGCTTCTCGACCCCGACCGCCAGGGCGATGTCGGCCGCGCCGGCCGCCACGGCGTAGACCGCGCCACGGAACGCTTCAGAGCCCGAGGCGCAGAAGTTCTCGACGCGCGTGACCGCGATGTTGGGCAGACGCAGGGCGATCGACAGCGGCGTGCCGCCCTTGCCCGAACCGATCTCGTCGATGTGGGTGGAGAACCAGGCGGCGTCCAGCTGGGTCGGCTCAATGCCGGCGTCCTGCATGGCCTCGAGATAGGCCTCGACCATCAGGTCGTCGGGGCCAGCGTCCCAGCGCTCGCCGAACTTGCTGCAGCCCATCCCGAGAATGGCGACCTTGTCGCGAATACCTTGAGGCATGTCGGTCTCCCTATTCGGCGGCTTGAGAGGTTTGAGCGGCGATGGCGGCCCGATCGGGCGTCGCCTTCCAGAAGTACCGGACGAAGCCGCGCTTCTCGTCGACCTCCTTGATGCGGAAAGCCATCCGCACCGGCAGGCCGGTCTCGACGTCGCCCGGCGAGACGTCGGTGATGTCCATCATGATCCGCCCACCGCCCTCAAAGACGACCATGCCGTAGTGGTTCGGCGGCGCCATGGAAAACGTAAGATAGTCAGCGGAGTAGCTCAGAATGCTCGCGCGGCGTTCGGCGAACTTGTACGGCTCCTGGGTGTCCACGGCGGGATTGTTCGGGGCCACCGAGATGCGGGTGCGCGGGAACTGAATGACCCCCGTCTCGCGGCAGCGGCCGCCGACAAGGCCCAGGATCATGTCCTCGTTGCGATAGAGGGTGGTCAGGGCCGTCTTGTTGTCCTTCTCGGCCCGCATGCCCTTGTCCCAGTCAACAAGGCCGTTGAAGGTCAGGAACTTCAGATAGTTGGTCTCGACTTCTCGATCAGCCAGCGAACCGGTCACGCCCCGGGCCGGACGCGCCCCCTGACCGGTGGCGCGGAACACCAGGGCCTCGGCGCCTTGGCCGAACTGGGCGACCAGGATGGTCTCCCCGGCCTTGGCCTGCTCCAACGCGTGGGCCAGCATGATCGGGCCATGCGCGCAGCCCGCTTCCCCCATGACGGCGGCGAGGTTGTCGCGGACAGCCTCGGGCCGGATCCCGACCGCCTTGGCCACGGTGGCGGCCATGCCGGCGAATGTCGACGGGAAGCAGAAATGATCGATATCCGAAGCGCTTAGGCCCGAAACCTCAAGCGCCTTGCGGATCGCCGGCGGGACCAGCTTGACGATCCCCTCGTCGCGGATCCAGCGCTCTTCCCAGTAGTAGTCAAAGCCGCCGTCATCGCCCCGGAAGTGGTCGACGAAGTCGTCGGTGACGCTGCCGCGCCCCAGGAACTCGGCCGCGCCGGGACCGTCCGAAATCACGAAGGCGGCCGCGCCGTCGCCAAAGTCCAGCTCCTGGGCCGAGACCGCACGGGCCTTGCGGTGTTCGCCCACCGCGACGAGAGAGGTTCCGCCCGCGGCCAGCGCTTGGCCCAGGGCCGTCAGCCCGCAGCGCTGCGAGCCCGTCACGTCGCTGGCCGTGATCGACTTTTCCAGCGTCAGCGCCGACGACACGATCCCCGCGTTCAGCCGGTCGGCGAACGGCGCGGTCGTCGAGGCGAAATAGAGGCTGTTGATGTGAGAGCGATCATCGTCAGGCCCAAGGGCGTCGCGCGCCGCCTCGACCGCCATGGTCAGAGCATCCTCGTCCCAGTTGGCCATGGACCGCTCGCCCTTGCCCTTGGCCTTCAGGTTCGGCGCGACCCAGGCGTTGGCCTCGGTGACGGCCTTGCGACTCAAACGCAATCGCGGCGCATAGGCGCCCCAGGCGGCGATGCCGACCATTTCTCGCTCCCTGCCTGCCGGGCTCGTCCCGACTTATCGGCGTTCAGCTTACGCTCGCGGAAATGGACGGCAATCGTGCCCCGACGTTAGCGAGGCGCGCTCAGCGGTAGGGATCGTCGGTGTTCAGATAGCCAGCCACATAGTCGGCCACGCCGTCCTCCAGCGCCGTCATCGGGGCGTTGTAGCCGGCGGCGCGGAGTCGGCTCATGTCAGCCTGGGTGTAGTACTGGTACTTGCCGCGCAGCACCTCAGGCATGTCGATATAGGTGATCTCGGGTGTGCGGCCAGCAGCCTCAAAGGTGGCCACCGCCAAATCGCGGAACGAGCGCGCCTGGCCCGAGCCGAGATTGAAGACGCCGTTGACCGCAGGGCTGTTAGCCAGCCAGCCGACCACGTCGACCACGTCGCGGACATAGACGAAGTCGCGCAGTTGCCCGCCGTCGTCGTAGTCCGGGTGATGCGACTTGAAGAGCTTCACCCCCTCGCCCGCCGCGATGCGCGGCCAGATCTGGGCCACGACCGACTTCATGCCGCCCTTGTGGTCCTCGTTGGGGCCGTAGACGTTAAAGAACTTCAGACCCGCCCACTGCGCCGGCGCGCGGCCGCGCTGGGCCTCACGCACCGCATAGATGTCGAACAGGGCCTTGGACCAGCCATAGGCGTTCAAGGGCCGCAGGGCCTGCAGCGACAACAGATCGTCCTTGCCGTCGAAACCCAGAGCGCCGTCGCCATAGGTCGCCGCCGAAGAGGCGTAGATCAGGCGCTTGCCGTGTTGGACGCACCAGTCCCACAGGTCGCGCGAGAGCACGAAGTTGGACTGCACGATCTTGTCGGCGTCGGTCTCGGTGGTCGAGGACACCGCGCCCATGTGGACCACCAGCTCGACCTCGGCGCCGCGACGTTGCAGCCAGTCAAACAGATGCTCGGGCGCGACGAAGTCGGCGATCGGATGCTTGGCGATGTTGCGCCATTTGCCGCTGGCCGCGTCGCGCAGGCGGTCGCAGACGACGACATCCAGCGCGGGATCCTCGCAGAGCCGCGCGACGATGTTCGAACCGATGAAACCGGCGCCGCCGGTGACCAGGACGATGCGGCGGCTCATGGTCAGGCGGCCTTGGTCAGGGCGTCGTAGCGCAGCAGATTGGCGACCAGGGCCTCGAACTGGTTCATCGGCACCATGTTCGGACCGTCCGACGGCGCGTTGTCCGGATCGGGGTGGGTCTCGATGAAGACGCAGGCCACGCCGACGGCGACGGCGGCGCGGGCCAGGGTCGGTACGAACTCGCGCTGGCCGCCCGAGGACGTGCCCTGCCCGCCTGGCTGCTGGACGCTATGGGTGGCGTCGAACACCACGGGGCAGCCGATCTCTTTCATGATCGGCAAGCTGCGCATGTCGCTGACCAGGGTGTTGTAGCCGAAGGAGGCGCCGCGCTCACACGCCATGACGTTGGGGTTGCCCGCGCCTGTCACCTTGGCGATCACGTTCTTCATGTCCCAGGGGGCCAGGAACTGCCCCTTCTTGATGTTGATCGCCCGGCCCGTGGCGGCCGCGGCCAGCAGCAGGTCGGTCTGGCGGCACAGGAAGGCCGGGATCTGAATCACGTCGACGGCCTCGGCCACGATCGGACAGTGGCTGGTCTCGTGCACGTCGGTCAGGGTCGGCAGGCCGGTGACCTCGCGGATTTCCTGGAAGATCGGCAGGCTATCCTTGAGGCCAATGCCGCGCTGGGCGTTGGCCGAGGTGCGGTTGGCCTTGTCGTAGGAGGTCTTGTAAATCAGGCCGACACCCAGGCGATCGGCCATCTCCTTCAGGGCGTGAGCCGTCTCGAGCGCGTGCTGGCGGCTCTCCATCTGGCAGGGGCCGGCGATGATCGACAGCTTCTCACCGTTGCCGATGCGAACGGGCGCGCCGTTCGGCGTCTTGATCTCGACGACGGCGTTGGGGGCGACGGCTTGGGGCTGATCCACGACGACAATTCCAGCGTATTAGGGCTTCGGGCGCCCCAGAGGTGACCCTTGGGACGAGACGGTGCAAGTGCGGAACGACTCTGGCGACAGCAAGGCGGGCTCTGACGCCGTCATCGTGTGGTTTCGCAAGGACCTGCGCATAGCCGACAATCCGGCGCTGCGCCATGCTGCGGAAAGCGGCCGCCCGGTGATCCCGCTCTACATCCTCGACGAGACGCCCGGGGTGCGCCCGATGGGCGGGGCTTCGCTCTGGTGGCTCGACAAGTCGCTCAGGAGCCTTGCTGTCAGCCTTGAGTCCCTGGGCGCCAAGCTCATCCTCCGCAAAGGCGTCGCAGCGCAGGTGCTCGACGAGGTCATTGCGCAATCCGGCGCGACCTGCGTCCTGTGGAACCGGCTCTACGACCAGGCCTCCATGGACCGGGACGCGACGATCAAGGCCGCGCTCAAGGATCGCGGCGTCGATTGCCAGAGCTTCAACGCCAGCCTTCTGAACGAGCCCTGGACGGTCAAGAACGGTTCGGGGCAGCCCTACAAAGTCTTCACCCCCTACTGGCGCGCGGCGCGGGAGCACCTGACCGATGTTGCGGTCGCGCCGGCGCCCGACCGCCTTGTCGCGCCGGCACAATTGCCGCCCAGCGAAGACCTCGCGAGTTGGAACCTGCACCCGACCAAGCCGGACTGGTCCAAGGGCTTCGACCTCTGGACGCCGGGCGAGGCTGGCGCCTACGGACGGCTCGATGCGTTCCTAAAGGGCGCGATCAAAGGCTACGGCGACCAGCGCGACATCCCGGGGGTGGAAGCAACCTCCAGGCTCTCGCCGCATCTGCACTTCGGCGAGATCGGTCCGCGTCAGGTCTGGCTGGCGACTCGCAACGCTGCGGACCAAGGCGACATACCGGTAGTCGAGGCCGATAAGTTCTTGTCCGAGATCGGCTGGCGCGAGTTCAACCATTCGATCCTGTTCCATTGGCCCGAGATGCCTCGCCGAAACTTCAAGCCGGAGTTCGACAGCTTTCCCTGGGTCAAGGACGAAGGCGCGCTTGAAGCCTGGAAGAAGGGCGAGACCGGCTATCCAATCGTGGACGCTGGAATGCGCGAACTCTGGACGACCGGCTTCATGCACAACCGGGTGCGCATGATCGTCGCCTCGTTCCTGATCAAGCACCTGATGATTGACTGGCGCGAAGGCGAGGCCTGGTTCTGGGATACGTTGCTGGACGCCGATCTCGCCAACAACGTCGGCAACTGGCAGTGGACCGCCGGCAGCGGCGCCGACGCCTCCCCCTATTTCCGCATCTTCAATCCCATCGCCCAAGGCGAGAAGTTTGACCCCAAGGGCGACTATGTCCGACGCTGGGTTCCCGAGCTGCGCAGCATGCCTGATGAGGTTATCCACAAGCCTTGGACCAAGCCCCTGCATCTGACCGCCAGCGCCAAACGTCTCTACACCAGACCGATCGTGGATCACGCCAAGGCGCGGGAGCGTGCTCTGGAGGCCTATCACGGCCTCTAGCTTCACGCGGGGTTTACGGGACGGTTGTCGAAGGCGTTAATGAACGGGTAACCGGATGCGAGACCTGACCTTGGAAACTGCGCTCTGGAACGATCCTGATCTACGAACCGCGCCGACGGCCTTTCGCGCAGCGCTGCGCGTCGTGGCCACGAACTGGGACGCGGGCTCGATCACCTGGATCCTGCCGACCGGCAAAGCGCTTCGTATCACCGGGCCAAATCCTGGTCCCGACGCGACGCTGAGGGTCAATGATTACAATTTCATGCGGCGGGCTTTTACGTCCGGCGCGATCGGCTTCGCCGAAGGCTTCATGGCGGGCGAATGGGAGACACCCGACCTGTCGGCCGTGCTGGAAGCCTTCTCGCTGAACTTCGACAAACTGGGAGCCCTGGTGTCCGGCAATCCGCTGATGCGGGCATTACATGGCCTCTACCACCTGCTGCACCGCAACAGCCGCTCGGGCTCGAAGAAGAATATCCACGCCCACTACGACTTGGGGAACAGCTTCTATTCGCGGTGGCTGGACCCGACGATGACCTATTCTTCGGCGCTCTACGAACGGCCTGGCCAGTCGCTGCCGGAGGCGCAGCGGGCCAAGTATGCGGCCCTGGCGCGCACAATCGATCTGACGCCGGGCAAGCACGTGCTGGAAATCGGCTGCGGCTGGGGTGGCTTCGCCGAGTTCGCCGCCAAGGAGGTCGGGGCCAAGGTCACCGGGATCACCATCTCACAGGCGCAATACGATTTCGCGCGCAAGCGCCTGTTCGAACAGGGGCTTGCGGAAAAGGCCGACATCCGGCTTGTAGACTATCGCGACGTCGAAGGCCGCTTTGATGCAGTAGCCTCGATCGAGATGTTCGAAGCCGTGGGCGAAGAGTACTGGCCGGCCTATTTCAGCAAGGTCCGCGACGTGCTTGTCCCCGGCGGTCGCGCCGGCCTGCAGATCATCACGATCCGCGACGAGCTGTTCGACGAGTACCGCAGCCAGACCGACTTTATCCAGCGCTACATCTTCCCTGGCGGCATGTTGCCCAGCGAGGCCCGCCTGAAGGAAGAGACCGAACGCGCAGGCCTGGAATGGAGCGATCTCAAGCGCTTCGGCCAGAATTATGCCGACACGCTAGCCGAATGGGCCCGCCGGTTCGAGGCCGCCTGGAGCGAGATCCGCAAGGATGGCTTCGACGAACGCTTCCGTCGGCTGTGGCGGTTCTATCTGAGCTACTGTGAGGCGGGCTTTCGGACCGAGCGGACCAATGTCATTCAGCTGGGCCTCAGCCGGGCTTAGACGGTGAACCTTGTAGTTCTGCGCGTGGCGAGCGACGGGTGTATAGGGCCTAAACGTCTCAATGGGCTGACAATTTGGTCGCTCGGGAGCCGCGCTTTCAGGAAAACTGGGGTTGCGTGAGCGCGGCGCGACACGATCTACCTGCGACCCGCTCACTGCCCACAGGCCTGCCATGTCCGTCCTGCCCAGCGTCCTCGACGCGATTGGAAATACGCCGCTCATCCGCCTCGCCCGAGCGAGCGAGGCCACCGGCTGCGAAATCCTGGGCAAGGCCGAGTTCATGAACCCTGGCCAGTCGGTTAAGGACCGTGCGGCGCTCGCCATCATCCGCGACGCGGAAGCGAAGGGGTTGCTCAAGCCCGGCGGTCGTATCGTCGAGGGCACGGCGGGCAATACAGGCATAGGCCTGGCCATGGTCGCCTCGTCGCTCGGCTACAAGACAACCATCGTGATCCCGCGCACCCAGAGCCAGGAGAAGAAGGACGCGATCCGCCTGCTAGGCGCGGAACTGGTCGAGGTCGACGCTGTCCCCTACTCCAATCCCGACAATTACGTTCGCTATTCCGGGCGCTTGGCCGAGGAACTTGCCCGGACGGAACCGAATGGCGTGATCTGGGCCAATCAGTTCGACAACACCGCCAATCGCGATGCGCACTATCGCACAACGGGCCCGGAAATCTTCGACCAGACAGGCGGTAAGGTCGACGGCTTCATCTGCGCCGTTGGCTCGGGCGGCACGCTGGCGGGCGTCGCCGCAGCTCTGCGGGAGCGCAAGCCGGGCGTGCGAATCGGCCTGGCCGATCCCTACGGCGCGGCGCTGTACGCCTGGTACAAGGACGGCGAGCTGAAATCGGAAGGCTCCTCGATCAGCGAGGGCATCGGCCAGGGCCGGATCACCGCCAACCTCGAGGGCCTGAAGATCGACGATCCGTTCCGTGTCTCCGACGAAGAGATGCTGGAAGTGCTCTACGACCTCGTCCAGCACGAAGGCCTCTGCCTGGGCGGCTCGGCGGGGATCAACGTCGCCGGCGCGATCAAGCTGGCCAAGACGATGGGGCCCGGCCACACCATCGTGACGGTGCTGTGCGACCATGGCTCGCGATACCAGTCCAAACTCTTCAATCCCGACTTCCTTAAGCAAAAGGGCTTGCCGACGCCGCCCTGGATGTAGCTTGCGATCGGTGCGCGCGGGGGCGATGTTGCCCGGCCCGCAACGTGGCGAGTCAGACCCCGAAAGGCGCCCATGAGCACTCCGTCCGATCCGCTGGTCACCACCGCCTGGCTGGCGCAACATCTCGACGCCCCAGACGTGCGCGTGGTGGATGCTTCGTGGCACATGCCGGCGGCCCAGCGCGATCCGCACAAGGAGTTCCTGGCGGCGCATATTCCGGGCGCAGTGTTCTTCGACATCGACGAGATCGCCGACGAGACCAGCGACCTGCCCCACATGATCCCGTCGCCGACCAAGTTCGCCTCGCGGGTCCGTAAGCTGGGCCTGGGCGACGGCTCGCGCATCGTCGTCTACGACAGCACCGGCATCCTGCCGGCGGCGCGCGTCTGGTGGCATTTCCGGGCCATGGGCCACGAGGACGTGGTCGTGCTGGATGGCGGCCTTCCCAAGTGGATCTCCGAAGGCCGCCCGATCGAGGATGGCCCCGCAATGCCGCAGGAGCGCCACTTCACGCCGCGCTATCAGGCTGATGTCTATCGCTCGCTGGAGCAGATGCGGGACATCGTCGCCAACGGCCGCGAACAGATCGTCGATGCGCGCGCGGCCGGGCGCTTCGCGGGCGTCGACCCAGAACCCCGCGCCGGTCTGCGCGGCGGCCACATGCCCGGCGCCCGCAACATCCCTCTTTCCGCTCTGATCGCGCCGGACGGAACCCTGCTGTCGGCGGACAAGCTGAAGGCGGTGTTCGAAGCCGCCGGCATCGATATCAACAAACCTGTGGTCTCGACTTGCGGTTCGGGCATCACCGCCTCGGTCGTGGCGCTGGCGCTGGCGCGCATGGGCAAGCCGCGCTCGGCGGTTTATGACGGCTCATGGACGGAATGGGGCGGGCTGGCAGATACGCCGGTCGTCACGGGTCCGGCCCAGTAGACCTCCGACCATCGAGACCCGCCATGGATGAAGAAACCCGCCTGATCCACACAGGCTCGGAGCCCGCTCGCCTTGGACGGACGGTCAATCCGCCGATCCAGCGGGGCTCAACGGTCCTGCTGCCGGACGCGGCATCGCTCTATGACGACGATCAGCTGACCTACGGGATTACAGGTCTCTCGACGCCCACCGCGTTGCAAAGCGCCCTGGCTGATTTGGAGGGCGCGACGAACGTCACGCTCTATCCCTCCGGTCTGGCGGCGATCACGGGGGCGATGCTCGCCGTGCTGAAGGCAGGCGACGAGGTGCTGGTCGTCGACAGCGCCTACAAGCCGACACGCCGCTTCTGCGATCGGGTGCTGGGCCGCTTTGGCGTCACCACGCGCTACTACGACCCCAAACTTTCCCCCGAGGCGCTGATGGCCTTGGTGACGTCCAGCACGCGCCTCATCGTGCTGGAGGCCCCCGGATCGCTGACCTTCGAAATGCAGGACATCCCGGCCATCGCCCAAGCGGCCAACGCCCGGGGCGTCATGACTTTGATCGACAACACCTGGGCGGCCGGCCTGCTGTTCAAGCCACTGGCGCATGGCGTCACCCTCAGCGTCCAGGCGCTGACCAAATACGTCGGCGGGCATTCGGATTGCTTTATGGGTTCGGTCGCGACGCGTGACGACGCCGTCGCCAGGCTGCTCGGCGACGCCATGTGGGACATCGGCTGGTCGGTGTCGTCCGATGACGCCTACACCATGCTCCGCGGCCTGCGCACCCTGTCGACGCGCCTTCCCCGGCACGGCGAGAACGGCTTGGCCATGGCGCGCTGGCTGCAGGAGCGTCCCGAGGTCGCGCGCGTGCTGCATCCCGCCCTGCCGGGCGATCCCGGCCACGCGGTCTGGAAACGGGACTTCTCCGGCGCCTGCGGCCTGTTCGGGGTGGTGTTGAAGCCGTGCTCCCAGAAAGCGGTCCACGCCTTCATGGACAGCCTGACGCTGTTCGGCCTTGGGTTCTCGTGGGGCGGCTACGAGAGCCTGGCGCTGCACTGCGACCCGCAGTTGGGCGCGCGCTCGATCCCGGTGGCGCTGGAAGGTCCCCTGCTTCGTTTCCATATCGGTCTTGAGAGCGTTGAGGACCTGAAGGCCGATCTCCGCCGAGGCTTCGAGGCCCTGGCGGCCCAAACGGCTTAGCCTGCTTGGAGAATTCCACGCGCCGCTTTCAGAGGAAATCAGCCCCAGGCGCGGTTGCGGTTGGGGCAGGCGCGACCAGATAGGTTCGCAGACGCCGACGGTTGGTCGGCGCATGCCTAGGGACGAGTTCATGCCCAACCTGTTCGATCCGCTGCGCGTCGGCGACCTGGCCCTGCCCAATCGCGTCGTGATGGCGCCGCTGACCCGGCTCCGCGCCGGCCCGACCCATATCCCGAACGCCTTGATGGCCGAGTATTACGCCCAGCGCGCTTCCGCCGGCCTGCTGATCAGCGAAGGCGTACCGGTTTCGCCGCAGGGCGTCGGCTATCCCGGCGTCCCGGGTATCTGGTCGGCCGAGCAGACCGAGGCCTGGAAGCAAGTCACCAAGGCCGTGCACGACAAGGGCGGCCGCATTTTCATGCAAATCTGGCACGTCGGCCGCATTTCCGACCCCTCGCACCTGAGCGGCGGAACGCCGGTGGGCCCCAGCCCGATCGCGGCCAATGGGCATGTCAGCCTGCTTCGCCCGGAACGCCCCTACCCGGTTCCGCACGCCCTCTCGATCGAAGAGATCCAAGGTGTCGTCGAAGACTTCCGGCGCGCGGCCGAGAATGCTCAGGCCGCCGGCTTCGACGGCGTGCAGTTGCACGGGGCCAACGGCTACCTGCTCGACCAGTTCTTGCAGGACGGCAGCAACCACCGCGCCGACGCCTATGGCGGTTCGATCGAGAACCGCGCCCGTCTGCTGCTTCAGGCGACGGACGCGGCGATATCGGTCTGGGGCGCCGACCGGGTTGGAGTGCACCTTGCTCCGCGTGCGGACAGCCACACCATGGGCGACAGCGATCTGCCCGCCACCTTCGGCTACGTCGCGAAGGCGCTAGGCGAGCGTAAGATCGCCTTCGTCTCAGCGCGTGAGTACGAGGCGGCCGACAGCCTCGGGCCTACGCTGAAGGCGGCGTTCGACGGCCCGTACATCGCCAATGAGAAGTTCGACCTCGCCAGCGCCAACGCAGCGATCGAGGCTGGACGCGCCGATGCGATCGCATTCGGCAAGGCCTACATCGCCAACCCGGATCTGGTCGAACGGCTGAAGGCCGGGGCGCCGTTGAACGCGCCCGATCCTTCGACCTTCTATGGCTACGACAACGGGCCGCGCGGCTACACGGACTATCCGACCCTGGCGGAGGCCACTGAGGCCGCCTAGAGCCGCACGAAACGACGCGCCGAGCCTGCACGATCTGGCTCGGCGCGCATTCAGCAGGCGCTGATCAAGCCCTCTGCGACATACTGCTTGGCGACGGCCTCGGCGACCTTGATGCCGTCGACGGCCGCCGAGAGGATGCCGCCAGCGTAGCCTGCGCCCTCGCCCGCCGGGTATAGGCCGACCGTGTTGAGGCTCTGGAAGTCCTTTCCGCGCGTGATTCGTACCGGCGAGGACGTCCGGGTCTCGACGCCGGTGAGCACGACGTCCGGATGGTCGTAGCCGGGGATCTGGCGGCCGAAGACCGGCAGCGCCTCGCGCATAGCCTCGATGGCGAAGTCGGGCAGACATTGCGCGAGATCCGTCAGGTGGACTCCGGGCTTGTACGACGGCGTCACCGCGCCGAACGCGGTCGAGGGTCGGCCGGCCAGGAAGTCGCCGACCAGTTGGCCCGGCGCCTGGTAGGTTCCGCCACCGGCCTGGAACGCCAGGCTCTCCCACTTCCGCTGGAATTCGACGCCCGCCAGCGGATGCCCAGGATAATCCTGCTCCGGGTTGATATCGACGACGAAGCCGGAATTGGCGTTCCGCTCGTTGCGCGAATACTGGCTCATGCCGTTGGTCACGACGCGTCCGGGCTCCGAGGTCGCCGCCACGACGGTGCCCCCCGGACACATGCAGAAGCTGTAGACCGTCCGCCCGTTCTTGGCGTGGTGCGAGATGGCGTAGGCCGCCGCGCCCAGGTCCTTGTGGCCCGCACAGTCGCCAAAGCGCGCGCGATCGATCCACGACTGCGGATGCTCGATCCGCACGCCGATCGAGAATGGCTTGGCCTCGATATGGACGCCGCGATCGAAGAGCACCTGGAAGGTGTCACGGGAGCTGTGACCCAAGGCCATGACCACGTGGCGGGCCGGCAGGTAGGGTTGGCCGGCGATATGCAGACCCTTCACACGCCGCACGCCATCCTCGCCCACCGCGATGTCGAAGTCCTCGACCCGGTGCTGCCAGCGATATTCGCCGCCCAGGCTTTCGATCAGCGCCCGCATGTTCTCGACCATATGGACGAGGCGGAAGGTGCCGATGTGCGGGTGAGCCTCGGTCAGGATCTCTTCGGGCGCGCCGGCCTTGACGAATTCGGTCAGCACCTTGCGCCCCAGGAAGCGCGGATCCTTGATCTGGCTGTAGAGCTTGCCGTCCGAGAAGGTCCCCGCCCCGCCTTCGCCAAACTGGACGTTGGACTCAGGATTCAGCTCGCTGCGCCTCCATAGACCCCAGGTGTCCTTGGTGCGCTCACGCACGACCTTGCCGCGATCGACGATGATCGGCTTCAAGCCCATCTGCGCCAGGATCAGGCCGGCGAACAGGCCGCAGGGACCCGCGCCGATGACCACCGGTCGCGGCCCATCAAAGCCTTCGGGCGCCTTGGCGACGAAGCGATAGTCGGTATCCGGCGTAAGCCGCACATGGTGGTCGCCCTCGAACCGACGCAGCACGTCCGCCTCATCGCGCAGGACAACATCCACCGAGTAGACCATCTGAATGGCGGACTTCTTGCGCGCGTCATTGGCGCGCCGGGCCACCGCGAAACGCACCAGGTCCGTGGCCGGCACACCCAGACGCGCCAGGATCGCGGGCTCCATCGCATCCGGCGGATGGCCGAGCGGCAGCTTCAATTCCGAAATACGCAGCATGACGCGCCTCTTAGCCGGAACACGGCCGATGCGCCATCCAGCAGCTTGTCGCGCGTGGAGCGAGCCAAGTTTAGACGAAACCGTCCAAACCTCCGGGGCGCTGGATTCGAACGCCTTGAGCGCTTTAGTCCAGCTTCACGACCACGACCGACTTCGACGGTATGTCCAGAGACAGGCTATCCCCCGAGACCTTCGCCCCCTTGAAGGGCACGGGAACAACCTTGGGCTTGACGCCAAACTCGTTGAGCGCGTCCATCCTTTCCGCCGTCATGACCTGGCCGCTAACGGCCTTGGCCTTCACCCCGGCCAGCGCGACCGTCAGCTTCACGCCGTCGTCGGGAGACATGTTGACCACCGCGACGTAGATCTTGCCGTCCTTGCCCTTGGCCGCCGAGGCGTTGAACGCCGGGATCCGGCTGCCGGCGACGTCGATCTCAGGCGCCTTGGTCTCCAGCGGGATCGCCGTCGAGTCGTGGAACGGCACGTACATCTGGTGGGCGTAGTAGGTCGGGGTCAGCACCATCTGGTCGCCCTTGGTCAGAATGACCGCCTGGAGGACATTAATGGTCTGGGCGATGTTGGCCATCCGCACCCGCTCAGCGTGCTGATGAAAGATGTTGAAGTTCGCCGCCGCCAGCACGCCGTCGCGGAGGGTGTTCAGCTGGTAGAGATGGCCCGGGTTCGTGCCCGGCTCAGGATCGTACCAAGTCCCCCACTCATCCACGTAAAGCCCGATACGCTTCTGGGGGTCGTTGCGGTCCATCACAGCGATGTGCTGGCGAAGCAGATCGTCCATCCGCAGGGTCTGCGCAAAGGACTTCCCCCAGGCGGCCTTGTCGAAGTCGGTGGCCGCGCCCTTCTTGTTCCAGTCGCCGGTCTGGATCGTGTAGTAGTGGAGCGAGATGGCGTCCATCTGCTTGCCCGCCGCCTTGGTCAGAACGTCGGTCCAGTTGACGTCGAACGAGTTGGCGCCCGAAGCGACCCGAGCCGCAGGATTGTCGCTGTTCTTGTGGAAGAACGACGAGAAGCGGCGGTACTCGTTGGCGTAGTAGTCCGCCGTCATTTCACCGCCGCAACCCCAGTTCTCGTTGCCGATGCCGATGAATGGCACCTTCCAGGGCTTGTCGCGACCGTTGGCGCGGCGCTCCTGGGCCAGGGTGTCGTCGCCCGGCGAGGTCATGTACTCGATCCATTCGCGCATCTCGGTCGGATTGGACGAGCCGACATTGACGGCGACGTACGGATCGGCGCCGACCTGCTCGGCGAAGTCCATGAACTCGTGCGTGCCGAAGGCGTTCGTCTCGGGCGAGCCGCCCCACCAGTTGTTCTTGCGGGAGGGACGTTTGTCACGAGGCCCGATCCCATCGCGCCAGTGGTACTCGTCAGCGAAACAGCCGCCCGGCCAACGGATCACGGGCGTCTTGATCGCCTTCAGCGCGCCCACCACGTCGCTTCGCACGCCTCGGACATTGGGGATCTTCGAGTCCGGCCCCACCCAGATACCGTCATAGACGCCGGCGCCCAGATGTTCGGAGAACTGGCCATAGATATAGCGGGAAATCGTCGGGCCGGACTGATCGGCCCGAAGCGTCGCCGTTGCGCTGATTTCCCCGGCCCGAGCGCTCGCCGCCAAGGCCAGCAGCGCGACCGCCGCGCCCAACCACTTGCCGCTCATGGTGCTCTCCCAGCCCTCTGTCGCTGAGAAGCCTTAGCAGGCGGTTATTTGTCCGACAATATAGCTTACAGATCGACGTTCGTCGTACAGGGTCGATCCCGCGCGCTAGTGGTTGTCGCGCGGCAGCCCCTTGGTCTGGGCGATCCGCTGATATTTCACCGCCGGCTCCAGCACCGCGCCCGTGTCCATCTGTCCGACAACGCTCCGTTGGATCTCCTGCCAGGGCGTCTGGCTTTCCGGATAGGCGTAACCGCCGGCAGCCTCCAACGCCTTGCGACGCTCGACGACTTCAGTGGCGGAGATCAGGACATCCACGCGGGATTTGCGCAGGTCAAAGCGAACCCGGTCACCCGTCTGCAACAAGGCGAGGCCCCCGCCGGCCGCGGCTTCGGGCGAGGCGTTGAGGATCGACGGCGAGCCGGACGTGCCCGACTGGCGTCCGTCGCCGATACAGGGAAGCTGATGAATACCCTGTTTGATCAGGTAGTTCGGCGCGCGCATGTTCACGACCTCGGCCGCGCCCGGATAGCCGATGGGTCCCGCGCCGCGCATGAACAGGATCGAGTTGGCCGTAATCCCCAGCGCGGGGTCATCAATCCGATGATGGTAGTCCTCGGGCCCGTCGAACACGATCGCGTCCCCTTCGAAGGCGTCTGGATCGTCGGGGTTGGACAGATAGCGCGCGCGGAACTCCTCGCTGATCACACTGGTCTTCATGATCGCCGAGTTGAACAGATTGCCGCGCATGATCGCGAAACCGGCGCGTTCAACGAGCGGACGCATGAACGGACGGATGACGTCCTCATCCTCGATGACGGCGCCGCGATACTGCTCGCCGATGCTCTGGCCGGAGACCGCCCGGGCGTCCTCGTGGATCAAGCCCTGCTCGATCAGTTGGCCAAACACCGCCGGCACGCCGCCCGCGCGGTAGTAGTCCTCGCCGAGATACTCGCCGGCGGGCTGCAGGTTGACCAGCAGCGGCACGTCCTTGCCGGCGGCCTCCCAGTCTTCCAGCTTCAGGTCGACATTCATGTGGCGCGCCAGGGCGTTCAGGTGGATCGGCGCGTTGGTCGAACCGCCGATCGCCGAGTTGACGACGATCGCATTGAGGAACGCCTCGCGGGTCAGGATGTCAGAAGGTTTGAGATCCTCGGCGACCATCTCGACGATCCGAAGGCCCGTGCGATAGGCGTTCTCCTGACGGTCGCGATACGGCGCCGGGATCGCGGCCGAGCCAGGCAGCGACATGCCCAGGGCCTCGGTCAGCGAATTCATGGTCGTGGCCGTGCCCATGGTGTTGCAGTAGCCGGTCGACGGCGCTGAGCTGGCCACGAGCTTGATGAAGCCGGCATTGTCGATTTCGCCGGCGGCCAGCATTTCGCGCGCCTTCCAGACGATCGTGCCCGAACCGGTGCGCTTACCCTTGTGCCAGCCATTCAGCATCGGCCCCACCGACAGGGCGATGGCGGGAATGTTGACCGTCGCCGCCGCCATCAAGCAAGCCGGCGTGGTCTTGTCGCAGCCGATGGTCAGAACCACACCGTCGAGCGGGTAGCCGTAGAGCAGCTCCACAAGGCCCAGGTACGAAAGATTGCGATCCAGGCCCGCTGTCGGCCGCTTGCCCGTCTCCTGGATCGGGTGGACCGGGAACTCCAGCGCGATGCCGCCGGCGCTGCGGATCCCCTCGCGCACGCGCTCGGCCAGCACCAGGTGGTGGCGATTGCACGGCGAGAGGTCCGAGCCCGTCTGGGCGATCCCGATGATCGGCCTACCCGATTGGAGCTCCTCAAGGGTCAGTCCGAAGTTCAGGTAGCGCTCCAGATAGAGCGCTGTCATGTCGATGTTGGCGGGATTGTCGAACCAAGCGCGCGACCGAAGCGCGCGCGGGGGGACGTTGGGGACGCTCATGACAACCCTTGATGACAGGATCCAGCGCTCGCATGACAGGGACAGACGCGGAATGTCCCGCCGCTTCACTGCCGCCTCGCTCTTTGTATTTGTCTGACTATACCCCGAGGCCTGGGGCGTCAATGCGAGCGCCATCGCCCGCCATCAAGCGAGCCTCTACGCCTTCAGCGAGGCTCGTGTGTCTTCCAGAGCCAGGGTCACCAATCGCTCCATGGCCTCGCGCGCCTGATCCTTGCGCCCCGCCGCGATGGCGTCAAAGACCTTCCAGTGCTCGGGCATCGGGTCGCGCGCCAGACCACGTCCACGTTGTTTGAAGATGGTCGTCCAGCGCACCGCCGCGCCGATGCTGCTGCTGAGGGTGAACAGCGGCCCGTTGGCGGTGGCTTCAAGCACTGCGTCGTGGAAGTCGCGATCGGCCGCCTGCCCCGCCTCGGTCACTAGCGTCTCGTGCTGCATCGTGACGAGCGCGGCGCGCATCCGCTCCAACTGGCCCTCGTCGCGCCGCTTGGCCGCCAAGGCTGCGGCGGCTGGCTCGACGATCATGCGAAGCTCGTAGAGCTCCTGCAGAAACGACTCGCTCGGTTCTGACTCGAAGAACCAGGAGAGCACTTCAGGATCGAGCAGCCGCCAGCGCGCCCGTGGACTGACGCGCGTGCCTGTCTTTGGCCGACTCTCCACCAGTCCCTTGGCGGCAAGGATGCGGATGGCCTCGCGATAGGCGCTGCGGGAGACCTGGAGCCGTTCGCTGGCCTCGATCTCGTTGGTCAGGACATCGCCGGGCTGGTGCTTGCCAGAGACGATCGCCGCGCCGAGCGACCGGGCGATCGCCCCGTGAAGACGCCCTGAAGACGCCTCCTCGCGCTCGACCTCGCCGCCCCCCTCTTCGCCCCTTGCCTTCGCCACCCGCAGGTCACTCCCGATCGCTGCTCAGCACGAGAGCTGGCGCGCCGGGACTCTAGGGAGACTGCATCGTTCAGAACAAGAGAATTCCGCCTCCACAGGTCCTCGCTTGTTTGACAGCGCGGCCAGGACCGTTATTTGTCTGACTATTAGAACCAAGGGAGGCGAGCCGGTGGTGCTTCGATTCGCGCAGCTGAAGACGCCGCAAGGCGAGCGGCGGCTTGTCGCCATCGATGACGCTCGCTTGGCGCGCCGAGTCGAGGTCGCCGATACGCTGTACGCGCTCGCGCAGGCGGCCATCGCGACCGGCGCGACCCTGTCAGACGCCGCCCAGGCCCGGCCTCTGGGCGAGACTATCGACCTCGAGGTCGCTCTCGCGGAGGGTCGCGTGCTCGCGCCCATCGACCACCCCGACGCCGCGCACCTGCTGATGACCGGTACAGGCCTCACCCATCTTGGATCGGCGGAAAGCCGCGACCAGATGCACAAGGCCGCCCTCGCCCATCAGGCCGGCGCAGACGAGCCGCTGACCGACTCCCGGCGAATGTTCCTGATGGGCGTGGCCGGCGGTAAGCCGCCTGCCGGCGAGGTCGGCGTGCAGCCCGAATGGTTCTACAAGGGCGACGGCTCCCAACTCGTCGCCCCGGGCCAGGCGCTGATGTTCCCCGCATTCGCCGAGGACGGCGGCGAGGAGCCGGAGATCGCCGGCGTCTACCTGGTGGGTCCCGACGCAACGCCCTATCGGCTAGGCTATTGCCTCGCGAACGAGTTCTCGGACCACGTCGTGGAACGGGGAAACTATCTTTGGCTGGCGCACTCCAAGCTCCGCAACGCCGCCCTTGGCCCGGAACTGCTAACCGGGCCCCTACCGCAAGAGATACACGGCGTGAGCCGGATCATCCGCGATGGCAAGGTCGCCTGGGAAAAGCCCTTCCTGTCTGGCGAAGGCAACATGTCCCACGCCTTGGCGAACCTCGAACACCATCACTTCAAGTACGGCCAATTCCGGCGACCGGGAGATGTGCACGTCCACTTCTTTGGCGCGGCGACGCTTTCGTTCGCGTCGGGGTTCCAGACCCAGGAAGGCGATGTCTTCGAGATTGAGGCGCCGCCGTTCCACTATCCCGCGCGCAACCGACTGGCGCACGCGCCATCGACCCCGACGACCATCAAGTCACTCTAGAGCGGCCAAGCCGCCGACAACGACATCAAGGGAGAGGACCATGAGGCTGAAGACCCTAGCGCTCTGCGGCGCAGCGCTCCTGCTCGCCGGGACCGTCCAAGCGGCGGAGCTCTCGCGCAAGCCGTTCGGCAAGCTGCCTTCCGGAGAGAGCATCGAGGCCTTGACCCTGACCAACGGGAACGGCGTCAGCGCCACCGTCATCACCTATGGCGCCACCTTGCAGTCGTTGATCGCACCGGGCCGCGATGGCAAGACTGCCGACGTCGCACTCGGCTTCGCCGACGCCGCCGGCTACGCCAGCAACAACAGCTATTTCGGCGCCAGTGTCGGCCGGTTCGCGAACCGGATCGGTAAGGGCCGCTTCAGTCTGGACGGTAAGACATATCAATTGGCTCTGAACAACGACGGCGTCGCTGCGCTGCATGGCGGGGTCAAGGGGTTCGACAAGGTCGTCTGGAAAGTGCTGGAAGCCACGGCCGGCCCGGTGGCTTCCGTGACCTTTGGCTATGTCAGCCCCGATGGCGAAGAAGGCTATCCGGGCACGCTGACCGCCACAGCGACCTATGCCTTGGACGAGCAAAACCAGCTGACGATCACCTACGGCGCGACCACCGACAAGCCGACGATCGTCAACCTGACGAACCACGCCCTGTTCAACATGGCTGGCGAAGGCTCGTCCGAGGGCGCCCTGGGAAATGTGCTGACCATCCCGGCTGACGGCTACACTCCCGTCGACGCCGAACTGATCCCAACGGGTGCGGTGACGCCGGTGGCCGGAACTGCCTTCGACTTCCGAAAGCCCATGGCTGTGGGCGATCGCATCCGGGACGCCAGAGACCCTCAGCTGGTGATCGGACGCGGCTACGATCACAATTATGTCCTGAACGGCCCATCGGGCGCGGCGCTGCGGCTCGCCGCCCGTCTTTCAGATCCGAAGAGCGGCCGGACGTTGGAAATCCTGTCCACCGCGCCTGGGCTGCAATTCTATGCCGGTAACTTCATGAATGGGCTGATGATCGGCAAGAGCGGCAAGATGTATCGCCAGGGCGACGGCATCGCCCTTGAGCCGCAGCATTTCCCCGACGCGCCCAACAAGCCTCAGTTCGCCTCAACGCGGCTCGACCCCGGCCATACCTACAAGAACACGATGGTGTTCCGACTGAGCGTGGCCCGCTAACGCGGCGCCGACCAGGTTCGCGGCTCGTTCAGAGCTTGATCGATCATCCGAGAAGCCGCTTCGCAGCGACTCTCGGCGATGCGGGGAGCACTGGCCGTCGGGATCTGGAGGAGTGTCTCGTGCGCGTGAGCGCGCCGCATTTCCACTAAGCGTTCCTCGATCGCGGCCATCTGGAGGCGGACGCTGTCGCTCTGAAGCGCCAGACGGTGTTCAAGCTCTTCAATTGTCGCCTGGCTGGCGCAGAGCGCTCGCCGGGCTTCGTCGCGTTCCGCTGTCACGATTTCCAGGGCAAGGCGCATGTCCGAGGTGCGCGTACCGGCGTTGGACATTTTCACACCAGCGATGACGCCGCCCGCGACAGACAACAGCCAGAGAGTCTTCAGAAGAAAGGGCGTAGCGCCTGCGTCCCACAGCATCTGCATAACCCCTGATCGATACTACAGGGCGCCGCGCCCAAACTGGGCTCGGCGGATCGAGGCGTCTGCGTGCTGCATGACGTCATCGACTACAGCCGAAAGCATGTCGCCTGTCAGGCCATGTTCCCGCGCCCAGACCGAAAGCGCGTGGCGCAGAAAAGTCGCTGCAACCGCAGGGGCGGCTTCACCGTCCAGGGGCGCGAAGGTCGACGGTTCGATCGAGGCTTGGTCCAGACTCACGGCGCGGGTCCTTTCAACGAGCCGGGACGCTTACGCCCCGTGCTGATCTCGAAAAGGCGAACCCGACCGGCGGGTGGCCGGGTCCGCAGTCGGTTCACGCGACCAGCGCCAAGCTCTGACAACAGACCGAACACACCTTTGGGGCGGCGCCATCAGACCGTCGCGACCAAGCCAGACGTGGCCGACGGCAAACACTGGCTCAAGACCGCAGGCCAAGATGTGCGGATTTGCACAAGGCATGTAGGGAAGGCTGGCGAAGGCGCCTAAATCGCGCGGGTCAGGCTGAAGATCGGCGTCGCGGGGAATCCCTTGCGCCCTTGGGTCCGGCCGACATAGCCACAGCTGACCTTGTCGGCATGAAACGTCGCGAGCGCCCCGGCCAAGGCCTCGCTCACACAGACCGAGCCCGGCGCGGCGTCCGGTTCGATACGTGCGGCGACCACCACGTGAGCACCGAGAACGGCCAGCGATTTGGTCATGGGATTAGTGCGCAGGTGAACCGGGCCGTAGTGGCCGCCAATACGAAGGCCAAGACCGCGCGGCAGCCCCAGGCTGCGCATGTCAAGCGCCTGGTGCGTCTCGAGAAGCGCAAGAGCGGCGACCGCTGCGTCGACAGGCTCGTCGAACACAAGAAACAGACCGTCGCCCCAAGTCTCAAGGTGCACCGGCGGCGCGGCGAGACCTTCGATCGTCGTGGCTAGGCGCCCCATGACCGCATCGACGAAGACCGGAATCTGATCATCGCGGAGCGCCCCAAAACCCTGAATATCGGCGAAGAGCATGGCCTTCATCACCCGGCGGGGGCCGACGCCCTCCTCGGTCCGCCTCGCGATCGGCGGTGGGCGGTCAACCCGCAGAGCGACCCGCCGACGCCCGCTTCGCCCCCAATAGCTGAGGTCGGCGTGGACGCCTGCGGGACCTGCCCCAACATGCCCGTCCCAGACGGCCAACTGGATGGCTTCCGTCGCCAAGGTCTGGGCCCGCAAGACCGCGCAGCCCATGGCGAACTGGCTAGAGTAAGCGAAGACCTGCTCATCGCCGAGATAGGGGTCCGTGGACGCGAAGCGGAGGCTGGTCGCCTGCGCCAGGCAGCGCTCGAACCGCCGCACCCAAGTCTCCCCGAAAGGCGCCACGGAGACGGCTACGAACGACTGACGCTCGACGGGCAGGACCACGTGGAGCTCGGCGCCCGCGTCCAAAAGGGCTTCGGCGAAGATGATGTCAGCGCCCGCCGCCAAGCCACCATAGCCAAAGCCGACCCTCTGGGCCGACACGAGCTCATCGACCCGCTTGCGGAGCGCCCAACCGGACAGGGCGGAGTCACCGGACATGTCCAGAATGTGACCGGTGAAGTGCGCGCAGACGGGCGGCCGGAACGGCGATAGCCAAGACGGGTCTGAGCCCGTCTCGCGGCACAGCATCTCCAGCTGCCGCAACGTCGCGGCATGGGCGGCATAGGCTTTGGGCGCCAACGCCACCGCGCGGCTCAGCGTTCGACAAGCCGCATCGAGATCGCCCACGAGAAAGAAGGCCTCCGCTCGACTGGCCGCGTCATAGTACGCGGCCTCGCCCACCAAATCTTGAGCCGGCGGTATCGCCAGAGCCGCCTTCGCCAAGCTGGCGGCGGTCTCGGCGTCTCCCGAGACACGCGTCATCGTTGCGGCGTTGACAGCTCCATAGATCCCGCCAAACCGTCGGTGCAGCTTGGTATACTGCCGGATGGACGCCCTAGCGAAGGCCAGGCGCCGCGCCCCGCGCGCCCGCAGCGCCACATCCTTCAGCAATCGCGCGCCCAGCGCGACGGCGTCATGCTCGTCCAAGCGGTCCAGGCCCAGACGCACATACTCCGACCTAGCGAAGTCAAGGGCCCCTGCTCGCGCAAGGCAGAGCGCGGCGGCGTAGGCCGCCGCGCCGCTGTCTTCACCCGCCACCACGGCGGCATGGGCGATGTCATAGGCCGCTAGGATTTCTCCCCGCCCGATCAGCGCCGCGACGCGCGCCCGGTCGAACATCGCGCCAGGGTCAGGGGACGTGGCCGGCTCCGTTTTCAATGTCCGGATCCAGACAAATCCTTTGCCCTCGGGAGTCCAACATCAGCAGGCTATAGGTGTATTCACCCATCCGCTGATCCTCGTAGATGATCTTAAAGCGCGACCGGTGCGCCAGATCTCCGCCATCGATAGAGTAAGGCATCCAGACATAGCTGGAGAAATTGACGCCAAAGTCGCGCTGGATTTCGATGGGTCGCCGTTGGAAGGACCAACCAGCGTTGATCAGTTGATCGCTCAGCGTGAACACCAGTTCGCACCGCTCGCTGAGGTCCAGAAGCAGCCGCTTTGGTCGCAGCGGATCGATGAAGTTCATGAAGCTGTAGCGCTCGTCCAATCCGAGGACGATTTCGACAACTTTTCCGGGTGATGGCTCTGTCACTTCGAGGCCTCCTGCCTAGCGACTCCACCTGCAGGAGAGTCCGCCCAAAACGCAACAAATCCTGGATTTGCGTAGCCTTGCCTGCTCAGAGTCCGTGCGATCGACAGCGCTTCGCTCTTTCTCCCGACCGCTAGGTAGGCTCTGGCCAAAGTGTCGAGACTGCCCGGCGTCAGCGATCCAACGCGGGGCGAAAACGTTACGATCGTGGCCGAGGGTTCTCCGGCGGCCAGTTGGGCGAAACCCAGAAGATCCGAGCGATCCATCGCCGTATCGCGGCTGGCGGGCCTCGACTCCAAGCTTCGCAATAGGGCTTTGGCCAATTCCCTCGCCTTAGCGTCGTCGCCGGCGCGCAGAGCCAGAACGATGGCCTGACGCTCCAGACGCCCTTCGAGGTCGGCGCGCCAGATCTTGCCCTGATCCGCGCCCCGCAACCTTGCAAGACTTCTGGCGGCGGCGCTGCGCATCGCTTCAGCTTTCGCGCCCTGTTCCGACCACGTCGCGAAGTCCACGGTGTCCATTTCCCCGATCACCAGATACTCGCGCCAACGCGCGTTGCTCGGATCCAACGCCGCAAGCTCGCGCAGGCGCCGCATGCTGCGGGCCGACCGTTCATGGGCTTGCTCCAGACGCCCCACGTTGAACTCCAACCGGGCAAGACCGAGCTGAATTCCCATGCTTTTAGCCACCAGGCGCTTGTCGGATGGAAAGGCCGCGACGCCTTGGTCGAGCAAGCGCGCGGCGGCTTCTCGCTCGGTCAGGGCGTCTAGCGGTCTGGCCGTCGCTTGCAGGGCGTCAGCGAGCCAGGCATGGGTATTGGCAGTGTCCGTCAGCCGCTTCTTGTCGTTGGGAGCCCGTACGCGCTCGGCTTCGAAGATCACGAAGGCAGAGCGAAAAGCCGCGAGCGCTTCCTCGGCGCGTCCTTCCTCGAACAGGAGGGTGCCGAGATTGTTCTTGGCGTAGGCCACCTCGATCCGCCAGTCGGTCCGATTGGGGTCGATGGCCACAAGCCGCTTGGCCAGCGCCTCGTAGCGCTTGAATCCGCGCTCGGCCTTAACGGCCTCGCCGCGTCTCCATTCCATGTAGGCGAGCCAGAAGACGTTCTGCGCCTCGTCGAAGACGCGCTCGCCGTCATTGGGCGACCGCTCCACGAGCGTATGGGTCGTCGCGGCGGCTTGGGCGAAGGCGTCCTGCGCGCCGGCCAAATCCCCCCTCTGCTCGCGGATCGTCCCGAGCAGGGTCTGAGCCTTGGCGCGCTGAGCTAGGGCCTTGTCATCCAGGCGGTCGCTGTCGGCCTTGGCGTAGTAGGCCAGCACCTTGGCGCTGACCCCGTCCAGCACGTCCAGGCGGCCGACCGGTTCAAGTTGTTCGCGCAGATCGCCCAGCATGTAAGCGACCAGCGCTTCGGTCTCATCGCGCTGTTCGCGGGCGATCTGACGCGACTTCAAGGTCGCGACGGTCATCGCGCCCATGCCGGCGGAGACAACCAGCGCCGCTGCACTGACCGCCGTCATCACCCGAAGCCGTCGACGGGCGTCGCGCTGAACCAGTTGATCCAGGCTCACGCCGAGAAGACTGGCAGCGATCTTGAGCTTCGCGAGCCTGCGTCCATCTGCGTCCTGGCGCAGGTCCACCGCGAGAGGCTCGACGCCTTCAGGAAGCGCCGCGCGCAAGGTCGGCGGCAGCATTTCGGAAAGCGACATCCGCTCCGGCGCCTCGGGCGCGATGACGCTGATGACGCGGGCGGCCCCGCGTTGAGCGAGAAAGTGCGCGACTTCCCTGTCGACCCAAAGCGAGGCGGATGCGTGCGGCGAGCACAGAATGATCAGAGCGTCCGAGCAGTCCAAGGCGCCACGAATCGCCTCGCTGAGATCAGGAGTCGCCGAGAGCTCGTCGCGATCGCGGAAAATAGGCTTCAGGGCGCCGGCCAGGACACCGCCGTCCGCACCGCGTAGCCCGCGCGGCGGGCCATAACTCTCCAGCGCGCGGTGAAGCCACTCGGCCGCTTTGCGGTCCTGATGACTATAGCTGATAAAGGCCTTGTACCGTTGCGGACTAGCCATTGAACGCCCCCCGATCGACAGCGTGAGCGTACCAGATGACCGTGATTCCCCCGTCCGCTAAGCGTGTCGCGCCTGCTGCGCTCAACACAAAAGCGACCGAGGATTATCGGAGCAACCGGTTGTTCCGGCACATGGCCGCCGGCGAGGTGGATGGCATGGCGCAGCGCCTTGAGCATCTGCGCTATGGCAAGGGACAGATGATCGTGCAGCGGCACGATCAGGATCAGGGAATCTATTTGCTGCTCGAAGGAGTGCTCCTGGCTAACCAGTACGCCCGGTCGGGGCGCGAGGTCGGCTATCGAAGGCTGAACCCCGGAGCTTACTTCGGCGAGATCGCCGCCATCGACGGTCTTCCTCGTTCGGTGAACATTGTCGCGCTCGAAGACGCTCGCATAGCCCGCCTCCCCCAGCGACTCGTCCACGAACTGATCGACAGTTCGCCTCGCTTCATGCGCGCCTTGCTGGAAGATATGGCCGCGCTGACGCGATCGCTGACGGATCGCCTGTTTGAGCTGACAGCAGTCTCGGTGGCCTGCCGCGTCGATATCGAACTGCTGAGAATGGGGTCAGCAGCGGGCACGGACGGGAAATCGGCGATCATCAACCCCTGCCCGACCCACGCCGAGTTGGCGGTAATGCTTGGCAGCCAGCGAGAACCGGTGACCCGGGAATTGAACCGCCTCGCCAGCCTCGACATCGTCCGACAAACCGGTCGCTCCCTGCATATCCTCGACATGGAAGCCTTGGCCAATGAGGTCGAGCAAATTGTCGGCGAGCCTTAGACCGCCTTCGCGTGCCGGTTGACCGTCACGGGGAGCCGCTCGTCGAACGCGGCGGCGACCACGCGCATCAAGCGGCGAGCGCTCTCCGGGATCGTCACGACGGTGCCGTCCCGCGTGCAGAGGCCCGCAACCTCCAAGGCCTCCGTGCTCGCCAGGCAGTCGACCAAGTGATCGGTCGGGAAGCCGTGCGCGACGCAGACCGCTTCGACATCGACGGACATGTCGCACATCAACCGCTCGATCACGGCCGCGCGGAGCCTGTCCTCGTCGCTCAGCGCCAGGGCGCGCCCAAGCGGCAGCTCACCGCGTGCGATCTTGCCGGCCCACTGATCGGTGGGCGTCAAGTTCTGGACGAAGCCTTCCCGGAATTGGCCGATCGAAGAGGGACCGATCGGCGCCAGAACCGGTGCCGGATCATCGGTGTAACCTTGGAAGTTGCGGCGCAGCCGTCCTTCGGCCGAGGCCCGGCTGAGCGCGTCATCCGGCAGCGCATAGTGATCGAGGCCGATCCTCACATAGCCGGCCTCGATGAGCGCGGCGTCCGCCGCATCCGCCTGGTTCCAGCGGCCGTCCAGATCGGCGAGGTCGGCTTCGCGGATCATGGTCTGGTGCTTCTTCATCCAGGGAACATGCGCGTAACCGAACACGGCGACCCGGTCCGGAAGCAGTTCAACGGCCTTGCGCGTCGAGTCATAGACATTCTCGGGCGTCTGTCCGGGCAACCCGTACATCAGATCGAAGTTCAACCCGCCGATGCCGACCGCGCGTAGGCGCTGGACTGCGGCGGAGACCTGCTCGAACGGCTGGACGCGATTGACCATTGCCTGCACGGCCGGATCGAAGGTCTGCACGCCAAGGCTGACCCGGGTTACGCCGGCCTCTCCGGCGGCGTCGACAAAGGCTTCCGACAGCATGCCCGGATCCAGCTCGGCGGCGATTTCCGCGCCGGGCCGGGGATGAAACGCCGCTTTCAGTTGGGCGACCAGCCGCTTGAAATCAGCGGGACTCAAGGCGTTGGGGCTTCCGCCACCGAAGTGCAGGTGCGCCAGACCAGCATGTTCGCCTAGCCGGGCGGCGGCGATCTCGATCTCCCGCGCGAGCACATCCGCGTACGTGCCGACCCGTTCATAGGTATGGGCGATTGAGGTGTGGCAGCCGCAGTACCAGCAAAGTCTGCGACAGAAGGGCACGTGGACATAGACCGACAAGTGATCGTCCGGCCGGGTGTTCGCGAACCAGCCAGGGGCCTGCTCGACCTGATGGGCGTCGAACGCGACGGCCGTCGGATAGCTCGTGTAGCGCGGCAGATTTCGCTCGGCGTGCACGCGTTGAACGGGGGAGAGGCCGGTGGGGGTCATTAGCGGTCCAAGGGCTTGCAAAATGGCGGTCAAATGGAGGAGCGATCGGCGCGCTAGAGGGCGGCCATCGCCAAGCGCTTTCCGCGGCGGCGTTCGCGTTCGGCCTGGCTGAACCCTTCGCCGACATCACTGTCGATCATCGGATCGGGCCGCGCGAGCATCGCCAGCGCATCCGGCTGACGCAGGGTCACTGTCGCGCCGTCAATCTCAACCCCGTGCGGCGTGAGGCTGGCGAAGGCGCGCGAGAGGTTCTCGGGCGTCATGCCCAGAAGCGACGCCAGCACGCGCTTTCGGCACGGCAGCCGGATGATTGAGCCACCGTCCTGGCGTTCGTACTGGGCCAGCAGATAGCTGATCAGGCGTTCTCGCGCCGTGCGCAGCTTACAATTCTTCAGAGATCGCACGGCGCCGCTGAAGCAGCCGGCCAACTCCTCCGCGACAGCACGCCCCAAGGCCGCATTCTCGCCAAGCGCCTGCCTGAAGGCGTCACCGGGGACCATCAGAATGAGGCTCGCCTTGGTGGTTCGTGCGCTCATCAGACTTGGGCCATCGAGAACGATCGACGCCAAACCCAAGGTCGCGGTCGGCCACAGAAGCGCCAGCGTCGACTCTCGATCGCTTGAGCTGCCCTCCAGCTCGATCGCGCCGTCGAGAAGAACGAACAGGAAGTTGTCCGGCTGTCCCTGACTGGTCAGTTGCGAGCCGCGGGGGAACCGCTGCAGGAAAGCCCCGCGCATCAGTCGCGTGAAAACCTCGCTATCCAAGGCCCTGAACAGCGACAGGGCCCGAACGCGAACCAGATCGGTGTCTTCTAGGGACATGACAGAGCTCCTGAGCGTCACCCCCTCTTCTTGCGCCGCCGCGCCGGACCAGACCTTGATGCCGATCAATAGGCGCACCGATGTTCGTCACGTCACGACGGGCGGGACAAACAAAAACTCCCCGTCGGCGAACCGACGGGGAGCCAGAGAACAGGCGACCAAGGACGCCTGCCGGGGGGTTAGAATTGGCGCGACAGACCGATCGAGGCGACGACCGGGTCCAGGTCGACCTTGGCCTTCAGCGCGCCGCCGTTGATCTTGGCGTCGGTGCTGAAATAGACCTTTTTCACGTCGGCGTTCAGCAGCCAGCGGTTCTTCATCTTGACGTTGACGCCCGCCTGCAGGGCGTAGCCAACGCCGTCGTCCACCTTCACGGTGAAGCCGTTCTTGTTCTTGTCGCTGTAGAACAGCATGTAGTTCAGGCCCGCGCCGAAGTAGGGGCTGACCTGCGAAGCCGGCAGCGGGTGGTACTGCAGCGTCACGACGGGCGGCAGAACCCAGGTCTTGTGGACCAGCACGTCGGTGCCCGGGCCTTGAGCGCGGATGTTATGCTCCGTGGTGCCCAGGATCGCTTCGACAGCGACCTTGTCAGTCAGGAAGTAGGTGAAACCCAAGGTCGGCTTGATGTCGTTGCCAACATGCGCCTTGAGGCCCGAATTGGCGCCGGCGGCGGTCAGGATCGCCGCATCCTTGGCGGGCGCGACTTGCGTCAGCCGCGCGTGAACGATCAGGTCGCCCTTGGCGTTCGGCGTGAAGTCCTGAGCCTGGGCGGCGCTGATACCAAGCGCGCCAAAGGCCACGAGCGAAAGAGCCAACTTCTTCATTGTCTATCCCCAGTTCCCGCGACGTCTTTGTTCCTTGTCGCGAGGGGAATTTGGACGACTTGGATGGCCTGGTATTTGACCTGCATCAGCCAAATGAGATCTACACTCGAAGTTGGATCCTTAAGTATTGCTCACTCCGCGCCGGACGGCGGCTTGTCATCGAGGTGGTCGTACAGGATCCGTTCCGCGTCGCCTTTGGGATCGTCGTACTGTCCCGAGCGCATTGTCCAGAAGAACGCCAGGAGACCCAGAGCGCCGAGGCCAATCGACGCCGGAGCGAGAAAAAGCACGATGTTCATCGACGGAACCTCCCGACGCTGGGACGCGCCGCATTCAGCAAGACCACGATCGAAGACCCCGACATCGCAAGCGCCGCGACAAACGGATTGACGAGGCCAAACATGGCGGCGGGGGTGGCCACCACATTGTAGAGCGCCGAAAAGCCGAAGTTCTCCAGCGCCCGCCGCCGCGCGTCGCGCGCCGTCTCGAGCGACTCGATCACCGCGCCCAGGCCTTCACCCGTAAACACTAGATCCGCGGCGTTCTGGGCGGCGTCGACCGCCGCACCCGGCGCCATCGAGGCGTGCGCCTTGGCGAGGGCGGCGGCGTCGTTCAGGCCGTCACCGACCATGAGCACCTTGCGCCCGCGCGCCTTGAGCTCGTCGACGATCGCAGCCTTCTCGACAGGCGTGAGGCCTGAACGCCAGGCCGCAACGCCGACGGCGCGCGCAACCTCGCGGACTGGTCCTTCGACATCTCCGGACAGAATTTCGACCGAAAGACCAAGCGCAACGAGCTTGCCGATCGTGTCGCCAGCGTCGCGCCTCGGAAGGTCCTCGAACGCGAAGCGGATTTTCACGTCGCCTTCGAAGCCGAACCACAGTTCGGTCTCGCGAACGCCGGCCTCCTTGACGCCGACGAAGCTCGCCCGACCTAGCCGTGCGCGACGACCGTCGATGACCCCCTCGACGCCTTGGCCGGCCGTCTCGACGCAATCCTGGGCGACGGGGCCGGCGCCCGCTTCGGCGGCGAGCGCGCGCGCCAGGGGGTGTCGCGAAGCGCGCGCGAGCGGCGCGGCGATTGCGACGAGGTGTGCGGGCGCGTCGATCAGCGCCGGACGTCCCTCGGTGAGCACGCCCGTCTTGTCGAACACCACATGGTCAACCTCGGCCAGACGCTCCAGCGCCGCGCCCGATTTCACGAGAACCCCTTTGCGGAACAGCCGACTGCTGGCGGCGATCTGCACGGCCGGAACAGCCAGGCCCAATGCGCAAGGACAGGTCACGATCAGGACGGCCGCCGCGCGCAGAAGCGCCTCGCGCGGACCCAGCCCCAGCGCCCAACCACCAACGAACGTCAGGGCCGCAGCAGTATGCACGATCGGCACGTAGAGCGCCGCAGCCTTATCGGCGAGCCGGACATAGGTTGAACGCGCTTGGGCGCCGGCCTCCATCAGCCGCGCGATGGCGGCCAGCGTCGAGTCCTCGGTGCGGGCGGTGGCCTTCATGACGAGACGGCCGGACAGATTGAGCGCCCCCGCGTGGAGGCGTGCGCCCGCTGCGACAGGGACCAGGGCGGTCTCGCCGGTTATGAGCGCGTTGTCGAGCTCGGACGCGCCCTCCTCCACCAGGCCGTCGACCGGAATCCGTTCGCCCGGAGCCACGGCGAGAAGATCGCCGACACGGATTTCCGCGACCGGTATCCCCTGCTCTGCGCCATCGAGGAGCCGCATGGCGACAGGCGTCTGCAGAGCCAGAAGGTCTCGAGCGGCAGAGCGCGCGCCCGCCCTTAGGCGATGGTCCAGATAGCGACCGATCAACAACAGAAACAGCAGCGTCACCGCCGCGTCGAAATAGGCGTGTTTCCCGCCGAGCAGGGTTTCGGAGAAGCTGACGATCAGGGTCAGAATGACGCCGATCGAGATCGGCACGTCCATGTTGGCCTTGCCGCGTTTCAGCGAAGCCCAGGCGGAACGGAAGAACGGTCGGCCAGCGAACAGCGCGCACGGCGTGGCGACGATCGCCGCCATCCAGTACATCACCGTCAGGGTCGCGGGGGTCAGTTCCTGGCCGAACAAGCCAGCCCAAGCCGGCACGGTGAACATCATCACGTTACCCGCGCCGAAGCCCGCGACGCCGAGCGCCACGGCCAGCTCCTTGCCCTCACGATCCTGAGCGGCGTCGGCCTCCGCCGGATCGAACAAGCAGGCCCGGTATCCGAGGTCCTCGACAGTCTCGAGCACCTGCCCCGGATCAGCGGTCTTGCCTGCCAACTCCACGGCGAGCTTGCCGGTGGTGAGATTAAGCCGAGCCGCCTCCACCCCGGGCAGAGCCCGAACAGCCTTCTCGATCTTGCTGATGCAGCCCGCGCAACGCGCGCCGCGAACGAGGAGTTCAAGTCGCCCCCGCCCCGTATCGTCGCGGCGGACAAAGGCCTCCAGATCGCGATGCAGCGCAAGACCGTGGCTCATCGCGACACCAGCCGGGCTTCCAGCTCGAAGCTGTTCTTGGAATCACGGGCGACCGCGCGAAGGTCCCAGGCCCCGTCCAGCTGGGCCAAGGCGGTATAACGGCCGTCACCCAGCGGCTTGAAGTTGAGAACTTGCTTACCCGTCTCGGTGGCAGGCCGTTCCAGCGTCCCGGTCAGGGACAGCCGATCCAGCGGTTGGCCAGCGCGGTCGAGAACGCGGACAACCACCGCCTTGCCGGCCTCGGTCTCCACCGCCGCAGACCATCCCAGGCTCGCCTCTCGCTGTCGCTGAGCCAGCGTCTGGTTGAAGGCCAGCCCGGCCTCATAGGGGTTGGAGGCGACCTGGCCGGAGAAGGTGCGATAGGCCAGCACCATGAACACCACGTCGACCGCGATGACCAAGGCGAAGAAGGCGACGACACCGATCAGGACGTGCCAGCCGGTGATCTGGCCTTTGCGCGAGGCCGGGTTGGGAACGGTTTGCGCGGCGACGGTCATTGCGGGTTCGCGGCTCCTGAAAGGAAGACGGTCTTGGATTCGGCGGTCACATCGCCGGACTTGGCGACGAAGCGGCCGGCAACACTGGCGGGCAGGTCCGCACCAGCGGGCGCGGTGACGAAGACCCGAGCGGAAATCACCTGGTCGGCGGGGACCATAAGCGTGACCTTGTCGCCCGTCTGACCCGGCTGACTCAGGCGCGCGCCAGCCACGCCCTCGAAAGCCACGTCAAAGCGGCGCTCGGCGAAGGTGCGGTTGGTGATCTTCAGCGTATAGCCGTCGCGCACGGCGCCATCGTGCATCCGGACAAAGATCGGATTGCGATCACGGATGACGTGGAGATCCGCCTTGGGACGAGTGACCAGCGACCACAGCGTCAGCCCGCCGACGATGGTGAGGGCGACGGCGTAATAGATCGTCCGCGACCGGACTGGCTTATAGACGGCCTTCTGGCCACAGGTGCGGGCGGCGACTGCGGCGTCGGTGTCGTAGGCGATCAGTCCGGTAGGCCGACCCAGCTTGCCCAGGATATCGTCGCAGGCGTCGACGCATAGACCGCAGTTGATGCACTCCAGTTGCGATCCGTCGCGAATATCGATGCCCATCGGGCACACCACGACGCACTGGCGACAATCGATGCAGTCGCCACGGCCTTCCCAGCTCTGCCCTTTCTTATGAGCGCCGCGCGGCTCGCCGCGCTCGCGCAGATAGGTCACTTGCAGCGAGTGCTGGTCCAGCATGGCGCCCTGGATCCGGGGCCAGGGACACATGTAAGTGCAAACCTGTTCGCGCATCCATCCGGCGAAGATGTAGGTCGTAGCCGTCAGCAGCGCGCACGACACGTAGGCGGTCGCGGGCGCCTCCCCGGTCCAGAACGTGCGGATCAGGGTCGGCGCATCGTGGAAATAGAAGATCCAGGCGCCGCCGGTGCCGAAGGCGATGCCGAGCCAGACAAGGTGCTTGCCCGTCTTGCGCCAGAGCTTGTCGAAGGACCAAGGCGCGGCGTCCAGGCGCATCCGGGCGTTTCGGTCGCCCTCAAAGAGGCGCTCGACCACGATGTAGAGATCGGTCCAGACGGTCTGCGGACAGGCGTAGCCGCACCAGAGGCGCCCAAACAACGCCGTGGTCAGGAACAGCGCCAAGGCTGCGGCGATCAGCACCCCGGTGAAGAGGTAAACCTCCTGCGGCCAGAGCTGGATATCGAAGAAATAGAAGCGCCGGCCGGTGAAATCGACCAGCGCCGCTTGCTGGGGAAAGCCTTCCGGCCGCCCCCAGCGGATCCAGGGCGTGATGTAGTAGACGCCAAGCGTGGCGATCAGCAGCGCCCACTTCACCATCCGCCACTTGCCGTGGACAAGCTTCGGATAGATGGGCTGGCGAGGCTTGTAGAGGCCGCCCTTGGCGTCGCCCTTGCCCTTGGCCCGTTCGGCGGCCGAGACCGCCGAACGGTTGTCGGGCTTACGCGTATTGTCGATAAGCGTGGGCATGGGCCCTACTGACCACCCGCGTTGCTGTGGATATAGACGCTGAGCGCCTTGATGGTTTCCGGGCTCAGACGCCCGCCCCAGGTGGGCATGACCCCGCCGTTGCCGGCGTAGATCTGACCCCGGATGGAGGCGCGATCGGACCCGAAGAGCCAGTCGGCGTCGGTCAGGTTGGGCGCGCCGAGCTGCTGGTTGCCCAGGCCCTGCGGACCGTGGCAGGCCGAACATTGCGCCTCGAAGAGGGGCGCGGCCCGAGCGACCGCCGCCGCGTCGGCGGGACGATGCGACAGGTTCACCACGTACTCGGTGAGGTCGTCGATCTGCTTGGGCTGAAGCATCTCATCGCGACCGAAGGCCGGCATCTGGGACATGCGAGCCCCCTCCGCGCCGGTGCGGACACCGTGGGTGATGGTGTACTGGATGTCCTCCAGCTTGCCGCCCCACAGCCACACGTCGTCGCGAAGGTTGGCGTAGCCCTTGGAGCCCGTGCCGCCGATCCCGTGGCAGGTGGCGCAGTTGTCGCCGAAGACCGACTGGCCAACCTGCTGGGCGTAGGCCAGGAGCTTGGGGTCCTTTTCGATCTGCTCAAGGCTGGCGGTGCGCAGCATGGCCGCGCCCTCGCCCCGTTGCTTGTCCAGCGCCTTCAGCTCTTGCCCCACCTCGGCCCGGTCGGACTTGTTGAGCAGGCCCTTGGTGTAGCCGTGCAGGCCCGGCCAGGCCGGCATCAGCACCCAGTAGCCGATCGAGAAGGCGATGGTCGCGTACCAGATCCACAGCCACCAGCGGGGCAGCGGGTTGTCGAGTTCGCGAATGCCGTCCCACTCGTGGCCGGTGGTTTCGACGCCGGTGGCGTCATCGATCTTACGGTCGGCCATCAGGGTTGCTCCCCGTCGTCCAGCGGCATGCGCGCGGCGTGTTGGAATTCGGCCTTTTTGGAGGGCCGGAGGGCGTAGGCGACGCCCGCGAGGAAGATCAGTCCGAAGTAGATCAGACCGGCCTGCTGCGCGAAGCGCGCCACGGTTTCATAGGAGAGACCGCTCATCGTTGGTTCTCCGGCGCGTGAGCCTTGTACGACTTGAAGTCGACGGTCGTGCCCAGCATCTGCAGATAGGCCACCAGGGCGTCCATCTCGCTGATCTTGTTAGGATCGCCGTCGAAGTCGCGGTTGACGACCTTGGCGTCGTAGCGCCCACGCAGGGCCACGGCGTCGGTCGAGAACGGATCAGCCTGCGCCTCAAGATCCTTCTTGGCGTTGGTGATCTGGTCAGCCGTGTACGGCACGCCAACCGTCTTCTGGGTCTTCATGCGATCGGCGATGTCGCTGTAGTCCAGCTCCTTCTTGGCGAGGAACTTGTAGGGCGGCATCACCGACTCCGGCACGACCGAGCGCGGGTCGATCAGGTGGTCGCGGTGCCAGCTGTCGGAGTACTTGCCGCCGACGCGGGCGAGGTCAGGCCCCGTACGCTTGGACCCCCATTGAAAGGGGTGGTCGTACATGCTTTCGGCGGCCAGGCTGTAGTGGCCATAGCGCTCCACCTCGTCGCGCAGCGGGCGAACCATCTGCGAGTGGCAGAGGTAGCAGCCTTCCCGGACGTAGATGTCACGGCCGGCCAGCTCCAAGGGCGTGTAGGTGCGCACGCCCTGGACCTTTTCGATCGTGCCCTGCAACCAGAACAGCGGAGCGATTTCAACTAGGCCGCCAATCGAGACGACCAGGAGGATGCCGACGACGAGCAGCAGCGAATGCCGCTCGAACTTTGCGTGGTGCTTCCAGATGGACATCAGGGACCTCAGGCGATCGCGTTGGCGGGAACAGCCGAAGCGTCGGCCGGCGCGGCGGAGGGCGAAGCGATCGTCTTCCACATGTTGACGATCATGATCAGGGCGCCGCTCAGGTACATGAGACCGCCGACCGTCCGGATGACGTTCTCGATGTGCTTGGCCGAGACCGTTTCAATGAAGCTGTAGGCGAGGAAGCCTTGGGGGGTGTATTCCCGCCACATCAGGCCTTCCATGATGCCCGACACCCACATCGCGGCGATGTAGAGCAGGATCCCGGTGGTCGCGATCCAGAAGTGCCACTCGATCAGCTTGTTCGAGTACATGCCGGGCTTCTTCCACAGCCACGGCACCAGGCAGTAGACCGCGCCGAAGCTGATGAAGCCGACCCAGCCCAGCGCGCCGGAGTGCACGTGGCCGATGGTCCAGTCGGTATAGTGGCTCAGCGCGTTGACCGCGCGGATCGACATGACCGGGCCTTCGAAGGTCGACATGCCATAGAAGGCGATCGAGACGACCATCATGCGGACCACAGGGTCGGTGCGCAGCTTGTCCCAGGCCCCCGACAGGGTCATCAGGCCGTTGATCATGCCGCCCCAGCTGGGCATCCACAGCATGATCGAGAAGGTCATGCCCAGGGTCTGAGCCCACTGCGGCAGGGCCGTGTAGTGAAGGTGGTGCGGGCCGGCCCAGATGTAGATGAAGATCAGGGCCCAGAAGTGCACGATCGACAGGCGATAGCTGTAGACCGGGCGCTCAACGCGCTTGGGCACGAAGTAGTACATCATGGCCAGGAAGCCGGCGGTCAGGAAGAAGCCGACAGCATTGTGGCCGTACCACCACTGGACCAGCGCATCCTGCACACCGGCGAAGACGCCGTAGGACTTGTGGTTCAGCAGGCCGACCGGCACGCCGGCGTTGTTGACCAGGTGCAGCAGGGCGATGGTGACGATGAAGGCCAGATAGAACCAGTTGGCCACATAGATGTGGGGTTCCTTGCGCTTCCAGATCGTACCGAGGAACACCAACAGATAGGCGACCCAGACGATCGTCAGCCACAGGTCAGTGTACCACTCGGGCTCGGCGTATTCCTTGCCTTGGGTCGCGCCCATCAGATAGCCGGTCGCGGCCAGGACGATGAACAGCTGGTAGCCCCAGAACACGAACCAGGGCGTGATGCCGCCGGCGAGCCGCGCCTTGCAGGTGCGTTGCACAACGTAGAAGGACGTCGCGATCAAGGCGTTGCCGCCGAAGGCGAAGATCACCGCAGAGGTGTGCAGCGGCCGCAGGCGGCCGAAGTTCAGGAAGCCCAGTTCAGGGAAATAGAACACAGTCGGCCAGGAAAGCTGAGCGGCGACGATCACACCGACCAGCAGGCCTGCGGCGGCCCAGAACATGGTGGCGATGACACCCGCCTTGACCACATTGTCTGAATATTGATCGGGATGATCCTGCAGCGTCCCACCGGCCATGCCGGCGTTCAGCACGAAGGCGGCGATCACGCCGGCCAATGCAATCGTCCCAGCCTGCAGCTGGAAGATGGGATCATGGCTTAGGCCAGCGCCGAGGACAGCCAGGAAGGCGCCGACGACGGAAATGGCGAGAAGCGCTCCTGAGCCCGCTGGCGGGCCGGCGCTTCTAAGTGTGGTTGCGGACATACGGACTCCCTGGGGCGAACCTCACCCCTGGATGTCACGCTCCGACTCTGCAGGCTTTGATGCGCATCAAAGCTGTCTTCCCATGCGCGAGTCATGGTGCGTCTACGTCATGGGAGATTGATCGCGTGCCCCACCTTGAGGTTTTGGTCCGAAACAGCGTTCCGCTCAGCGGCGCGCTGGCCTTGGTCAGTTGGGCGATCGCGCTTGGCGAGGCGGCCCCGCGCCTCCTGACGGGCCCTCTCTGTACCTCTGCTCAGGATAGCTGGGCGTTTGCAGGCCATTGCCCGGCCTGCTTCGTCGCCGCGGGCATGACCCTCGCGGCGATCGGGCTTGCGGTGAACGCCCGTCGTCAGCAGGCGCGTGCGCCGCTCTGCGTCAAAGCCAGATAGAGCGCCGGGCGATACGCCCGATGACGGCTTAGGCCGCCCGACGTCCCGCCGGCTTGGCGCCGCCGATCTTGAACAGACCCATGCGATCGCTGAGGTCCTGAGCCTCAGAGCGCAAGGCATGAGCAGCGGCCGTGGTTTCCTCCACCATCGCTGCGTTCTGCTGAACGACACGATCCATTTCGCCGACGGTGGTGTTCACCTCCCGCAGGCTTTGCGCCTGATCATAGGCGGATCGTGCGATCGCGTTCACCTGCCCGTCGATCTCAGCCACACGCGCCACGATCCGTTGGAGCGCCTCGCGGGTGCGAGCGACCCGCTCCACGCCCGCCGAGACTTGAGCGGTGGAAGCGCTGATCAAAGTCTTGATCTCGCTGGCCGCGTTTGCGGATCGTTGAGCCAAGGCGCGGACTTCCTGGGCGACGACGGCGAACCCTCTACCGGACTCGCCGGCCCGCGCGGCCTCCACGCCGGCGTTCAGAGCCAACAGGTTGGTCTGGAACGCGATTTCGTCGATCACGCCGATGATACGGCCGATCTGGCCAGAAGAGGTTTCGATCTGGGTCATGGCGTCGACCGCCTCGGTCACCACCGGATCGGACCGTTCCGCCTCCAGTCGCGCGCCCTCCGCCGCAGCATTGGCCTGCCGCGCATTCTCGGCCGTCTCGTTGACGGCGACCGTCACCTGTCCCAGAGCCGTGGCGGTCTGGACGAGGCTGGCGGCTTGTTGCTCGGTGCGGCGCGCCAGTTCGTCCGACGCGCGACTCATGTCGTTGACGCCGGCGCTCATCGTGGACGCGCGCGTCGTCACATCGCCCATCGCGGCCTCGAGACGTTCCAGAGCCTCGTTGAAGTTGGCGCGGAGGCCTTCATAACGCTCTGCAAAGGTCTGGTTCAGGCGCGAGGTCAGGTCGCCATCGGCGAGCTTGGTGATCGCAGCGTCCAGTTCAGACACGACGAGGTTTTGCTCGGCTTCCATCGCCGCCTTGAGCGCCGCGCGTTCCGCGACGGATTGCTCGCGCGCGTTGCGCTCGGCCACGACCGCCTCGCGGGCTTCCTCGGCCTGTCTGGCCGCTCGCTCGGCGTTTTGGGTGCGCGCTGAAACAGCCGAGAACAACCGCGAAACACCCGCCGTCATCCAGATCAGCGACCACGCCGTGGCCGCCGTCACGCCGATCGCGAACCCGGTCGCCATGAGACCGCCGCCGCCCCCGAGCGCATGCGGAGAGACGAGCTCGGCCCCGACATGGCAAGAAGCGACGGCCAACGCGGCCGCCGCAATGATCCGCCACTCTCCGTAGGCGACCAGCAACGCCAACGCCGCGAGGAAAGCCATGCGCGCTTCTGACTGCAGGGGGCTACCGCTGAAGGCCAGGACAAACAGGACCACCTGACCCACGAGAACAAGCGCCGACACAAGGCGTTGGCCGAAGTGATCCGCCGCAAGACGGTAGCCGGCGAAAGCCACAAGGGCCAGGACCATGGCCACGCCCGCGAGCTTGAAAACGGGGTTCCCGGCGACGAGGCTGGCCAGGGGCGTCAGAGCCACCATCGCCGCGTTGCAGGCCAAGACCAACTTCCCGCCCGTGCGCCGCTGCGCCTCGATGCTGTCGAACTCGATCATAGACGCCCCTCTACTCGCTCCGCCAAGCATTGATCGCAGGGGTTAACCGTCCATGACCTCAGCTTCAGGGCGCACGATTTGTCGCATACGTATCGTTACGGAGCTTCGAGCCGATTCTCGTGACACTGCTTTGATGAGCCAAAGCACTTGACCGCGAACGCCGATCTGCGATCCCCTGCGAGTCCTATTTCGAAACGGAGTTTCCTCGATGCGCATCGCGACCGGCTTGATCCTCGCCGCCCTGCTGGCGACGCCGGCCATGGCTCAGAACGCCTCGCCCCCGCCCGCCGCCGCGACAGCTACCGCCTTCTCGGCGGACACACCGCTGGAAGCGGTCGTCGCGGACCCGGCGGCCAAGGCCGCCTTGGATAAGACCCTTCCCACCCTCGCCAAGCACCCGGCTTTCGAACAGTTCAAGTCGATGAGCCTGAAGCAGTTGCAGGGCTACTCGGAGGGCAAGATCACCGACGAGATGGTCGCCAAGGTCGACGCCGACCTGAAGGCCCTCTCGGCGAAGCCGTAGCAGGCAACGCCAGCCCGGGCTGAACGTATCAATGAACGGGGATGAACAGCGCTTCCTGGTGCGGTTCGTCCCCGTCGGACTATCCCCGCAAACTTCCAGGCGTGACATTCGCGAAACTTGTCTCTAGGCTTCTCTTGATGACCCTCGCCGCCTGCCAACAGCAGTTTTGGTATTTTAGCTATCCGACGCCTCTGGCGCCGGGAGGGGATCGCTTGGCCTGACACCAGGACCATCGAATATCTTCACCAGCCGCCAGGGGTCCCCCGGGCGGCTTTTTTGATGGCCGCCGGACCTCCAAAATTTCCGGAGCCGCGTCCATGCCGTCCACGTCCACCGCCCACCTCGTCACCCTCCCGGTCCCGACCGACGACCTGCGGATCGAGAAGCTCCAGACTCTGAGCCCGCCCGCCCAGGTCATCGGCGAAGCGCCGGCGACATCCTCTGTGGCCGAGATCGTTGGCGACGCTCGCCACGCGGTTCATCGGATTCTGCGCAGCCAGGACGATCGCCTCGTCGTGGTGATCGGTCCCTGCTCAATCCACGATCCCAAGGCGGCTATCGACTACGCCCGTCGCCTCGCGGTGGAGCGTGAGCGTCATGCCGGCGAGCTTGAAGTCATCATGCGCGTCTATTTCGAAAAGCCGCGCACGACGGTCGGCTGGAAAGGACTGATCAACGATCCTGGCCTGGACGGTGGCTTCCGGATCAACGACGGCCTCCGCCTGGCGCGCCGGGTGCTGCTGGACGTCAGCGCCCAGGGCCTGCCCGCCGCCTGCGAGTTTCTGGACGTCACCACGCCGCAGTACATCGCCGATCTGGTAGCCTGGGGCGCGATCGGCGCGCGCACGACCGAGAGCCAGATCCACCGCGAGATGGCGTCCGGCCTCTCCTGCCCCGTCGGCTTCAAGAACGGCACGAACGGCGATGTAAAGGTGGCGGTCGACGCAGTGACCGCCGCCGCCCAGCCTCACCACTTCCTGGCGGTCACCAAGGAGGGACGCGCGGCGATCGCGACGACCAAGGGCAATGGCGACTGCCATCTGGTCCTGCGCGGCGGCAAGGCGCCGAACTACGACGCCGCCAGCGTGGCCGCAGCCGCCGAGGCCCTCGCCAAGGCGGGCCTGCCGCCCCGGATCATGGTCGATGTCAGCCACGCCAACAGCGGCAAGAACCACGAGAACCAGCCCGCCGTGATCGCCGATGTCTGCGCGCAGGTCTCAACCGGGGCCTCGCCGATCATGGGCGTGATGATCGAAAGCAACCTCGTCGCCGGTCGCCAGGACATTGTTCCGGGACAGCCTCTGACCTACGGCCAGTCGGTCACCGACGCCTGCGTCGACTGGGACACCTCGGTCGAGCTGCTGGAGCAACTGGCGAACGCGGTCCGGGCGGGCCGGAAGGCGCGCGGCGGCTAGCCGCCTGAGCCACAGCATCGGCGCACCCTTCAAACATCCGTTCGGCGCGCTAAGGTGGGTCCGAAGAGGAAAGTCAGGGAGGGTGCGCCATGGCCCACTACGGGGATTATCAGAACGAAATCTACGGGGCAGGCTTACAGGGTGTTCGCCCCAGGTGGCCCGTGGACTTCAAGAGCCTCGAGGCACGGGCCACCGCTGCGATGTCTCCCGATCTGCTCAGCTATGTGCAGGGCGGATGCGGCGACGAGTTCACCCAGCGTCGCAACGCGGACGCCTTCCATGACTGGGGGGTCGTGCCGCGCATGATGGTCGACGCTTCGAAGCGTGATCTCTCGATCGACCTGTTTGGCCTCAAGCTCCCGACTCCGATTTTCATGAGCCCGATCGGGGTCGTCGGCATGTGCGCGCAAGACGGCCATGGCGACATCGCCACCGCCATCGCCGCGCAGCGAACCGGCGTGCCGGTCATGGCCTCCACCCTGGCCAATGATCCGATCGAAGCGGTCGGCGCGGCGCTCGGCGACGGCGTCGGCTTTTTCCAGCTGTACACGCCCAAGGATCGGGAACTCGCCGAAAGCCTCATCCGGCGCGCCGAGACCGCTGGCTTCAAGGCCCTGGTGGTGACGCTGGACACCTGGGTGACCGGCTGGCGTCCGCGCGACCTGAACGACGCCAACTTTCCCCAGCTTCGGGGGCATGTCCTGCAAAACTACTTCACCGATCCACGCTTTCTAGAGCTGTTGGGCCGGCCGGTGGCCGAGGACCCCGCCACCGCGATCCGCACCTGGGGCGGCCTGTTCGGCAAGACCCTGACGTGGGACGACATCGCCTGGCTTAGATCCGCCACCAAGCTTCCCATCGTCCTCAAGGGGATCTGTCACCCCGACGACGCGCGCCGCGCCGTGGATCTCGGCGTCGATGGGATCTTCTGCTCCAACCATGGGGGGCGGCAAGCCAATGGCGGCATCGCCGCGATCGACCTCCTTGAAGATATCGTCGCAGCCAGCGGCGACGCCCCGGTGTTGTTCGACTCCGGCGTAAGGTCCGGGTCGGATGTCGCCAAGGCGCTGGCGATGGGCGCCCGCGCGGTCGGGATCGGTCGCCCCTACGCCTACGGTCTCGCCATCGGCGGCGTCGATGGGGTCGTCCACGTGCTGAAGAGCATCCTGGCCGAGCTGGACTTGCTCATGGCTGTCGACGGCTTCCCCACCCTTGCCGCCCTTCGTTCGGCCGGCGTGAAGCCCGTTCGAAAGGCGGGCGTCCGCTAGGCCGCTAGCAGGCAGGCCGGCGAAAAACGCGAGTCCGACGAAGCCAACTGGCGCGCCCTGCAGGATTCGAACCTGCGACCGTTCGCTTAGAAGGCGAATGCTCTATCCAACTGAGCTAAGGGCGCGCGCTCGCCGGCTGGAGCCGCAGGGATCCTAGTGGGTCCAGGGCTGCTTGCGGTTGGCCGCGAAATTGTCGGCGTAGGCCTTGAGGATGCGCTTCGGCGTCTTGGGCTCGAAGAGCTGGAAGGCGATCTCGTGGCGCTGGGCGTAGGCGACGGCCTCGTCGCGGGTCTCGAAGGTCAGGCGGATCTGACCGTTCATGTCGCTGGAGGTCGTCCACCCCATCAGAGGATCGGGCTTGCGCGCGCTCGCCGGCTCGAACTCCAGCACCCAGTCCTTGGTCTTGGCCTTGCCGGACTGCATGGCGTTCTTGGCGGGGCGATAGATGCGGGCCAGCATGGACCTCTCCCAAAGTACCTTACCGATGGTCGGAGCGGCAGGATTTGAACCTGCGACCCTCTGCTCCCAAAACAGATGCGCTACCAGGCTGCGCTACGCTCCGAAACATCGGCAGGCGGCTGCTCTACAGGGGTTCGGCGCGCGGATCAACAAAGGCCCGCAGCTCACTTGGGAAAGATGCGGTGCAATACGCGATCTCCAGGCAAAATGCCGAGCTGCGCGGCGCGACCGCCCGCGATCTCCAGAACGCCCAGCACCATGCCGCCCGACGCCAGCGGCGTGAGGTCATGGGGCCGTGCATTGCGCGCTATCGAAAGGACCCTGCCGTCAGGCTGGATGAAAATGATGTCCAGCGGGATCAGCGTGTTCTTCATCCAGTAGGCGGCCGGTTGCGGACGCTTGTAGGTGAACAGCATCCCCCGATCGGGCGCGAGCGACTTGCGGAACATTAGGCCCCGCTCTTGCTCGGCCTTCGTCGCGGCGATCTCGACCTGAAAGCGCGCGCGACCGCGGCTGGTGACGATCTCGACCGTCTCCAGCTTGCCGGCAGCGAAAGCCGAGCGGCCGCCCACGGCGGCCAGCGCCAGTCCGGCCACCAGAGCCCGTCGCTCGATCATCATCTCGGTCACCCATCACCTCGCGCAAAGCCAGTCTTCGATGAGACTAGCTTTCAACACGAAGCGGCGAAAGTCAGGCGTCGCCCGCGGTGATTTCGGCGACAACCAGACCTTTCGGCCCCCGCGCGAACCGCACCAGCACGTCATCGCCTGGCTGCAGGTCCTCAAGACCGCCTCGGCGAAGGGTCTCGATGTGCACGAAGATATCGCCCGGCTCGGCGTCACGAATCACGAAGCCGTAGCCTTTGGTCCGATTGAACCATTTGACCTTCGCGTGTTCCGCCGGCCCCTCTGGCGTCAGGGCGCCGCGGCCATGGCTGTCGCGCAAGCCGTCACGCCGCACCGGGCCCTCGGCGAAGGTGCGACGCTGACGCTCCAATGGCGACGGCGCGCTGGTTTCGTCGAGATTGACGACCTCGCTGACCTGCCAGCCCTTCGGGCGCCGAACGACATCGCAAACGATCACTGCGCCTTCCATGGCCGTCTCGCGACCACAGTTGCGTAGCGACGTCACGTGCAGAAGTACGTCCTTGAGCCCGGTCTGCCCAGGATCATCCGGTACGATGAACCCATAGCCCTTGCCGGCGTCGAACCACTTCACCTTACCGCTGATGCGCACGAACTCCTCGTGCGCCGCAGCGTCCTCAAAATCGTAACCAGACATCCCACCCCTCTGGCTCGCCCAATCAGCCCATCGGAGCGAGCACTACGAGAACAGTGTTCTCGCGTGAGGAGAACCGTCAATGACGAAATCACGTCAAAACGGCGCGTAAACGCGATGCGCGACATTTCGTCGCGGCCAGGGTGCGGAAACAATTCTGAAATACAGCCGGAGATGGCAGTCCCTAGGGGAGTCGAACCCCTCTCTCCAGATTGAAAATCTGGCGTCCTAACCGATAGACGAAGGGACCACTTTGCCGCTGAAGCGGAAGGCAGCCGTTATAATCCTCGCGGGTGGCAGTCCCTAGGGGAGTCGAACCCCTCTCTCCAGATTGAAAATCTGGCGTCCTAACCGATAGACGAAGGGACCACGGCCCCGCGAGGAAGCGGGTGTATAGCCGCGCCGTTTGGGGTGCGCAACCCGCTCCAAGACACTTTTTTCAGTCCGTCCACATCGCCTGCAGAAAGCGTTCCGAAGCGCGCGTCACGCCCGATCGCTAGTCCGTGTAACGCGCCCGAGGGTCGTGGGCGTCCTCGATCTCGAGCTGGACGCCATTGCGACCCATGTAGTCGTCGGGCTTGAGCTTGCCGACGACATCCAAGGGGCCGCCACCCGCCAGCAAACGCTGCCCCAGCGGTGTCTCGGCGCTGCGCCAGCTGATCGCTTTGATGCGATCCCCGGTCGACCCCACCAGATCCATGCGCACATGCCCTCCCTTGAGGGCTGAGACACGCTCCGGCCGGACTTGGGTCAGCGCGAACAGCGGCTCGGGGTTTCCAGGTCCGAACGGGGCCAGACGTTGAAAATCATCCAGCAGCGCCCGACTCGCGGCTCGCGGCTGCAACAGGGCGTCGACCTCGACGGCCTCGACGCCCACGGCCTCCATTTCGCCCGCCAGGCGCTCCTCCAGAAAGACCCTGAGCTCGGGAATCATCTCGGGCCGAATCGACAGCCCCGCCGCCATGGCGTGCCCGCCCCCGGCCATCAGCAGGCCGGCCTCGAACGCGGCTTGGATCGCCTTGCCCAAGTTCACGCCCGGCTGGGAGCGTCCGGATCCCTTTCCGACATTGGCCGCCCGATCGACACCGATCACAACCACCGGCTTGCGATAGCGCTCTCGCAGACGCCCGGCGACGATACCGATCACACCTGGATGCCAGTCGTCGCCCGCCACCACGATCACCGGGGCGTCCGGATTGAAGTTGCTGCCGCGCTCCAGCATCGCGGCCGCCTCTTCGACGACCGCAGCCTCGACGGCTTTCCGTTCGATATTCAGGCTATCGAGCTCTTCGGCCAGCGCGCGGGCCTCCAACGGATCGTCAGTGGACAACAATCGCGCGCCCAGGTCGGAACGGCCCACGCGACCGCCGGCGTTGATGCGAGGCCCCAGGATGAACCCGGCGTGGAACACCGAAGGCTCACCCGAGCCCTTGCCCACCTCGAAGAGCGCCTTGAGACCGGGGTTGGCCCAGGCCGACATCGTCCTGAGACCGAGGGCGGTCAGCGCGCGATTGAACCCGACCAACTGAGTGACGTCACAGACCTCTCCCAAGGCGACCAGATCCAGCCACTGGCGGGGATCCGGCTGCGGCCGCTCATCGGTAAAGAGGCCGCGCTTGCGCGCCTCGCGGTTCAGCGCCGTGAGCAGGACAAAGGTCACCCCTGCGGCGGCAAGAACCCCCTGCCCGCTCTGGCACCCGGGACGGTTCGGGTTGACCACGGCGGCGGCGGCCGGCGGATCCTCGCGCATCAGGTGGTGGTCGATCACGACGACCTCGAGACCGATCTCCCCGGCGCTGGCGATGGCGTCATAGGCCGCCGCGCCACAGTCCAGGGTCACCACGAGTTCGGCGCCGCCGTCGCGAATCTTGCGGAACGCCGCCGGGCTCGGGCCATAACCTTCGGTCAGGCGATCCGGGATATAGATTGGCAGCTCCACGCCCATGTGGCGGAACCACCGAACCAACTGCGCAGCGCTGGTGGCGCCATCGACGTCGTAGTCAGCGAAGACCATGGTCGGCCGTCCGCGTTCCAACGCATCGATGAGGATCTCAGCCGCACGATCCATGTCGGTGAAGCTGGACGGGTCCGGAAACAGGGCCTTCAGCGTCGGTCGCAGGTAGTGCTCGGCCTGTTCCAGGGTGACGCCGCGCGACACCAAGGCGCGCGCGAGCGGCTCGATTAGACCGTGCCGTTGCTGAATCTCCCGAACCACGGCCAAATCGGCCGGCCGCTCGCGCCAGGCTCGACCACTCAGCGAGCGATCGACGCCCAGGAAGGCGTTGGAGGCGATAGAGGTGACACCGTCGGCGGGCATCGGACGAACCTAGCGTGTCGCGAGGATTCGAGCCATGCGTCGCCGAGACGACAGGATCGGACGCCGCTTACCCGGCGCGCAGCTCGCTGCGGATGATCTCGACCTCGTTGGCCGAACCCAGCATGACCGGAACCCGCTGATGCAGCCGCCCGGGCTTCACGTCGAGGATGTCGCACACGCCCTCGATCGATTTGCCCCCGGCGCGTTCCACGAGCAGGCTCATAGGATTCGCCTCGTACATCAGACGCAGCTTTCCGGGCTTGTCGGGCTCGCGCGCGTCCCAGGGGTACATGAACACGCCGCCGCGCATCATGATCCGGTGGACGTCGGCCACCATCGACGCCACCCAGCGCATGTTGAAGTTCTTGCCCCGCGCGCCGTCCTTGCCCTGCAGGCAGCCGTCGATATAGCGGCGAACCGGCGGCGCCCAATGGCGCTGGTTGGACATGTTGATCGCGAATTCGGCGGTGTCCGGCTTGATCGCCAGGTCGGGGTGGGTCAGCAACCAGCGGCCGTCGGCGCCGAGCGTGAACCCATTCACGCCATTCGAGAGCGTAACGACCAACATCGTCTGCGGACCATAAACCGCGTAGCCCGCCGCCACCTGATTGCGCCCGGACTGCAGGAAGTCCGCCTCAGTTGGCAATTGGCTGGTCGGCGCGGGCAGGACCGAGAAGATCGTACCCACTGACACGTTCACGTCGATGTTGCTGGAACCGTCCAGCGGATCGAAGGTCACGAGATAGCCGCCGACACGCCCGGTTGGCTCGATCTCTTCCAGCTCCTCGGACGCCAGACCAGCGACCGGCGCGCACGCCTTGAGCGCATCGCTCAACATGTCGTTGGTGATGACGTCGAGCTTCTTCTGCTCTTCGTCCTGAACGTTGGTGCTGCCGGCGGCGCCGAGGCTGCCTGAGAGCGCGCCGGATGCTACGACACGGCTGATCTCGGCGCATGTGGCCGCGATGGTCGCGACCACGTCCTTCAGGGCGCCTTCCGCCGGCTCGGCCGCGAGCCAGGCGCCCAGGTCCACAAAAGCGGTCATTCTCGTCCTCGAACCGAAAGCGGAGCGGCTCATCTAGGCGACGGCCGTGACAGGAAGGTTTCAGACCTTCCGCTTCATGCGAACTTCCCGAACGGTGCCCGTCGAGGAGTTCATCACGAGCGTATGGGTGTGGACGCAGCCGTCGCGATAGACGACGCCGTCCAGCAGGCCGCCGCGGGTCACGCCCGTCGCGGCGAAGATCGCCTCGTCGCGGACGATCTCGTGCAGATCGTACTTCTTGTCGAGGTCGGTCACGCCCCAGCGCGCGGCGCGCGCCCGCTCGTCGGCGTTGCGGAACAACAGCCGCCCTTGAAATTGCCCCCCGACGCACTTCAGCGCCGCACAGGCCAGAACCCCCTCGGGCGCGCCACCCGATCCAAGATAGAGGTCGATGCCGGTCAGGGGATCGGTGGTGTTGATGACCCCGGCGACATCGCCGTCCGTGATCAGGTGGATGCGCGCGCCAGCCGCTCTGACACCAGCGATGATCTCCGCGTGACGCGGACGATCCAGCACGCAGACCGTAATCTCGGAGGGCGCGACGCCCTTGGCCTCGGCCACGGCCTGAATGTTCTCGCCTGGAGCACGATCCAGATCGATGACGCCAGTTGGGAGGCCCGGACCGCAGGCGATCTTGTCCATGTAGGTGTCAGGGGCGTTCAGCAGCGTGCCCTTCGGCGCCCAGGCCATCACCGTCAACGCGTTGGGCTGAGACTTGGCCGCCAGGGTGGTGCCCTCTAGCGGATCGAGCGCGATGTCGATCCGGGGGCCCTTCCCTGTCCCTACCTTCTCGCCGATGTAGAGCATCGGCGCCTCGTCACGCTCGCCTTCGCCGATGACGATTTCGCCGTCGATATCGAGCTCATTCAAGGCGTTGCGCATCGCGTCGACAGCAGCTTGGTCAGCGGCCATCTCATCGCCGCGCCCCAGCATCGTCCACGAGGCGATGGCGGCGGCTTCGGTCACGCGAACGGCGTCCAGGACCAGAGCACGGTCCAGGGTGTTCGAACTCATCCGTTTCTCCCGGCCGCTCCGAGCGAAGCGGCCTTGTTCCCAATGTCGCCTTCGTCGCCCAGTTTTCCGGGTCGTTAGATGCGCGCGACGCGCAGAAGGCGGGGACGCTCTAGCACGGTCTCGAGTTTTTCGATGCGGCTAATCGCGTCCAGCAGGTTCGATTCCGGCGTCGCATGGGTAACGAGCACGATCGGCACCCCGCCCGCCCCTTCCACGGGCTTTTGCAGGAAGCTGTCGATCGACACGCCGCATTCAGCCAGGGTTTCCGAGATCGCCGCGATCACGCCGGGCTGGTCCTGCACCATCACGCGCAGATAGGCCTTGCCGACCGCCTTGGACGGATCGATGGAGACGAAGGGTTTCAGATCGCCGGCCGGCGCTTGGAACACCGGGCGCACCGCCCGGGTCATGACGTCGGCGATATCGGCCGCGACCGCCGCCGCTGTCGGACCCGCGCCGGCGCCCGGACCTTGCAGGAAGATCCGGCCGATGCGCTTGCCCTCGATGAACAGGGCGTTGAGCGCGCCGCCGGCTTGGGCCAGCGGGTGGTCCAGCGGCACCAGGGACGGATGCACCTTCACCGCGACGCCGTCGTCGGACTTCGCCGCGCCGGCGATCAACTTGATGCGGTAGCCCAGATCCTTGGCCAGCTTGATGTCGAGCAGGTCCACCTCGCTGATGCCTTCGATCTCAGCAGCCGCGAAATTCGGCGCGCACCCGAAGGCCAGCGCCGCCAGGATGCTGACCTTGTGGCCCGCATCGAAGCCCCCCACGTCCATCGTCGGATCGGCTTCGGCGTAGCCCAGGCCTTGAGCTTCGCGCAGCACGTCGGCGAACGAACGACCCGTTTTTTCCATCTCCGACAGGATGAAATTGCACGTCCCGTTGAGGATGCCCGCCACGGAGACGATATCGTCGCCGACCAGGGCCTCGCGCATCATCTTGACGGCCGGCACGCCGCCCATCACCGCCGCCTCGAACAGCAGCGGCGTCTGGGTGGCTTCGGCCAGCGCGGCGAGCTCGGACCCGTGCTCGGCGATCAGGGCCTTGTTGGCGGTGACCACCGGCTTGCCCGCCTTGAGCGCGGTCTCGACCGCCGCCTTGGCGGGTCCATCAGAACCGCCGACCAGTTCGACGAAGATGTCGATGTCGGGCGAAGCGGCCAGGGCCACAGGATCATCGAACCAAGCCAGGCCCGAAATATCGACCGTGCGCGGGCGCGATTTGGAACGCGCCGACACGGCGGTGACCACTGCCTGGTCGCCCGCCGGCGCAAAGGCTGGACGCTCCGCGAGGAACTGCAGGAGCCCGCCGCCCACGGTGCCGAGGCCTGCGACGCCGATCCGCCAGGTCTTGTTCGTCATCTTCGAATCCTCGTTACGCCGTCCGACGCAGCCTTCTTAGGCCTGTTCCATCTTGTTGTGGGCCTTGGCCAGGATGGAGTCGGCGTTGGCGATGAATTTCTTCACGTTGCGTGCGGCCTGGCGGATGCGGTGCTCGTTCTCGACCAGTCCGATGCGAACATAGCCTTCGCCATACTCGCCAAAGCCGATGCCCGGAGCCACGGCGACGCCAGCCTCCTCGATCAGCAGGCGCGAGAACAGCATCGAGCCGGCCTCGCGATAGGGTTCGGGAATCTTAGCCCAGGCGAACATCGAGGCCGGCGGGTTCGGGATGTCCCACCCCGCAGACTTCATGGACTTGATCAGCGTGTCGCGGCGGCTCTTGTAGATGCCCCGGATCTCGTCGACGCAATCCTGCGGACCATTCAGGGCGGTCGCGGCGGCAACCTGCACGGGCGTGTAGGCGCCATAGTCGAGATAGGACTTCACCCGGGCCAGGGCTGCGCAGATGCGGGCGTTACCGACCACCATACCCACCCGCCATCCGGCCATGGCGTAGGTCTTGGACAGCGAGTTGACCTCGACGGCGATGTCCTTCGCCCCATCGACCTGCAGGATCGACGGCGGCGGGTTGTTGTCGAAATAGATTTCCCCGTAGGCGACGTCGCTGATCACCAGAAGATCGTGCTTCTTGGCGAGTGCGACAGCGTCCTTGTAGAAATCCAGATCGACCCACTGCGCCGTCGGGTTCGACGGATAGGACAGGATCAGCACGCTGGGCGGCGGCACCGAGTGCTTCACCGCACGGCTGATGTTGGAGAGGTACTCTTCGGGCGATAGCGCTGGGACGTGGCGAATGATGCCGCCCGCCATGATGAAGCCGAAGGCGTGGATCGGATAGGCCGGGTTCGGGCAGATGATGACGTCGCCGGGTCCGGTCAGGGCCTGAGCGAGGTTGGCGAAGCCCTCCTTGGAGCCCAGCGTCGCGATGACCTCGGTGTCGGGGTTCAGCTTCACGCCAAAGCGGCGGCCGTAATAGTTCGCCATGGCCTTGCGCAGGCCGGGAACGCCCTTGGAAGCCGAATAGCGGCCGGCCTTGGGGTCGCGCGCGGTCTCGATCAGCTTGTCGACGATATGCTGCGGCGTCGGCATGTCGGGATTGCCCATGCCGAAATCGATAATGTCGGTCCCCTCGGCGCGGAGGCGCGCCTTGATCTTGTTGACCTCTTCAAAGACGTAGGGCGGCAGACGACGGATACGGTGGAAATCGGTGCTCATGGGGGCTCTATGCGCCGCGTCGGCGCGTTGGGAGCGAAAGTCGGGCATGGATAGACCCCAAGCGGGGCCAAGCCAAGCCAGCCACAGGAAGATTATGCCTCCGTCGCCCTATTGGGGCTGTGACGGAGGCGCGCTAGCTCGGCCGCGCGCTGCGCGTGCGAAGGCTTCGGTGTCGGCGCGATCAGCCTCGGTCGGCGCGGCAAGCGTCGGCGGCTTGGCTTCGCGACGAGCCTTGGCGGCATAGGCGTCGGTGTCCTTCAGTTCCCAAGTGTTCGGCGCGATGGCCTTTTCCAGCGCAGCGGCGTCGGCTTGTTGCCGGTCGACGGTGGCGCGGATCTGGGCGGCCGTCGGCACGTCCTTCGGAATCGCGGGGATGTCTGAGAACTTCCGGCGAGGCCCTTTTTCCTTGGCGGCGGCCGTCGCGGCGGCGGCCACCGGCGAGCTCGGATCCACCTGGCTCGTCGTGAACGGGCTGGCGCACGCGGACGCGCCGACGGCAAAGCCGACGATCAGACCGATCCGTACAATTTTGCGGGTTTCGCCGTTCATCTTGTATCTGGTCTTATGCGATGATCGCGGCGAGCGGAAGGCGTTCGGCGTCGCTTTTCAAGAACTAGCTTCGGACGAAGCGGAGGAAACCTCATGGCCACGGCGAAGGCCGCCCCAAAGGCTCGGAAGAAAGCCGCGACAAAGGTCGAAGGCGCCGACACGGCAGACAAGGCCCCCAAGGCCGCCAAGACCACGACGAAGGCTTCCAAGACCAAGTCCGACTCGGGACCTGCGCCTCGAAACGATTCGGCCGATCCCCCGCCTTCGCCGTTGGGCGGAGACACGCCCCCGTTTCCCCCGTTCGAATCCATGCTGTCGCCGGACCAGTTGAAAATGGTCGAAACCCTTTCGGCGAACCTGGCGCGGGCCGCCGTCACCGCGCAGGGCGCGATCGCCGAAGCCGCGCTGCGCCAGGCCGATCGCCCCGCCGCCTTGACGCCCGATCCCTTCCACGTCGCGCCAGCCTTGAACGAGGTGATGACCCGCCTTGCGGCCCAGCCCGACCGACTGATGCGGGCCCAGGCGGACCTCTTTGGGCAGTATATGGAGCTCTGGCAGAACGCGGCGCGACGCGCGGCCGGCGAAGAGGTCACGCCCGTTGTCGCCCCCTCGGCCGGTGACAAACGGTTCAACGATCCGGATTGGGCGTCCAATCCGATGTTCGACCTGATGAAGCAGTCCTATCTGCTGTCGTCGAACTGGCTCAACGGCCTGATCGCCGAGGTCGACGGCGTCGATCCGGCGACCAAGCGGCGGGTCGAGTTCTTCACCAAGATGCTGACCGACGCGTTTTCGCCGTCGAACTTCCTGATCTCCAATCCCGCCGCCCTGCGCGAGGTGGTGCAGACCCAGGGCGAGAGCCTGGTGCGCGGGATGCAGAACTTCGCGGCCGACCTGGAGCGCGGCGGCGGCCAGCTGGCCATCAGCCAGACCGATCTCGCCAAGTTCAAGGTCGGCGAGAACGTCGCGACCGCGCCGGGCAAGGTCGTCTACCAGAACGATATCCTGCAACTGCTGCAGTTCGACCCAACCACGGAAACTGTATGCGAGATCCCGCTGCTGATCTTCCCGCCGTGGATCAACAAGTTCTACATCATGGACTTGCGCCCCGAGAATTCGATGATCCGATGGCTGACTAGCCAGGGCTTCACGGTTTTCGTGGCGTCCTGGGTCAACCCGGACCAGAAGCTCGCCGCCAAGACCTTCGAAGATTACATGTTCGAGGGAATCTACGACGCCGCCCAGCAAGTCATGACCCAGTGCGGCGTCGATCGGGTCAACACGGTTGGCTACTGCATCGGCGGCACGCTGCTCTCGGTCGCCCTGGCGCACATGTCAGCGCGTGGCGACAAGCGCATCAACTCGGCCACCTTCTTCGCCGCCCAGCAGGACTTCGCAGAGGCCGGAGACCTGCTCCTCTTCACCAACGAGGAATGGCTGCAGTCCATTGAGCAGCAGATGGACCAGGCAGGCGGCTTCCTGCCCAGCCAATCGATGGCCGACACCTTCAACGCGCTGCGCGGCAACGATCTGATCTGGTCGTTCTTCGTCAGCAACTACCTGATGGGCAAGGAGCCACGCCCCTTCGACCTGCTGTTCTGGAACGCCGACCAGACCCGGATGCCCAAGGCGCTGCACCTGTTCTATCTGCGCAACTTCTATAAGGACAACGCCCTGACCACCGGAGCGCTCAGCCTGGGCGGCGAGCGGCTGGACCTCTCGAAGGTCAAGATCCCGATCTATGTGCAGTCCTCGAAGGACGACCACATCGCGCCGTATCGCAGCGTCTATCGCGGGGCCAAGGCATTCGGCGGTCCCGTCACCTTCACCATGGCGGGCTCGGGTCATATCGCCGGGGTCATCAACCATCCGGACGCCAAGAAGTACCAGCATTGGACGAATGATCAGCTCCCAGCCGACGTCTCGCAATGGATCGCCGGCGCTCAGGAGCATCCCGGCTCCTGGTGGCCACATTGGGCGACCTGGCTGAAAGCGCGTTCGGGCGAGCAGGTCCCGGCCCGCGATCCGGCCAAGGGTAAACTCAAGCCGCTGGAGGACGCGCCAGGCTCGTTTGTGCTCGTAAAGTCACAACCGTAACGATCCTGACCGGGTTCTCTCTATGGCGGCGAAGGCGAACCAAGTTCGCCCAAAAGTCGCCAGGATCATAGCCAAGCTTCCGCGCCATGCTCACGCTCAGTCGCCGGACCGCCCTTGGGATGTTCGCCGCCGCACCGGTTCTGGTGCGCGCGGCGCCCGGTTACGCCTTGATCCCGGACGCCGGTCGTAAGCTGGCCGCCGCAGCCCGCGCGCAGGTCGGCGTCACGGTGGATTACGACGCCAGCTATCGATCGATCGGCTATCCGAACGGCGACGTCCTGCGGACCAGCGGGGTCTGCTCCGACGTCTTGATCCGCGCCGCTCGCGACGCATGGGACATCGACCTGCAGCAACGCGTGCACGAGGACATGAAGGCAGCGTTCGACGCCTACCCCTCGCGTCGAGAGTGGGGGCTCACCTCGCCCGACGCCAATATCGATCATCGGCGGGTGCTGAATCTCGAGGCGTTTCTCGTACGCCAGAAAGCCAGGCTCCCCCTACCCGCCCCTAGGCTTTTCTGGGGTGACGCTTTTGAGAACGTCGCGCCGGGCGACGTCCTGACCTGGCGCTTGACGGGCGGGCGTCCGCACCTGGGCGTCGCCGTCAGCGGGCCCGAAGACGTGCGCGTCGCGCACAATATCGGTGATGGCGTGAAGGAAGAGCCCTTGTGGCGCTTCAAGCTGCACAAACCCGCCGGCCATTACCGCTGGCGGGTTTGAGGCGGGCCTAAAGGCCGGCCGCCTCATCCAGGCCGAGCGCGATGTTCAGGTTCTGAACGGCCGCGCCGGACGCGCCCTTGCCCAGATTATCCAGCAAGGCGGCCAGGCGCGCCTGGCCACTGGTGTCCGAGCCAAAAACGAACAGCTTCAGCCGATTGGTGCCGTTCAGCCCTTCCGGATCGAGAGTGGTCAACGCCTTGGCTTCGTCGAGCGAGGCGACCTCGACAAACCGCTCGCCGGCATAGTGGTCCGACAACGCCGCGTGGATGGCGCCCAGCGACGGCGTAGCGTGAAGCGTGACGAAGTGCAGCGGCATCTCGACGAGCATGCCCTGCATGTAGCGTCCGACGGCCGGGGCGAAGAATGGGCGGGTCAGCAAGCCGCCATGCTTCTGCATTTCGGGAACGTGTTTGTGCGCCTGGGACAGTCCATAAATCCGGAATGGGACCTTGGTGTAGTTGGCGGCGCTCTCATCCTCGAACTCGGCGATCATCGCCTTGCCGCCGCCGCTGTAGCCGGAGACGGCGTTGTAGGAGACCGGCAGCTCGGGCGGCAGGATGCCGGCGCTGACCAGCGGCCGCGTCAGGGCGATCGCGCCGGTCGGGTAGCATCCCGGATTGGAGATCCGCTTGGACGCGGCGATCTTGCCGCGCTGGTCCTTGTCCAGCTCCGGAAAACCGTAGGCCCACCCCTCGGCCGTGCGATAGGCGGTCGAAGCGTCGATGATCACCGTGCTCGGATTGCTGACCAGCGAAACGGCTTCCTTGGCGGCCTCATCGGGCAGGCACAGGATCACCGCATCGGCGCTGTTAAGCATCTCAGCCCGGGCGTCGGCGTCCTTGCGCTTGTCGGGATCGATCGAGATCAGTTGCAGGTCGGTGCGACCGACCAGGCGCTCGCGGATCTGCAAGCCCGTAGTGCCGGCTTCGCCGTCGATGAAGACCTTGGGAGCGTTCGCCATGGCGGACTCCAATCCGAACAGGAGACAGAACAAGAAAAAGGGCGCTTCGGCCGAACCGAAGCGCCCTTTCCCGTAGACGTAATCGTCGCGATTAGCGCTTCGAGAACTGGAAGCTGCGGCGGGCCTTGGCCTTGCCGTACTTCTTACGCTCGACGACGCGGCTGTCGCGGGTCAGGAAGCCGTGCGGCTTCAGGACCGGGCGCAGGCCGGGTTCGTAGTAGGTCAGAGCCTTCGACAGGCCGTGACGGATCGCGCCGGCTTGACCCGACAGGCCCGAGCCTTCCACGGTCACGACGACATCGAATTGACCGAGGCGATCGGTCACTTCCAGCGGTTGCGCGATCATCATGCGCAGCACCGGACGGGCGAAATAGACTTCCTGGTCACGACCGTTGATCGTGATCGAGCCCTTGCCCGGCTTGATCCAAACGCGCGCGATGGCGTTCTTGCGCTTGCCGGTCGCGTAGGCGCGGCCTTGGGCGTCGATCTTGGGTTCGGCCGGAGCGGCAGCTTCCGGGTTGCTGGACAGGCTGGCCAGCGCGTCAAAGCCTTGAGCGTCGGTCATAGCTTAGAGGCTCCGGATGTTCTTGGCGTTGCGGCCCGCGAAGTCGACGACTTCGGGGTTTTGCGCTTGGTGCGGGTGCTCACCGTTGTTGTAGATGAGCAGGTGGGTCAGCTGCTTGCGAGCCAGCGGGCTCTCCTTGGGCAGCATGCGCTCAACGGCCTTCTCCAGGACGCGCTCGGGGAAACGACCGCCCAGCACCTTGCGCGGGGTGGTTTCCTTGATGCCGCCCGGGTGACTGGTGTGACGGTAGTAGACCTTGTCGTCCAGCTTCTTGCCGGTGAACTTCACCTTGTCGGCGTTGATGACGACGACAAAGTCGCCGCAATCGACGTGCGGGGTGTAGTCAGGACGGTGCTTGCCGCGAAGACGCATGGCGATGAACGAAGCCAGACGGCCGACAACGGCGTTCTCGGCGTCGACCACGATCCACTTCTTCTCGACCTCGGCTGGCTTCAAGGAAGCCGTGATCTTTTGCATGGGATTGATCCGTAATTTCCAGTGCGTCAGGGCTTGCAGAACAGGCTCCAACAGCGTGAGCGGCGGCTGTTACGCGACACCACCCGCACTGTCAACACAGTGATCGTGAATTTTATAGAAAATACTTTAAAAACAATGTGCTAAATAATGCGGTATTATAATACCCTATCCCGCTGGTCAAGTTGTCACGAAACGTCGGCATAGCGTCCCGCGCCCCCCCCTTCTCCCGAGGACCCACCATGGCCGTTTCCCGCAGAACGTTCCTGAGCGCCACCGCCACCAGCATCGCCTTCGGAGCCTTCGCGGCCCGGGCCCAGGATGGCGCGTCGCCGGCCGAGACCTATCTGAACGAGGTCACGGGCTACGGCCCGCTGGTCGCCGATCCAAAGGGCATGATCGACCTGCCCGCCGGGTTCCGCTACCGCGTAGTCGCGCAGGTTGGCGAGGCGATGAGCGATGGCCTCATCCTGCCAGGTAAGTTCGACGGCATGGGCTGCTTCGCAGCCGGCGAGGATAAGGTCCTGCTGGTTCGCAATCACGAAATGTCGGTCTCGGACATCGCCGAGGGTCCGTTCGGCGCGCGTCAGCAATTCCTCGACCGGATCGACCGCAAACGTATCTGGGACTTTGGTAGCGATGGCGCGCCGCTGCCGGGGGGCACGACGACACAGCTCTATAATCTGAAGACCGGCCGGACCGAGCGCCAGCATATGAGCATCGCCGGGACACTGGTGAACTGCGCCGGCGGCGTCACGCCGTGGGGCTCGTGGCTGACGTGCGAGGAGACCACGATCAACGCCGGTGAAAAGGTCGGCAAGAGCCACGGTTACGTCTTCGAGGCGCCCAGCGCGCATGTCGGCCTTGTCGAACCGGTCGCGCTTACGGGTCTTGGCCGCTTCAAGCACGAAGCGGCCTGCATCGATCCGCGCACGGGCGTCGTCTATCTCACCGAAGATGTCGCCGACAGCCTCTTCTACCGCTTCCTGCCCAACGACCGGCGCAACTTGGCGGCCGGCGGCCGCTTGCAGGCCCTGGGCCTGGTCGATGCGCCCGAAGGCGGTGACATCCGTAACCAGAAGGAGCAATCGTTCCCGGTCCGTGGCTGGAAGGCCGTGCGGTGGATCGATCTCGATGGCGTCGACAATCCGCATGACGACCTGCGTCGACGCGGCCACAAGGCCGGCGCCGCAATCGTCTGCCGAGGCGAAGGCCTGTTTTTCGGTAAGGGAGAGCTCTACTTCACCGCCACCTCGGGCGGTCCCAAGGGCGCGGGCCAGATCTTCCGCTATGTCCCCAGCGCCTTCGAGGGCCAGCCGGGTGAGGCGGACCAGCCGGGCAAGCTGCAGCTGTTCGTCGAAAGCCAGAACACCCGCGTGCTCGACTACGCCGACAACCTGGTGGTGGCGCCGTGGGGGCACGTCATCATTTGCGAGGACCGCTATTCGGACACCCTACGCAATCACCTGCGCGGCGTGACGCCTGAAGGCAAGGTCTACACGCTGGCGCGGAACGTCCATAAGGACAACTCGGAGTTTGCCGGCGCTTGCTTCTCGCCCGACGGCGGCACCCTGTTCGTCAACGTGCAAAACCCGGGCTTCACCCTGGCGATTTCGGGCCCCTGGGGCGCGATCAAGATCTAGCGCCTCACCGACGGCGCTCCGCAAACCTTACGGAGCGCCGATCAGGGCCGGCGTACTCGCCACGCGAACATGGTCGTCACCGCCAGGAGCACCGCCGCGCCCGCCTGATGGAGGACGCCCAGGCTGATCGGCACCGCCGCCATCAGCGTCCAGACGCCCAGCGCCGCTTGAAGCGTGACAGTCATCGCCACCGCCAGCGCGGCCCGTTTACCATCGATGACAAGCGCACGATCGCGCCAGGCGATTACCGCCATGGCGATCGCCCCAACGAAAAGCGCGTAAGCGAACAGGCGGTGATTGAACTGCACGGCCGCTTGGCTATGCGCCAGCGTGCCCCAGAAGCCCGCACCGGCATAGTCCGCCGGGAAGAAGCGTCCGTTCATCAGAGGCCAGTCGTTGTAGATAAGACCCGCGTCGTTGCCGGCGACAAGCGCGCCGAGCAGGCTCTGGAAGTACACGGCTCCCAGAAAGGCGATGGCCCAGCCGCGCCAAGGGCTGCGCTCCTCGACGCGCGGCGCGCCGTTCCAAGCGTCCAGCGCGGTCCAGATCAGCACCACGAACAGCAGCAGGGCCAGGCCCAGGTGCGTCATCAAACGCTCCGGCGCGACCGAAACTCTCTCAGATAGGCCGCTGGACACCATCCACCAGCCCACAAGACCCTGCAGTCCGCCCAACGCCAGCATCACCCCGCACCGCCAAACCAAACGACGGGGGATGTCGCGCCGGATGAGGAACACGAGGAAGGGGATTGCGAAGGCCGCGCCGACGACGCGCCCCAAGAGGCGATGCGCCCACTCCCACCAGAAAATGCCCTTGAACTCGTCGAGGGTCATGTTCGGGTTCACCAACTGGTACTGCGGAATCTGCTTGTATAGTTCGAAGCTGTGCCGCCAGGCCTCATCGGACATCGGCGGCAAGGCGCCCAAAATCGGCTTCCACTCCGTGATCGAGAGCCCAGAGTCCGTCAGGCGGGTCGCCCCGCCCACGACGACCATGGCGAACACCAAGGCGGCGACGAAGAAAAGCCAGATCGCGACGGGACGCGAACGATCGGAACGCAGGAAAGACGTCATAGGGTCGGAAAAGCGCCACTTCTGGGCCGAATTGCGGCGATCCCTTCCCTACGCCCCTGATGTGCGGGCATCAATGTCTGTGTGGCCCGACATGACGGAGGCGACGCTTCGTGCGAAAGATCGGGGACAGGCGATCGGCCGGAGTCACAAATGAGTGGGATGGGCGTTTTCGCCGCGACGGTTATCGGCATACTCGCAGGCTGGATCGCGGACATTGTCCTGGCGCGCCGGCACTCGCTGTTCATCAAGCTCTTGATCGGCGTGATCGGCTCGTTCATCGGAGCATTCATCGCCTCGCGCATTGACCTGCATCTGCCGGGCTTCTTTGGCGAGCTGGTGGTCTCCAGCGTCGGCGCGATCTTGTTCCTGGCCGTGCTCGGCCTTATCCGGAGACCCGCGTGACCTCTCCCGACGCTCAGCCCCGAATGATCCCGGCCCGACTTCGTAAGCTGATCGGTTCCGTCGGCGTCCTTGTGATTCTGTTCGCCTGGATCTGGGTCTTCACCAGTCTCTACGATCATCTGCCGCAGAACCGCTTCGTCCATCTCGTCTATTTCGTGGCGCTGGGGCTGGGCTGGATCCTGCCGGTGATTCCGCTGATCTCCTGGATGGGCAAGGCCGATCAGCCGCTGGACATCGGACAACGCTAGACGCGCGTGACCACGCACCGCGCCTAGAGCGAGACGCCGAAAGCAGGAACCGGTTTCGGCGTCACGCTGTCGGACAACATGAAAAAGGCCGCCCTCTCGGGCGGCCTTTCATCTTCCACGGTATCCCGAAGGAAATGGTCGGAGCGACAGGATTCGAACCTGCGACCCCTTGACCCCCAGTCAAGTGCGCTACCAGGCTGCGCCACGCTCCGACGCGGAAGGAGCGCCCTTATAGGCGCCGCTCCCGGCTTGGGCAACACCGATTTCGGCAGAAATCAATCGCGCGTCAAAAGACCGTCCAGCCGCGATTTGACAGCCGTCAGGTCGGCCAGCGCGAAGGCCAGGCGCCCGCGCACCTCCCCAACCAGCACGGTGTTCTGACGCGGCGCCTGATAGTCGAAACCGGCCTCAAGACTGGTTGAGCCGTTGGAACCGATGCCGGCGGCGATCACATGCGCCAGACCGTGGTCGCGGTGAAGCTTCTGTACGCCCTTGATCGTCAGGCCTTCGCCATGCAGCAGGGTTCGTACACCGTTCAACACGGCGATGTCCTGCGGGCGATAGAACCGGCGGCCGCCGGCGCGCTTCATCGGCCGGATGAACGAGAACTTGGTTTCCCAGAAGCGGAGCACGTGCTGCGGCACGCCCAGCTCTTCGGCGGCCTCGGAGATCGTGCGGAAGGCGTTAGGCCCCTTCGCCACCGCAAACGATCCTTAGCCGCCCAGGGCGCGATCGATACGCGCTTTCATGACCTGTGACGCCCGGAAACCGATCACGCGGCGCGGCTCGATCTCAGCGGGCTCGCCGGTCTTGGGGTTGCGACCCATGCGCGCGCGCTTGGCGCGCACCTGGAAGACACCGAAACCCGAGAGCTTGACGGTCTCGCCCTGCTCCAGCGCTTCGGCGACCAGATCGAGCGTGCGCTCAACGAGCCCCGCACAATCCTGGCGGGTCAGCCCGACTTCCTCATGAACCGCCTCGCACAGGTCGGCCCGGGTCAAAGTAGCGCCCTTCATGCAACCCCCTTCACGCGTATAGGAGCGATCTGAGATCGCCCTAGATGGAGCACTCGCGGCGATCCCAGGCATCGTGCGGCCGCCCTCAACTGGCTGTGCCCAAGCTCACCGACGACCTCATGCCGCGATTACCGCATGAAGTCAAAGACTCAACGGCAGGAGTTCATGCCGCCACAGAAGATTGCGCAAGGCTTATCGAGGCGCAGACCTAGAGCCGCACGACGCAAGCGCCCCAGGTCAAGCCGCCGCCCATGGCCTCCAGAAGCAGCAAGTCACCCTTCTTGATGCGGCCGTCCTTGATCCCATGCGCGAACGCGAGCGGGATAGAGGCGGCGGACGTATTGGCGTGGATCGCTACGGTCGAGATGACCTTGTCCTCATCAATGCCACAGCGATGCGCCACGCCTTGCAGAATGCGCTGATTGGCCTGATGCGGAATGAACCAGTCGACCTCGGCCACCGCGACGCCAGCGATCTCGGCGGCCGCGCGAATGGCCTCGGAGATATTGACGACGGCGTGCTTGAAGACCTGGTTGCCCACCATGCGCAGCTTGCCGACCGTACCGGTCGTCGACGGCCCGCCGTCGACATAGAGCAGGTCCTGCTTGGTCCCGTCCGCACGCAACGCGAATCCAAGCAGGCCCCGGTCGGCGGTTGTTCCTTCGCCCTGCCCTGGCTCCAGAACGATCGCGCCGGCGCCGTCGCCGAACAGGACACAGGTGCCCCGATCGCTCCAATCCATCAGGCGGGTCATGGCCTCGGCGCCGATCACCAGCGCGCACTTGGCGTGACCACGCGCCACGAAGCCGTCGGCGACGCTCATCGCATAGACGAAGCCGGAGCAGACGGCCTGGACGTCAAACGCGATACCGACCGGCGCGCCCAGCTTGCGCTGAACGATCGTGGCCGTCGCGGGGAAGGTCAGATCGCCCGTGGTGGTCGCCACGATGATCAGGTCGACATCAGCAGCGGTCTTGCCGGCCGCCGCCAAGGCCTCCTTGGCCGCTTCGAAAGCCATGTCCGAAACCGGCTGATCGTCCGCGGCCTGGTGACGCTGGCGAATACCCGTGCGCTCGACGATCCAGGCGTCGCTGGTGTCGACGAACTTGGCGAGATCGTCGTTGGTCACGACCTTGGGGGGCAGATAGGCGCCAACCCCCGTTACAACGCTTCTTACAACGCTCACTCGACCGCTCCCTGCGCGTCTGCGCCAGGCCCTTGCCCGACAGCGGGCGCAGCCGTCGCCGCGTTCGCGGTCAAGCGCTTCAGATTCCTGTCGATCTCAGCGCGGAAATCGCTGCGCGCGAGATTGGTGGCCACCCGGAGGGCGGAGGCGAAGCCGTTGGCGTCCGCGCCGCCGTGGCTCTTGACCACAATACCGTTCAGGCCCAGCAGCGGGGCCCCGTTCACGCGGCTGGGATCAAGGCGGTGGCGCATTTTCTTGAGCGCGCCCGAGGCGATCAAGGCGCCCAACATCGCCAGCGGCCCAGACGTCAGGGTGGATTTGATCTCGTTGGTGAAGAACCGCGCCAAGCCTTCCGCCGTCTTCAGCGCGACATTGCCGGTGAAGCCGTCGGTGACGACGACATCCACCGTCCCGTGGGCGATATCGTTGCCCTCGACGAAGCCGTGATAGTCGAAGTCCAGCGCGGTCTCCCGCAGAATGGCGTGGGCCTCGCGGACCTCCTCGTGGCCCTTCTGGTCTTCCGAGCCGACATTCAGCAGGCCGACCGTCGGCCGCTTGGCGCCATGAACAGCATGGTGAAACGCCGCCCCCATGATGGCGAACTCGACAAGCTGCGCCGCATCGCTTTCCACATTGGCGCCGACATCCAGAACCGTGGTGACGCCCTTCATCGTCGGCCAGTTGGCGACGATGGCGGGACGCTCAAGCTCGGCCCCCATGCGCAGGATCAGCTTGGAGATCGCCATCAAGGCGCCCGTGTTGCCTGCCGAGACGCAGGCTTGGGCTTGCCCTTCGCGGATCGCCTCGATCGCGTTCCACATGCTGGAGCCTTTGCCGCGCCGCATGGCTTGAGCCGGCTTTTCGTCCATGCCGATCGACTTGTCGCAGTGACGCACTTCACTCACCGCCTTGGCGGCGGGGCACTTGGCCAACTCCGACTCAATCGCGGCGCTGTCGCCGTGGAGCAGGAACCGCACGCCTGGCAGGGCCTGGAGCGCTTGGGCGATGCCAGGCACCACGATGGAAGGGCCGTGGTCGCCGCCCATGGCGTCGACTGAGATGACTAGGGATTGAGACACGTGGCGCTGTGAGCTCCGGCAGGCGGTCGCGCCGCCCTCAAGGCGGCGGACGATACATCCGCGTGATTATCACGCAAGCGGTCGAGTCGGACCTAGTCGGCGGGACAAGATCGTACTCAACGCGCTCGAAACGACTTCTCCGGCCCCTGAGAACGAGACCGGTTGGCCGCTGTGGTCAGTCTTCCTCGCGCTTCGTATTGAGGGCCTTGAGGGCGGCGAAGGGCGAAATCTCCGTGGGTTCGGGCGGCTGGACGAACACCGCGCCCGGCTTGCGAGGGAACGGATCCAGCTCCAGAGCCAGATGCTCTACGACATAGCCCGACACGTCGATCTTCTCGCCTTCCAGCACGTCCGGCGGGTCATCCGCATCTGGGTCGACGCCGAGATCGCCGAACTCTTCCTGGGGGGCGTTCTGGCTGTTGGCCGGCAGAACCCTCAGGCTGAAGCGCGCATCGATCGGCGTTTCGAAGTCGTCCGCCGTCGCGCTACAGGTCTGAATGACGCGGGCGCGAAGCACGCCGGAGATGTTGGCGCCGTCCAGCCACGAAGACAGATGAACCTCGGCCGTCAACGCTTCCAGACCGACTAGGCCCAATTGCTTGGCGATCGCCTTGCGTTGGTCGATCGACGGCTCAAGCCGCAGACTCACCGCGCCGCGATCCACCTGGGCCAGCGGGATCTCGCAGGGCCAGGCTGTCGTCACGGGTTCGGCCAAGTCACGTCTCCTTGCAGCAGGGCGTCCAGCGGCTGAGCCGCCAGCGCTTCACGGGTCTTCAGCACATAGGCCGTCAGGGCCGTCGCGTCGCCCTCGCCTCGTTCTTCCAGCACCGTCCGCTCGACAAGGGCGGTCGTAGCGGTGCTGTCCGGCAGACTGGCGACAGCGTCGTCATAGGCCTTCAAGCGGCCATAGAACGCGCCCGCGAGCTTCTTCATCTTCTTGCCGACCGAAGTGTCGGAGACGCCGATCTCGCGGAAAGCGTCGTCCAATCCCTTCACATAGGCGTCGAACACCGCCTGCGAGGTCTCGGCGGCCGCGTCGCCCTGCCCCTTCAAGCGCTCGATCAGAAGGATCACGTGCAGACTGAAAAGCTCGAAACGCCCTTCCATGGAATCGCGGACGCCGTAGTCACGATAAAAGATCGCCGATCGAGCCTGCCCGACCGCGGACGCATAGAGCTTGCCGCCCGCCACCTTGGCGGGTCTGGGCTTGAGCCACCTGTCCAGAAACATTCAAACGCCTCGATTTCGCCGCGACATCCCGCTATGCGCGGAGTCCGTCTTCACGCGGGCATTGAACTAAGCCCGCGCGGGCGATAGGTCAAAGTCTGCATTTTTCCGGTTCGGAGCCTTGATGTCTCGCCCCGCCGTTTTCGCCGCCGCCGTTCTGGCCCTGGCGCTCGCTTCCTCGGCGTGTACGCCGCTGACCAGCTACTCCGGTTTCCAGGCCATCGAGGCCAAGCCGGCGGAGATGAAGGTCGGCGAGGACAGCAAGTCCACCTTGATGGAGAAGCTCGGCTCGCCGTCGGCGGTGTCGACCTTCGACAACAACACCTGGTACTACATCTCCCAAACGACGGACCGCGTGGCGTTCTACATGCCGCGCGTGATCAAGCGCGATGTCGTGGCGATCAAGTTCAACCCGGCCGACGAAAAGGTCGCCTCGGTGAACACCTACACGCTGCAGGATGGGAAGGTCATCGCCTACAACGGCCGTGAGACCCCGACCCGCGGCCGCGAGATGACGATTCTCGAGCAGTTGCTGGGCAATGTCGGTCGAGGCGGCATGCTGCCTCAGGACGACACCGCGCCGGGCCAGCGCCCGGGCAATCGCTAGCCGAGACCGATCATCGAGCCGTTGGAACGGGCCGCCCATCCCTCGATGGGCGGCCTTTTCTGTATGTCCCGCGAGGATACTTTGACGTCGTGCGCCCAGGATGCGCCGTCAGCGTCGACTCTGACTATCCATACGCGTCAGGTCAGTCACCCAGCGTGCTTCTACTTCAGCGGTCGGATTCGCTAGCTTGTCAGCCGAAAGCAACCTTGAGCGAAACACTCTATCAACTCGATCATAGGATGCTTCGAATTGTCGCGCCCAAGGTTTCATGGCGCAGGTTCACGCCCAGGGGGGGGAGGCGCACCGTGGAGGGGATGGATTTTCGCGACGTCTCGATTCTCTTGGTCGACGACAACGTGAACATGCGCAGGGTGGTCGGCGCGATCCTGAAGGCCGCGGGCGTGCGCCGCATTTACGAGGCCAACAGCGGCGTTGAGGGTGTGAAGATCCTCCAGGCCCATGAGATCGACATCATTTTCACCGATCTCATGATGAAGCCGGGCGATGGCCTGTCGTTCATCCATTGGATCCGCACGGCGGACGCCAGCCCGAATAAGTTTGTCCCCATCATCATGATGACGGGGCACGCGACGCGACGTACCTTGAACGAAGCTCGCATGGCGGGCGTCACGGAGTTCCTCGCCAAGCCGCTGACCGCGCGCGGCGTGATGCACCGCATCAACGAGATCATCAACAACCCCCGGCCGTTCGTCCGGGTCAACGCGTATTTCGGTCCCTGTCGCCGACGGCGCATTGACCATGACTTCCAGGGCGCCGAGCGGCGAGGCGCCGCGCGGGGCGAGACGGAGGCCGCCGAGCAACTCAATCCGGAAGATGTCTACTAGGCGGCGCCCGCCCCTCGAAACACGCCCCGTAATGGAAAAACGCCCCGGAGCAAGCTCCGGGGCGTCTCCATTCCTGGCTGTCCCTAGGATCAGCCTCCGTGCGCCAGGACCGCCAGCAGCAGCAGAGCCACGATGTTGGTGATCTTGATCATCGGGTTCACCGCCGGACCCGACGTGTCCTTGTAGGGATCGCCGACGGTGTCGCCGGTGACGGCGGCCTTGTGGGTTTCGCCGCCCTTCTTGTGCAGCACGCCATTCTTATCGGTGAAGCCTTCCTCGATCACCTTCTTGGCGTTGTCCCAGGCGCCGCCGCCGCTCGTCATCGAGATGGCGACGAAAAGGCCGGTGACGATCACGCCCATCAGCATGGCGCCGAGCGCCGCGAAGGCGTCGACCTTGCCGGCGATGGCTTGGATCACAAAGAACAGCACGACCGGCGAGACCACCGGCAGCAGGCTCGGCACGATCATCTCGCGGATCGCGGCCTTGGTCAGGATGTCCACGGCCTTGCCGTACTCAGGCTTGACCTCGCCGGTCATGATGCCGGGGTTCTCGCGGAACTGGCGACGCACCTCGGCGACCACCGACTCGGCGGCGCGGCCGACAGCGGTCATCGACAGGCCGCCGAACAGGAACGGCAGCAGGCCACCGAACAACAGGCCGACCACGACATAGGGGTTCGACAGGTCGAAGGTCACCGCGCCCATGCCGTCGAAGAAGCTGCCCGGCGCGGCGTTGGCCGAGAAGAACTTCAGATCTTCGGTATAGGCGGCGAACAGCACCAGCGCGCCAAGGCCCGCCGAACCAATCGCGTAGCCCTTGGTCACGGCTTTGGTCGTGTTACCCACGGCGTCAAGCGCGTCGGTGGTGACGCGGACTTCCGGCGGCAGGCCAGCCATCTCGGCGATGCCGCCCGCGTTGTCGGTCACCGGACCAAAGGCGTCCAGCGCGACGATGAAGCCGGCCAACGACAGCATGGTCGTGGTGGCGATGGCGATGCCGAACAGACCCGCCAAGTTATAGGTCACCACGATGCCGACGATGATGGTCAGGGCCGGCAGAGCCGTGGACTCCAGCGACATGGCCAGGCCCTGAATGACGTTCGTGCCGTGACCGGAGACCGAAGCCTGAGCCACCGACTTCACCGGTCGGAAGCCCGTGCCGGTGTAGTACTCGGTGATCATGACGATAGCGGCGGTGACGACCAGACCGGCCAGACCGCAGTAAAACAGCGCGTCGGCGCTATACGAACGCCCACCGACCTCGACAGCGGTCGGAACCAGCTGGTGGATCACGTACCACACGGCCGGGATCGACAGGACGCCCGTCACGATCAGACCCTGATACAGAGCCCCCATGATGTTCTGGCTCTTGCCCAGCCGGACGAAAAAGGCGCCGATGATCGAGGTGACGATGCAGACCGCGCAGATCGCCAACGGCAGCAGCATCATCGCGCTGACGGCTTCGGTTCCGCGGAAGAAGATCGCCGCCAGAACCATGGTCGCGACGGTGGTCACGGCGTAGGTCTCGAACAGGTCGGCGGCCATGCCGGCGCAGTCGCCGACATTGTCGCCCACGTTATCGGCGATCGTCGCGGCGTTACGCGGATCATCTTCCGGAATGCCCGCCTCGACCTTGCCCACAAGGTCGCCGCCCACGTCAGCGCCCTTGGTGAAGATGCCGCCACCCAGACGCGCGAAGATCGAGATCAGCGAGGCGCCGAAGCCCAGCGAGACCAGGGAGTCGACGACGACACGACCCGTGGCGTCATGGCCGGTCGCGAGCAGCACGTAGTAGTAGCCCGCCACGCCCAACAGCGCGAAGCCGGCGACCAGCATGCCGGTCACGGCGCCCGAGGTGAAGGCCATCGAAAGCCCCTTGGCCAGGCTCTCGGAAGAGGCCTGCGCCGTCCGAACGTTGGCGCGAACCGAAATCAACATGCCGGCAAAGCCCGCAGCGCCCGACAGCGCGGCGCCCAGCGCGAAGCCGACAGGCTGCTCCCAAGATTTGAAGAAGAACGCCAAAGCGGCGATCACCACCACGCCCACGAGCCCGATGGTCGTATACTGGCGGTTCAGATAGGCCTGAGCCCCTTCCTGGATCGCCGCGGCGATCTCCTGCATCCGTGCGTTGCCGGCCGAGGCCCGCATCAGACTAGCCGTCTGCACGGCGCCATAAAGCACCGCCAGAAGCCCGGCCCCAATGGCCAGATAAAGCCAAACACTCATTAGGTTCTTCGCCCCTTCGCGTTTCTCAATCACGAGGGGACGCCGGTCCGGGCGCAGACGGAATGACGCATGTCAAAGCCGCCACCCGGATCGACGGGCGGGCCTTATGGCCTCGTATCCCCTCGATGCTCCCTGAAATATGACGGCGATAACACCGTCATCCGGAAGAGACTGTCAGATGGCCGGGAGGCGCGCAACCCGTGTCGGCGTAAGCGTTTGACCGCGCAAAGCTTCGCAACGAGCCGGAATTCAGGGACGCGGTGACTCGGTTTCGACGGGCCGCGCGCCCCCCGCCTTGGGAGGCATCAACTGCTGCCTGGGGATTTGCTTGACGATCTCGACGGACGCCACTTTGCCCTTGCCGAAAAGCGCGGAGCACTGGTTGAGGACGAAGGCCTTCAGGCGGTCGCCATCGACTTCCTTCCAGGTGTCCGCGCGCGTGAACGGCGTCTTGTAAGCCGCGCGAACAATGGCGTCGCGCAGGGCGGGCTCCTTGTCCTTGAAGGAGGACGCGTCAGCGCCAGACGCCAGCTTGAGGTTCATCGCCACGAAGACGTAGTTGACGATCCGGCCATTGGCGATGATCGGAATCGTCATCGATCCCAGCTTGTATGTCGGGTCCAAAGCCTGCTCGCCGCCTTCCTTCTTCTCAGAGGCCATGGCCGGCGCCGAGACCGAGGACAGGACGACGACGCCGAAGACGGCGGCGACCAGGAAGCGGCGCGAGAGCGAGGTGCGATCGATCATGGCCTACGCCATTAGGCCAAAGGCCTTGAAATTCGGCTAACCGTGAAGCCAGCCCAGGCGTGATGGCGTGACATCACGGCCCTTGTAGTAGGCCGAGACCCCCTCGCCTTCCACGAACTCGCCGATTTCGCTGACCTTGACGCCGGCGGCGGCGGCGGCGACGCGGAACGCCCAGGCCTCGTTCGGATCGACTGCACAAACGATCTCGTAGTCGTCACCGCCCGAGGCGAGCGAAATTCGTCCCTCGACCTGCTCGGGCTGCTGCTCCAGCCAGGCCTGAGCGCCAGGCGACAAGGGCAGACGCTCCAGGTCGACTCGCACCCGACAGCCGCTCGCCTTGGCGATGTGGCTGCTGTCGGCCAAGAGGCCGTCGGAAACGTCAGCGGCGGCCTTGGCATGGGTGCGCATCGCGTCGCGCAGCGTCACGCGCGGCTCCGGCTGGCGGTACCGGCGAAGCATGGCGCCATCGGCGTCCAGGACCTCGCCCCACTGAGCCAGCAAACCGAGCCAACCATCACCGATCGTGCCCGAGACCATCAGACGATCTCCCGGCTTGGCGCCGCGACGCAGGATCGCTTCACCTTCCGGAACCCAGCCCACAAGCGTGGCCGAGACGACCAGTGGACCCGACGTGGTCACCGTGTCCCCGCCCAGCAGGGAAATGTCGAACAAGGCGCCGTCTTCAGCCAGACCGCGCGCGAAGGTCTCCCGAGAGGTGACGTCCGAACCGGACGGCCAGCCCACGGCGAGAAAGTAGCCGTAAGGCTCGGCGGCCTTGGCGGCGAGGTCGGAGAGATTGGTGCGGAGCAGCTTGCGGGCGACCACGTCGAGCGCCTCTTCCGCGAGGAAGTGGACGCCGGCCACCATGGCGTCCTTTGTCACCACGAGATCATAGCCGGGCCGCGAGGGCAGAACGGCCGCGTCGTCGAGCAGATCAAGCGCCGCCTGATCCCCGCGAGTCAGCGGGCGGAGCAGGCGCTCGATATGGTCAAACTCGGTCGCCGGGGCGGTCGTGGCGACCGCCGCGTCGTCTTCAGCAAACCAGTCTTCTTCGTCAGTCTCGTGCATCACGGGCGATCGCGTCGAGGGCGCCATTAATGAAGCCTGACTCAGGACCCTCAAAAAAGGATTTCGCGATCTCAACATATTCATTGATGACCACTTCGGTCGGAACGTCCGAACGGTACATCAACTCGAAGGCGCCGGCCCGAAGCACCGCCCGCGCCGTGGCGTCCAGTCGCTCCAGCCGCCAGCCCGAGGCCAGGCGCTTGACGATGCCCTGGTCGATCTTGGCCTGGTTGGCCACCACGCCGCGCGCCAGGTCGGCGAAGAAGGTTTCGTCGGCCGCGGCCAGTTGCTCGCCTTCGACATCACGATCGAAGCGATGCTCGCCGAACTCGCGGATCACGGAGTCGACCCCGGCGCCCGACACTTCCATCTGGTACAGAGCCTGCACAGCAGCCAGACGGGCCACCGAGCGCGGTTGGATTCGGTTAGCGCTCATCGGGCCTGCCCCAGCAACTGACGCTTCAGCGCGATGGTCTCCAGACAAGCCTTGGCGGCCGCGCCGCCCCGGTCGCCTTCACTGAGCCGAGCCCGAGCCCAGGCCTGAGCTTCGTCATCGACGGTCAGAACCCCAAACCCGATCGCCAGACGCTTGGCGACACCCAGGTCCTGCAAGCCGCGCGCCGTTTCATTGGCGACCAGCTCGAAATGGTAGGTCTCGCCGCGGATCACGGCGCCCAGCGCCACATAACCGTCGTAGCGCACGCCTACGGGACGGTGTCCGGCGTCCTCCGCCATGGCGATCACCGTCGGGATCTGCAGCGCGCTGGACACGGTGATCACATCGTACTCGGCGCCTTGCGCCTCAATGGCCTGTGTCGCTCCGCGCAGCAGTTCGTCGGAGATGCCCGAATGGCTTCGGCCCTCCACGATCAGCAGGCGGATGTTGTCTTCAACCATCTAGCTCAATTCTCCACGGCCGCGCGCGCCGCGCGATCCTACAAACACACATCAGGATTAACGGACTATGGCTCTTCTTCGCCGCCGTCGCTCAAACCTTCCTCGGTGAGGAACTTGGCGAAGTCGCTGGTTTCCTTGAAATCCCGGTAAACGGACGCGTAACGGACATAGGCCACGTCATCGAGCGATTTCAACGCCTTCATGACCATTTCCCCAACCGTCGAAGAGGGAAGTTCGGTCTCGCCCATGCTTTCGAGCTGTCGAACGATGCCGTTGATCATCCGCTCAACCCGCTCAGGATCGACCGGGCGCTTCTGCGTGGCGAGCCCCACGGAGCGGACCAGCTTGTCACGATCGAACGGCGAGCGTCGCCCCGAACGCTTGACGATGATGAGCTCGCGCAGTTGCACACGCTCGAATGTCGTGAAGCGCCCGCCGCATTCAGGGCACATCCGGCGGCGACGGATCGCCGCGCCGTCTTCCGACGGGCGGCTATCCTTGACCTGGCTTTCGGCATGGCCGCAGAACGGGCAACGCATGATCTAGCCCCCTCCGCGGCGCTATCCCGCTATTAGTTGTAGATCGGGAAGCGAGCCGTCAAGGCCAGCACTTCCTCGCGCACCTTGGCCTCGACTTCGGCGTTGCCGTCGGGGCCGTTGGCTGACAGGCCGTTGACCACCTCGCCGATCAGTTCGCCCACGCGTGTGAACTCGGCTTCCTTGAAGCCGCGCGTGGTTCCCGCCGGCGTGCCGAGGCGAATGCCCGACGTGATGGTGAACGGCGCCGTGTCAAATGGCACACCGTTCTTGTTGCAGGTCATGTAGGCGCGCTCGAGGCTGTGCTCGGCGTCACGGCCCGTCACGCCCTTAGGGCGCAGGTCGACCAGCATCAGGTGGCTGTCGGTGCCGCCCGAGACGATGTTCACGCCCGACTTCAGCAAAGCTTCGGACAGTGCGCGCGCATTGGCGACGACCTGATGCGCATAGGCCTTGAACGCCGGCTGCAGCGCTTCGCCGAACGCCACGGCTTTGGCGGCGATGACGTGCTCCAATGGACCGCCCTGCAGGCCAGGAAACACAGCCGAATTGACCTTCTTGATGATCGCTTCGTCGTTAGTCAGCACCATGCCGCCGCGCGGGCCGCGCAGCGTCTTGTGCGTGGTAGTGGTCACGACATGCGCGTGCGGAATCGGGTTGGCATAGGCGCCGCCCGCGATCAGGCCGGCGTAATGGGCCATGTCGACCATCAGGTATGCGCCGATCGAGTCGGCGATCTCGCGGAACTTGGCGAAGTCGATTTCACGGCTATAGGCGCTGCCGCCGGCGATGATCAACTTGGGTTTTTCGCGCTGAGCCACCTCGGCCACGCCGTCATAGTCGATCAACTGGTCCTGCTGGCGGACAGTGTAGGAGATCGGCTTGAACCACTTGCCCGACTGGTTGGCGGGGCTGCCGTGCGTCAAATGGCCGCCGGCGGCGAGATCCATGCCAAGGAACGTATCGCCCGGCTGCAGCAGCGCCATGAAGACCGCCTGGTTGGCCTGAGAGCCGGAGTGCGGCTGGACGTTGGCGAAGGCCGCGCCGAACAAAGCCTTGGCGCGCTCGATCGCGATCGTCTCGATCTCGTCGACATACTCGCAGCCGCCATAGTAGCGCTTACCCGGATAGCCTTCCGCGTACTTGTTGGTCAGGATCGAGCCCTGAGCCTCCAGCACGGCCTTCGAGACGATGTTCTCCGAGGCGATCAGCTCGATCTGGTTCTGCTGGCGACCCAGCTCGCGACCGATCCGATCGAAAATGTCGCGGTCCGCTTTGGCGAGGTCCGCGCCGAAAAAGGCGCTGAGGTCAGTTTGGGTCATCACGCTCTCCTGGCGTTGCGGGGAGTCGGCAGAGGCGCCCTCTTTAACGGGATAGGCGCGGCGATCAATCTCGGAACCACACGCATTGTCGCGCGTTGACGACCCGCAGGGCGCGTCCGCTCCCTGCGCCAGTTCGTACGACAACAACGAAAATGGGGAATCTGATGGCGTCTCAGGGTGGCGGAACCACAGGCACGATGATCGACGATGTCGATGTTCTTGGGCTCAGCGCTGAAATCGTCGCCGCCTATGTAGGCCAGAACACCGTCCCTCAGTCGGCGATCCCAGACCTGATCAGAACCGTCCACGCCGCGCTTTCCAGCCTCAAGACCGGCGAGGACGCGCCGCGACCGATAGAGAAAGCCAAGCCCGCGGTCCCTGTGAGCCGGTCGGTGCAGCACGATTTCATCGTCTGCCTCGAAGACGGAAAAAAGCTGAAGATGCTGAAGCGCTATTTGCGCTCGCACTACGACATGAGCCCCGAGGAGTATCGCCGGAAATGGGGCTTGCCGCCTGACTATCCTATGGTGGCCCCAGCCTATGCGGCGCGCCGCTCGGACTTCGCCAAGCAGATTGGCCTCGGCAAGGGCGTGCGGCGAGGCAGCTAAACCGTTGTATAGACAAGGGAACGCCGCCGGCTTCCGGCGGCGTTCTTGATTTCGTGGGCTTTGACGGCGTCCGAAGCTGAAGGTGCGCGTCTTCCCCTTAAGCCGCGTAACCGCCCATGCGGGCGACGTTGCAGTGGGCCCAAAGCTTCTCCATCGCCGCCACCAGCTTGCGCATCATGTCGTCGGTGTGGAAAGGCGTCGGCGTGAAGCGCAGGCGCTCAGTGCCGCGGGGCACGGTCGGATAGTTGATCGGCTGCACATAGACGCCAAAATCGGCCAGCAGCATGTCGCTGATCATCTTGCAGTGGACGGGATCGCCGACCAGCACCGGAACGATGTGGCTGACGCTGTCCATCACCGGCAGGCCAGCCGCCTTGAACATCGCCTTCAGGGTGGCGGCGCGCTCTTGGTGGATCTCCCGCACTTCCGGGTGCTGCTTCAGCCAACGCACGCTGGCCAGAGCGCCGGCCGTGAGGGCCGGCGGCAGCGAGGTGGTGAAAATGAAGCCGGAGGCCATCAGACGGATCGCGTCGATCACCTCGGCGTCGCCGGTGATATAGCCGCCCATCACGCCGAAAGCCTTGCCCAGCGTGCCTTCGATGATGTCGATCTCGCCCATCAGGCCGTCGCGCTCGGCGACGCCACCGCCACGCGGCCCGTACATGCCGACGGCGTGGACTTCGTCGAGATAGGTCATCGCGCCGTACTTCTTGGCCAGCGCCACGGTGCCGGCCAGGTCGGCGACATCGCCGTCCATCGAATAGACGCTCTCGAACGCGATCATCTTGGGCGCATCGGCCGGCGCTTCGGCCAGCAGCTGCTCAAGATGGGCTAAGTCGTTGTGCTTGAAGATCTTGCGCGGGCCACCGCCGTTGCGGATGCCGGCGATCATCGAGGCGTGGTTCAGCTCGTCCGAAAAGATGATCAGGCCGGGCAGGATCTTCTGCACGACCGACAAGGTCGCCTCATTCGACACGTAGCCGGACGTGAACAGCAGGCCGGCTTCCTTACCGTGCAGGTCAGCAAGTTCCTGCTCCAGCAGGACGTGGTCGTGATTGGTGCCAGAGATGTTGCGCGTGCCGCCCGAGCCCGAGCCGTGCTCGTCAACGGCCGCCTTCATGGCGTCCACAACCACGGGGTTCTGACCCTGACCGAGATAGTCGTTGCTGCACCAGACGACGACTTCCTGTTCCGAGCCATCCTGGCGCGTCCAGGTCGCACGCGGAAACTGACCGCGCTGGCGCTTCAGGTCGGCGAACACCCGGTAGCGACCCTCTTCGCGGATCTGAGCGACGGCGCTGCGGAACGCGGCTTTGTAGTCCATGTCGATCTCTAAACCGCCGCCCCGTTGAGCTGGCGATCCCCTAAGTCCAGGCCTGGCTTTTCGCACCTGTCGCCCGCAGTGTCTATCTAAGGGCGTTTACCTAGCAAATCGAAAGAGCGGATGGCCCCTATCGAGCTACTCGATACACGTCCTGCAGCATGACCTCTTGGACGATTCAATGAAGATCGCCCAGCCTTCCGCGCAGTAACGCGATCACCGCCGAGAAATCCTTTCCGCCGAAGCCGTTGGCGTCGAACAGCGCGTACAAGGCCTCGGCCTGCGCGCCCATGGGCGTCGAGGCTCCCGCCTTGGCGGCGGCCTCCTGCGCGAGCTTCAGGTCCTTGAGCATCATCGCCGAAGCGAAACCGCCCTCGTAGCCGCGGTCTGCGGGGGTTTGGGGCCCCACGCCCGGCACAGGACAATAGGACGTGATCGACCAGCATTGGCCGGAAGACTTGCTCGCAATCTCGAAGAATCGGTCGGCGGCCAGGCCTAGCTTTTCGGCCAGGGCGAAGGCTTCGCAGGTTCCGAGCATCGAGACGCCCAGCAGCATGTTATTGCAGATCTTGGCCGCCTGCCCCGCGCCATGGTCGCCCGCATGGATGGTGATGCGCGACATCGGGGCGAGCGCGGCTTCAACTGCGTCAAAATCACGCGCCTCGCAGCCCACCATGAACGCCAGCGTTCCCGCCTCGGCGGCCATGACTCCCCCGGACACCGGCGCGTCAGCAAAGCGGAAGCCCGCCTCCGTCGCCTGGCCCGCCACCTGGCGGGCGCTGTCCACGTCTATGGTCGAACAATCGATCAGCAGGGCGGACTTCGGCGCATGTTTCAGGATTTGCTCGCCATAAACCGCGCGGACATGCGGCCCCGCGGGAAGCATGGTGATGACGACCTCAGCCTCGGCGACCGCCTCAGCGACCGATGCGGCGGCTTGGCAGCCTGCGCTTACGGCCCGCTCGACCGCAGCCGCCGAAAGGTCGAAAGCGCGGACCTGGTGCTGGGCCCTGGCCTGATTGGCGGCCATGCCACCGCCCATGTTCCCCAGTCCAATAAAGGCGATACGCGTCATCTGGTGTTCCCTGCAAATGCGAACCGCGCCTCATGGGCGCGGCTCTTATCGTTGGTCCTGTTCGGCGTTCTTCAGCGCGCGGGCTTGCGGAACTTGTAGACGAACTGGTCGGTCTTGCCGCGAATGCCGGCGTCATAGACGTTGGCCGCGCGGGGGTCAGCCGGATTGCGAAGCACGCGCGTCTCGCCCTCGAAGATGAAGCCGGCGGCCGTAACCTCGGCCTTGACCACCGCCGGGTCGATCCGATGGAGGGTTTCGGTGTCCCGCAGACCCGAGCCAGCGTCGGCGACATGGTCGAGCACCAGGTAGACGCCGCCCGGCTTCAGCGCGCGGAACACCTGGCGGTTCACGACGCCCAGGTCCGCCGGGCCCATGAACTTGTTGTGCATGTCGTGATAGTTCTGAGCGGTGAAGACGAGGTCCAGCTTCTCCGGCGCGCCGAAATTCGGCAGCGTGTTCAGGATCACCTGAACGTTGGAATAGGCCGGATCGCGCGCAATGGCGTTCACCGCCGGTTCGCGCTTGGCCAGCTTGGTGAGCTCGTCGGGGACATAGGCGTAGACCTTGCCTTTGGGACCAACCGCCTTGGCGAAGATCCGCGTGAAATAGCCGCCGCCCGGGATCAGGTCCGCGACCTTGGCGCCGCTCTTTACACCCGCGAACGCGAGGACCTCTCCGGGGTGACGGTCCTTGTCGCGAACCATGTCGGCCGCAGGGCGTGACGGGTCGCTCAGCGCGGCGGCGATGTTGGACGGCAACGCGATGGCGACCGGGCCGGAAGGGGGCGGCGGCGGCGGCCCCATCATCGGCTCGGTGGCGCAGGCGGCGAGCCCCAGCACGGCGACGAGACTTAGAAGCGGCTTACGCATGGCATTCCTTCCGAACCGACGTGTTCTTCTTGCCGATAGGTTAGCGCACGACATCCGCTACGTCAGCGGTGTCCATTCCTCATCCGCCGGCAACGGTGCAAAGATTTCGGCGAGGGCCGCATCGGTGACGTCCTCGACGGAAGCGGGCGACCAGCGCGGCGCGTTGTCCTTGTCGATAATTACGGCCCGAACGCCTTCGATGAAGTCGTGCTTCATCACCACGCGCGAACCGATCCGGTACTCCATGGCCATGTTGTCGGCGAAGTCTTCCATCGCCGCGCCGCGCTTGAGCTGTTCGAACGCGACCTTCAGGGTCTGGGGCGACTTGGTCTTCATGACCTCAAGCTGCGCCTTGCCCCAATCGCTGGAATCGAGCGTGAGGAACTCGAAGATCTCCTCGACGCTCTCGCCGACGAACAGCCGGTTCAGATCCTGTTCAAAGCCCAGCAGCGAGGCCTTGCCGGCGTCGGCCCGGTACTTCCGCAGCGTCTCGTCGATCCGGCGCGGATCGGCGACGATCGCCTTCTTCAAACCCTCGACAGCGCCAAACTCGACGAAGTGGGTGGCGATGCCCAGACGCATGCAGTCCGCGCCCTTGATCCGCGCGCCGGTCAGCGCCAGCCACAGCCCCGCCTTGCCCGGCAAGCGCGGCAGGTACCAGCCGCCGCCCACATCGGGGAACAGGCCGATGCCGGTCTCGGGCATGGCGAAGGTGGTGCGCTCCGTCGCGATTCGAACGTGCGCCGGCATCGAAACGCCGACCCCGCCGCCCATCACGATCCCATCCATCACCGCGACGATCGGGGTCTCGTAGGTGAAGAGTAGATGGTTGAGCTGGTACTCGGTGTGGAAGAACCGCCGAGCCTCGACGCCGTCCTTGGCGCCGCTCTCGGCCAGCATGCGAATGTCGCCGCCCGCGCAGAAGCCGCGCTCGCCCGAATGATCGATCAAAACCATGTAGATCTCGGGGTCGTCTTGCCAGTCCAGCAAGGCGCCGATCATGGTCTCGCACATGGCCAGCGTCAGGGCGTGCAAAGCCTTCGGCCGATTAAGGGTGATCCGCCCGACATTCTTCTCGACGCGGATCAGGACTTCGGGTTCGTCGGTCATTTCCAAGTCCTAAACCGGTTCGACCAAGGGTTCACAATCGAAGCGATCGATCTGGCCGTTCGAGAGCCGGAAAACAGCATCCTGGGGAATGTCGAGCCTCAGGGTCTCCTCGCGCGATAAACCGGCATAGGCGCCGCGCAGCAGCCGGCCGGCGACACCGTGGCTGACGACGATCAGGCGCCGTTCGTGTTCTGCGGCCTGTTCTTGCAGCCAGGCCGTCAGACGCGTGCTCATGGCCTCATAGGTCTCGCCGCCCGGGGCGTAGAATCCCCAGGCGTCATCCCGCACAAGGTGCGGGTTCTCGCCATGCACCTCGTCGCGCAAACGACCCGACCATTCGCCGACATCGATCTCGACCAGACGCTCGTCGAAATCGACCGCAAGTCCCAGCCGTGCGCCGATCGCTTCGGCGGTGTGCCGCGCCCGGCGCAGCGGGCTGGCGACCAGCCGCCACGGCGCGGGCGGGTCTCTGCGGATGAGATCGTGAAGAAGCGCGCCCATGGCCCGGGCCTGAAGAAGGCCTAGCGGCGTCAGGTCGGATTCCATCCGCCCCTGAAGTCGACCCTCGCGATTGTGGAAAGTCTGGCCATGGCGACAGAGATAGATCATCCGACGCTCACTGGCGGAACATCTCGCGGGCGATGATGACGCGCATGATCTCGTTGGTCCCTTCCAGGATCTGGTGCACCCGCAGGTCGCGCACGATGCGTTCCAGCGGATAGTCCTGGAGGTAGCCGTAGCCGCCATGCAGCTGCAAGGCGTCATTGGCCACCTGGAAGCCGGCGTCGGTGGCGAACCGCTTGGCCATGGCGCAGAGCTTGGTCGCCTCAGGGTGCTTGCTGTCCAGCGCATGGGCGGCGCGGCGCACCATCAGGCGGGCGGCCTCCAGTTCGGTGGCCATGTCGGCCAGCTTGAACTGCAGGGCCTGGAAATCCTTGAGCGGCCGTCCGAACTGGTTGCGGGTCTCAAGATAGACTTTGGCGGTGTCGAGCGCGAACTGGGCGCCGCCCAGCGAGCACGAGGCGATGTTCAGGCGCCCGCCATCCAGGCCCATCATGGCGAAACGAAAGCCCTCGCCCTCCTGGCCGATGCGGTTCTCTGCTGGCACACGGCAGTTGTCGAAATTCACCTGCGCCGTCGGCTGGGCGTTCCAGCCCATCTTGCGCTCGTTGGCACCGAAGCTGAGCCCTTCGGTCCCCTTCTCGACCACGAAGGCCGAGACACCCTTGGCGCCGTCGCCGCCTGTGCGCGCCATCACGACATAGATATCTGAAACCCCGCCGCCCGAGATGAAGGCCTTGCCGCCGTTCAGCACATAATGGTCGCCGTCCAGCTTCGCGGTCGTACGCATGTTGGCCGCGTCAGAGCCCGAGCCTGGCTCTGTCAGGCAGTAGCTGGCGATCAGTTCCATGGTCGTGAGGCGCGGCAGATAGCGCTTCCGCAGATCGTCAGACCCGAAACGGTCGATCATCCACGAGGCCATGTTGTGGATGGTCAGATAGGCCGCGACGGGCACGTCGCCATAGCTGAGCGCTTCGAAGATGATCGAGGCGTCGAGACGCGACAGACCGGAACCGCCGACGTCCTCCTTCACATAGATGCCCGCGAAGCCCAACTGGGCGGCCTCGCGCAGGGTATCGACCGGAAAGTGCTTGTTTTCATCCCAAACGGCCGAATGAGGGGCAAGCTGTCCCTCAGCAAAAGCGCGGGCGGCGTCCTGGATTGCGACTTGATCCTCGTTCAGCGCGAAATCCATCCGCACTTCCTCCCGTTCGGGGCAGAACCGCCCTCGCCTCTTTGACGGCTGACGTGCCGCGCCAAGCGCGCGGTGTCAATCGTGCGCCCCCCGCCATCATAGTCCATCGCCGAAACCTTCGAAGCGCCTGACGCCGGTGTGGCCTGAAATCCTCCGTTACACGGTGTGAATCGCCTGTTGGGGCGCACCCCCTTGATAACCATGGCCTTTCGCTCCAAATGCCCTGCTCCGGGGATGGCGTCCTCAATCCTAGAAGCCAGTTTGCTGCTCTGACCGTGATGCGTTTCGTGAAAACTCTTATGGCCGCCTTCACTGCGGCCCTGGCCGCGACCGCGTTCGCCGCGCCCGCCCATGCGGGCGGCGACATCACGCGCAGCTATGGCGTTTGGCGCAATCCGAAGAACACGGTTCATCTCGAAATCAAGAGCTGCGGCGCGGCGACCTGCGGCGTCGTGGTGTGGGCCAGCGCCAAGGCCGAGGCTGATGCGCGCAAGGCCGGCGCCGACACCCTGATCGGCAAGCAACTGCTCCGAGACTTCGAGGCGCAGGAAAACGGCTCGCTCCGGGGTCGCGTCTGGGTGCCCACGCTGCGGGTCACTCTGGTCGGCACCGCCGACGTTCTGGACGCCAAGACCATGCGCGCCAAGGGCTGCGTGCTTGGCAATCTTCTGTGCAAGTCGCAGGTCTGGACTCGCCTCGATGGCTCGTCGCTGCTGGCCTCGCGGGCCGCGCCGTAGGGCGCTACAGGCCCTTGCCTCACGAACCTGCTTGATTCAGCGCAAAACAAGCGCGACCCTCTAAGTGTACGTTGATAACCTAGACGCCCGTCAGAGGCGTCCGGTTCGACTGACCGTAAAGCGGCCGACACGGGAGGAACGGGCATGGCCGAGGCGGCGACGCTTCAAAAGTCCGCGCAAGGCGCGGCGACACAGCATTTCGATGTCATCATCGTCGGCGCCGGCATTTCCGGGATCGGCGGCGCCTATCACCTGACGACGCAAAGACCGGGCGTGCGCTTCGTCGTCCTGGAAGCTCTCGACGACTTCGGCGGCACCTGGCGGACCCACACCTATCCGGGCATTCGCTCCGACAGCGATCTCTACACCTTCGGCTATCGGTTCAAGCCCTGGGTCGGCCCGCCGATCGCTACGGCCGCCGAGATCCTCAGCTACATGGGCGAAGTGATTGAGGAAAACGACCTCGCTCCGCACATCCGCTATCAGCGCCGGATCAGCGCCGCACGCTGGTCCTCGAAAGACAAGCTGTGGACGCTGGAGGTGACAGGCTCGGACGGCGTCGAGACTTACACCACCAACTTCCTCTGGATGTGCCAGGGCTACTACCGGCATTCGGTCGGCTACACGCCCGACTGGCCGGGCATGGAGGATTTCGGCGGCCGGATCGTCCACCCCCAGACCTGGCCGGCGGATCTCGACCTGAAGGGCAAGAAGGTCGTCGTCATCGGCTCCGGCGCCACCGCTGCAACCCTTGTCCCCAATATCGCCGGCGACTGCGAGCACGTGACGCTTCTGCAGCGCTCGCCAACCTATTTCGTGCCGGGCCGCAACGAGAACGAGTTGGCCAACACCCTGCGCCAGCTCCAGGTCGACGAGACCTGGATCCACGAGATCGTTCGCCGCAAGGTGCTGTTCGACCAACATGACTTTACGCGGCGCGCGATCGAGGAATCCGACACCGTGAAGGCTGAACTGCTGGAAGGCGTGAAGATGTTCCTCGGCGAGGACTTCGATATCGCCAAGCACTTCACGCCCCGCTACCGCCCCTGGCGCCAGCGGATCGCCTTCGTGCCCGACGGCGACCTCTTCCAGGGCGTCGCCTCGGGCAAGGCCAGCGTGGTCACCGACGAGATCGAGCGCTTCACCAAGACCGGCCTGCTGCTCAAGTCCGGAGAAACACTCGACGCCGAAGTGATCATCACCGCGACGGGCTTTGACCTGTCGGTGCTGGGCGACATTGCCTTCGAGATCGACGGGCAACCGCTCGACTTCGCCAAGACGGTCACCTACCGCGGCATGATGTTCACCGGCGTGCCGAATCTCGTCTGGGTGTTCGGCTATTTCCGCGCCAGTTGGACCTTGCGGGCGGACCTGATCGGCGACTTCGTCTGCCGCCTGCTCGCGCACATGGGGCAGAAGGGCAAAAAGCAGGTCGAGGTCGCCCTGCGGCCCGAGGACAAGGACATGAAGATCGGGAGCTGGATCGATCCCGAGGACTTCAATCCCGGCTACCTCATGCGCAACATGCACCTGCTGCCCCAGGCCGGCGACAAGCCTGAATGGCGGCACACTCAGGACTACTGGACCGAGAAGGATCTCTTCCCGACCATCGACCTGGACGACGCGGCCTTCCGCTATTCGTGAGAGCGCTTAAGGCGTCTGCAAACTTGCTTAGGCGGGCGGCGCGGTCCAAATCAACGTCATGACCACGCCGCCCCTTGCCCCCTACCCGCACACCCGCCTGCGCCGCGTGCGCCAAAGCGACTGGGTCCGCCGCCTTGTTCGTGAGACCGAGGTTCGACCGTCCGACCTGATCTGGTCGATGGTCGTGCATGAAGGCGAAGGCGTGATCCCGGTAGCCTCGATGCCGGGCGTGGAGCGCCTGTCGGTCAAGGAAGCCGCCAAGGCCGCCGTGCGCGCCCGCGATCTCGGCATCCCGGCCATCGCCATCTTCCCGCACATCGATGGCTCGCGTAAGGACGCGGCCGGCTCCATCGCCGCCGATCCGGACGGCGTCATCCCGCGCGCCGTGAAGGCCATGAAGGACGCCGCCCCCGAGGTCGGGATCATGTGCGACGTGGCCTTGGACCCCTTCACTGACCACGGCCACGACGGGGTGGTCGAGGGCGGCAAGATCCTCAACGACGCCACCATCGACCGCCTGATCGAACAGGGCCTGATGCAGGCCGAAGCCGGGGCCGACATCCTGGCGCCGTCCGACATGATGGACGGCCGCATCGGCAAGCTGCGCGCGGCGCTGGAAGCCGCGAGCTTCCAGGACGTGATGATCATGTCCTACGCGGCCAAGTACGCTTCGGCCTTCTACGGCCCGTACCGGGACGCCATCGGATCGGCCAAGCTGTCGGCGGGTCAGGGCGACAAGAAGACCTACCAGATGGACCCGGCCAACACCGAGGAAGCCATTCGCGAAGTCGCCCTCGACATCGCCGAGGGCGCCGACATGGTCATGGTCAAGCCAGGCATGCCGTATCTGGATATCGTCCGCCGCATCGTCGACGAGTTCCGCATGCCCACCTACGCCTTCCAGGTGTCGGGCGAGTACGCGATGATCATGGCCGCCGCCCAGAACGGCTGGATCGACAAGGACCGCGCCATCCTGGAAAGCCTCACGGCCTTCAAGCGCGCCGGGGCCGCCGGGATTATCACCTACTTCGCGCCCTGGGCGGCGGAGAAGCTGGGCGCTTAAGGCCCACGCCTTGAGCCGCGTCCTCGACATCGTGACCGCCGTGATCCGCGATGCGGACGGGCGACTGCTGCTGGTCCGCAAGCGCGGGACGGCGATCTTCATGAAGCCGGGCGGCAAGCGCGACGCGGGCGAGGACGACCTGACCACCCTGACTCGCGAGCTCAGGGAAGAGCTGGGCTGCCAACTCGTCTCCGCCGCGCTTCTGGGACACTTCAGCGCTCCGGCCGCCAACGAAGCCGGCTTTACAGTGCAGTCAGCGACCTATCTGGCCGAGGTGACGGGCGAGATCGGCCCGCGCGCCGAGATCGAGGAGCTGGCCTGGGTCGATCCGGCGAACCCGGGCGAGCGGCGGCTTGCGCCGCTGCTCACACAGGCCGTTCTGCCGGCGCTCTCTAGTTATTGAACGCCCGCAGGAACTGACTCAGGGCCGCGAAGTAGGCCTGCTGATCGTCGTACATCGCCATGTGCGAGCCATTCGGAGCCAGGGCGTACTGTCCCTTCGGCAGCTTCTTGGCCATAGCGGCCATATACGCTGGATCCATGGTGTCGTACCGGGCCGCCATGACCAGGGTCGGCACGTTGATCTTAGAGAGGTCCTCGAACCGATCCCAATTCTTCAGACGTCCGCCGGCGCCCAATTCGCTAGGGCCCTGCATCAGCGAGTAGAGCTCGTAGTTCATCCGCGAAAACGAACGGGTCACCGGCTCAGGCCATTCGGACTGCGGGCGCCGCAGGATGTGCTTTTCGTAGTGCATGGGGACCAGGATCTCCATGTAGCGGGGATCAGTGGTCTTGCCCGCCGCCTCAATGGCCTTCACCTCGGCCAGAAGCTTCTGGTCCATCTGCGGCATCAACACATTGTCGGCATAGGCCTGATAGGCCGGGATCGAGGCGACCATGTTCGAGATGATCATGCACTTCAGGTTGGCCTGATACTTCAGCGCATATTCCATCGCCAGGATGCCGCCCCAGCTCTGACCCAGGACGCAGAAGTTGTCTCGGGTCAGACCAAGCCCTTTGCGGACCTGCTCGACCTCTTCGACGAAACGATCGACTTGCCAGAGGTCGGTGTCGGTCGGCTTGTCGCTGTTTCCGGAGCCGAGCTGATCATAATAGATGTACTCGACGCCCTCGCGCGGCAGGTAGCTGTCGAACACCTCGAAATATTCGTGCGTCGCGCCCGGCCCGCCGTGCAACAGCAGCAGCTTGAGCTTGGGGTTGTTGCCGACGCGCTTGGTCCACACCCGGAACTTGCCCTTGGGCGTGTTGATATCGACCATCTTGACCCCGCCCGACCAGGCGTCGGCGCGACCCGAGTTGTCGTAGTAGCTGGCCGGCGGCGTCTGGCGCGCTTGCGCCGGAAGCGCGGTCAACGCGAAAAGCGCTACGGCGCACGCGATCCACAGTTTCATGATCCCCTCCCAAGGCTGAACCCCGTTCGAGGGTTGTTCGCTGGCTTGCGTTTGGCAAGCCTCAGCCCGCCACGGCTTCATCTATGCGTTGCTGGATCAAGGCCTGCGCCAGCTCGCGGGCGCGACCGGCGGGCCGGCCCAGCAACTCGCTCAGGGTCGGACCAAACAGACCCACCCCGACCGCCAGAATGATGTTTAGCAGGATGAAGTCGACCACGCCGTCACGGTCGATCCGCACATCCCGCGCCACCCGGGTCTCGATGATCTCGTCGACGACATCACGGACCAAGGTCATGCGCCGCCCCTCGCCGGTCATTTCCAGCCACGCCGCCAGACGCGCCGCGCCCTTGGCCTCGAACGCGTCGAACAGCGCCCGGGCGCCCATGCCAATCTGGGCCTGGTCCTGCTGCAGACCGGCGATCACCTTGTCGGCGAGCTGACGGATCATTCGCTCCATCAACGCCGTCTCGACGCCGCCCATCGAGCCGAAGTGATGGATGACATTGGCGTGGACCACGCCAGCGGCCTTGGCCACGTCGGCCAGCTTCAGAGCCTGAGGGCCCTGCTCCACCAGGATCGCCTCGGCCGCCGCCAGGATATTCTCGCGCGCGGCTTCCGGCGAGCGACGCACGCGAGGCGCGCGGGATGGCGAAGCAGCTATTGACATTTTTGTCAGTACAACCAAATCTGAGTATCAACAGAGGCTGACCAAGCCTCAACTTGGCCCAGGACACAACGCCCATGACCGCAGCGACCAAGCATACGCCTGATGATCTCGCCGTCGCCCCCCGCGACATCCGCTTCGATCTTGCCTCGGCCCAGAAGGGCCACTGGCTGGGCGGAGACCCGGTCGGCACCGCCGTGTTCAACGCCCTGTCGCTCACCTTTCCCGACGGCGAGCGGATGTTCATGGACGCCGTGAAGGCCTACCGCGACCGCCTCACGGGCAAGCTGGCCGAGGACGCCAAGGGCTTCATCGCCCAGGAGGCCATCCACTCGCGCGAGCACCACCACCTCAACAGCCTGATCGATCGCGAGCGTTATCCCGTCGCCGAGATCGAGGAGACCATTCGCGGCCGCGTGAAGATGGCGCGCGAGCGTGGCCCGATGGCCATGCTGATCTCGACCATCGCGCTGGAGCACTTCACGGCCATGATGGCCGAGATGCACGCCCGCCACCGCAACCTGTTCGACACCACCGACCCCGAGATCGAAAAGCTATGGCGCTGGCACGCCGTCGAGGAGACCGAGCACAAGGCCGTAGCCTATGACGTCTTCCTGGAGGTGACCAAGGACTGGTCGCCGCTGAAGCGCTACATGATCCGCTGTCGGGCGATGGCGCTGGTGACGATCATGTTCACCCGCAACATCAGCCGCTACGCCGCGCGCCTGCTGGAAGCCGACGGCTATACGCCCGAGGCGGCGCTGAAAGCGGTGAAGCGCTTCGTCTGGGGTGATCCCGGCGTCTTCCGCCGCGGCTGGAAGACCTATTTCGCCTGGTACCGCCCGGGCTTCCACCCGTGGGACCAGGACGACCGCCCGCTGGTCGCCGACTGGATGGCCGAGTTCAACGCGGCGGCGGTGCGGGCTTAGGGCTAAAAAGTCCGATTTCCCCGGCGAATGCCGGGGCCCAGATGCAAGAGCGCCCGCGTATCCGAAAGGATCGCGGGCGTTTTTGCATGAACCTCACAGCCTTAAGATCTGGGCCCCGGCATTCACCGGGGAAATCGGAGGGGGAGGTCCACTTACCCCGCGATCAGCGCGAAGTCCGCAACCTGCCCCATCGCGTCGCGCACGGCCGCCAGCGTGCGCAGGCGGTTGTCGCGGTGCTCGGGCTCATTGACGAAGACGCCATCGAGGTAGGCGTCGACCGGGCCGCGCAGTTCAGCCAGCTGGGTCATGGCGCCGGTGAAGTCTTCCTTGGCCAGGGCCTCCTTCAGCGGTTTGTCCAGCAGGCGCAGGGCGTTGTAGAGCCCCACCTCGGCGGCGCTGTCGGCGGCTGGCTCGGCGGGCGCCCCGACCGGCAGAGCGCCCTTCTTCTCCTCGGCCTTGAGGATGTTGGAGGCGCGCTTGTAGCCGGCTAGCAGGTTCTTGCCGTCGTCGGTTTTCAGGAAACCGTCCAGAGCCTCGACCCGCGCGACGATGCGGGCCAGGTCGTCGTCGCCCAGGGCGAAGACCGCGTCGACGAGGTCGTGACGCTTGCCCTGGTCGCGGAGGGTGACCTTCAGGCGGTCGGCGAAGAAGGCGATGAGGTCCTCTTTGCCGAACTTGGCAAGCGAGACCCGCAGCCCGTTCTCCAGAATAATCCGGATCACACCTAGCGCCGCGCGACGCAGCGCATAGGGGTCCTTAGACCCAGTCGGCTTCTCGTCGATCGCGAAGAAGCCGACCAGAGTATCCAGCTTGTCCGCCAGAGCCACGGCCACGCTCACCGGCGCGGTCGGCACGGCGTCCGACGGCCCTTGCGGCTTGTAGTGGTCGCGCACGGCGTCGGCGATCTCGCCGTCCAGCCCGAAGGTCCGGGCGTAGTAGCCGCCCATGACCCCTTGCAGCTCAGGGAACTCGCCGACCATCTGAGAGGCCAGGTCCGCCTTTGCCAAACGGGCGGCTTCCTTGGTCTTTTCGACATCCGCGCCGACCAGCGGCGCGATCTCGCCGGCCAAAGCAACGATGCGCTCGACGCGCTGGGCCATCGTCCCCAGCTTCGCGTGGAAGGTCACGCCGTTCAGCTTCTCGAGCCACGGCTCGAAGCCGACCTTGACGTCCTCGTCCCAGAAGAAGCGGGCGTCGGACAGGCGCGAGGACAGCACCTTGGCGTTGCCGGCCGCGATCACCGCGCCGCCGTCGGCCGCCTGGATGTTGGCGATGGTGATGAAGTGCGGGGCTAGGCCTTCCTCACCGGCCTTGCGGACGGCGAAGTACTTCTGGTGCGTGCGCATCGAGGTGCGGATCACCTCGGGCGGCAGGCTGAGGAACGCGGGGTCCATGTCGCCAAGCACCGGCGTCGGCCATTCGGCCAGGCCCGCGACTTCGTCGAGCAGGCCCTGGTCCTCGACCAGTTCCAGGTGGCGCGCGAAGCACAGGGTCTTGCAGCCCTCCAGGATGCGCTGCTTGCGCTCCTCGACGTCCAGCACGACGAAGTGCTTCTCGAGGCCCGCGACATACTCGTCGAAGTCCTTGGCGACGAACGGCTTGGCCTCGCCCATGAAGCGATGGCCTTCGGTGACGTCGCCGCTTTCGATGCCCTCGATCGAGAACGGCACGACCTCGCGGTCGAGCACGCACAGGATGCGCTTCAGAGGCCGCACCCAGCGCAGCTTCTTCGTGCCCCAGATCATCGACTTGGGCCACGGGAAGCCACGCACAATGGCCTCGACCATCTCGGCGATGATCTCAGCGGTCGGGCGGCCCTTCTTTTCGATGAAGGCCATGTAAACGCCGTCGCGCTCGACCAGCTTGTCTTGCGTCAGGCCCGCCTTGCGCAGGAAGCCTTCCATGGCTTGCGGCGGGGCGCCGACGCGCGGGCCTTTCAGCTCTTCCTTGCGGTCGGCCTGGGCCAGCGGCAGGCCTTCGGCCACCAGGGTCAGGCGGCGCGGACCGGCGAAGGTCTTCAGCGCTTCGGGCAAAAAGCCAGCGGCGGCCAGGTGTTCGCGCGCCATGCGCTCCAGGTCCTTGGCGGCCTGGGCCTGCATGCGGGCGGGGATCTCTTCCGAGAACAGTTCGAGGAGAAGTTGGGGCATCAGACTTTACGCGGCTTCCTGCTGCTCGACCCAGGCGCTGGCGCACATCTTACAAAGGTCGCGGATGCGGCCGATGTAGCTGGCGCGTTCGGCGACGGCGATCGCGCCGCGGGCGTTCATCAGATTGAAGAGGTGGCTGGCTTTCAGAACCATGTCGTAGGCGGGCAGCACCAGCGCCTTGTCTTGGTAAGAGCGGGCCAGCATCAGCGGCACCTGCTCTTCCATCTGCTCGAACTGCTGCTTGAGCACAGCGACGTCATAGCCGTGGAAGTTGGCTTCCGACTGCTGGCGCTCGTTCTCCAGGAACACATCGCCATAGGTCGTGGCGCCCAGGGGCGCGTCCGGATCGTTGAACGGCAGGTCATAGACGTTGTCGACGCCGAACACGTACATCGCCAGGCGCTCCAGGCCATAGGTCAGCTCGCCCGCGACGGGGCTGACGTCCAGGCCGCCGACCTGCTGGAAGTAGGTGTACTGCGACACCTCCATGCCGTCGCACCAGACTTCCCAGCCCAAGCCCCAGGCGCCGACGGTCGGGTTTTCCCAGTCGTCCTCGACGAAGCGGATGTCGTGGGTTCGCAGGTCCAGGCCGATCGCTTCCAGCGAGCCGAGATACAGGTCCTGCATGTTCTCGGGGTTGGGCTTCAGGATCACCTGATACTGGTAGTAGTGCTGCAGGCGGTTGGGGTTCTCGCCATAGCGACCGTCGCCCGGACGGCGCGAGGGCTGCACATAGGCCGCGTTCCAGGCCTTCGGGCCCAAGGCGCGCAGCACCGTAGCGGGGTGCAGGGTTCCCGCCCCCACCTCGACGTCGTGAGGCTGGAGGATCACGCAGCCCTGGCGGCTCCAATAGTCATGGAGCGTCAGGATCAGGCTTTGGAAGGACTTGGGTTTTTCGCGCGACATCGATCGAAGCAGGCCTAGAAAAAAGTCGGCGGACCATAGGGCCCGCCGACTGCTGCTTCAAGCGATGTCCTGGCCTCGAAAGGCCTTAGTTGCCCTTAGGCGCGGTGCGCTTGCCGGCGTTCGAGTCCGGCTTGCCATACTTGGCGCGATTTTCGGGGGTGTCCGCCACCGGCGGGTTCGAGACGACGTTGGCGTCGCCGGCCTTCAGCGCAGCCTGCTCGTCCGGGGACTTCGACGAGACGGGCACGACGCCCGAGGCGTTCACGCCGGCGGCCGGCGCGGCCATGGCGGTCGACGAAGCGGCCGGGTCGGCGGCCATGTCGGTGCTCATGGCTGGCGTAGCTTGGGTCGCCGCCTGAACCATGGACGTCATCGACTCGTTGGCCGCCACGTTCGTGGAGGCGTCAGTCGTCGAAGCGGCGGCTTGCAGGCCGGGCACGTCCTTGGGCAGGAGCACCTTGTCAACGACGTGCAACACGCCGTTGCTGGCCATCACGTCGGCTTGGGTAATCGTCGCGCCATCCACCATCGGCGTCGCGCCGCTGCCGTCCAGCATCAGAGGCGAGCCTTCGACGCTCTTCACCTCGCCCTTGGCCCCCTTGATCTTGCTGGAATCCACCTTGGCGTTGATCAGGTGATAGGTCAGCACCTTCTGCAGCATCGGCCCGTTCTCGGGCAGCAGCAGGGTGTCGAGCGTTCCGGCCGGCAGGGCGGCGAAGGCGGCGTCGGTCGGCGCGAACACCGTCAGGTTCTGATTGGTCTTCAGGACGCTGGTCAGGTTCACGGCCGAGACCGCTTTCAGGAAGGTCGTGAACTGGCCCGACGCCTGAGCGGTGTCGATCAGGTCGCCCTTGGCCACGACCGGCGCCTGCGCGGCGGGCGCCGTCAGGGCGGGAGCCTCGGTGGTCGTGGTCTGGGCGTGAGCGGCGCCGGCCGTCAGGGCGATGGCGGCGGCGGCGGTCAGGAGACGTTTGGAGATCATGGTCGCGTTCCTTTCGGTTCGAGCGATGTACGCCCGACGCCGAGAGTCGGTTCCCTGCTCACCCCCACATGATCACGTAAAATCTCACTTGAAGAAGAAGACCAGGCCCGCCCCGCAGACGATCAGGGCGAAGCCGAGAAGGGTCGTCAGCTTGATCTGCTCGCCGAGATAGAACACCGAGAACAGCGTGAAGACGATCAGCGTGATCGCCTCTTGCCCGGTCTTGAGCTGGGCGGTCGAATACATCGTGCTTCCAAGCCGGTTGGCGGGAACCGCCAGCATGTATTCGGGAAGTGCGATCAGCCAGCTGGTCACAATGGCCAGCGGCAGCGCCATGGTCTTGTTCTTGAGGTGACCGTACCAGGCGAAGGTCATAAAGATGTTGGACGCCACCAGCATCAGCCAGGGCGCGACCTTCAGGATGATGGGCGGCATATCGACGAACTCCGGGTGTGTCGGAAAAAGAGGGGCAACCTAGGCCAACGCGCCGCTCCGGCGCTAGCGGCTATCCCGTGGCCGGAAAACGCCGAATTCTGTCGCAGTGGCAACGCTTGCAGCTCAATTTTTAGGCGCTGCGCCCATTTCGTTTCCAAAACCTTGCGCTCAAGCCCCGTCACGGAACCGTCGCCGATAGCGTGGACGCGCCGGGGAAACGATGCAGCGCGTAACGGCGGCGTCGGCGGTGATCAAAAGCGGGAGCGGTCGCTCCCGAACAACCAAGCAAATCAAGCCCGCAGCTCAGCGGGTCGGAGCAAGGCGGATGAAACTGATCATAGCGGTCGTCAAACCCTTCAAGCTGGACGAGGTGCGTGAAGCGCTCGTCGCGGCCGGAGTCGAAGGCCTGACGGTGTCTGAGGTGAAGGGCTACGGCCGCCAGAAGGGCCAGACCGAGATCTACCGGGGCGCTGAGTACCAGGTGAATTTCGTGCCGAAGGTGAAGCTGGAAGCCGTCGTCGACGACGCCTCGGCCGCCAAGGCCGTGGAAGCCATCAAGGGCGCGGCCGCCACCGGCAAGATCGGCGACGGCAAGGTCTTCGTCCTCAATGTCGAGGAAGCCGTCCGCATCCGCACCGGCGAAACCGGCTCGGCCGCTCTGTAACGCATCGGGAAAAGGGGATACCGACGATGAAACTCACCTTCAAACCGCTGGCGGGGCTTATGCTCGCCGCGACGCTCGTAGGGGCGCCGCTCGGCGCGACCGCCCTCGCCCAGGAGGCCGCGCCGGCCCCCGCCGCTGCGCCCGCCGAGGCTGCGCCGGCTCCGGCCGCCGCGCCTGCGGAAGCCACGCCCGCGCCCGCCGCCGCCGCACCGACCATCGAAGACAAGATGGACAAGGGCGACAACGCCTGGATGCTCACCTCCGCCCTGCTCGTCCTGCTGATGATCCTCCCGGGCCTGGCCTTGTTTTACGGCGGCCTGGTGCGCTCCAAGAACATGCTGTCGGTGATGATGCAGGTCTCGACCGTCGCGCTGATCGGCTTCGTGGCCTGGTTCCTGTGGGGCTACAGCTTCGCCTTCACCGACGGCGGCAGCTGGGACAAGTTCGTCGGTGGTCTGGGCCGCGTCTTCCTGAAGGACGTGACCCCGGCCAGCAACGTGGCGACCTTCTCCACGGGCGTCGTCATTCCCGAACTGACCTTCATCGCCTTCCAGTCGACTTTCGCGGCCATCACCGCCGCCCTCGTGGTCGGTTCGCTGGTCGAGCGCATGAAGTTCGCCGCCATCGTGGCCTTCGCCGTGCTGTGGCCGCTGCTGTCGTACTACCCGATGGCCCACATGGTCTGGTGGTGGCCGGGCCCGAACGCCATCGCTCTGGCACCGACTGATCCGGTCAAGTCCGGCCTGCTCTGGGGCTTTGGCGCTCTGGACTTCGCCGGCGGCACCGTCGTTCACATCAACGCGGGTATCGCCGCCCTGGTCGGCGCCCTGATCCTCGGCAAGCGTCAAGGCTACGGCAAGGAGCCGATGCCCCCGCACTCGCTGACCCTGACCCTGGTGGGCGCCGGCCTGCTGTGGGTGGGCTGGTTCGGCTTCAACGCCGGCTCGAACCTGGAGTCGAACGGCTACGCCTCGCTGGCCATGGTCAACACCTTCATCGCCACCGCCGGCGCGGGCCTGTCGTGGGTCCTGGTCGAGTGGATCACCCGCAAGAAGCCATCGGCCCTGGGCCTGGCCTCGGGCATCGTCGCCGGCCTCGTCGCCGTGACGCCGGCCGCCGGCTTCGCCGGTCCGATGGGCGCGCTGATCCTGGGTCTGGTGGTGTCGCCGATCTGCATCGTCTTCTGCTCGGTCGTGAAGAACGCCTTCAAGTACGACGACAGCCTGGACGCCTTCGGCATCCACGGCATCGGCGGCATCGTCGGCGCGATCGGCACCGGTCTGGTGGTCAACCCGCTGTGGGGCGGCGCTGGCGTCGTCGACTACACGAGCTGCGGCAAGGACGGCGACCTGTCGACCTGCGACAGCGCGGTGTACGACATGGGTGTGCAACTGATGGCCCAGATCAAGGCTGTCGGCGTGACCGTCCTGTGGTCGGCCATCGCCTCGGCCATCGTCTTCTTCGTGATCAAGCTGGTGATCGGCCTGCGGGCTTCGCCGGAAGCCGAAGAAGAAGGCCTGGATATCTCCGAACACGGCGAACGCGCCTATCACAGCTAAGGCTGGCCTAGGCGAAATGTCGAAGGGCGCGGAGGGAAACCTCCGCGCCCTTTCTCTTTCAGGAAACTCGGCCGCCTAGACCCGCCGCGCGGTGAGGATCGGCACGACCGGGTCCAGCATCTGGCCCTCCATCACCGGGTTGGTGGCCTTGCCCGGCGTGGGCAGGTTCAGGATCTTGCGAACGATCTCCATGCCCTGAACGACCTGGCCAAAGGCGGCGAACCCGACATTGTCCCCCTCCCCGGCCGGATTGGCGTCGAGATATAGCGCGTCGCCCACGCAGATGAAGAAGTCGGAGTCTCCGGTTCCCGGCGCCTTGCGAGCCAGCGAGATCGTCCCGTCGACGTGCCGAAGACCGGTCTGGCTTGTCGGCTCATGCGCGACCGGCGGGAGCAGCTTCTTGGGATCGCCCTGCAGCCCGCCCTCGATCAGTCCATAGTCAACCGAGCTGGGCGCCTTGGCTGAGCGCCAGAAGCTTGAGCCGTCATAGCGCTTCTCGTCGACATAGCGCAGGAAGTTCGCCACGGTCAGCGGCGCCTGGCGCGCCTTCAGAGCGATGATGATCGGCCCTAGACTGGTGTCGAGACGGACCAGCACATCGCCGGAGCCCGGGACGATAGGCGTCGCAGGCAGACTCAGGATCTGCGCCAAGGCCAGGCCCGGCGGGACCGCGAAGGCGCCAAGGGCGGCCAGGAGGTCGCGGCGTTTCATCATGATCTCCTCAACTCAGTCGGCAGCGCCGCACCCACCAGTCCGGGCGCATCGCCTTTACGCGCTCGGCCAGACCTTCCGCCTCGATATCGCTGGCGCAAAGCGCGAAACAGGTCGCGCCGGAGCCAGACATCCGGACCAACAGACTCTCCGGCTCCTCGCGCAGCGCGTCCAGCACTTCGCCGATAAGCGGTTCCAGCTGAACGGCGGGCGCCTCCAAGTCATTGCGGGTGGCGACCGCCAGCCAGGCGGCGGTCTCTTCAGCGCTTTCCAGATGGTCGGGCATGAAGGGCCGCGCAGCGCCCTCCGGGTGCACGCCCGCATCATAGGCGCGATAGACCGCGCCGGTTGGCGAGGGCACGCCCGGGTTCACGAGCACCGCGTTCATCTCTGGCAGGCCTGGCGCAGGCGAAATGCGCTCGCCGCGCCCTTCGGCCATCAAGGCCGTCGCGCGAAAACACGCCGCGCCGTCAGCGCCCAAGCCTGCAGCCAGCGGCTCCAGATCGTCGTCCGACAGACCCGGCGCCAAGGCGTCCCTTAACAGCTTCAAGGCTGCGCCGGCGTCGCTTGATCCGCCACCGAGACCGGCGGCGATAGGCAGGTGCTTTTCCAGGATGAGCCGGTAGGGCGGGATCGGTCCGCCCAGCCGCCTGTGGAACGCCCGCGCCGCGCGGAGCACCAAGTTATCTCCGTCGGTCGGAATCTCGCCTCCGAACGGTCCGGATATCTCGAACGCAGGCGCGTCGCTAGGCTGGATATTCACCTGATCGCCGACATCGGCGAACACCATCAGGCTGGCGATCGGATGATAACCCTCAGCGTCCGGCCCGCCGACGTGCAGGAACAAATTGACCTTGGCCGGGGCGAATGTTGACAGCCGCATGATCTCGTGACTCAAGGCTGGGAAAGACCCAACGCCGATAGCTCAGTTGTGGGCGATCGTCGACTTGGTCGCCGGCGCGGAAAGGCCCAGGCCGTTCTTCAGCTTTTCCTCGGACTCGACTTTCTGCTTGTCCGTCGGCTCCAGGCTCAGGACGCGGCGCCACTGGAACCGCGCTTCGATGAAGCGCCCGACCTTCCAATAGGCGTCGCCCAGGTGTCCGTTGACGTCGGGATCACCCGGCTCAAGCTCGACGGCGGCCTCGAGCTTCTCGACCGCAGCCTTGTAGTCGCCCAAGCGGAAATAAGCCCATCCCAACGAGTCCAGCATCGCGCCGGATTGCGGACGGGCGGCGACCGCCTTCTCGACCATGGCCAGGGCCTCGGCCAGGCGCTCGTTTCGGTCGATCCAGGAATAGCCCAGGAAGTTCAGCAGCTCAGGCTCATCCGGATTGACCTTGAGCGCCGCCTGCAGGTCCCGCTCCGCCTCAGGCCAACGCCCGGCCTGCTCAAGCGCCACCGCCCGCAGATACAAGAGGCGCCAGTCGGGCGCCGACGCCTCCCGCGCGATGAGCGGCTCAAGCACCGCAACCGACTCGTCCCAACGGCTGTTGACGCGCAGCAAGTCGGCCAGAGCGACGGCGGCGTCGCGGTCGTTCGGCGCCGCCGTCACGGCTCCGCGCGCGACCTCAAGCGCCTTGGCCTTATCGCCCAACTCGTTCCAGGCCCAAGCGATCTTGCTCTGCGCCGAGGCATAGTGCGGCGCGCCCGGCGCGACATGGCCGTAGGCTTCGATCGCGCCTTGATGATCGTCACTTTGATTCAGCAGATCCCCGACCAGCACCCAGGCCTCGTCGCGCGCCGGGTCCAGCCGCAGAGCGAGTCTGAGATAGGCGAGCGCGAACTGGTTCTGCCGCTCGCCGGCGAAGGTCGCCGCGCAGGCGACCAGAACCTCGGCCGCGCCCTGGCGCGGCGTGGGCATGGCGGGCGGCGTCTGGCGGGCGGCGGCCCGCGCCCTGGCGCGTTGCAAGCCGGTATCGTTTGGCGCAACCCGAAGCGCAGCGTCGTAAACGGCCACTGCGTCGTCGTGGCGCTTGCGACGCTCCAGGAACGCCCCGTAGTCGAGCGTGAAGATGCTGGCCGTCGCGGCGTTGGACGTCAGGGCCTTGTAGTCGGTCTCGGCTTCGTCATACCGCTTGGCCCGCTCGAACAGCCGCGCCTGTCCCTGCTGGCCGAAATACTGCACCAGCTTGTCGTTGCGCAGCACCGGCTGGACAATCGCGCCTTCGCGGTCGCCGGCGGCCGCGGCGGCCCAGGGGCTAAGCAGAGCTACGGCCTGCTGGTGCGGGAAACCGGGCGGGTCGGCCTTCAGGAGCGCCTGCGCCTCCTTGCCCTTGCCCAGGGCCAACGCCTCCACAACACGGGTGAGAACGCCCAGCCGGCGGATAGCTTCGGCGCCTCCCGCTTCGGTGGGCGCCGCTGCGGCCGCGCGCGAAATCTCGCCGGAAAGAAGCAGCGCCGTGAATGAGCGTTCTGCGATCACGCCAGGATCTTCGCCCAGCACCGCGGCGGTGCCGAAGTAGGTCGCCGCCTGCTTGGAGGCTCCATCGCGCAGCGCTGCCTGTCCCGCCAGGAATTGACCGTACGAGGTTCGAGTGTCGAACAGTGAATAGTTCTGACCGACGGGGCCCCGCATCGACACCGCGCCCGGCGCGGAGGCGCACGCGGTTAGGGCGGAGACGGATACGCAAGCGAGCAGGACTTTGAGACGCGTCATGCCGCCACCCTCGGAGGTTTCGAGGCTGTCCGCAAGAAAAAGCCTCCCGGCGCGGACCGGGAGGCTTGATCGTTACATGTTCGGATAGTTGGGACCGCCGCCGCCTTCCGGCGTGGTCCAGACGATGTTCTGCGACGGGTCCTTGATGTCGCAGGTTTTGCAGTGGACGCAGTTCTGCGCGTTGATCTGGAAGCGCGGGTCCTGGCCCTGCTCGTTGTAGAGCACCTCGTAGACACCGGCCGGGCAGTAGAGGCGCGCCGGCTCGCCATACTTGGGCAGGTTCACCTGGATCGGCACCGAGGGATCCTTCAGGCGCAGGTGCGCCGGCTGGTCTTCCTCGTGGTTGGTCGCCGACAGGAACACCGAGCTCAGTTTGTCGAAGCTGATCACGCCGTCCGGCTTCGGATAGACGATCGGCTTGTAGTCCTTGGCCAGGCCGGTCGAGGCCGCGTCAGTCTTGTCGTGCTTCATCGTGCCGAACAGGCCGAAAGCGCCGCCGGTCAAGTGGTTGACCCACATGTCGGCCATGCCGAGCGCGCCGCCCAGCGCCGTGCCGAACTTGCCCAGCAGCGGCTTGGCGTTGCGGACAATCTTCAGTTCCTTGGCCACCCAAGACTTGTCGTAGGACGTCTGGTAGGCTGTCAGCTCGTCGCTGGCGCGGCCGGCCTGGACCGCTTCGAAAGCGGCGTCGGCGGCCAGAATGCCAGTCTTCACGGCGTTATGACTGCCCTTGATGCGCGGCACGTTGACGAAGCCCGCCGAGCAGCCGATCAGCGCGCCGCCCGGGAAGGTCAGCTTCGGCACCGACTGATAGCCGCCCTCGGTGATGGCGCGCGCGCCATAAGCAATGCGCTTGCCGCCTTCCAGGTGCGGACGGACCGCCGGGTGCTGCTTGAAGCGCTGGAATTCGTCGAACGGGGACAGCCAGGGGTTCTTGTAGTTCAGGTGCACGACGTAGCCGATGGCCACGTAGTTATCCCCGAAGTGGTACATGAAGCTGCCGCCGCCCGTCTGGTCGTCGAGCGGCCAGCCCGTGGTGTGTTCGGCCAGACCCGGCTGGTGCTTCTCCGGCGGCACCTGCCACAGCTCCTTGATGCCGATGCCGTACTTCTGCGGGGACTTGCCTTCATCCAGCTTGAACTTGGCGATCAGTTGCTTGGCCAGCGAGCCGCGCACGCCCTCGGCGATGAACACGTACTTGCCGTGCAGTTCCATGCCAGGCTGGTAGTCAGGCTTCTTCTCGCCGTCCTTGCCGATGCCGACAACGCCGACCACAACGCCCTTCACTGAGCCGTCGTCGTTCCAGACGAGCTCCGACGCCGCGAAGCCAGGATAGATCTCGACGCCCAGCTCTTCGGCCTTGCCAGCCAGCCAGCGGGTCAGATTGGCCAGGGACGCGATGTAGCAGCCGTGATTGTGCATGAACGGCGGCATGGCGAACATCGGCAGGCTGAGCTCGCCCTGCGGCCCCAGCAGCTTGAAGCGGTCCTTGGTGACCGGCGTCTCCAGCGGCGCGCCCTCTTCCTTCCAGTTCGGGAAGAGTTCGGCCAAGCCCTTGGGATCGATGACCGCGCCCGACAGGATGTGGGCGCCGACTTCCGAGCCCTTTTCCAGCAGGGCGACCGAAATATCGGTTCCGGCCTTGGCCGCCATCTGCTTCAGCCGGATCGCCGCCGAAAGGCCTGCGGGACCACCGCCGACGATGACGACGTCGTATTCCATCGACTCGCGTTCGAGGTCTTCGCTCATGGGATCTCCCGGTGAGGCCCTACGGCCGCTCTTATGACTGTTTGATTCACAGCTTATCCGAACGTGACGCGGGGGTGGTCAAGCACCTAGACAGATTTTTTGCTGCACCGCAGCGTGGAGACCGGCGACAATCCGAGTTAAGACGGTCGCATGAGCCTCGCCGTCGATCAACGCGCCGCCGAAAGCCTGCTGGCCTTTTGGGCCGACGCAGGGGTCGAGGCGCTGTACGCCGATGCGCCCATTGATCGTCTCGCTGAGGGCGCGGCGATGCTCCGCGCCAAAAGCCAACCGCCCCCGCCACCGCCGGTCGCCCGGCCCGGGCTGGTCGCAGCGCGCTCGCCCGACGTCGCGTCGGCGGTCGCCGCAGCCCAGGTCGCCGCCGCTGCTTGCCAGGATCTCGAAAGCCTCGCCACCGCCATCGCCGCCTTTGACGGCTGCCCCCTCAAGGGCCAGGGCGCCAAGCAGGCCGTGTTCTCGCGCGGCGTGGGCGACGCGGCGCTGATGATCATCGGCGAAGGCCCCGGCGCGGACGAAGACGCTCAGGGCCAGCCGTTCGTCGGACGCGCCGGCAAGCTGCTTGATCGGATGCTGAAGGCCGCCGGACTGGAAGGCCGGGTGTTCATCACCAACACCGTCTTCTGGCGCCCGCCGGGCAATCGCACGCCGACGCCGCAGGAGCAGGCCACGTGCGCGCCGTTCGTCGAGCGGGCGATCGCGCTGGTGAAGCCCAAGATGCTGCTGCTCGCGGGCGGAGCCTCGGCCAAGGCGATGCTCAAGCGCGACGAGGGTATTCTCTCGATGCGAGGGCGCTGGTTTGAATGGGTCTCCGAGGATCAGTCGATCGAGCTTCCGGCCATGCCGACGCTGCATCCCGCCTTCCTGCTCCGGACGCCCGCGCAGAAGAAGAAGGCGTGGCAGGACCTGCTGACCCTGACCGAACGGCTTGATCGACCCGAGCGCCCGCACTAAAACGTTCGGCGACCAGTCGGGACAGGGACGCGCGCCTGTGGGGGAGCGCGTATTGCTTTTGCAGCTTTGGGCTCGCCTTCTGGCCGTTCTGTCGGCCTTCGTGCTGTCTGTGACCGCCCTGGCCGTTCAGGCGAGCGGGCTTGAGCCCCTGTCACCCGACGACGTCCGCTACTATCGCGCCGCATTCGCCGCCGCCGATCGCGGAGATTTCGACTCCGCCGAAGCCGCCTTCGCCAACACCCGCGATCGCAGCCTGGCCGGGCGCCTGGCCTTCGCCAAGATCATGCACCCGACGCGCTATTCCGCCAGCTATGCGGAGCTCACCCGCTGGCTGGACACCTATGGCGAGGAAGCCGGCGCAGACCGCGTCTACACCCTGGCTCTCAAGCGCAAGCCGAATGGCAAGCGCGTCGCAGCGCCGCCAACGCCCACCCTGTTCGTCGCCCACGAGAGCGGCCCGCCCCCGGCCGACAAAGGGCGCGCGGCCCGTGAAGCCTATTATTCTGGCGACGTGAAACAGGCCCTTGCCCTGGCGATCGCCGGCGGCGAGCGCTGGATCGCCGGTCTCTCGGCGATCCGCTTGGGCGACGCCGCCCAAGCCCAGGCCTTCTTCGAACAGGTCGCCGACGACGAGCACGAGGACGAGTGGCTTCGGGCGGCCGGCGCCTTCTGGGCGGCTCGCGCCGCCAGCCAGCAAGGCCACGGGGGCCAGGCGCGCGATCTTCTAATCAAGGCCGCTCAGGCGCCGCACACATTCTACGGCATGATCGCGGGGCGCCAGTTGGCGCTCGCGGGCGTCAGCGTCCCCGAGCCTCAGGAAGACCCGATCGCCACCCTGCTCTCTCGCGCCGCTTACACCGGCCCGAACACCGAGTCGCTGAACGCCCTGGTCACCGCCGATCCTCGCGCCCGCCGCGCCGCCGCCCTGGCGCAGATCGGCCGCTGGCGCGAAGCGGGCCTGGAACTCCGCGCTGGGCTTTCCCTTGCGGACACCGAGTCGCTGCGCGCCGACTGGACGACCCTGGCCCTGGCCCTGAACGCCAAGGCGCCGCTGAACGCGGGCCGCCCCGTGCGTCGTGTCGGCGGAGAGGACTATCCGCTGCCGCCTCTGGATCCCATCGGCGGGTTCACGATCGACAAGGCGATGGTCTACGCCCTGGTTCGGCAAGAAAGCCGCTTCGACCCCCTCGCCGTCTCCAACGCTGGCGCCGTGGGACTGATGCAGGTTCGTCCGGTTTCGGCCGCCGACGTCGTGGGCGACGACAAGCTGCGCACCGACAACACCCCCTTGTTCGACCCGGCGTTCAACCTGCGGGCGGGACAGGATTATTTCACCTGGCTGATGGACCGTGGCCTCAAGAGCCCCGACGTTCTACGCGCGGTGGCCGCCTATAACGGGGGCCCAGCCACCCTGAACCGGACTCTCGCCCAACTCGGCGCCGACTGCGACAGCCTGCTGTTGATCGAGAGCCTGCCGTTCAAGGAAACCCGCAACTACGTCGAGAAGGTGATGGCCAGCTACTGGACTTATCGCCGACTGATGGGCGCGGAGAACAAGACGCTGGACGCCGTCGCCAGCGGCGCGCGGACGGTGGACTTCCGCCTCGATCCGCAGGTTGAGATGCCGACCACCATCGACCAGCTGATGGCGCAGCTGCCGTAACCGCGTTCGCCTGGCTGCGTTGGCGCTTGGCGAGCCTAGTAGGTCAGAGGCTTGGCCTTCAGGGTCTTTGAAAGGCCCTTCTCATCCAAGGCTGCGCCCTTCGGCCAGTCCAGCCGACGCAGCAAGACGCCGTGCGCCCTGGGCTTGAGACGCCCCCAGAGGCCGCCAGGGGCGATCAGAGCCGCTGGCGCGCCCGCGCCGCCCGCCAGATGCCGCTCCACCGGTTCGCGCCAGCCCTCGCGCAGCACGGTGTCCGATCGAAGCGTCAGGATCCAGTCGCCGCGTGCGACGGCGACGCCGGCCGCCAGGCGATCCTGCACATTCCCAGGCTCTCGCAACAGTCGCGCGCCACTGTCTTCGGCCAAGGCGTCGACGCCGACCTCGTCGCCCGCGACCAGCACCACCTCTTTGACGAGACCATCCACGGCGGCGGGCACCAGCATGGCCATCTGGGCGGCGAGGCCTGGAAGGTCTTCAGAGGCGATGAGGACAACAGAGATCATGCCCCTGCTTCGCGACCCACGGCCGCCGGGTCAAGAGTATGGCCGCGTCCGCTTAACTGAAGAGATCCATCTGCGCGTTGGCCGGTCGGGGCGGCTTGAACTGATTGATGTCCAGCGCCGTCCACGGCTGATCGAGGCCGAACTTCTTGACCGCCAGGTGAAACCGTTGCCGCAGAACCTCGGCGACGGGACCATCGCCGACCATTCGATCCCCCCATGCGGCCCTGTAAACTTCGCCAGAACGGATCTGCCGAACCAAGGACATCACCTTGCGGGCGCGATCGGGATGGTCAGCTTCGAGCCATTCCTCGAACAACTGGGCGACCTCGCGGGGCAGGCGTAGCGCGACATAGCCAGCGCCACGCGCGCCCGCCTTTGCGGCGGCTTCCAGCACCGCCTCGACCTCGTGGTCGTTCAGCCCTGGAATAGCCGGCGCGAACATGACGGTCACCGGCACGCCCGCCTCGGTGAGCCGTCGCACCGCCTCGACGCGCTTTCCGGGTGTGGCCGCGCGCGGCTCCATACTTCGCGCCAGGCGACGATCCAACGTGGTGATCGAGATCGCGACGCGGGTGAGCCCCCGCGCGGCCATGCGGCTCAACACATCCAGGTCGCGCAGGATCAGCGCGGACTTGGTGATCAGCGTGAACGGATGACCGAACCGCTCCAAGGTCTCGATCACCTGTCGGGTGACGCGCAGGCTCTTCTCGTCGGGCTGATAGGGGTCGGTGTCGCCGCCGATATGGATCGTGGCGGGCTTGTAGCCTGGCTTGGACAGTTCCTTGGCGAGCAGTTCGCCAGCCTGTGGCTTGAAAAAGATCTTGCTCTCGAAATCCAGGCCCGGCGACAAGCCCAGATAGGCGTGGGCCGGCCGGGCATAGCAGTAGATGCAGCCGTGACTGCACCCGCGATATGGATTGATCGAGCGGTCGAAGCCCACGTCCGGGCTTTGGTTGCGGGCGATGATCGTCCGCGACTTCATGGGTTGGAGCTGAGTGACGATCTGCGCGGGCTCCTCGTCCGCGCTCCAACCGTCGTCGAAGGCCTCCCGAACGTGCGACTCGAAACGCCCCGTTCGGTTGGATTTGGCGCCGCGCCCTCGCGCGGCGGGTCCCAGTTTCGCAGCCTCGGCCATGGATCAATGATGGGCGATTGATGCGAACATAACAAGAACATTTTCTGCCCCGGCGGGCTAAGCGAACCCTCTGTCTTCGGCCGCGACGCGATCAAGGTATTGGCGAATGTTGGCCGCTTCGGCCGCCGTGTTGGCTAAGGAACCTTGGCGACCGCGACCGCGCGGTTCAGGGTGACCACCGGTGACGGCTGCATGATCTCCAGGGTGGCGTAGAGCTGATCGATGCCCGACCAGTCGGTGTCCTGCGCCCGCGTCGCGCGCGCGTGCAGCGCGGCGATGGCGGCCTGAACCTGATAAGGTCCCGGCGCGCGCTTGAGCATGGCCTTGTCGATCAAGGCCAAGCCTTCATCGATCATCCTGCGATTCCAGAGACTTCGATCCTGATCCTCCAGAAGGATCGCGGCGCCGTCGTCAGCGAAGCGGGCGTCGGAACGGGCGTGCTGGAGTAGCAGCAGCGCGGTCAGCCCCATCATCTCCGGTTCGGCGGGGAACAGGCGCAGGAGCAGGCGCGCCAGACGGATCGCCTCGTCGCACAAGGCGCCCCTGGCCTCGACCGCCTTGCCGCTCGCCGAGTACCCCTCGTTGAAGACGAGATAGATCATAGCCGCCACCGCCCCGAAGCGCTCGGCGCGCTCAACGGGCCCCGGCGCCTCGAAGGGCGCATCGCCGCCGCCGATCCTGGCCTTGGCTCGGGTGATGCGCTGCTCCATCGCCGCCTCGCTGACGACGAAGGCTCGCGCGATCTCGCGAACCGAAAGTCCGGAGACAATGCGCAGCGCCAGGGCGATCTGTTGTGTGGCCGGCAGATCCGGATGGCAGCAAATGAACAACAGCCGCAGCACGTCGTCGCGATAGTGCGCGCTGTCCAGCCGCTCAGCCGCCTCGACCTCGGCGTCTTCCAGATCGGAAAGCAGATGCTCAGGCGGCAGCGCCGTGTTTCGGCTGGTCTTGCGTATCGCGTCGATGGCGGCGTTACGGCCGACAAGGATCAGCCAGGCGGCCGGATCGCGGGGCGGACCGTTCTTCGGCCAAGCCTTCAAGGCGCGCAGGCAGGCGTCCTGAAAGGCCTCCTCGGCCGCATCCACGTCGCGGAAGTAGCGCACCAGGGCCGCCATAGCTTGGGGCCGAGCGGCGGTGATCGCCCCCTCGATCCAGCTCAGCTCGGTCACGCGCCGGCCGGACCAGGCTGGAACATCGCGATCGGACGGATCTCGTAGGATCCGCCGGGATTGGCCTTGCCCAGATCCTTGGCGACCTGGAGGGCGCCGTCGAGCGACTCGCAGTCGACGACATAGAAGCCCAGCAACTGTTCCTTGGTCTCGGCGAAGGGACCGTCCAGCACCAGGGGCGGTTCGCGGTCCTTGCGCAGGGTGGTCGCCGCCGTGGTCGGCATCAGGCGCGCGACCGGCCCTAGTCGCCCCTCCTGAGTCAGGCGCTGTTGCACCACGCCCAGCTTCTGCATAACCGCCTCGTCCTCCTCCTTGGACCAAGCGCAGACGACGTCCTCTTGGTTGTAGCAAAGAATGGCGTAGAGCATCGGCGCTCCTCCTCATCTCGTCCCTAGGACGCACGACTATGCCCGTTTCCGACACGAGGCCGGAACGCTTTTGGCTTCAGCCGCCGAGGGCTCGCAGACGGCGGCGGATCGGTTCGTCATAGAGCTTGAGTACTGACCAGGCGCCCGCAACGATGACGCCCATCGCCACCAGGGCAAAGCCAAACGGATAGCCCTCACCGCCGACCGCGCGGAACCCTCGCAAGAGCAATTCCCAACCCAACCAATGGAGGGCGTATAGCGGATAAGAGATCGCGCCGCCGAAGCGGCAGAGCGCGCCGGTAAGACCGCTCGGATCGCGACGCCCGGCCAGCACCATGAGCGGGAAGACGACACTGACGCAGGCGAAGTCGTAGAGCCAGTTCAGCGGCGTCCAGGGCGCGCAGACGACCGCGCTGAGCATGATCGCCAATAGCCAGACTGGCGCCGTCCAGGTGGTGAAGGCCTGGATGCGATAGCAGCCCCAACCCAGCAAAAACGCAAAGATCGTCCGCAGGAAGCTGATGACGAAAGTGCCTCGATCCCATCCGGTCAGGACCCCGCCCATGCCGTAGGCGACATAGAGCATCACCGGCGCAAGCAGCACGACCATCAGGACGTGCCCCAGAACGCCCAACCGGCGCAGCGGATACCAAGCCGCCCCGACCGCGAGCTCGAAGAACAGCGACCAGGCCGGCGGATTCAAAGGAAAAAGTGGGGAGAATCCGTTGTCGTCGACCCAGACGCGCGGGATCATCAACAGGCCCAGCGCGAGCCAACCGGGCACGGCCTCGCGATGCTGGATGATCACGAAGGCGCCGCCCAGCATGGTCAGCGCGATCAACGGCCATAACCGCACTAACCGCTGGCGCATGAAGCCAAGCCAGCAGATTTCGCGCTTGCCGTAAGCGTGGGCCAGCACGAAGCCCGAGAGGCAAAAGAAGAAGTCGACCGCCAGATAGCCGTGCGGGACCAGCCAGGGCCGTCCCGTCCAACTGCCGATGTGGTAGAGCATGACGCCGACGGCGGCGACGCCGCGCAAGCCATCCAGGGCCTCGTACCGCCGCCCAGCCTCGTAGACCCGCAAACCCTCGCCCTCGTACTCGCCCCTGATTAGCCGGGCTAGCGCGCTGCTGGCAACTCAGGCCACAGGCTTCTCGAACAACAGGGCCTTGGTCAGAAAGGCGCGGTCTTCAGCAACCAGACGCAGTCCCTCCTCCGCAAAGAGACCGACCAGGTCAGTCTCGGCGTAGCTACTGTAGTAGGGCTCGTGAAAATAGACGGGAAACGCCTCCAAAAGCCGCGCAAGCTCGGGCGTGTCCGCGGGCTGCACGGAGTCGACCAGAACAACCACACCACCTGGCTTCAGGACCCGCGCCAGACTGGCCGCCACCAGAGGCCGCACGCGCGTCGGCAGTTCGTGGAAAAGATAGACGCAAGTCACCGCATCCAATGAGGCATCGGCGAACGGCAGGGCCTCGGCCTTGGCCTTCACGCCGCCGACGCCAGCGCGCTTCCGAGCCTTGGCGAGATAGGCTTCGGACAGGTCCAACCCCGCCAGAGCCGCGCGCGGAAAGGCCGCTTTCAGGTCCTTGAGGAAAGCGCCCGAACCGCACGCCACATCGACAATCTTCGCGTCGCGATGATCGCGGCCGCGCCAGTGACGGGCTAACAGCGAAAGGCCGCGGCGCCGCATCGCCGCCGCCGTGCCGGAGAACAGCGCCTCGACCTGGGCGTCATAGCGCCGCGCGCTCTCCGCCGTGAACCAGCCGCCCGACTGGAAATGGAAGTTTTGCCGATAATAGTTTGGATAGATTGAACTATCCGCAGCACTTCGCACCTCGGCTCCGTCGCCCTTGCGGCGGCGCTGGTCGACCTCGAAGGCGTCCGCGATAAAGTCCGCCGCCTCGCGCAAGGCCGTCGAGGGACGGGTTGGGCCATCCTCCAGGGCGGGATAGAGACCAGCGGCGACATCGCGCGCATCCTTCTCGAAGGCTTCGAGATAGGCGCGCCGCAAGCGTGTGGGAACGGGTGGCGGGGTGGTTGGGTCGAAGCGCCGGGTCTGCGCCCCTTGGGTTGGCTTCGTCAGCGCGCGAGCAAGGCCACCCGTCGCCGTCCACCAGGTGGCCTTGACCGCCGCCTTGGCGCCCTGCCCCAACGCGTCGACCGCGAAGGCGGACCGTTTGCGCTCGCTCCCAGAGTGGACCATCGCCCTCTACCGCGTGAAGACTCCGACCAGTTCAATATGGGGCGACCAGACGAACTGGTCCACCGGCGTCACCCTCACAAGCTTGAAGCCGGCGTCGACCAGCACACGCGCATCCTTGGCGAAGGTCTGGGGGTTGCACGAGACGCCAACCACCTTGGAGACCTTGGACTTGGCGATCTCCACCGTCTGCTCGGCGGCCCCGGCGCGGGGCGGGTCGATGACGACGACATCGGTCTTGGCCAGCTCGGTGCTCAGCACCGGACGACGCACCAGATCACGCGCCTCGGCGGTGATGGGCTTGAGGCCGGGCGTGGCGCCGACGGCGGCCTTCAGGGCCGCGATCGCCGGCGCGCTCATCTCGGCAGCATAGACCGGCGCCACCTCGGCGAGGCGGAAGGTGAAGGTCCCGACCCCGCAATAGAGATCGGCGACACGCCCCGCGCCTTGAGCCTCGGCCACGGCGAGTTCGACCATCGCCTTTTCGGCGGCGGGCACCGCCTGTAGGAAGCTGCCAGGCGGCAGGGCGACGATGGCGGGGCCCAGCTTCACCAAGGGCTGGCGCGCGCCATAGATCGTTTCACCGGCCAGGGTGACCCGCGCAAAGTCCCCCTCGCCCGCGGCCATCGCGGCGCGCATGCGGGCGTCGGCGGAGAGCCCCCCGCTTTTGCGCTCAACGCCCGTGATGTCTATGTCCAGGCCCGTCGCGGTAAGCGTGACGTGCAGGGTCGGCGCGGACTTGGGATGTTCAAGAAAGGGTTCAGCGAGACGCGCCAGCGCTGGCAGCGCGGCCACGAGGCGCGGGTCGGTGACGGGGCACTCTTCGAGCGGCACGAGGTTCCAGGAACGCCGCTCCTTGAAACCAAGCCGCGCCCCCTGCCCCTTGCCGCCTTTGCGGGCGTGCAGCGCCACCCGACGTCGCGAGGCCGGCGGCGCGGCGAAGGTCGGCAAGATCTCGGTCTCCAGGCCCTCCATCGACAGCTGGATTCGGACCTGTTCGGCTTTCCAGGCGCGATAGGGTTCGCCCGCCCAATGCTGGAGCGCGCACCCGCCGCAGACCCCGTAATGGCGGCAAGGCGGCGCCACGCGATCAGGACTTGGTGTCACGATCTCGATCACCTCGCCGCGCGCGCCGTCGAACTGCGCGGAAACGGTCTCGCCCGGAAGAGTCAGCGGAATGAAGGCGGGCTTGCCGTCGGCGGTGCGCGCGAGCCCGTCGCCCTGGGCGCCGATGGCGGTGATCGTCAGGTCTTGCATCCGCCGTCCATACCCCAAAAACGGGGCTTGAGGGCGACTGGGGGAAGTTTTTGTGTGGAGGAGAACGAAGCTGAATATCTCCGTCAGCCCCCGTTCATGTTGGCGGCGCCAGAACTTCACTTAACGGATGGGCGTGGCGGCCGACGCGATGCGACGGCAGCCCTTAAAAAGACAGCTTTTCTCATGACCATGATCGCCTCCAAGAGCAGGACCTCCAAGATGAAGACCGTTCTGGGCGTGACCGCCGCCCTCGTCTGCGGCGTGCTGACGCCGACCCTGGCCTCGGCCCAGGCCTATGGCTCGCAAAGCTACGGCGGCGCGTACGACCGCCAAGGCTACTACTATGATCCGTGCCAGCGCTCGACCACGCAGCGCGGCACGGGCGGCGGCTTGGCCGGCGCGGGCATCGGCGCGGCGATCGGCAGCGGCGTGGCCGCACGGGGCGCCAAGACCGAGGGCGCTGTGTTGGGTGGTCTGCTCGGCGCGGTCATCGGGTCGAACATCGGCAAGAACTCGGCCGCCTGCACCTCCGGTCGCACGCCACCGCCGCCGTCGGCCTACAACAACTCCTACAACGGTTCCTACAGTGACCAGGCCTACCGCTACGGCTCGTATGACGACGCCCGCCGCGACGCCGCCCGCGACAGCTATTACGAGCGCAGCTACGAACGCCATGACGGCTACCGGGTCGACAACCGCACCCAGCAGGCGGACGTCAACGGGTGCACCCTAGCCGAAAGCCCGATCTATCTGCCGGACGGCCGCGTCCAGAAGCGCTTCGTGCGCGTCTGCCCGGACTCCAACGGCAAGTATCAAGTCGTCGATTAAGCCCGGCGATCTCTTGTGGAAGACCATCGGCCGCCCCTCGTGGGCGGCCGATTTCGTTTCAGGTCGGCTACAGCTTCGTCGCCCAGACGAGGCGCTCGACCTGACCTTCCCCACCGGTGATTGGACTTTCGGCGAGGCCGCGCACCGACCACCCGGCGGTCTCCAGGAAGGCGACGATCTCTTGCTCGACGCATTCGATCACCGCGGGGTCCTTGACCAGGCCGCCCTTACCGACATGCTCGCGCCCGGCTTCGAACTGAGGCTTGATCAGCGCGACAAGATCCGCGCCCCCCGTCGCCAGCTCAAGCGCCGCCGGTAGCGCCTTGGTCAGCGAGATGAAGCTGACATCACTGACGATGAGGCTGGGCGCTCGACCGATCCGATCTTGATCGAGGTTGCGCGCATCCACGCCCGACAGATCAGCTACCCGATCACTCCCCCTCAGGCTGGCGTGCAGTTGATCGCGTCCCACGTCGACGGCGAACACGAACGCCGCACCGCGTGACAGCAGCACTTCGGTGAAGCCGCCAGTCGAGGCGCCGACATCGACAGCGACCCGCCCCTCAACCGGAACAGGCCAGAGGTCCAAGGCATGGACCAGTTTCAGCGCCCCACGGCCCACCCAGGGATGGGCCGCCTCGGCCGCGATCTTGGCGTCTTCATCCACGAGTTCGGAAGGCTTGGCGACAGGCCGCCCCGCCACCGAGACACGGCCGGCCTCGATTGCGGCGCGCGCTCGGGCGCGGCTCTCGAAGACACCCCGTTCGACAAGCAGTTGGTCGATGCGTTTACGCGCCACGAACCTTCCCCGAAAACTCGAAGCAGGCCTGTAGCACAGGCTTGCGGCGCAGGTCTCTTCAGGGTCAACTGAACGGCGATCACCGGCGCGAAGACGCCGGTTCTGTCGGGAGGAATTCCATGCGTTTCAGCCGCCGTGGCCTGATGGCCGCCTCAGCCGCGATCGCGGCCGCGCCCTCAGCCTTCGCCAAGCCCAAGTCGTCCGCCGCCCCGGCGCCTTGGACGCCGGACGCCACGGAGATCGCCGGTCGCATCCGCCGCAAGGAGATCAGCGCCGCCGAGGCCGTCGAGGACGCCATTCGCAAGGTCGAGGCGCTGCAGCCGCATGTGCAGGCCGTGGTCGCCTCGGATTTCGAACGCGCCTTGGACAAGGCCAAGTCGGGTCAGATGACCGGTCCGTTCGCCGGCGTACCCTTCCTGGTCAAGGACCTGGACCCCTACAAGGGCATGCGGACCCGCTACGGCACGCGCGCCAGCCTTGGGGCCAAGGCGGACACCGAACAGACGGCTTATGTCGACTCGTTCGACGCCGCCGGCTTCGTCACGATCGGTAAGTCGTCGACGCCGGAGTACGGCTTCCTGCCCACCACCGAGCCGATGGGGTTCCTGCCCACGCGTAACCCGTGGAACGTCAAGCACTCATCGGGCGGGTCGTCCGGCGGCGCGGCGGCCGCGACGGCTTCGGGCATGGTGACCATCGCCCACGCCAGCGACGGCGGCGGTTCGATCCGCATTCCCGCCGCCAACTGCGGCCTGTTCGGCCTGAAGCCCTCGCGCGGGCGGATGATCCCCAACCGGCCGAGTAATCGGGGCATCGACCTGTCGGTCTCGCACTGCGTCTCGCACAGCGTGCGCGACTCGGCCGCCCTGTTCGCCGCGTCGGAACGCACGGACGCCGGCGCGGCCTTCAAGCCGATCGGCGTCGTTACCGATCCGCTCAAGAAGAAGCTGAAGGTCGGCTTGGTGATGAACACCGGCACCGGCCTGACGCCCCACCCCGAAGTGCAGACCGCCGTGAACAACGCCGCCAAGCTCTTGAAGGACCTTGGCCACAAGGTCGAGCCGACGGCGTGGCCCATGGACGGCAATCAGTTCGGCCAGGACTTCACCGTCCTCTGGGCCGCCGGCGCGGCTGAACTGGTCGCAGGCATCGGCAAGGCCATGGGCCGCAAGCCCGACGCCAATGTGCTGGAGCCCTTCAGCCTGGGCATGGCCGAGTTGGTCAACACCCTGCCGTCAGGCGCTCTGGACGCAGCCCTGCAGCGCCTGAAGGCGACGATCAAGGCCTATGACACCTGGCTCACCAAGTACGACGTCATCCTGTCGCCGGTGCTTGGAAAGCCCCCGGTGGAGCTGGGTTATGTCGCCGGATGGGTGCCGTTCGAGGAACTGCAGGCGCGACTGATGGCCTATGTTGGCTACACGCCGGTGCAGAACGTGGCCGGCGCGCCGGCGATGAGCGTTCCCCTGCACTGGACGCCCGATGGGCTGCCGGTCGGCGTCCAGATCGCCGGCCGCGCGGGCGACGAGGTGACGCTCTTTGGCCTGGCCTATCAGCTCGAGGCCGCCGCACCCTGGGCGCACCGGAAACCGCCCGTCAGCGCCTAGGCTCGATCCCAGAAAAGAGTGGAGCGTCCAGCGAAAGCCGGGCGCTCCTTTTCTTTGCAACCTTGTCGATCAGGTCAGCAGCCGCCCCGGCCTGTGTCCCGTACATGGTCTAGGATGTCGGCCAAAAGGTCGAAGTCGATCTTGTCGGGCTTCTTCCAGCGCACGCAGCCGCCGCCCCGATCAACACCAGCAAGACGCTCGTTGAACGCGTCCAGGGCCGCGCGGCCCGGATAGACCGCGATGTATTGCTTCTGGCTATTGAAGGCTACGAGCGGCGCCTTCGGATCGCCATAGGCAGGCATTCCGAAGGCCATCGTCTCGCTATCGGCGCCAAAGCGCTCCAGGCACAGCGCGCGAAGCCGGTCCAGGGCCGGGCGGCGTTCCGGCGCGACCTCCTGCATGAAGTCATCGACGGTCGCCGCCTTGGACTGGACCATGGCCCCTACCCCTCCACGAAGACCTTCTTCAGTTCGTTCTTCATGATCTTGCCATTGGCGTTGCGCGGCAAGGTCTCGTGCCAGAACACCACCTTCACCGGCACCTTGAAGGCCGCCAGGCGATCGGCGACGAAGGCGCGCAGTTCGGCTTCAGTGGCCTCCGCGCCGGGCTTGAGGGTCACGACCGCCGCCGGCTCCTCGCCCAGCGTCTTGTGCGGAACGCCGACCAGGGCGGCGTCCATGACGGCCGGGTGGTCATAGAGGCAGTTCTCGACCTCGATGCAGTAGATGTTTTCACCGCCACGGATCAGCATGTCCTTGGCGCGGTCGATGATGAAGCAGAAACCTTCGGCGTCCAGGCGAGCAAGGTCGCCGGTGCGAACCCAGCCGTCGACGAAGGTCTGGGCGGTGGCTTCCGGCTTGTTCCAGTAGCCGCGAACGACCTGCGGCCCCTTGCACCAGAGTTCGCCGACCTCGCCGATCGGCAGCTCGCGATACGGCGCCTCGACCGTCATGATCTTCAGGTCTGTGACCGGCACGGCGGGACCGCAGCTGTCGGGACGGTTCTCATAGTCCTCCGCCGAGTTGCTGGTCGCCGTGGCCGAGGTCTCGGTCATGCCCCAGCCGTTGCCCGGCGAAGACTTGGGCCAGATTTCCTTGATCTTGCGCACCAGTTCCGGCGCAGACGGCGCCCCGCCATAGGCCACGGCCTCGATCGAGGAGAGATCGTAGTTGGCGCGGTTGGGGTGCTCGATGATCTGCCACGCGATCGTCGGGACGCCGCCCATCTGGGTCAGCTTCTCGTCCTGGATCAGCTGCATCGCCTTTTCCGGATCCCACTTGCGCATCATGGCCAGCTTGGCGCCGCCGAACAGCGACGGGTTCAGCACGGCGAAACAGCCCGTGGCGTGGAAGAACGGCACCGAGATCAGCGAACCCTTCTGCGGCAGGCTAGGGTCAGGCTGAGGCGGCGCTTCGCCGCGACGAAGGAAGGCGCGCGCCCCGGCGGCGGCGGCGGCGAAGATGTTGCTGTTGATATTGCGGTGCGTGCCGATGGCGCCCTTCGGCTTCCCCGTCGTGCCCGAGGTGTAGAAGATGGTGGCGTCGTCATCCGCCGCGATCGCAACCGTCGGCAGCGGCTTTTCGTCGAGCTTGGCCCAGTCGTTCGGGCAGCCGATCTTGGCCTCCAGCGGGATCACGTACGGGTGGGTGATCTCCTCCTTGGCGCGGCTCACATAGACGCGCTGGAGTTCGGGGCAGTTGTGCAGGTGCTCGGCCAGACGCTCATAGCGCTCGACATCGACGATCGCGACCTTCGCTCCGGAATCGACCAGGCCGTACTCCAGCTCCGGGCCCGTCCACCAGGCGTTCAGAGGCGTCACGATCGCGCCGAGGGACAGCGCGCCGTAGAAGGCCACGGGCCATTCCGGCAGGTTGCGCATCACAATGGCGACGCGGTCGCCCTTCTGAACGCCGAAAGCCTCGAGCTCGGCCGCCATCTGCGTGACGGCGCGATAGAAGGCCTCGAACGTGACCCGTTCGTCCTCATGAACCAGGAAGACCTTTTCCCCATGGGCGCGGCCCACAAGCAGGGTGTCGCGGAGGGTCGGCGGGGCGTTCTTCCAGGTCCGGGTCTTCACGCCACGGATCTCGACCTCTTCCATCTCGCCCGGCGTGCCTGGCTGGGTGATCAGCGCATAGGCCTGCTGGACGGACATCGCGGGCCACGGAACGGACGCGGGGGCGGCCTGGGTCATTTTACTCTCCCGGTATCAGGTCGCGCCTTGTTGGTTGAGCGCGTTCGCTGACCAGAGAGCACAGCCGCAAGCGGGATGCAAACGTCCGTTTGAGCTCAACAGAACATTGATAAGTTAGAAGCCTGCGCCAGGCGTTCCGCGACGTCATGGCGCCAAGAAAAAGGGCGACGCCTTGGGAAAGGCGCCGCCCGGCTTTCTAGCTTAACGACCGGCTTAGCCGACCGATTCCAGCCGGGCCAGAGCGGCCTCCAGCTTGGTCTTCGCCGCTTGCGCCTCGGCGAGACGCTCCCGGTTCTCCTCGACGACCTCTTCCTTGGCGCGCGCCAGGAAGTCGGGGTTGCCGAGCTTCTTGTTGACCTTCTCGATCTCGCCGGCGTGACCCGCGATGTCCTTGGCCAGTCGAGCCTTTTCGGCGGCGATGTCGATGAACTCGGCCACGCCCAGGGCGCCCGTCGCCTCGCCCATCACGACCGGGGCCGATCCAGCGGGCGCAGCTTCAGCTTCACGGACGGTGTCCAGACGCGCCAACGTGAGCAGCAGGTCGCGATGACGGGCTAGACGGGCCTTCGTCTCCGGACCGGCGCCGACGATCGTCAGGCCCGGCTTGGCCGACGGCGGGACGTTCATCTCGGCGCGGATCGAGCGGATCTCGCCCACAGTCTCGACCAGCCAGCCGATCTCGGCCTCGGCCTCGGCGTCGATCCAGTCGGCGGGCAGTTCCGGCCACTTCGCCGAGATCAACATGCTGTCGCGGGCCGGGCCGACAAATTCGGCGGTCTTCTGCCACAGCTCCTCGGTGATGAACGGCATCACCGGGTGCAGCAGCTTCAGGATGACGTCCAGCGCCCAGGCGGCGGTGGCCCGGGTCTCGGCCTTGGCCGCTGCGTCGTCGCCGTTCAGGATCGGCTTGGCCAGCTCCAGGTACCAGTCGCAGAACACGTTCCAGACAAAGCGATAGAGCGCGCTCGCCGCCTCGTCGAACGACGGGGCTTCCAGGGCCTTGGTCACCTCGGCCACGGTCTTGACCGTCTCGCCGCGGATCCACTTGTTGATCGGCTGCTGGACGGTGGCCGGATCGAAACCCTCGACGCGAACGCACTCGTTCATCTGAGCGAAGCGAGAAGCGTTCCACAGCTTGGTGCCGAAGTTGCGGTAGCCCTCGATGCGCTGCTTGGAGAGCTTGATGTCGCGCGCCTGGCCCGACATCGCCGTCAGGGTGAAGCGCACCGCGTCGCAGCCCAGCTCGTCGATCAGGATCAGCGGATCCATCACGTTGCCCTTGGACTTGCTCATCTTGGCGCCCTTCTCGTCCCGGACGAGGGCGTTGATGAAGACCTGCTTGAAGGGGGCCTCGCCCATGAAGTGGATGCCCATCATCATCATCCGGGCGACCCAGAAGAAGATGATGTCGAAGCCCGTCACCAGGGTGCTGGTCGGGTAGAACTTGGCGAGGTCGGCGGTCTTCTCGGGCCAGCCCAGGGTCGAGAACGGCCAAAGGGCCGAGCTGAACCAAGTGTCGAGGACGTCCTCGTCCTGTGTCAGGACGACATCGGCGCCGAATTGAGCGCGGGCGGCGGCGTAGGCGGCTTCCTCGGCCTCCTCGACGAAGATCGAGCCTTCCGGACCAAACCAGGCAGGGATCCGGTGCCCCCACCAGAGCTGGCGCGAGACGCACCACGGCTCGATGTTGCGCAGCCATTCGAAATAGGTCTTCTCCCAGTGCCTGGGCTCAAAGACGGTCTCGCCGCTCTCGACCGCCTTCAAGGCCGGCTGGGCCAGGGTCTTGGCGTCGACGTACCACTGGTCAGTCAGGAAGGGCTCGATGACCACGCCCGAACGGTCGCCGTGCGGGACCATGTGCTTGGTCTTTTCGATCTCCTTCAGCCAGCCCTCTTCCTCGGCGCGGGCGACGATGGCCTTGCGCGCGACGAAGCGGTCCATGCCCTGGTACTCGGCCGGAACGTTCTCGTTCAGCTTGGCCTCGACCGTCAGGATGTTGATGGCTTCCAAGCCAGCGCGCTTGCCCACGCCGAAGTCGTTGAAGTCATGCGCCGGCGTGATCTTCACCGCGCCCGAACCCTTGGTCGGGTCAGCGTAGTCGTCAGCGACGATCGGGATGCGGCGGCCGACGATCGGCAGGGTCACGAACTTGCCGGCCAGACCCTTGTAGCGCTCATCGTCGGGATGGACCGCGACGCCGGTGTCGCCCAGCATCGTCTCGGGACGCGTGGTCGCCACGACAATGTAGTCACGGGTCTCGTATTCGGTCGGCTTGCCGTCGTCGTCGAAGGCGATCGGGTGCTGGTAGGTGACCCCGTCGGCCAGCGGATAGGCGAAGTGCCAATAGGCGCCGTCGACCTCCTTCTGCTCGACCTCGAGGTCGGAGATGGCGGTCTGGAACTGCGGGTCCCAGTTGACCAGGCGCTTGTCGCGATAAAGCAGGCCCTGCTTGTAGAGCTGGACGAACACCTTGCGGACAGCGGCCGACAGGCCCTCGTCCAGGGTGAAGCGCTCGCGCGACCAGTCGCAGCTGGCGCCCAGGCGGCGCAGCTGGTTGGTGATGGCCCCGCCGCTCTCGGCCTTCCATTCCCAGACCTTGTCGACGAAGGCCTCACGACCCATGTCGCGGCGACCGATATTGCCGGCGGCGGCCAGCTGGCGCTCGACGACCATCTGAGTGGCGATGCCCGCGTGGTCGGTGCCCGGCAGCCACAGGGCGGCCTTGCCGCGCATGCGGTGGAAGCGGGTCAGCACGTCCTGCAGCGTGTTGTTCAGCGCGTGGCCGATGTGCAGCGAGCCCGTCACGTTCGGCGGCGGGATCACGATGACGAACGGCTCGGCGTTCGGGTCCTCGCTGGGCTTGAAGGCTCCAGAGGCCTCCCAGGCGGCGTACAGGCGGGGTTCGACGGATTTGGGATCGAAGGTTTTTTCGAGCATGGCGGAGCGGATATGCCATCTGCGGCCCGGCCGGGAAACCGGCGGGCCTTGGTTTTCTGACAGTTTGGGCAACGAAAAAGGGCGGCCGCCGCAGCGACCGCCCGATTTTCCGAAAGGTTTGAGGCTTAAACGCCGCGCCCCCGAGAGATGCGCTGCACTTCTTCCTCGACCTTGGTCTCGACGATACGCGGCAGATTCTGGTCCAGCCACTCCTTGAGCAGCGGGCGCAGCAACTCGCGTACGACGTCTTCGAGGGTCCGGCCGTCCTTGGGCATCAGCAGGGCCGAGCTCAGGCTGCCGAAGGCGCTGGCGGCGGCCGAAGCAGCCGAAACGCCGACCAACTGGTCGGCGACCTGATCGCGGTCAAACACAGGAGCGGCCGGGGGCGGCGTATAGACCGGCTCAGGTTCCGGCTCCGGCTCGAACGTGGAGGGAGAATAGACGTCGAGATCCCCGACGGTCTCCAGAGGCGGCAGCTCAGGCTCCGCAGCGATCGGGTCCGTCAGATCCAGGACGTCGTCATCGAACGAGGTCGGCTCGGGCTCGGGTTCCGGCGGCGGCGGCGGCGGGGCCGCTTCGACCGCAGGCTCCGCCGGCGCGTCATCCTCCGAGATGATGCGTCGAATGGAGGCGAGGATTTCCTCCATTGTAGGTTCTTGAGACTGATCGGACATGTGCGGGGCCGTCGTAAAGAGGTACGAATCCTTGCGCGCTTTGGGTCGCGCTTAGCCGCGATGGTGCAGACTTACGCGTGTTAAGCAAGCGCAAGTCCGCGTATGGGCGGAATCGACGCGGATCGACGCTACTTCGCAGCGCTCTTCGGCTTGGTGGAGGCCGCGCCGACGCTGTCGATCGCCTGCACCACCGGCTCCCACGGAACCCAGCCCACGCTATGGGTCACGCGGTTGTAGGACGTCTTCGGATCATAGGCCGTGGTCGAGGCCGACAGCTTGCTGACGTCCAACTGGCCCATGGCCTGCAGGACGACGGCGCTGGCGAGGTATTCGTCACGACGAGCCGACACGAGCGCCAGTTCAGCGTTGGAGAGCTCCAGCTGGGCGTTCAGCACGTCCAGCGTGGTTCGGAGGCCCACCTGCTGCTCCTGCCGCACGCCTTCGAAGGCGATGCGCGTGGCGCGGACCTGCTCTTCGTTGGAGACAAGACCCGCGCGCGAGGCCAGAAGATTGCTCCAAGCGTTCGACACCTGCTGGATCGCAGTGCGCTTGGCGCCCTCCACCGCGCTGCGGGCGGCGTTTTCACGCTCGCTCGCGGCGCGAACCTGCGAGGTGGTCAGGCCGCCGGCGAACAGCGGGATCGAGGCCGTGATCGCGCCCGAAAGCGTGCGGTCATAGTCGTCGAACTGGCTGCCAACGCCCGAGCGCTTGTCGGCGGCGTAGCCAAGTGACGCCCGCGCCGACACGGTCGGACGATAACCAGCCTTGGCCACGGCGACGCGCGCGGCGGCGGCCTCTTCGTTGAACTTCGCGGACGTCACGCCCGGATTGGTGGTCTGGGCGGCCTCGAAAGCCTGATCGACGCTGACGGGCAGCAGGCCCGCCAAGCTGGGCTCGGGGGCCAGTTCGCCGGGAGTCTGGCCGACGACGGCGGCGTAGGACGCGCGGCTGACTTCCAGTTGGGCCTGGGCGGCGGACAAGCCGGCCTTGGCGGACGCCAGGCGAGCCTGAGACTGCGCCACGTCCGTACGGGTGATCTCGCCCACGTCGAAGCGCGCGTTCGACTCATCGAGCTGGCGCTGCAGAACAGCGACGTTTTCCTTGGCGATCCGCAGGCGTTCCTGGTCGCGACGCACGTCGACATAAGCCTGGACAACGCTGACCAGCACCCCCTGCTCGACTGAACGCAGGCCTTCGCGGGCCGAGAGCACGTCGGCTTCGGCGGCGCTGACGCTCGCGCTGGCGCGACCGCCCGTATAGAGCGGCTGGCTGATCGAAAGCGCGGCGCTGCTCCCCGACAGCTTCACCTCGGCGCCGGCGCCCGCCGGATTGGTGTTCGACCCGGTGATGTCGGCAGTGGCGCCGATGGTCGGGCGGAAACCGGTCTTGGCCTGCACGACGCCTTCATCGGTGATACGCGCGCTGGCTCGCTGCTGCTGCAGCGTCGGATTGGTTTGATAGGCGAGCGCGATCGCGTCGGCGAGGGTCTCGGCGTTCGCGACGGAGAAGGCCCCGGCCAGGAGACCAGCGCTGCAAGCGGCGGCCAGCAACCCGGCCCGTCGACGGTTCGACATCAACATTCTATCCCCAATCACGCGAAGCCCGCGCTCGCCACAATATGATCGCGTGTAAGTCGCTCCGCCAGTCGTCGCCAGTTAAGCTTTTTTCACGCAAACGTTGCGGCGGCCGATCGAAGCGGCGCTTTAGAAGCTGAAACCCGCCTCGACTTCGAACCCGGCCAGGACGGGTGGCGACGCGTCGAACGCGGCGCGACGGCCCACGCCATCCTCGGCCCGCAGATAGATCGCGGCGCGACCGACAGGGCCGGTGCGCTCGACAACGCCCAGACGCCCGCCTTGAGCCAGCGCGTCCTGCCAGGTCTTGGGCGCGACCGCGACCGCGCCTTCACAGATGATTACGTCATACGAACCGGCGGGGACCGTCTTCAGGTCGTCGCCGTCGTGGCGCGTGACCGATAGGCCCATCTTTTCCAGAACGGCGGCCGCATAGGGCGCGGCGATCGCCAGAGCGGTTTCCCCTTCGCGGGGCTTGAGCGCCTGGAGCAGCTTGCCCACTTCGCGCGGACGCAGAAGCCAGCGCCCCGGCGCGTACTCGATGTCGGCGTCAGCATAGGCCAGGTAGGCCTTCGAGGTCGGCACGACGCTTTCGCGCGCGACCACACGCAGAGCGTCCTGCAGCGGCAGGTCGGTCACGTCGGCGGTGCGAATTTGGCTCTCGACCATGTTCAGCCGCGCGGCGGCGAAGTCGGTGCTCATGGAATCCCTCGAAGGACTGGACTTTCGAGCAGGCTTATAGGTCCGCCGCTCGCCGAAACGCAATGCGATCGCGCTAACGATCTATCTTACGCTTAGAAAGGTGGGGAGTGGCTCCGCGGGTAGGATTCGAACCTACGACCAGCCGGTTAACAGCCGGCTGCTCTACCACTGAGCTACCGCGGAACAGGTCGCTCTCAAGAGAGGGCGGGTCTTAGCCGCACCGACGAGTCGGCGCAAGCGGGTAAAACGCACAATCGTACGAACGCCAAACGCCAGCAGGGCGTGCGAGAATTTGGCTTGGTTGTCGGGAAGAAGAGAGTGGCTCCGCGGGTAGGATTCGAACCTACGACCAGCCGGTTAACAGCCGGCTGCTCTACCACTGAGCTACCGCGGAACAGGTCGCTCTCAGAAGAGGCCGCGTGATAGCCGCCTCGTTGCGCCGATGCAAGCGCCTAATTCCAAAAAAGCAGCCCGGCTTTGCGGCCGGGCTGTGGAAGTCAGTGATGGTGGGTGCCTTCAAAGAAGACGACGGAGGGTCGCCCCTTTATGGTTAATCAAACCCTAATTCTTAACGCCCTGACTAAAGAGTCGCAGGCGAGTTTCGCGCGTTCAGGTCCGGCGGGGAATCTCCAGTCCGCGCTGGACGGCGGGACGCGCCAAGCCTGCCTCTAGCCAGCGTGGGACATGCTTGAGGCCGTCATAGTCGATCAGGTCGCCGGCCTCGTAGAAGCCCACCAGATTGCGCACCCATCCCAGGGTGGCGATGTCGGCGATCGTGTAGTCGTCGCCCATGATCCAGTCGCGATCCGCCAGCCTGCCCTCCAGCACGCCGAGCAGACGCTTGGACTCGGCGACGTAGCGCTGCAGGGGGCGCTTATCCTCGTAGTCGCGCCCCGCGAACTTATGGAAAAAGCCTAGCTGGCCGAACATCGGCCCGATCGCCGCCGCCTGGAAGAAAACCCACTGCAGGGTCTGATAACGCTCGGCGGGGTCCGCCGGCAGGAACGCCCCGACCTTCTCGGCGAGATAGACCAGGATCGCTCCGCTTTCGAACAGCGCCAGCGGCTTGCCGCCCGGGCCGTTGGGATCGAGGATCGCGGGGATCTTGCCGTTGGGATTAAGCGACAGGTACTCCGGAACCCAGGTCTCGTTCTTACCGATGTCAATCAGGTGAGGCTCATACGGCAGTTCCGTCTCCTCGAGCATGATCGAGATCTTCACACCATTGGGCGTAGGCAGCGAATAGAGCTGGATCTGGTCGGGTCGTTCCGCCGGCCAGCGCTGGAGGATTGGAAAGCCGGACAAGTCGGACATGAGACACCTCTTTGAACGCGCGAATGCGTCGCTCGGCTTCTGGCGTCGCTGTCCCGGCTTTTCCAGCCCCCCCCCGAAACGGGGGGCGTGCTTGCGCCCTCCCCCTTTGCTCCGCGAACGAACATCGCTATCCGGACAAAGCGATACGCTCGGGGGGGCGAAACTCGGATGGCGACAGAGGACGACCACTGGCCGACCACGCTTGAGCGCGTGGTCTCAACGCTGGATTTTGCCGTCAAAGAGTCTGGCGGCGATATGCCGGTGCTAACAGCCAGCCCCAAGGGTGACAGCTCTCAGTTGCCAGCGCTCGTGGGCCTGGCCTTGCGCGCCGCGCTCGAAGTCGATCGCCGCGTGGCCGCGTCAGACCCCGAAGCGCCGGTCGATCGCAAAGCCATTCTCGCGCGCAAGGACTTCGCGCGCGCCATGATCGGGGGCTCCCACGGCATGCTGCTGGCCGGTTACGCCATGGCCTATCGGCTTGAGCTGGCGCGCATCCTATGGACCGGCATCGCCGACGCCCCTCGTCGCCGACTGGAAGAACTGGCCCGTCCCCGCGCGTCTTGACCTACCAGGCGCCGACGTTCGGCATCGACGCCCAAGGCTCGACGGGGGGAAGGTTCCCGTCCTGCAGCAGTTCGATCGAGATGTTATCAGGCGAACGAACAAAGGCCATGTGCCCGTCGCGCGGCGGACGGTTGATCGTCACGCCCATGTCCATCAGGCGCTGGCAGGTCTCGTAGATGTCGTCCACCCGATACGCCAGGTGTCCGAAATTGCGGCCGCCGCCGTAGTCTTCGTCGTCCCAGTTATAGGTCAGCTCGACCAGCGGAGCCTTCCGCGCCTTGGCCAGTTCGACGTCTTCGGGCGCCGCGAGAAACACGAGCGTGAACCGCCCCTTCTCGTTCTCGACCCGATACATTTCCTGAAGCCCCAGCCCCTCGCAGTAGAACCGCAGCGAGGCGTCCAGATCGCGAACGCGGATCATGGTGTGCAGATAGCGCATGGCGGCTCTCCAAAAGATCGATAGGGGCGGATATAGGCCGAGGACCGGGACCCGCAATCCCCAAACCGCCCCTAAGCCGGCGCGCGGTCGCGAGTCTGGCGCCGCCAGAGCGCAGCATACTCGCCGCCAGCCTCCAGCAGAGCATCGTGACGCCCGCGCTCGACGACCTTGCCCCGGCGCAGCACCACGATCTCGTCGGCGTCAGCGATCGTCGACAGACGGTGGGCGACCACCAGGGTCGTCCGCCCCGCCCTCGCCCGGCGCAAGGTGGCCTGGATCGCAGCCTCGGTGCGACTGTCCAGCGCGCTGGTCGCCTCATCGAGGATCAGAACGCGCGGTTCGGCCAGCAAGGCGCGGGCGATGCCCACCCGCTGACGTTCGCCGCCGGACAGCTTCAGGCCGCGCTCCCCAACCTTCGTGGCCATCCCCTCGGGGAGATTGCGGATGAAGTCGCCCAACTCCGCCGCCTCGGCGGCCGCCCAGACCTCGGCCTCGCCCACCTCGGGCCGAGCAAAGGCGATGTTGGCCGCTAGGGTGTCGTTGAACAACGCCACATCCTGCGGAACCAGCGCCACCGCCCGACGCAGCGACGCCTGCTTCAAGCGCCGCAGATCCTGGCCGTCCAGGGTGACCCGCCCAGCCTGCGGGTCGATCATTCTAAGGGCCAAGCGCACCAGAGTGGTCTTGCCCGCGCCCGAGGGACCGACGATCGCCACCGTCGAACCGGGCGCGAGCGTCAGCGACACGTCGCTCAGCCCCTCGGAGCGCGCGCCATGTCGGAACGACACATTCTCGAACGTCACGGCGCCGCCCCGCTGGTCCGCGCAAGGCGGGAGGTCGTGGGCGTCTGGCGCGTCGGCCACATCGGCGGTCTGGCGGCGCAGGTCCAGCATCGCCTCCATGTCGATCAGTGACTGACGGATTTCGCGATAGGCGAAGCCCAGAATGTTCAAAGGCGCGTAGAGGTTTATCAGGATCAAGACGGCGGCCGTGACATCGCCGGGGCCCATCCGGCCGTGCGCGGCTTCCGACCCGGCCAGAACCGCCATCACGCCCAGTCCAACGCTCATCACGCCCGACTGAACCAGATTGAGCAGGTTCAGCGACTGGGTGGATTTGATGTTGGCCTGTCCATAGACGTCCAGCGCTCGACCATAGCCCGAGACCGCCCGGCTCTCCGCGCCGAATGATTTGACGGTCTCGTAATTCAGAAGCGCGTCCACGGCGCGGCCAGCGGCCTCGGCGTCCGCCTCGTTGAGCGCGCGCCGGTGACCGATGCGCCAGTCCGAGATCGCGAAGGTCACATATCCGTAGACGGCGACGGTCAGCAGCGCCACCGCCGCAAAACGCCAGTCATAGGCCTTGGCCAGCACGACGGCGGCGAGGATGAGCTCGATCCCGGTCGGCGCGAGATTGAACACCAGGCCGCGTAACAGGAAATCCATCGACCGCGCGCCGCGATCGATGACCCTCGAGAGCGCGCCGGTCCGCTTCGACTGATGAAAGTCGATGGATAGCGACAGGGCGTGGGAAAAGGTCTCGACGGCCGCTCGGTTCTGCGCCGCTTGGGCCACGGGCGTGAAGATCGTATCCCGCGCCTGCGGCGCCGCTGCGGAGATGAAACGCACCAGCGCCCAACCGACCGCAAGCCCGGCGAAAGTCCAGGTGACCGTCACGGCGGCGCCCTGGCCCGCCGAAAGCTGGTTGACGGCCTTGCCCAGCATCAGCGGCGCCAGCACCCCAAGGACCTTCCCCGCCAAGGTCAGCAAAAGCGCCACGGAAACGCGCCAACGAAGGCCGGGCGCGCGCGAGCGCAGAACCAGCTGCACGAGGTCGCCCATCGCCTTCCAGAAGCGCACCGGCTGATCCGCCTTGGCGATCGCGCCCGCCGCGGCTTCACGGCCCGGAGAGGGCGGCCCGCCCAAACCTCTCATCGACGATCCCCATCGACCAGCAAAGTAGTCTGCACGCCCCCGCCCGGCGTAATCCACTCGATGCGCCAACCGGTGGGAACGCGCTCGGACCGAACTGGTCCGGACGTCAGCGCCAAGGGCGGGGTCGCGGCGATCGCCACCTGATCCTCGCCGCCCTCGCCGCCGACCTGGATAGTGTGCGGGCCACGCGAAACCGGATCCTTGAGCGCGATGAAGAAGTAGCCCTCATCATTGGCGCGTCCTCCGCCGCTGACCACACGGTCGACCCGCACATTCAGTCCTGCGCCCGGCGTCGCCACGCCCGATACGACGGCACCGCCGGCTCGGTCGATATCGATGGCGAGGATCTTCGGCGCGCTGGACGGAGACGCCAGCCGCCTCGCGCCGGCGCCAGCGCGAAGGACGGCGACTCGGCCCTCTTCCGAGACCATCACGTAGCCTTCGGCCTGCACCGTCCGGCCATCCTTGGTCATCGAAAGCCCGAACAGGCGCACACCTGGCTCGATCGGCATCTCCACGCTCCAGCGGCCCATGGCGTCCGCCTTGCCCAGAACGACTTCGCCGCTGGGTGAGCCCAAGCGCACGTCGGCCTCGGGGAGCGCCTGGCCTACCAGGGATAGCCGCGCACCCGCCCGCTGGACGCTCTCCAGCGACGGCGGAGGCAAGTATCCCGCCTCCGCGCTGTCGACCCTATCGGTGCTCTTGCGGTCACCCTGCCCCGCCGGTTCGCACGCCGCCAGCAGCGCCGCGACGACGGCCAGCACGAACGGCGTCTTGAAACCCCGGGAGCGAATCCTGATCATGCGGCCTCAAATAGGAACGAACCGGTGGCGCGCGATCCCGGCGCGCCATTGTCTTTTGTGGAGTGGACGACGATGTCCCATGAGTCCAGGCGCCTGAACGCCGTCTGCGTCTATTGCGGCTCGTCGAACGACGCCGATCCCAGCTACATCGCTGCGGCCTTCGCGATTGGCGAGAGCTTCGCCAAGGCGGGCCTTAAGCTCGTCTATGGGGGCGGCGGCGTGGGCCTGATGGGCGCGACGGCCAGAGCCGCGCACGCGGCAGGCGGCGCTGTTTTGGGAATCATCCCGACCTTTCTGCGAGGTCGCGAGCAACCCTTCGATGACGTGGAAACCGTGATCGTCGACACCATGCACGAGCGCAAAATGATGATGTTCGAACGGTCGGACGCCTTTGTCGTGCTGCCCGGCGGGATCGGCACCCTCGAGGAAATCGTCGAATTGCTATCTTGGCGCCGTTTAGATCTTCACCAGAAGCCGATTGTGTTCCATAACCCCGGCGGCTTCTGGGACCCGCTGTTCGATCTGATCCGTCATACGATCGATCGGGGCCTGACCCCACCCAGCTTGGCCGACACCTGGAGGTCGGTCGAACGCGCTGAGGATGTCACGCCCACCCTTTTAAGTTGGGGTGATGAAATCTACCAATCAGGCGCGCCGGACACGCTTCGACGCTTGACTTAGTTTTCATTAAAAACGCACTATAGGTTAGGCGCTGCGACGCTCCCGATCGCGCGCTCATGCGCCGGAACTCCCATCCGGTGCGGGGATAGGAGACTGTAGGAATGCGTACCGCCATTTTCGCGGGCCTGATGGCCTGCGCCCTCGCCACGCCGGTGTTGGCCGCTGACACCGAAAGCGCTTGGCTGAAGCTGAAGAGCCCCGCCACGACCGAGTCGTTCATCCATGACGGTTCTGCTTGGCGCTGTACGGGCGATGTCTGCACGACGACCAAAGCTCGCTCGCTGCCCGCCGCCCGCGCCTGCCGCAAGCTGGCCGCTCAAGTCGGCGAGTTGACTGCGTTCAAGTACCGCGGTGAAGCGATCGAAGGCGACGAACTGACCGCTTGCAACGCGGCCGCCAAGAAGGGCTGATCGTCGCAAGACCGCAAAGAAACAAAGGCCTCCGCCAATCACTTGGCGGAGGCCTTCTTTTTTGCGGGTGTGGGACCCTTGGCGCGTCTCGATCAGGAGCCTTTGGCAGCGCCTATTTGCGGCCGGAGTTCTCGGAAGGTGACCGCGCCGGCTTGGAAGCCGGACGCCCTCCCACCAGCATCCCGCCCATCAGAGCGAACGAAAGCATGGCATGGTTCATCTTCGATACGTTCATGGCGGCGTCTCCCAGACATAGCCGTTAGGACCAGGAGACGCGCGCGGCTTACAGGGCTTTTCACCCTCCTAGTCGTCAGCGCGTCGCTGCCAAGAATGTGCGCGTTAGCGCGCGCCGCAAGCAATTTTCTCCGTATAGAGATCATCTCCGCATGCGGACGGATGCGGGGCACGAACGAGAGAACGTTCGAGATTTTGATCCGCACACAACGCTATTTCTGCAAAACCCCGCAGCAACTGCGGTTCGACGATCATCAACCCTGGACTTGCTGAAGCGCGTAGAGAAGGGCGCCACGCACGAAAAAGCCGCCTGCGTCGGGATGACGCAGGCGGCTTCGTCGATCAAACCGTGTTGATCCGTGGAGGCCTTAGGCGGCCGCGTCGAATGACAGCGCTTCGTAGCGCTTCAGGTGATGATCAACCGAGCCAAACAGGCCTTCGATCATCGTCGCGCGCTTGAAGTAGTGACCGATCGCCAGCTCGTCGGTCATGCCCATGCCGCCGTGGATCTGGATGGCGTTCTGGCCCACGAACTTGCAGGCGCGCCCGATGCGAACCTTCATCGCCGACACGGCCTTGGCGCGCTCGGCGGCGCTCTCGCCGACCTTGATCGTCGCCATGTAGGTCATCGAAACCGACTGCTCGACCTCAATAAACATGTCGACCATTCGGTGTTGCAGCACCTGGAAGTTGGCGATGGCGGTGCCGAACTGCTTGCGCTGCTTGGCGTAGTCTAGGGTGCCTTCGTGAAGCTTGCGCAGCACGCCGACGGCTTCGGCGCCAACGGCGGCGGTGGCCTCATCGATCACCTGTTCGACCAGCGCCAGACCGCTTTCCGAAATCAGCGCCTCCGCCGGGATCGAGACGTTCTCGAAATAAACTTCCGAAGCCCGGTTGCCGTCGACGGTCGGATAGTCGCGGGTGACGACGCCCGGCAGACTCTTGTCGATGATGAACACGCCGACGCCGCCGGCGTCGCGCTGGGCGCCGCCGGTGCGGGCCGTGACGATCAGATGGGTGGCGAACGGCGCGCCGACCACCACGGCCTTGTGGCCGTTCAGAACCCAGCCCGAACCGTCCTTCTTGGCCGTCGTCTTCAGGTCCTGCCAGGTATAGCGGGCTTGCGGTTCGGCATAGGCGAAGGCGATGGTGGTCGAGCCGCCCACAATGCCCTCGATGACCGAAGCCGCGCCGGCGTAGCCTGAGTGCTTCATGAAGCCGCCGCCGATCACCACGGTGCCCAGATAGGGCTCGATGACGAGCGCCTTACCGAACTCTTCCATGATGATCATGTTGTCGATGGCGCCGCCGCCCAGGCCGCCCAGTTCTTCGCTGAACGAGGCCCCCAGAATGCCAAGCTCCTCGGCGAAGGCCTTCCAGTAGTCAGCGCGCCAGCCGGCGTCCGAGCTGACGATCTTGCGACGGGTGTCGAAGTCGTACTTGTCCTGCAGGAAGCTCGCGACGGAGTCGCGGACCATCGACTGCTCTTCGGTGAAGTTGAAATCCATCCCTGGGTTTCCGTTCTTCTGTCGCCCGGTGTTCGCGCCGGGTCATTGAAATCATGAAAGCGAAGGCCGGGCCGCTCAGCGGCCCGGATCGTAGCCGTGCCGCGTTAGAGACCCAGCACCATCTTTGCGATGATGTTGCGCTGAATTTCGTTCGAGCCGCCGTAGATCGACGTCTTGCGGACGTTGAAATAGGTCGGCGCGGCGCGATGCGCGAAGTCGGGGCCGATCGGATGGGCGTTGTCGCCGTCCTTCGGGAAACCGCGGAAGTAAGGCGCGCCGTAGTGGCCGGCAGCCTCCAGCACCAGTTCGGTGATCCGCTGCTGGATCTCGGTGCCCTTGATCTTCAGAACGCTCGATTCCGGGCCAGGACCTTTGCCGGCAGCCTCACCGGCCAAGGTGCGCAGCTCGGTATACTCCAGCGCGGTGAGGTCGATCTCGAGTTCGGCGACCTTGCGCTTGAACATCGGATCCTTGATCAAGGCGTCGCCGTCGTCGCTCAGCTCGGTCGAGGCGATCTGACGGATGCGTTCGATGCCGCGCTTGGAGCGCGCCACGCCGGCGATGCCCGACCGCTCGTGGGCCAGCAGGAACTTTGCGCAGGTCCAGCCCTTGTTCTCTTCATAGATGCGGTTTTCGACCGGCACCTTGACGTTCTCGAACCAGACCTCGTTGACCTCGTGCTCGCCGCCCAGGGTGATGATCGGACGCACGGTCACGCCCGGCGACTTCATGTCGATCAGGAGGAACGAGATACCTTCCTGGATCTTGGCGTTCGGATCGGTGCGGACCAGGCAGAAGATCCAGTCACCGTGCTGGGCCATCGTGGTCCAGGTCTTCTGACCGTTGACCAGATAGTATTCCTTGCCGTCGTCGCCGGTGAAGCGCTCGGCCTTGGTCTTGAGGCTGGCGAGGTCGGAACCCGCGCCCGGCTCGCTGTAGCCTTGCGACCACCAGATATCGCCAGACAGCGTCGCCGGCAGGAAACGTTCCTTCTGCTCGGGGGTCCCGAACGTGTAGATCACCGGACCGACCATGTTGATGCCGAACGGCAGGATCGGCACGCAGTCGGCGCGGGCGGTTTCTTCAGACCAGATATAGCGCTGCACCGAGGTCCAGCCCGGACCGCCGTACTGCGTCGGCCACGCCGGCGCGACCCAGCCTTTCTTGGCGAGCACGCGGTGCCAGGAGAGGAAATCCTCCTTGGCCATCTCCTCGCCTTCTTCCTGCTTGTCGCGAAGGCCCGCCGGATAGTTCTCGGCGATGAAGGCGCGAACCTCGTCGCGGAAGGCGAGGTCCTCGGGCGAGAAGTCGAGATTCATGGCGAGCTCCCGTTCAATCGACCCCTCGGATGGGGGCCGTTATTGCGTTTCGGGAGTCATGATATGGCTCGAACGAGCGTTTGGAAAGATGACGTTAGCGTCAACGTAAGTGAATATTATCCACGTTCACTTAACAGCACCCGAAGCGGGCTATCGAACCTCGCAGGCCAGCTTGACCAAGGCCAGCGCCGAAACGCCGCCAACGCCCTCTTCGTCGGTGACGCCGAGCGTCAGAAGCGGTTGTTTTCCAAGCTTATCCAACACCTTCGCATGCCCTTTGGCGGGACTGACGTGAGCAGCAACGCAATGGTCAATCGCGGTCGGCTCCAGCGCTTGGACGATCGCCGCAGCGGCGCAGGCGGCGTAGCCGTCCAGCAGAACCGGCACCTTCTGAACGCGCGCGGCTAGGATGGCGCCGGCCACAGCTGCGGTTTCGCGGCCTCCCAGCTGTCGCAGGACTTCCAGCGGGTCATCGCCCATGCCCTCCTCGCGAGCCCGAGCAACAGCGGCCGCCACAGGTTCCGGCTCGTCCAACCAGTCTGCGGCCTCACCGCCGAACATAGCCAGACAGACCGCAGCAGCGGTGCGGGCGGGCTCGGCGACAATAACCCCCGGGATCAGCAGGTCGGGCTGCTTGGCCAAAGCCTCCATGCCGAAAGCCATCGTGGCGGCGGCCTCCTTCTCGCTCATTGAAGGCTTGGTCACGAGGTCTGGCGACGGACGATCGATCGCTAGATCAAAAGCCTCCAGGCCAGCCCCCTGCGCCCCAGCCAGACGCGAGACAGTCGCGCCGCCGGCGGCGATCGCCTCCAGACGCTCGCGCGCCCAGCCTTTGGGCCCCACGCCTTGGCGAGCGCCCGCATAGAGCGCAACGACTGGACGGTTCACGGCGGGCGGCGCCTTACCCGTCCAGGCCGTCAACCACGCGGCGATGTCGGCGAGCCGACCGCCCTGCTCTAGAGCGGGTGCCGGACCGGCTGCAGGCGGCGAGACCGCGAGCTGGCGAATGTCGGCGAAGGGAGAGACGGTCTGATGGGTCATGGCGCGGACTTAAACCGGTCCGCGACCAAAGCAAGCCCCGAGCCGCTCATCGCGCCACGACGAGGGACTTGCGCATCGACGGCCAAGACGGAATGGTTGAGGGCATGACGACCATCGCCGCCCCACCCCGCCCGATCGCGACGCCCTGCGTGAAGGTTTGCGCGGTTGACGGGGCCTCAGGCTACTGCCTGGGCTGTCGCCGCACCTTGCCCGAGATTGCAGGCTGGGCGCGACTGACCGATGCGGAAAGAGCGGCCATCATGGCCGCCCTCCCCGAGCGTCCGGACCCCATGGTCGCCCTGATGGCGTCTAGCCGCCGTTGATGTAGGCGGCGCAGACGCCCTCGCGCTCCGACAGCAACTTTGACTTCTTGGCGCCGTCCGCAGCAGCCGCAGCCTTGACTGCCTCCGACATCTTCTTTTGCGCTGAAGCCTTCACCGCAAGGGTTCGCGACGCCCCCTCGCGTCGCAGAAACGCGTCAATCGCGGCTGTATCGAGCGTACCAAGGTTCTCTGAGCTAGCCAAACCCCGACAACGCGCGGCCTCGAGATACTGAAAATTCGAGACGCCAGCGTTTGCCGCCCCGGCAAGCGAGGTTGCAACGAGCGTTGTAATGATGAGCATTTTCATAGCGCTTCCCTCGATAAGCCAAGCTACTTATCGGGAAAGCGAATAACTTCGCTGACACGGCCGTCGAAGTTAATTCGAGTACATGAATATACTTTCTATCGTTAAATTTAATAAATTAACTTTTCTTAAACGTCAAAAGCAGGAGCTACAATGCCTGAATTACAAAACAATTAACCATGAACAACAAACAGCATTATCGATTCACATCTTGAAAACGCCTCACCGGTATAGATTGAGCAACGATCGCAGAAGCGGTCTCGAAGCCTTCAAGGCAGGGTGTCTTCTATGTTGAGGTTCGCGGCGATCGCATTGGTTGGAGCCTTGTCGGCGGTGGGCGCGGCAAAGGCCGTTGTTTCGCTCGACGACCTCCGCCACCCGGAACTCCGCGCGCCCGCAGCGGCCGCAGCGACCTTGGCCCCGGCCGAGGGCGGCGCGGCACAGCTTTCAAAAGATAGCGACGGCCATTTCTGGGCACAGGCCAATGTCGACGGCAAGGCGGTGCGCTTCCTGGTCGACACCGGCGCGACAGCCGTGTCGCTGAGCATGGCCGACGCTCAGCGCCTGGGCATCGACACCAGCCACCTCAGCTACGACTACAATGTCATCACAGCCGACGGCCGCACCCGCGCCGCCGCCGTCAAGCTGGCCAGCATTTCGATCGCCGGCGCTCGCGTGCGCGACGTCGACGCCCTGGTGATCGAGAGCGGCTTGGAAAACTCGCTCTTGGGCATGAGCTATCTGGGCCGGCTATCTCGGTTCGAGGCCACCCGGACCTCACTTATCCTGCACCCCTAAAGACCTACCCGACACACGGCGTTACGCCGCCGGAGCGGCCGTTGCTTCGCGAGCCGCCAAGGCGGCGCGGACGGCGTCGAGGGCGCGATCAATCACTTCAAGATCCGCGCCCGGCTTGACCCCCTCGACCGTCAGGATCCGCCGCCACGCCCGCGCGCCGGGAAGGCCATGGAACAACCCCAGCATATGTCGGCTCATCGCCGCCAGATGCGTGCCAGCCGCCAGTTCACGCGCCAGATAGGGCCGATAGCGCTCGACCGCCGTGAAGCTGTCGACATCTTCCACGTCCATGCCGAACACCCGGCGATCGACCTCGCCCAGCAATGCGGCCTCATGATAGGCGGCGCGCCCCAGCATGACGCCGTCAACCCCGTTGGCGAGATGCTCAAGGGCGGCGTCGACGCTCGGAACGCCACCGTTGATGGCGATCGTCAATCCGGGCCGTTCGCGCTTGAGACGATAGACGAGCTCGTAGTCCAAGGGCGGGATATCGCGGTTTTCCTTGGGCGAAAGGCCCTGCAGCCAAGCCTTTCGCGCATGAACGACGAAGGTCTCGATCCCGGCGCTCGCGCAGGCGTCCACCAGAGCAAAAAGGCTCTCTTCGGGGTCCTGATCGTCGACGCCGATCCGGCACTTGACCGTCGCGGGAACCTTCACGGCGTTCCTGATCGCCGCCATGCACTCGGCCACCAGCGCAGGCTCCCGCATCAGGCAGGCGCCGAAGCGTCCGCTCTGCACACGGTCGGAAGGGCAACCGACATTGAGATTGACCTCGTCATAGCCGAAGTCCTCGGCGATCCGCGCCGCCTGCGCCAGTTCCGCAGGATCCGAACCACCCAACTGAATCGCTACGGGATGCTGGTCCGGATCGTAACCCAGCAGCTTCTGGCGATCTCCGTGCACCACCGCGCCGCTCGTCACCATCTCGGTATAGAGAAGCACTCGCGACGACAGCGTACGATGAAGCGACCGGCAGTGCCGATCGGTCCAATCCATCATCGGAGCAATAGAAAATCTATGAGCTTGAAATTGCATATTTTTTATCGCATTATCAACGAGTTAGACGTTCAGAAAAACCGCCGAAAATACGCCACTCCACGCAGATTTTCTCCACCGTCCGACGCCTCAATGTTCACATGGCGTACACGAAAATGGCCACCTTTGTGAATTTGCCCTCGGGGTCATGGCGAGCCATCATCCGTCGGAAGGGCCGCTATATAAGCGAGACGTTCAAACTGCGCGAGGACGCGCGGCGTTGGGCCACGGCGCAGGAGAGCGCGATCGACAACGGCGCGGCGCCGAAGAAGACGTACGTGACCAGCAAGACGTCCCTTGCGCACCTGATCGATCTGCACATTGCAGATCTCGCCGCCGCGAAGAAGCCGATTGGGCGAACCAAGCTCGAGGCGCTGCTGCATCTCAGTCGCACCATTGGCGATATGGGGTTTGCCAAGATCGATCGACAGTTCGTCATCGACTTCGGTCGGGAACGGGCCAAAGGCGGCACTGGCCCCGTGACGATCGGCATGTATGTCGGTTGGATCAAGCTGGTTCTGGCCCATGCGTCGGCCGTCCACGACATCGAGACGCAGATCGAACCGATCGAAAAAGGTCGTCTGGCGCTGAAGCATTTGGGGCTGATCGGCAAAAGCCAGGAGCGTGACCGTCGCCCGACGCAGGAGGAGCTGGATTGCCTGTTCAAGGCGTTCGACGACAACCCGCGCCAGCTCAGCCCGATGACCCGCATTATCCAGTTCGCGATCGCCACGGCCATGCGCCAGGACGAGATCTGTCGGATCAGGTGGAGCGACCTGGACCTTCGCTCCAGAACGATCATCATTCGTGACCGCAAGGACCCCCGCGACAAGTACGGCAATGACCAGCGCATCCCGCTGGTCAACATCACAGGGTACGACCCGCTAGCCCTGATCGAGGCGCAGCGGGCGATCCGAAGCAACTTTGATGATCGGATCTTCCCCTACACAGCCAAAGCCATCAGCGCCGCCTTCACCCGTACGGCCGCGAAGCTGGAAATCGACGATCTTCACTTCCATGACACGCGCCATGAAGCCACGAGCCGCCTCTTCGAAGCCGGCCTGAAGATCGAGCAGGTCGCGCTGATTACGGGACACAAGGATTGGAAGATGCTGCGCCGTTACACCCACATCAAAGCCAATTCCGTCCACGCCGCGGTCGCTCAACTCGCGCCCTGGACGGATCCTGACGACTAGCGAACCGATTTCGGACGCGGCTTGTTTCGCTCCGCCTCGTCGGCGGCCTCAAGGAGCATGGTCGCAAGATCGCGGAGCGCCTCGGGCGAAACCGTCATGTTGACGACTTTGCCGTGGGGGCGATCTCGTCCTGGCGCCTGAGCCTTCAGGTCGACGATGAGCTCCACTTGCCCCAGGCGAACAGGGCGAGCCGACAGGAACAGGGTTCGCTTGCCTTGCCGGTTGTCCTCGCAGTCGAGAAGAACCGCGCCAGCGCCGGGCCAAGGCTCCCCGTCAGGCAGACCAAGGCCGTAGGCCTCATGCTCCGCACGGGCCTGGGTCTCCCGCAATTGCCGGATGGACCACGCATCCAGTTCAGGATTGTCGCCGCTCATGCGCTCAGCCTAGCGCATCTTGCGCGACAGCTCACCCTCGCTCACGAAAGCCGCTGACGGAGGCCACGCTCGGCGCCGCTAGCCCCGCCGGCGCCGATCGCCGAACCCGAAGGTCGATCTCGCCGCCGTCATCTCCCGACCCAGGAAGAGCCGTCCGGCGCCTATATCTGCGTCGCCGACATAGACGCATCCGCCTCGCGATGGGGCAGCGTCAGCCCCAGTTCAGAGATAGCCTGCAGGACGCCAACCACTTGGACCCCCAGCGTCACCTATGGCCCATCTCGATGGGCTCTGCCTCAGCCGCGCGTGGTGCTGGCGCGGTCTTGCCCGCGCCCTGGACGCGTCGGATCCACGGCGCGACATGGCGCTGAAGGCCGCTGAGACACACCTTGCCGCAGCCCTGCCGCATCTCGACGACGACTATATGGGTCAGCATTGGCTCGCGAGCTTTGCCCTGCTGGCAATCGGCGATCGCTAAGGGCTAGATGCAAGCCTAAGTCCCGACGCAACGACCAAAGAGCACTGGACTGGAATGTCGCCATCGACCAGCATCACACCGGGAACGCACCTGAGCCAAGTTCGCCCGAGCGCCAATAGCCGCCGTTAGCCCGTCTCCAAGAACACGACGTTCCGTGGAGGCGCGTCGCGTGCCTCAACGGCTGTCAGGCTGATTGGCTAAAGGTCGATCTGCTCAGACATCTCCAGCGCGTCATCGACCTCGATGCCAAGGTATCGCACCGTACTCTCGAGCTTCCGGTGTCCGAGTAGAAGTTGGCATGCGCGCAAGTTACCCGTCTTCTTGTAGATCAGCGCCACCTTCGTTCGGCGCAGGCTATGCGTGCCGTAAGCCCGAGGCTCGAGTTCAATCATCGACACCCACTTGTCGACCAGTCGCGCATACTGCCGCGTGCTGACGTGATCGCCTGGTCGACTGCGGCTGGGAAACAGCCAGTCGTCGCTACGTCGCCCACGCACCTTCAGCCAAACTGCCAAAGCGTCTCTTGTGGGTTCCGTGATCTCGAACGGTACGGGCTGCCCTGTCTTCTGCTGAATGATCGTCGCGCGTGCGCGCAGTGCGCCACCCGGCGCTACGTCGCTGACACGCAGCTTCACCAAGTCGCAGCCTCTGAGCTTGGCGTCTATAGCGCAATTGAACATGGCGAGGTCGCGGACTCGCCCGTTCGCTTTGAGCTGCTGTCGGATTCCCCAGATGTGTCTGGGCTTGAACGGCGGCTTTGGGCCGATGATGCGGCCAGTGTTCCAAGGGCGTTTGGGTGGAAGGAAAAGGTCAAATTGAGCCATGTCCGCCTTCTGCGAATTGGCTATTCCCCTCGGCTCATCCTACCACGTTCAGGCCTCTGCGGCTGCGCTTACGCAGCGCCGCCGCGGGAGCTGCCCTCGGTCATGGCCGACTAGGGTGGTGTGCGGAACATGAGGGCAGCTTTACAGGCCGTCTTTCGCGCCTTGCAGTAGGTGCTTCTTTCGATCTTCGCGTAGACGCGCAGCACCCGCTAACCCGATCACAATTCCCAAAAGGGTTAGAATACGGCCGAGCCAGCCCCAGCTACCTCCCCAAATGTCTAGGCCAAGGCCAGCGAAAATCAGCGTCGCGCCAAAGAGGGCGATCAGCCGTCCCTTCAGCGCCCATCTGCGGTCGATCTTCTTTCGGGAAACGGTCATGAGTTGTGAGCTTTGGAGAGGCGCTCAAGCTTAGTCGATGGGCTCAAGGTCGCCTATGGGTCGTGAGCGGTCATTGGCGCCGGTGCTGAGAGTTGCCCTGCCAATGTCGCCGTCATGGCACCGAGCCGACGACGGCTTCCGACCCTTAGCGGACTTTGCCTCCCTCTCCTTTAGGGAGAGGGAGGGGCCCGCCGCGAAGCGGTGGGAGGGAGAGGGGTTACGAGGGCTGACGGCGTGCCGGCGCTCCGTCGGACGCTGTAACCCCTCTCCCCAACCCTCTCCCTCTGGGAGAGGGAGCAATGACCGACATCCACCCTTCTCAGCCGTTCGCGACGTCTGCATCGCCGGCCGTACTGCGCCAATTGCCGACATTGGCGCACATCCAGAAATGCGACGTTCGCATCTAGATTCGGGTGAGCGCGGGAACCCGCCAGGACCGGGTTCTGAGTTCGCGGCGCGGCAGATAGGCGCGAAGCGCCAGGCGCATGCGTCCGCTGGGCGCGGGAAGCCAGTTGGCCGCCATGGCTCCAGCCGGGCGCTCGCGTTGGATCAGGATCTCGAAACCTCCGTCCGGATCCTTGATCAGGCCGGGCGTGCGATCTCCGATCGCGTATCGGCCGATCGGGTTTTCGGTGAAGAAATAGCGCCCCTCGGGCGTGACTTCGTACATGGTCAGCGACCAGAAGGCGTCGACCGGCACGCCGCCGGGCGGCACTCGCCAGCGATACGACGCCTGGCCCGTCAGGGGCTGGCCGGCGGCGTCGAAATTGGCGTGGAAGTACATCGCCTCCTCCTCGCCCAACGCCGCGATGCCGCCGAGCGCCACGGCGGCGCGCAATTGATCGTTGGTCCCGAAGTCGCCGATCCCGGGGGGCTGGTAGCTCCAGCCGCCGACCGCATAGTCGCGGAAGCGAAAGGTCTCGCGCAGGACCTCCAATGCGCCGGGTATCGTCGCCCGCCATTGGTCCAGCACCACCTGAGACGGCAGGCCCGGCGCGCCGATACCTTGGGCGGCGAATTGGCGCGCGCGCGGGAACTGGCCGCCCCCGCCCCGCGAGCGGGCGATGACCTCGTTGACCAGCGACAGGAAGCGGACCGGATCGTTCACATCGCCGGCGGCCGCCTCGAAGGGGCGCGGCGGCGGGCGGTCCGCCGGGACGCTCAAGGTCAGCCCGCCCTGGAAGGCCTGTGCGGCAGCCAGATCCGCCGGTCCGTCCACCAGGACGCGCATCAGGGCCCAGACGTCGTTGCTGGGCGCGCGGACCAGGCGGACGCCCGCCGGCGCGACGCCCTTCCAGTTCGGTCCCACGACCCAGTAGCGACCGCCCTGTCCCTTGGTCGCCCGCGTGCCGACATAGGCGAACACGTCAGTAAAGGCGCACATGAAAGCCAGGCAGAAGTAACGGTCCGTCGAGCTGGGCACGGTCAGCTCGACCGGTCCACCCGACAGCTCCAGGAACATCGACGAATAGATTGTGTCGTTGTTGGGCGCGGTGACCTGATGGGAAGTGTGGTCCATCAGCTGTGATCGATGCGCGATGAGGTTCAGCTTGCCCGGTCTGCCGACCGCCCCCGTCCGCTCCTGCTCGATCCGCGCCTGCTCGTACAGCGGAAAGCCGTAGAAGAAGGCCCGCTGGAACGGGTCCTTGGCCGTCTCGGCCAAGGCGGCAAGGGCCTGTCCCGTGGGCAGCAGGACCGAGGCGGCCAGCCCGGACTTGATCAGGTGACGGCGATGCATCGGCTTTTCTCCAACAGGGCCTGTACTCAGCGGGTGTGGCGACTGAAGAATCGCCAGATGACCTCGGTCGCGTCGACCTGGTCGTAGCGGGCGCGCTCCAGCCCGCCGACGACCGGCGCGGGTCCGGGCCAGGTATGGCCGGCCGACTTGAGCCAATAGAACACCACCTCCCCACCCTTGGCGCATTGGGCGTAGGTCTCGACCGTGACGTCGCCCTTGGCCTCGACGGAAGGCTTGTCCGCGCAGCCGTCGGCGCGCCGCCAGAAGTCCACCGCATAGGCGACCTCCCGGAACGGCTGGGTTTGCGACCGAGCCACCAGCGCCATCGGCGAGGTCCCGCCCTTGAACGGCACGATATCGTCCTGTTCGCCGTGCATGATCAGCACCGGAACCGGGGTCGCCGGCGGCGTTTCGCCGCCGAACATCGCGCCCGATACGACGGCGATGGCCGCAATGCGCGGGGCCAGGGCCGCGCCGATGCGGTAGGTCAGCATGCCGCCATTGGAGAGGCCGGTGACATAGACGCGCTTCGGGTCGATGCGATGGTCGCGAGCGATGTCGTCGATCATCGCGCCGATGAAGGCGACGTCGTCGCTGCCTGAGGCCATGGCGAAGCCGCAGCAGCCCCCGGCGTTCCAGGTCCCCATGTTGGCGTTGCGCCCAACGCCGCTGGGAAAGGCCACGGCGAAGCCCTCACGCCGAGCTATCCCCAGCCAGCGCGGCGTCATGGTCATGGGGCTGCCACCGCCGCCATGCAGGGCGATGACCAGCGGAACCGGACCAGAAGCCTCGGCCGGCGCGTCCAGCAGGTAGTCGCGGGCGACCCCGCCCACCCTGACGCTGTGGGCGGCCGGAGAGGCCTCGTCGAGAGCCCAGGCTGGCGCGGAGCCCAGCATCAGGGCGGCGGCGACCATGGCGAAAGCGATCGATTTCATCTCCGCGATCCTCGCTGCGGCGCTCAGTAGCGCAGCGTCAGTTCCGCGCCGTAGATGCGCGGCTGGTTCCAGAATTCGGCGGTCCCGACCACGTTGAGGACGTAGCGCTCGTCGGTCAGGTTCCGCCCGGTGACCGAGAAACGCCAGTTGCCTCCTTCGACGCCGATCCGGGCGTCGTAGAGGGTGTAACCGGCATAGGCGCGGACGTTGTCCGGCGTTTCGTAGCCGCCGTGGGCGTACTGAGCGCTACCGCCGATGAAGCCGCGCAGGCGGCCGATCGGCTGGGTGTACAGTAGGTTGGCCGTGACCTGGTTGTCGCGCAGGCGCGGCACGTGCTTGCCATTCAGATCGACCGTCACGCCCTGACTGATCAGGCTGGCGCCCTTCTCGAACGCGCCGTCCGAGGTCGAGTATGACACTCGCGTCACCAGCCTTCCGCGGCCGACACGGAAAATACGGCGCGCCTCGGCTTCGAATCCGTAGACGTGAGCGTCGCCAGCGTTGGACAGGATGAAGCCGGTCGCGCCGGCCGAAGGCGCGGTCACCACCTGCACCTGGTTGGTCCAAGTATAGTAGACGGCCGCCTCGGCGTTGAAGCCGAACAGGCGCCCCTTCCAGCCGGTCTCGTAGTTGTAGGCGTACTCGGCGTCGTAGCGCAGGACCTGCGGCAGCAGGGCGCGTGTCACCGATGGTGGCAGGTTGGTGTTGAAGCCTCCCGAACGGTAGGCCGTGGCGAAGCGCCAGTAGAGGTTCTGCTCATCGGCCAGGTTCCAGCGCAGCGACACGGTCGGCGTGTAGAAGGTGTTGTCGAAACCGGTGCGCACCGTGGCCGTCTCGTTCCCCGCTGCGCAAGCCGGGGCCGTCAGGGTCGGTGGGCAGAACTGGACCGTGGTCGCGCCCGAGCCGCCGATCGGGGCCAGCAGGCCGGTCGGAACGGTCCCTGATCCGAAATAGACAAGCGGATCCTCGGACCAGCGCTCGAAGTCGTAGTCGCGACTATCGTGCTGGGCGCGCAGCTCCAGGCCCAGCAGCCAGCGCTCGGCGAGCTTGGCCTCGATCGCGCCGAACAGCGAGATGGAGTCGACCTTCTCGTTGAATGTATCGTGGTTCATCGTGCCGCGCCCGGCCTGGCGGGCCGCCGGCGAGAAGGTCGTGGCCGCGCCCGCAGCCGCCGTGCCGACAAAGCATCCGGGCGTCGCGGCCAGGGCCGCGCCCGTATAGGCTGGACAGTCGAGCGGCTCGGTGACCACGTGATCCTTGGAGTTCAGATACTCCACGCCGACCAGCCAGCTGACGCGCCCACCCTTCTTCGACGCGAAGGTGACCTGGGCCACATCGCGGCGATAGTCCTCGAACTGGGCCCGCGAATAGTCTGGGTAGCTGACCGCCGCTCCCGGCGCGACATCGGACAGCGACAAGCCTACGAAGTGGTCATCGTCCTCGTTGGTGCGCGCGCCGTCCCGGTCGCGGTGCGAGACGCGTAGCGCCACATCGGCCCAGTCCAGATCGACATCGGCGCGCAGCGAGAAGCCCTTCTCCTTGATATCGGTCCGTCCCTGCCGGTTCTGATTGGCGCGGATGTCGGGACCGGCATCGAGCGTCGGACTGCGGGCCAGACCCGTGAAGCCAGGCGCGCTGCTGTCGTAGTACTCGGCCATCGCGCCCAGGGTGACCTTGGCCGAGGGGCGCGCTTCGAGTGTCAGCCGCGCACCCTTGGAGTTCTGGGTGTCGGTGAAGTCGCCGGTCGTGGTGTTGACGATGAAGCCATCGTGCTGGTCACTGATGAAGCCGCCTAGCCGCGCGGCCAGCTTGTCGCCGAGCGGCAGGTTGACGATCGCTTCCAGGTCAGTGCGGTCCGGGTCGGACCGGCGGACGGTCGCCGTACCGCCGAATTCCGATCTCGGTGCGTTGGAGATGACGTTGACCGCGCCGCCGACTGCGTTGCGCCCGAACAGCGCGCCCTGCGGCCCGCGCAACACCTCGACCCGCGCATTGTCGAACAGGTCCATCCGCGTCAGCGAGCGGCCGCCAAAGCCGCCGCCGGAGTTATAGAGGCCGTCGCGATAAAGGCCGGTGGCGGTCTCGGTGAAGCCGACCCGGCCACTGCCCTGCCCGCGGATCGAAATATCATTCAGATATTCAGGACCAGAGGTCACCAGGGTCACACCCTGGATCTGGCGCAGGTAGTCCTCCATGCGGTCCAGCACGAGCCCCTGGCGGTCGGCCTCGGTGATCGCTGTGACGGCGGCGGGAACGTCACGCAGCTGCTCGGCGCGGCGGCGGGCGGTGACCACCACCTCGCCGACATCACCGGCGGCCTGGGCGTGGACCGCACCCGCCGTCAGCAGTTCCGCCAGCGCCACGATCGCGACACCGCCCAGCATCGCCGCCCGGCGCGCGGTGCCCCGGCGGCTGGAATCCTCTTCGGCCGTGGCCGCCCAAGCGCATCCCATGGTCACCCTCCCTCACGGCGTCTGCGCGCCTTTGACGGAGGGAGGTTAAGCCGAGATGATCGTCACTGTCTACAGATTGTCGACAATTTATGCAGTGATCTTCAGGGCGGCCGTCAAGGAGTCGACGTGGGTCAGCTGCGCCAGCCGGTCGGCCTCGTCGCCGTCGCCACGCACGATGGCGTCCGCCAGGTCGCGCCAGCGCTGGGCTGCCCGCACCCGGAGTTCCTCTGTGGTGAAGCCGTAGGGACCAAAGTTGTGGGCGGCGCCGGCGCGCACGTCCAGGATCAGCGACCGCAGACGACCGCCTTTGGCGGCGTCGAGCACGGCGAACCCGGCGCGTAGGGTCTGGCGGAAGAACTCCTCTGGCTCGACGCCCGCGCCGGTCATCGCTTCAAGACGCTCGACCTGCCGATAAAGCGATTGAATATCCTCGTCATTTCTATGGATGGCCGCCTTGCGCGCCGCGAAGCCGAACAGCACGGCGCTGATCTCGACGCTCTCGCGGGCCTCCTGGTCCGACAACCGGGCCACGGTCGCGCCCTTCATTGGTTCGATGTGCACCAGGGAGCGCGTGGCCAGGATCCGCAGCGCCTCGCGGACGGGCGCGCGACTGACCTTGAACCGCTCCGATAGCTCGATCTCCCGAAGCCGATCCCCAGGCTTGTAGACGTTCGTCTCGATCAGATAGGCCAAATCCAGAGCGACGCGGTCCGCCACGGATCGATTTCGCTTTTGCAGAAGATGCGGTGGGATCGGTTTCGACATTGCCTACAATCTCGGACTTCTCGCGATCGTAGCAAGCTTATTGGTTGAAGCGTAGTTTTGACCAAAATTCATTCAGCCCGGTCAGTGGCTCTAAGTTCGATCAAGCGACCTTCGCAGCCGATCGCGACGTTCGCATTCGCGGCGGCGCTGCGCCATTTGCTGACGTTAGGTCGCTTCCTAGAAGGCGACATTGAGCGTCCACCATTCCGACGAGCCAACCGACTAGAACCACTGCCACCGCCAAGCTAGATACCATCCTGAAGTAGTCTGGGGGCATCGGTGATCGTCTGGATTGATTTGGGCACCACCAATAGCGCGGCGGGCGTGTGGCGTGATGGGAAGGTCGAGCTGATCCCCAACAGCCTCGGCAGCGTGCTGACCCCCTCGGCGGTCGGCCTCGACGACGACGGTTCGTTGCTGGTTGGCCTCGCCGCGCGGGAAAGACAGTCGACCCATCCAAAACTGACGGCGACCACCTTCAAGCGCTACATGGGTACGGGTCGAACTACGCGTCTCGGCGACCGCGACTACCTTCCCGAAGATCTGTCGGCGCTGATCTTGGCGAGGTTGAAAGCCGACGCCGAGGCCTATCTGGGCGAGCCCGTAACCGAGGCGGTGATCACCGTACCGGCCTATTTCAACGACAAGCAGCGCAAGGCCACTCGGCGCGCGGGTGAGCTTGCGGGGTTGAAGGTCGAGCGCCTCCTGAACGAACCGACGGCCGCGGCCCTGGCTTACGGCATCCACCAACTCGCCAACGAGGCGCGCTTCCTGGTCTTCGACCTGGGCGGCGGCACCTTCGACGTTTCCGTCCTAGAAATCTTCGAGGGCGTTATCGAAGTCCGCTCGTCGACTGGCGACAACCGGCTGGGCGGCGAGGACTTCAATGCGCTGCTGATCGAGATGATGGCCTCCCGTTTCGCACAGGATTGGGGATCGACCGCCAAGGAGCCGCTGCTCCGCGAACGTCTTCGCCTCGCCGCCGAGAAGGCCAGACGCACCCTGACCGACCACGCCGAGGCCACCATGGAGGTGCTCTGGCAGGACCGGCTCTGGAGCTTGGAGATCACCTCAGCCGAGTTCGAGGCAAAGGCGGCGGCCCTTCTGGCGAAGCTGCGCGAGCCCGTTTTGCGCGCGCTGCGCGACGGCGAGGTCCGTGCCGACGACCTGAAGGAGATCGTGATGGTCGGCGGGGCGACGCGGATGCCTGTGGTGCGTCGCGCGGTCACCAAGATGTTCGGTCGCTTTCCCGCCACCAGCGTCCATCCGGATGAGGCCGTCGTCATCGGCGCGGCGATCCAGGCGGGACTGAAGGCTCGCGACGCTGCCCTCCGGGAAGTGGTCCTGACGGACGTATGTCCCTATTCGTTAGGCGTCGACGTTAGCGAGACCGGCCCGGGCGGAACGATGCGGCACGGGATCTTCTCGCCGATCATCGAGCGCAACACCGTGGTCCCCGCCAGTCGGTCCAAGATCTTCTCGCCCGCCCAAACCGGCCAGAAGGTCGTCGTCTTCGGCATCTATCAGGGCGAGGCGCGCCTGGTCGCTGAGAACATCAAGCTGGGCCAAGTAGAAGTGCCGGTGCCGCCGCGTCGGGCTGGCGAGATCACGCTTGAGTGCCGCTTCACCTATGACGTCAACGGCCTGATCGAAGTCGATGTCCATGTCCCCGAGACCGACGAGCGGCGTCAGTTGGTGATCGTGGACGAAGAGGATCGAGGCGGCGATGACCTGGAGAAACGACGCGCCGCCCTCGCGGCCCTAAAGGTCCATCCACGCGATCTCGACGCCAACCGTGCGGCCCTGGCCCGCGCTAGCCGCTGCTACGAGACCTTTCTGGGCGAGCGCAGGTCCCACGTCGGCGAGCTCATCACTCGCTTCGAAACGGCGCTCGATGGTCAAGACCCGCGCCTGGCCGAGCTGGCGCGTAAGGATCTGACCCAGGCTCTGGACGCGCTGGAAGGTGAAACCTGGCTATGAGCGACACCTGGTCCATCCTGGGCATTCCGCCGGTTCGCGATCGCGACGCCATACGCCGCGCGTATGCGCGCCGACTTAAGGTGACGAGCCCAGAAGACGACGCCGAGGCCTTCGCCGCGCTGCGATCCGCCTATGAGGAGGCGATCGCGTCCCTCGACTGGGATTGGGCCTGGAGCGACGAGGAGCCGGCCACCGCTGAGACCATCCCGGCGACGGGCCTAGCGGCCGCCATCAAGCTCGACGCCGAGCTGACCGCAGCCTTCGTACAGGTCAAGGACGCTCCGGCGCGCGACGAGCCGCCCGCGCGCCCGCATGAGCCGCTCCTCGGTCAGCTGGAGATCCTGTTGCGGGCGGAGCCGCCGCCGGCGACCGGCGCGGTGGAGGCCGTCTTCGAGGACCTGATGACTTCGCAAACCCTGCAGGAGGTCGCGGTCCAGGTTGATGTCGAAATGCGGGTCCTGGAGCTGATCCTCGACAACATTCCGCGTTCGGATCCGCTGGTGAAGCCAGCGATCAAGACTTTCGGCTGGACGCGGGGCGGCGTGATCAGCCGGCGTGATAGCCTGGTCGATGCCGTTCTAAATCGGGATTCTGATATCGGATTCCGCAAAGGGATTTCATCGCCCGGCGTCCAGCTCTACGCCGCCTACGACGCCCTCTCGGGTCCAATCACGACGACCGCTCGATTGCGCGCGTGGCTATCGCCAATGCTCGACCAAGACGTCCGCACCTTGTTCCGCGAGATCGACACGCGGCGCCCAACCTTGGCGGCCGACCTCGATCCGGGTGCTTACGCTTGGTGGCGGGAGCGTCTCTCAAAGCCAGGCCTTGCGGCCTGGATGCTCTGGCTAGTGGTTTGCACGCCGATCCTAGCGGGCGTTGTCGGCGGGCTGATTCAAGGCTCGACAAAGGATGGACTATTGGTCTGGGCGGGCGTGCAAGCCGGAACGTTCCTATTGGGCATGCTCTACATCTACGGTTATGCGAGGCCGCGAGACTGGTGGCAGTCGGAATTGGCTTGGCGGGCGCCGGGGCTCGCGCGAGTGGGATGGGCGCCAGCGAGCTGGCTGTTGATGCTCTTTGCAACCATAGCGCCGCCACAACCGTGGATCCTGGTGCTTTTGTGTGTCGCCGCTACCGCCGTTCTGGCTTGGTGTCTGATCACCCGGCAGGTCGACGCCACGGCGACGGCGGCGGCTTGGCTAATCAGAGGTCTGCTCACTGAGATTTTTTTGATCATTTGGTGGATCATGCTCTCCATCGATCCATCGATTGATCTGCCCGCGTCTGTTCAAGTTGCAGCCGCGACGGCAATCGTAGTTTCAATGATCGGCAGTTTTTCGCTGATCAGCTTCTGGCACGGCGAGACGAGCGAACTTGCACGTCTCTACAGCCTGGCTGCACTTGGCGTGGCCTTTGCCGTAGGCGTGGCTCTCCTGTTCGGGGATCTTCGGGGTGAAACGATTGCAGCGCCAGAAATGACAATCGGCTTCATCTCTGCACTCGTGCTCGCTACGCGCCCCGCTGCGGTGGCAGTCGAAGAACTCTCAAACATCCTTCGAGCCCGCGTACTGCTACCTGGAGCCTTCTTCGGCTACGCGATCATAAAAGCTGTCAGCGGCCATTGGCTAGCCGTGGGTGGTATCTGGATGCTTGCCGGCGCGGCAATCACCCTAGCTGTGGCTGGGGTACAAAGCCTAAAGAGCGCAACTCGCCAATAGGGTCGACGGAGGTGCGCCATAAGCTGACCTTGTTAAACCTCCAACAATTGGCCGTTCAGCCTCTTATTGGCATCATAAATGGCGTCGAGACTCGGTCGACCTTCTCGTTCTACGGCTTCCGGTAGTGGACCGGCTCATTGACGTTTGCGCGCGCCATCGCCGCGACTGCCAAACTCAGGCGCAAGCGCCCGTCCTCTCATTTGAACTGGCAACCAAGCGATGACCCAGCCCCACGGCGAACGTGGGGTGGGCCGCCTGGTGTCCAGCCAGGCGGCCTGAAGACCTGGTTCGCCTCAGGCCTCCCCCTCGTCGACGTCGCCGTCGTCGAGCATGTTGAACTCAAACCAAACCCCGTTGAGCACGCCGAAGGCGACAGCGAGACCCAGGCCGAGGATCCAGGTGAAGTACCACATCGGTTTGTTTCCTTCGGATCAGTAGAGGTCGGGATTGACCGCCAG